>Ga0302193_10004474_pt1 | contig 11043 bp, 4 predicted proteins | sample II_Bog_E3_3_FD_200228 | JGI IMG/M metagenome (GOLD analysis project Ga0302193, IMG submission 200228) | Peat permafrost microbial communities from Stordalen Mire near Abisko, Sweden - II_Bog_E3_3 | ecosystem: Environmental > Terrestrial > Soil > Wetlands > Peat | place: Sweden: Abisko, Stordalen...
ATGGCCTTTTCCGGGTCGAAGGGCTTGGAGATATAGTCGTTCATCCCCGCTTTGATGGCCCGTTCCCGGTCGCCCAACATGGCGTTGGCGGTCATGGCAATGATGGGCAGCGAGGCATGTTTCGGGTTCTGGCGGATGATCCGGGTCAGGGTGTAGCCATCCATCAGGGGCATCTGGATGTCCATCAAGATTCCGTCGAACTCGGTGCCGGCTTTCAGCTGGGCCAGGGCGGATTCTCCGTCGGGGGCGATGCTGACCTGGGCCCCGGCCTGTTCCAGGACTTCCCGGGCCAGATCCTGATTGAACTCATTGTCCTCGACCAGCAGCAGATGATGGTCGTCAAGAAGCCGGGTCAAAGGCCCGGTCAGTCGGACGTTGGGGGCGATTTGCGAGGTATGGCGCAAGATGACGTCCAGCAGGGTCGAGGCGCTGACCGGCTTGATCAAGGGCCCTGTCAGCCCCAAGTCCATGACCTGCTTGGCCAGGCTTTCATGGTCATAGCCGCTGACGATGACGATGGGCGGCAGGCTGAGATCATGGCGTGAGGCCAGCTCCTGGCAGACCGCCAGCCCGTCGATGTCGGGCATCCTCCAGTCGATGAAGGCGATGTCATAGTCGTTGGCCGGATTTCCCAGCTCGGCCAAGGCCTCATTGCCTGAAGTGGCCAGGGTGACATGGCAGCCGAAGCTTTCGATGAGGGTGCCCTGGGTCCGGCGGACCACGGCGTTATCATCGACCACCAGCACCTTCAGGCCGCTCATTTCCGGCTGGGCCGTGGGGAATTGCATCTGGCCGACGGGTAAATCCACCTCGAACCAGAAGGTCGAACCCTGTCCGAGAGTGCTTTCGACGCCGATGCGCCCGCCCATCAGATCCAGCAGCCGCCGGCAGATCGCCAAGCCTAAGCCGGTGCCGCCGAAGCGCCGGGTGATGGAGCCATCGGCCTGGGAGAAGGGCAGGAATAATTTGCTCTGCTGTTCGTCCGACAGGCCGATGCCTTCGTCGATGACCGAGAAGCGCAGGCGGACTTGGTCGGCCGCATGGTAGACGGTGCGGATCTTGACCGTGACCTTTCCGGACTCGGTGAATTTGATGGCGTTGCTGACCAGATTGGTGAGGATTTGCTCCAGCCGCAAGGGATCGCCCATCAGCACCGGCGGAGCGTCGCTATCGACGTCCACGGCGAAGACCAGACCCTTTTCCCGGGCGCGAAGATAAAGAGCGCCGGTGATGTCTTCGAGGATCTTCGCCAGTTCGAACGAGATGGTCTCGATGGACAGCTTATGGGCCTCGATCTTCGAGAAATCCAGGATGTCGTTGATGATCCCCAGCAGCGACTTGCCAGCGGTGTCGATCTTTTGCAGATAATCCCGCTGGCGGGCATTGAGGCGGGTGCGCAGGACCAGATAGCTCAATCCCAGGATGGCGTTCATGGGCGTGCGGATTTCATGGCTCATATTGGCCAGGAATTCCGACTTGGCCTGATTGGCGGCTTCGGCGGCTTCCTTGGCCGAGCGCAGCTCGGCGTCCTTGGCGGCAATGGCGGTGACGTCGGTATAAATGGCGACAATGCCGCCGTCGCTGGTTTGGAAGGCGGCGGCCTGAATCCAGCGACTGTCGGGCAGCTTCATCAGCAAGGTGGTGCCGTCGCCCCGGCGGTGATCCTCGAACCAGGTGGTGACGCAGAGGGCGGCATCGGACTGGGGGTCTTTCTTCCACTCGGCGGCGACCTGATCGAGGATATCCTCGAAGCGCGCCCCCGGCACGATGCGGGTGGCGGAGCTGGCGAACATGGACTGATAGTGGAGGTTGCAGACCACCAGCCGATGTTGCTCGTCAAAGACCACCACCGCATCGCCGATGGAGCCGATGGCGTCGAGAAGCCGGGATTCGGCGGTCTTGATCTTGCGATCGGCCTCGATGCGGTCCGAGATGTCGCGGGCGGTGCCCAGATAGCCGGTGAAGACGTCGTTGTGGTCAAAGGTGGGAATGCCGCTGACCACCAGGGTGCGCGGCTCGCCGTTGCCCAGGCCGATGCGGTAGGTGACATCGCGGAAGGGCTGGCGGTCGTGCAGGCTTTTGGCGTGGTTTTCGACGATCTCGGCCGGGTTCCAGTCGTGCAGCAGCTCGATTTCCGTCAGGCCGACGGCCTTGGCCTTTAGTGCGTTGCAGATGGGCGTCTCGCCGACGAAGGCCCGATAGCGCAATTGCTCGTCGGTTTCCCAAAACCAGTCGGACGAGGATTCGGCGAAGGTCTTGAAGCGCTGCTCGCTCATCTGCATCTGGAAGGTGCGTTGCTCCACCAGCTTCTCCAGGCCCTGCTGATAGGCCTGCAATTGCAGCTCGGACTCGGTCTGGCGGGCCAGAAGCTTGTTGTAGGCCATCACCACAGCGCCGATCTCATCGCTTTCGTCGCTCCAGGACAGGGGGTTGCGCTGGCCGCTCTCGGCGTTGTGGTCGATGGACTTGCGCAGGCGCCCCAAGGGCAGGCCGACCCGGTAATGTACGGCGGCGAACAAGGTGGCCCCGAAGATCAGGATCAGCACCAGGAAGATGGTGGTGTCGATCTGCCGGCGCTGAAGGGCCGCGGCCAAAAGATTGGCGTCGCTGAAGGCCAGGGTCAGTCTGCCGACATAAAAACGGGCGTTGGAGGCCTCGCGGTTGAGGTCGCGCTTGATGGTGAAGTCGGGGTTGCTCTGGCCGATATTGGCGGCGGGATCGCGGGTATATTCGGCGACCACATGGCCTTTGTTATCGACCAGCTGGGCATAGGTCAGCTCGCTATAGCCCTTATAGACGGAGAACAACTGATCGATGGAGTTCTGGTCGAAGTTCCAGATGGGATTAAGCAGCGCTGCCCCTTGGACCGACGAAAAGCTTTCGTTCTTTTGAGAAAATTCCAGGTATGTATTTTCGTCGAGTTTCTTTTCGAAATAGAAAAAAATCAAAATCGACGCCAACATCGACGAGATCAATGTGGGGATCAGAATTTTGGCCTGGAGCTTGTTTTTCACAGGCAATCTCCATCGTCCTGGATTTTGCATCCGGTTTCCTGGCTTAGCTTTATGTTGATGTCGAGAAGGCGCTGCTTCTTGACCTCGTCGGAGATCGAGACGTTTTCTCGTAAGGCTTGGCGCTGACGGTGCAGTTCGATGATCCGGACGGGCTTCAACTGCTCGTTGCTGGACAGGCGAAAGCCGGAAAAGGACAAGCCGTTCAAGGTTTCCCGTTCGCTGCGAAGCTTTTCCGGGGATTTCCCGGGGGTGGCCTGGCCATAGGTCAGCAAAAAGCCGACGATGGCTTTCCTGGTTTGGTCCGGCATGTCTTTTCGAAAGACAAAGGGGTCCGATGGAATGATCGGTGATTTCCAGATGACCTTTATCTCTTTGTATTTGTCTGGATACTGCTCTTTATAGATCGGCAGATATTGGCTATTGCTGGTGGCGACGTCGATCTTATGCTCGGCCACCCCCAGGAAATTGGCCTCGTGGCTGGCGTTGGAGAGCTGTTTGAAGATGTTTTTGGCTTCGATGTTCTTCGATGTGAATAAATAATAAGACGGAATGGTAAAGCCCGAGGTGGAATTGATATCGCCAAAGCCGAAATGCAGTTGGTTGGCTTGGCGGATCACGTCGGCGTCATTGTTGAGGGCCGAACCCGCTTGGGTGATCAGATAGCTGTAGTATCCAGGCTCGCCGCTGCGGTCGATGCTTTGCACCACCACCTCGCTGTCGGCCCGATCGACGGCCTCGATGGCGGAGCGATTGCCAAGGTGGGCGATCTGCGCCTTGTTGCTGGAAAGCGCCCAGATGGCTCCGGCATAGTCGGGGCTGAACAAGGATACGACCGGATGGCCAATGCTGGCCGACATGTCGCTAAAGAAAGCAGGCCAGTATTTCTTGAGGGCTTCTTCCGGTTCGGCAGAAGTCAAGGCAAAGGTTATTGTTTCCCGCGCGAAAACGGCGGGAGGCATAAACATAAAAAACAACGTTAATACAGCCGTAAACCGCAAAGCTCGCACCTCCTCTGGCGAGACTATTCTGCATAAATGCTAGGCGGTTTATGTGAAATTAAAATTTCAGTTTTGGTAGCGGGGTGGTCAGCTTTGTTCTTTCGCATCCGGCAGCCAGCGCAGCAGGGTGGCGAACAGGTCGTTGGGGCGGACCGGCTTGCTAAGATGGTCATTCATCCCCGCCCGCAGGCAGCGTTCGCGCTCCTCGGTAAAGGCCTCGGCGGTCAGAGCGATGATGGGCACATGGGCATAGCCGGGCAGGGCGCGAATTTTGGCCGTGGCCTCTAGCCCGTCCATCTCGGGCATGTGGATGTCCATCAAGATCAGGTCGTAGCTTTTGCCCGCCACGGCCGCCAAGGCCTGCAGTCCGTTTTCGGCCACGTCGGTTTGCAGGCCGGCCCGTTGCAGCAGGCGGGTGGCCAGCTTGCTGTTGACCGAATTGTCCTCGACCAGCAAAACCAAGCGCGCCCCGTGATGGTCGGCCAGTTGTCGATCCAGGGGAACCGCCGGTGGCAAGGATGGGCTCTTGGAGCCCGCACCCTCGGTCGGTGTCGTCAGCAGGCGGGCGGTGAACCAGAAACGGCTGCCGCCGCCCGGCTGGTTGTCGATTCCCACCTCGCCGTTCATCATTTTGGCCAGTTGCAGATTGATGGCCAGGCCAAGGCCGGTGCCGCCGAATTTCCGCGTCGTCGAACTGTCGGCCTGTTCGAAGGCCATGAACAATCGTTGCTGATCGGCGATATGGACGCCGATCCCGGTGTCGATGACCTCGAAGCGGACCAGCAGGCTGGTTTTATCCCAGCGCAAAAGTCTGGCGCAGGCGCGGATCGAGCCTTGCTCGGTGAATTTGAGGGCGTTGCTTAAGTAATTCAGCAGCATCTGCGTCAGCCGCATGCCGTCGCCATAAAGCGGGATGGTCAGGGCCGGGTCGATCTCGGTGAAGACCTCCAGTCCCTTAGCCTTGGCGGCGGTCTGGATCATGGACAGGGCGGTGCCGATGATACGGCCGATGTCGATGGGCTCTTGGGTCAGGGTCAGCTTGCCGGCCTCGATCTTCGACATGTCGAGGATGGCGTTGAGGATTTCCATCAGGTGATCCGCCGCATCGGAGACGATGCCCAGATGCTCGGACTGGGTGGGATCGGTGATTTCCGTCTGCAGCAGTTCGGTCATGCCGATGATGGCGTTCATCGGCGTGCGGATTTCGTGGCTCATGGAGGCCAGGAAGCGGCTTTTGGCCTGATTGGCCTCTTGCATTCTTTGCGCCTCCAGCCGTTCGCTGACGTCGGCGAAGGTGACGACGACGCCAACCACCTCGCCATGGCGCCGCTCGGGCCGGGCCCAATATTCCACCGGGAAACTGCCGCCGTCGGCGCGCCAGAACAGATCTTGGCTGATATGAATCTCGTCGCCGCCCAGGGCGTCAAAGAGTCTTTCCTGTGAAGGTGTCAGGGGGGTGCCATGGTTGAGCATCTGGCGGATGTTGCGCCCGCTTAAGGTTTCGCCTTCGGCCAGACCCAGCAGATCAATGGCGGCGGGGTTGCAAAAGGTGCAGGTGCCGCCGATGTCAATGCCGAAGATGCCGGCTCCGGCGCAGTCCAGCAGCATCTCGGCCTTTTCCGCCGCCAGGGCGCGGGCCTTCCAGGCTCGGGTTACGATCCAGCTGCCGGTTCCGGTCATCAGGGTGAAGGCCAGGGCCAGGATCAGCAGTTGGGTGGTCCCGCTTTGCCATTCCTTCATATAGTCGGCGGTCGCCAGCCCGACCAGGGTGATCAGCGGATAGCCCTCCAGCTTTCGATAGGTGAACATCCGCTCGATATTGTCGTTTCCGGCCTTGGCGACGTAAGTGCCGTGTGCGGGATTGACGGCGATGGTCGCCCGGAAGCGGCCAGAAACGGACGATTCACCGATATTGCCGGTGGGGCGAAAGCGGGCCAGAAGGTCGAAGTTGCGGCTGGCGTCGCCGCGCAAGACCACCGCTCCCTCCATTCCCACATCAAGAGAAGAGAATTTCTGCACAAACCATTCGATGGAGATGGGCGCGAAGATGATGCCGTCGAAACTGCCGTCGGCGCGATTCAGACGATGGGCGATGATGATCACCGGCCTATCGAGAAGGCGACCGACAAGCGGCTCTGATACCACGACGCTATTACTGGCATTATTACGCAGCTGGATAAAGTATGAGCGGTCGGCCAGATTGGTCGGCTTGCCATTCCCTTCGGTGCTGTAGAGGATGGTGCCGTCGGCTCCCGTCACAACCATGTTGACCGTCATGGGAAGCCCTTGGCGGACGATGCCCAGGAAGCCATTCATGGCAGGGGCGTCTATGGTGCCATTGCGGCGCATCCGGGAAATTTCGTCGGCGCTGATCTCCAGGCCCATCTTGATGCGGTCGATTTCCGCCGTGACATTTTCAGCCAGCAGGGTGCAAAGATTGCGTGATTTCGATGCGGCATTTTCCTGAACGTGACGGTAGTCGGAATAAGCGGATAAGCCTAAAAGCGTAAAAACGAATAAATTGGCAAGTGTGACGAGTGATATTAAATTCGTGTATGGGTTGTTGGAGACGTGGAATTTTAGTCTTTTCATTTTTATTTGTCCGGACTCCAGGGCGCAATTATCAATTGATAGTATAGTTGCGCGATCAGTCTGTGACGAATAATAGGGCTTATGCTCTGGTCTTCAAGGGGGTGATTAGGCTGGCCCCCTCTATCAAAAGGTTAGGGTCGGCGTTCCGACGATCCTCGGATGATGCAGCGGCCGCTTAAGATCATCTTGCGTACCGGCAGGCCGGGATCGGACAGGCGGTCGAACAGCAGTGCCATGGCGGTCTTGCCGATGTCGTGGACCGGCTGCTCGATGACCGTCAGGCCGGGGCCGACCAGTTCGGTCCAGCTTTCGTTGTCAAAACCGGCCAGGGCCAAGTCTTTGGGCATGGCAAGGCCAGCCTTGCGGGCGGCGCGGGCTACACCCAGCAGGACCTGGCCGTTGCTGGCGATGATGGCTTCGGGGCGGTCGGGTTGGTCGAGCCAGCGCAGGGTCTCGGCCTCGGCGGCCTCGGCGTTGGGGGCGATGAAATGGGCGTTGGTCGCCAGCCAGTGGGCCTGCATGGCGGCCTTATAGCCATCGTGGCGCTCGGCTCCTGTGGTGCTGGTATTGCCGAACAGTCCGCCGATAGAGCGATATCCCTGATCAAACAGATGATCCACCAGCAAGGCGCAGGCGGCCCTATTGTCCAGCAGCACCGAGTCGTAAAGCCCGGGCGGCCCGGCCCGGTCGATCAGCACCACCGGTACATCCATGGGGGTGCGGTCCAGGCGGTCGATGGTGGCGCTGGTGGGGGCGAAGATGATGCCGCTGACCCGTTCTTCCTGCATCAGCCGCAGATACATGGCTTCCCGTTCCGGGTTTTCGTCGGTATTGCACAGGATGACCCGCATCCCTGCCTGATAGGCAGCATCCTCGACGGCGCGACTGACGGCGGTGAAGAAGGGATTGCGCAGGTCCGAGACGATCAGGCCGATGGTTTGGCTGTCCTGGGAACGCAGCCGCCTTGCCGACAGATTGGGGTGATAGCCGGTGGCCTTCACAGCGTCTTCGACCTTTCGCCGGGTGGCGGCGCTGGCCGAGCCGTTGCTGAGAACCCGGGAAACGGTGGCCAGGGAAACCCCTGCGGCGCGGGCGACGTCTTTGATGCTGATGGACATGATCTGCGGGCCGATTTATGGAAACGTTTTCATTGTTATGCGGTTGATGATAGCGCAGCTTTCCATGGTGTGAAACGTTATTCCTCGGTCATATTGACTTTTTTGATGGAAACGTTTTCAATGATTGCATCATAAGAAAATTCGAGGAAACGGTGCATCATGTCTTCGTCCTCATCTGGCGGCCTGCTGCTGCCCGAACTCATCCGTCTTAACGCTAGCCCGGCAGACAAAGAGGCAGCCATCGCCCAGGTTAGCCAGCTGCTGATCGCGGCGGGATGCATCGCTCCGGATTATGCGCAAAGCATGGTTAAGCGCGAAGCTGTGGCCAACACCTTCCTGGGGCACGGCGTCGCCATTCCCCATGGCATGGTCGAAGATCGCGGCATGGTCCGCCGCAGCGGCATCGCCATTCTGCAAGTACCCGGCGGCGTCGAGTGGAACGAAGGCCAGACCGCCCATCTGGTGGTGGCCATTGCCGCTCAGTCCGACGATCATATCTCCATCCTGCGCCGCCTGACCCGACTGCTTCAGGACGAGGTCCGGCTGGCGGCCCTGTTCGTCACCGCCAACGCCGCCGATCTGATCGAGGCTTTGGGGGCCGAGGCGGCGCCTCCGGTTGTCCCCCAAGGCCCGGTGAGCGATCTGTCCGAACAGTTCGCGTGGGTGGTGGATTATCCTTCCGGCCTGCATGCTCGCCCGGCGTCTCAATGGGTCGAAGCGGCGCGGCGTTTTCCGGCCCAGGCTCAGGTCCGCTTCGGCGATCAACTGGCCGACGCCAAGTCGCTGGTGTCGCTGCTGCAACTGGGCTTGCGTCCGGGCGATAAGATCACTCTGTCTACCGAGGGCAGGGATGCGGGGACGGCTCTGGCGGCCTTGCGTCAGGTGGTGACGGCTTTGACTGTCCAGGAAAAGGCCGATGCCGCCCTGGCTGCCAGCCGTGCCGTGGCTCCGGTCAATGCATGGGTGCCGCAGGTGAAGATGCCGACGGTGTTCGGCATCGCCGCCAGCCCCGGTCTGGCCATCGGTCCGGTCTATGTGCTGCCGCCCGCCGTGTTGACCGTGCCCGATGATCCTTTGCCTCTGGCCGACGGCGGCAATCTGTTGCATGAAGCCCTGACCATGACCCGCCAGCAGCTGAAGGCTCTGGCCGATGATACCGGACGCCGGCTGGGAGCCTCCGAGGCCGGGATTTTCAAGGCTCAGGGCGAGTTGTTGAACGACACCGACCTGATCACCCTGGCCTGTCAGCTGATGGTCGAAGGCCATGGCGTCGCCTGGTCCTGGCATCAGGCGGTGGAGCGTCTGGCTGATCGGCTGTCGGCTTTGGGCAATCCGCTGCTGGCGGCGCGGGCCGCCGATCTGCGCGATGTGGGGCGGCGGGTGCTGACCCGCATCGATCCCAATCTGCGTAGCGGCTCCTTGCATGACCTGCCCGACGAGCCCTGTATCCTGGTGGCGGCCGATCTGTCGCCCTCGGACACCGCCGGTCTGGATATGGCCAAGGTGATCGGTCTGGCCACGGCCCAAGGTGGCCCGACCTCCCATACCGCCATTTTGGCCCGCACTCTGGGGCTGCCGGCCATGGTGGCTGGCGATGCGGCTTTGTTGGAACTGACCAATGGCACCCGCGCTATTCTTGACGGCCAGAGCGGCCGCCTTTACCTCGATCCCGACGAGGCGGCGGTGGCTTCTGCCCAAGCTTGGGTCGCCCAGCAGCAGGAGCGTAAGGAACGGGACGAGGCTCAACGATCCCTGCCGGCTCAGACCAAGGACGGCCATGTGGTCGAAGTCTCGGCCAACGTCAACCGCCCTGATCAGGTCGCCATGGCCCTGTCGCAGGGCGCCGAAGGTGTGGGTCTGATGCGCACCGAGTTCCTGTTCCTGGAGCGGGGCGAATCTCCCAGCGAAGACGAGCAATGCGCGGTCTATAGCGCCATGCTCGACGCCCTGGAAGGCCGTCCCTTGATCGTCCGCGCCCTGGATATCGGCGGCGACAAGCAGGTGGCCCATCTGCATCTGCCCCATGAGGAAAATCCCTTCCTGGGCGTGCGCGGGGCCCGGCTGCTGTTGCGCCGCTTCGATCTGTTGGAGCCGCAGGTCCGCGCCCTTTACCGGGCGGCCAAGGCCTGCAATGTGGGTGGGACCAAGGCCCTGTCGATCATGTTCCCCATGGTGACGTCCTTGCGGGAAATCCTGGGCCTAAAGGCCGTCTGCGAGCGCATCCGCGCCGAGTTTGACGCCCCGGTGATTCCCATCGGCATCATGGTCGAGGTTCCGGCGGCGGCGATCCAGGCCGATGTCTTCGCCCGCCATGTGGACTTCTTCTCTATCGGCACCAACGATCTGACACAATATGCCCTGGCCATTGACCGCCAGCACCCCGAACTGGCGGCGGAGGCCGACAGCCTGCATCCGGCGGTATTGCGCCTGATCCGCCAGACGGTGGAGGGTGCGGCTCGGCATGACCGTTGGGTCGGCGTCTGCGGCGGCATTGCCGGCGATCCCTTTGGGGCGGCTTTGCTGACCGGGCTGGGCGTGAACGAGCTGTCCATGACCCCGCGCGACATCCCTCAGGTCAAGGCCCGCTTGCGCGACAGCTCCCAGGAAGATTTGCGGGAAATGGCCCAGAAGGCCCTGGATTGCGAGACCGCCGATCAGGTCCGCGCTTTGGATGGAGCCGGGTCATGAGCGCGCCGGTCATCACCGTCACCCTCAATCCGGCCATCGACCAGACCATCACGGTGGAAGGTCTGCGGCTGGGGGCGGTTCATCGGGCTTTGGCCGTGCAATATAACGCTGGCGGCAAGGGGGTGAATGTTGCCTCCTGTCTCGCCGATTGGGGCGTTCCCGTCATGGCCACCGGGTTTTTGGGGGCGGCCAATGCGGCTCCGTTCGAGGCTTTGTTTCGCCAAAAGGGCATCACCGACGCCTTCATCCGCGTGCCCGGCGAGACCCGCACCAACATCAAGATCGCCGACCGCTCGGCCAAGGAAACCACCGACATCAATCTGCCGGGCCTGACCTGTTCGGCGGCGGCGCTGAAGGAGTTGCGCTCTGCTCTGTCCAAGCGGCTGAACGGTCATGGGCTGGTGGTGGTGGCGGGCTCTGTTCCTGCTGGTTTGAGCGATCAGGCCCTGGCCGATCTGGTGGCTTGGGTCAGCCGCCTGGGCGGGCGGGTGGTGCTGGATTGCAGCGGCGGTCCGCTGGCGGCGGCTTTGGCCGCGTCAAAGGCCGTCATGCCCTATTGCATCAAACCCAACCGCGCCGAACTGGAAGGCTGGGCGGGCGAGGCCTTGCCGAATATTCCGGCCTTGCTGGCGG
>Ga0302193_10004475_pt1 | contig 11041 bp, 7 predicted proteins | sample II_Bog_E3_3_FD_200228 | JGI IMG/M metagenome (GOLD analysis project Ga0302193, IMG submission 200228) | Peat permafrost microbial communities from Stordalen Mire near Abisko, Sweden - II_Bog_E3_3 | ecosystem: Environmental > Terrestrial > Soil > Wetlands > Peat | place: Sweden: Abisko, Stordalen...
CCCAGAAAGGATGCCGCGAAGACCATAGCCACTGCCGTCGAGATGGGAGTCGTCGTCAAGATGGTCACCGGCGACCAACTCGCCATCGCGAAGGAGACGGCCAAAAAACTTGGCATGGGCACCAACATTCTGGATGCCTCGGGGCTCGGTGACTCGAAGCGCCAGGAAAGCCCTGAGGTCACTGCATCCATCGAGACCTCCGACGGGTTCGCCCAAGTGTTTCCCGAGCACAAGTTTCACATCGTCGACATCCTGCAGAAGAACGGTCACATCGTTGGAATGACCGGCGACGGCGTGAACGATGCGCCCGCACTGGAGGAAGCCGACTGCGGAATCGCGGTCGCTGGAGCCACCGACGCCGCCCGCGCCGCGGCAGCGATCGTGCTCACGACGCCCGGCCTTTCCGTCATCATTGAGGCGATTAAGGAAAGCCGTCGCATCTTCCAACGGATGAACAGCTACGCGATCTACCGCATCGCTGAAACCCTGCGTGTGCTGTTGTTCATGACCCTGGCCATTCTGGTGTTCAACTTCTACCCGGTGACCGCGATCATGATTGTGTTGCTCGCCTTGATGAACGACGGCGCCATCCTGTCTATTGCCTACGACCACGTGCTGTACCGGAACAAACCCGAAAAGTGGGAAATGCACCCGGTGCTTGGAATTGCCAGCATTTTAGGGATCATGGGCACCATCGCCGTGTTCGGGCTGTTCTTTCTCGGACGGGATGTTTTCCACCTCAGTCGCCTCGAGCTTCAGACGATGATGTACCTGAAGCTGTCAGTCGCAGGGCACCTCACGATCTTCCTCACCCGGACCCGTGGGCCGTTCTGGTCACAGCGCCCGGCGAGGATTCTCGTTATCGCCGTCGTCGGCACCCAGATCGTCGCCACCTGCTTCGCCGGCTTCGGCATCTTCATGACCGCCCTTCCCTGGGGATGGGTCGCGTTCGTATGGGGCTATGCACTGGTATGGGCCCTCGCGAACGACCGGGTGAAGCTGACAACCTACTGGGTCCTCGACCATGTGAAGATCAGCGTGACACCGTCCGGGCAAAAGCTATCAGCCGAAAAAAACGCACGCTGAGTACGAGAAACGTTTTGCGGGGGTTAAGCAATCCCGGAACGACGGAGGATGGCCGCCGAGTGGCCACCCAACACGCAGGGGTTAGCGCTGGTGGTGAGCACAACGTCCTGGCCTGCTGGTAGGCCGAGTGGTGATTCCCCGAAGTTCGCGACGATGGACATGGCGCCGCGGGCCAACCGGAACCAGCCGGATTCGTCATCGAATTCGGCGCTCAACGCACCAAACCGAGAGTCGGTCAGCTCGGGCATGGTGCGCCGCAAACGGATGAGTTCGCGATACAACGCCAGCAACGCCGCGTGCTCGATGCCATCCAATTCGGACCAGTCCAGCTTCGACCGGCTGAACGTTGCCGGATCCTGCGGATCGGGCACGGCATCAGGATGCCAGCCCATGCGCGCAAACTTGCCGATCCTGCCCTCGGTGACCGCCCGACCGAGCTCGGGGTCTGGATATGACGTAAAGAACTGCGACGGAGTCGACGCGCCCCACTCTTCACCCATGAACAGCATGGGCGTGAACGGTCCGGCGAGCGTAAGTACTGCCGCGATCGATTGTTGGCCGTGGTCGACGGACGCGCCCATCCGGTCCCCGGCGGGACGGTTACCGATCTGGTCGTGGTTCTCCGAGAAGACGACCAGCCGCCAGGTCGGGATGTCGGGGTCGATCGGGTACCCAACATTGCGGCCGCGGATCGATGAGTAGGTGCCGTCGTGGAAAAATCCCTTGGTGGCCGCCTTTGCGAGGGTGCCGAGCGATGCGAAGTCGGCGTAGTAGCCAGTTGTCTCGCCGGTCAGGGCCACGTGCAAGGCATGGTGGAAGTCGTCGCTCCACTGGGCGGTGAGTCCGAAGCCGCCCTCGCTGCGTGGGGTGATGAGCTTGGGGTCGTTGAGATCGGACTCTGGGATCAGGGTGAGCGGGCGACCGACGGAGAGGCTGAGCTGATCTGTCTTCTCGGCGAGTTCCTGAAGCAGATGTTTCTTCGACGGGTCGACCAACGCCTGAACCGCGTCGAGTCGCAGGCCGTCGATGTGGTAATCCCGCATCCACAGCTGGGCGTTGTCGAGGATGTATCGGCGAACCTCTGGCTCGACAAGGTTGACCGATGCCCCCCAGATGTTCGCGGTGGTGTCGCTCAGGTATGGGCCGAAGCGCGGCAGGTAGCTGCCGCTCGGCCCGAGGTGGTTGTAAACGACATCCTGAATCACCGCAAGGCCCCGCGAGTGGCAGGCATCTACGAAGCGCTGGTAGGCGGGCGGGCCGCCATAACCCTAGTGCACGGCGTACCAGAGCACGCCGTCGTAGCCCCAGTTGTCCGTGCCGTCGAAGGCGTTAACCGGAAGCAGCTCAACGAAGTCGACACCGAGCTCGGCGAGATAGTCGAGGCGAAAGATCGCCGAATCGAGCGTACCCTCGCGAGTGAAGGTGCCGAGGTGCAGTTCGTAGACGATGCCGCCCGCGAGCTCGCGCCCCGCCCACCTTTTGTCGGTCCATTCGAACGCAGCGGGATCAAAGACTCGGCTCGCCTTGTTTACACCCTCCGGTTGCCATAGCGACCGCGGGTCGGGAACTGCGTCGCCACCATCGATCACGATCGCGTAGTCGGTGCCCGACGCGAGATCGCGGTCATCCCACCAGATGTCGCCATCGCGGCGCAAGAGGCGATCGCCATCCCTCGTGCGAACAGCGACCGTGGTGGGCAGCGTTGCCCAGACCTTCAGGATCATGACTCGACGCGCGCAAGAAGCGCGACTGAAAGGAACTCGAACAGTTCGGCGAGCGGCAATGGGCCCCCCTCGAACACGCGTGTCGTGGTGGCATCAATGGATGGATGGCCGGGCACCGCCAAGGGCCGGCTGCGCGTCTTAGTGCCGGTGACCGGGGTGTCGAACGTGCTTTCCGTGGTCTGAAAATGCTCACGACATTCTGCGTGGAACCGCACCACCCGCTTCGCCAGAGTAAAGCTCGTATATCCGAGATAAGCCACCGCGAAAACTGATTTGGTGGCACGCGGAGTCTTATGAATCCCTGACACGACGGAGGTCCGCCGGAGCTGTCGCCTGAACAGCGCCCGGCTAACGCCTATCGCCACGGAATAGACCTTTTCATCCGGCTCCTACCGCCGTCTTTGAACGTCATGAAATCATCCTGACTACCGCATCACGCTCTGGTAAGGGTCGAAAGTCCTGGGATCGTGCGCCAAATCCCCTTGGGCTGCGTCACCGCCGATACTCCTGCCGGCGTCCTACATCGACAGGTAACGAGCGGGTGCGCCTGACCCGGATCGTTAGCGCGCTCGCTCCTTCCCGAGCGGAAGAAGGTTCCGCGATTCGCGATGGGGGGCACCGCGTCGAATCCGGCAACCCTTTTGGCCATGCTCCGGGTTTCACTCAGTCGGGAGACCTGACACCTAGCGCGACCTCCAGGCTTTGTCCTGACGACATCGTTTTGCGCACCCCATTGACATTGAGTCTGATTCGGCGTCGCTGCCCTGCATCGATGTGGACGCGCAGGCGTTCCTGGGTCAGGTCGATCCGGATGCGCTGCTCGCGATAGTTGAGGACAAACGATACGGTGTGGAGTTCGGCTGGGAGTGCCGGGTGTAGCCATAGTGTGTTGTCCCGGATCTCCAACCCGGCATAGCAGCGGATTGCCATATCCACGGACCCTGCCATCGCTCCCAGGTGCACCCCTTCGTGAGTGGTTCCTCCCTGGCTGTCAACGAGGTCGCTGGTCAACGCTTGACCGAGAAGCTCCCACGACCGCGTACGGTCACGACGGGCCTCAACCCAGGACTCGACCACGTTACTGAGCGTTGAACCGCGCGCCGAGCGGGCGATGTAGAAATCTACTGTTCGAACCACTGCGTGTGGAGTGAACGAGTACCCCAGGTCAGCGAGGATGCCGCGCAACTCTTCGGCGGAAAACAGGTAAAGCAACATGAGGACGTCGGCTTGCTTGGAAAGCCGGTAGTCGTTAGTGCTGCCACCCTCCGCGTTCAGAATGAGGTCGAGCCGACCAAGGTTGCCGTATCGCTGCCGGTAATTGTCCCAGTCGAATTCGGGGAGTGCTTCGTAACCCTCGAATTGGCTGATCACGCCATCGGCGTGAAATATCACCCTCAGCCTTTTGCTCATCTTTTTCCACAGCTGCGTCTCGCCTTTAGTCAGATTGACTCGATCCCACAAAGGACCGCAATCCCGACCCTTCAGGATCGTGATGGTCTGCAGTGCACGGCTGAGAATCCACGCCGTCATGACGTTGGTGTACGCGTTGTTGCGCAGGCCGCTCCCAGGAGACCCAGGATTGCCGTCATGGAACTCATCCGGGCCCATCACGCCATCGATGTCGTAACGGTCGTCGGCCGGATCGTAAGTGGCGATGCTGACGAAGAAACGTGCGACTTCGATGATCAGTTCAGCGCCCTCGCGCATGAGAAAATCAGTGTCGCCCGTCGCTTCGTAGAGCTGCCAGGCACTGTATGCGACCGCGAGGCCAACATGGCGTTCGCGATGCGAATTGTCCGCCATCCATGCTCGGTTTCGTGGATTGAACAACTCGGTTGGCGTAAGCTCCCGGCCGTCCATTCCGCTCTGCCAGGGAAACATCGCTCCCTCCTGGTCCTCGGCTCGTGCCGCCGCGCGAGCCTCGTCGAGGCGCCGGTAGCGGTAGCCGGTCAGAGAACGGCTCAGGTCGGGTCGCCGAAGAGTGATCATCGGATAGACAAACATTTCGTCCCAAAAGATATGCCCGCGATAACCCTCGCCATGCAGCCCGCGAGCTGGTATCCCGACATCCGCATCGGCCTTGACCGAGGCGATCGTCTGAAGGACGTGGAAAATGTTGACGTTGAGATCGAGGGAGCGGGCGGAGTTGTCGCTTTCCATGTCGACCGCGAAATCGTCCCACAGCACCTGCCATTTGGCGCGGTGCTCAGTCTCCAGCTCGCTGGGGTTCGGAGTCCGAGCCATCCACCGTTGGGCAGCGTCGGCGGGCGCACTAATCGCTCGATCGCGTGCAGTCGCCGAGACCACGGTCTTGTCCACTCGAACCGGCCGGCCCTGGGACAGCTGAACCTCGAACTCGTGCGCAATCCAGTCGTTGCCCTCGATGATGAGCCGACGATTTATCCCACTCTCACGACCTTCGGTGAAAACTCGGGTGCGCTGCACCATCGCGACGTTGACGTCAGATTGCGTCGTGGTCACTTCCAACAGCACGGTCTCGGCGCCCGTTTCTTCTGCACGGACCGGCACCAGGTGGACGTGCGACAGAAGCTTGTCCTCTTCGACATTCTGGTTTGAGACGGCGCCGTCGAGGGCACTCTGGATTGTGAGCGGCCCGCTCCAGTTCTCTGCCTCGATCGTCGTCTGCGATACGGCGACGTGAGGCGCGGCCATGGAGACGAATCTCCGTGAGGTCACTAAGGTCGTCTTGTCGTCGTCGTGGCGGTATCGCACGATTCGGGTGAGGACGGCGGTGCGAAGGTCGAGCTCCTGCGAGTAGTGGAGGATTTCGGAAGAATGCGGGTGCAGCCACGTGCTGCCAGCTATTTTCAGCCGGAGGGTCAACCAGTTGGGTGCATTGACAAGGTGCTCGTCGTCATCCGAATGATTACCGAAGTCGGTTGTTAGTCGGTTGAAGACACCAGCGAAATAGGTCCCGGGGTAGTGGACGTCGTCGGCCGAGGTTTCCGCCGCGGAGCCACGAGTTCCCCAATATCCGTTATTGAGAGTGCACAGGGATTCGCGATCGCCTTCCGTCAGTGGGTCGAAGCCCTCATATTTGAGCACCCAGGGGTCCACGGGATCGGGAGAAGAAGGCGCCACCTCCGCCAGCGCTCTCTTCTGAGTGAGGTCCAACTCGCCCAAGTCAGAAAGAACCACATCGGCCCCAGCAGCCCTCAGGCGCTCACCGACTCCATCCCGGTCCATGCCCACGACTAGTCCGAAGCCTCCCGCCGCTCCCGCCTGCACGCCCGCGGTTGCGTCCTCCACCATCACCGCGGATTCGGGTTTCACACCGAGTTGGCGCGCGGCCTCCAGGAAGACTGCAGGATCCGGTTTTCCCGGGAGCTTCAAGCGGATTGCGTCATTGCCATCGACGCGCACATCGAACAGATCGCTCACCCCCGCCGCCGCAAGCACCTGGACGCAATTGCGGCTCGAGGTCACCACAGCGGTGGGTACATGATTTGTGTGGAGACGACGAAGTAAACGCACTGCGTCGGGAAAGGCTGTCACGCCATCCTTCGCGATGACTTGGTCGAAGAAATGCTGCTTCCGCGCCGCCAGGGCACGAATGGTCAGTTTTTCCTTGGCATCACGTGCTGAGCCTTTTGGGAGAGTGAGGTTGCGCGACTCAAGAAAGGTGCGGATTCCGTCCTCACGTGATCGCCCATCGACATAGCGGCGATAGTCGGCTACCTCGTCAAACGGCTTCCATGAGTCTGGCGACAGTTTCGGGAGCACCTCGTCGAAGAGTTTCTTCCACGCCCGTGCGTGAATGAGCGCCGTTTCAGTGACCACACCGTCCATATCAAATACGACCGCGGCATACGCGGACGCTCCGGTGTGGAGGGCAGGTTCATCATCATTGATATCCGGACCCATATTTTCCGTCCTCGGGGTTATCGTTCGCGTCGGTGGGAGCCCGAGCGACTGGTTCACCGGTGCCAGAAGTGTCGCCTAGCTCAACCCAAGTTTTTCGATGTCGTCGCCCGGTCTTGCGGCTGGATGTTGGAGATGAGGGCGTTGACCGTGAGGGTGCGGTTACTGAGTTCCTCGGCGACAGCGCGAATGGTGAAGTTGTTGTTTCGCGCGTAGGTCCGGAGCACGGTAAACGCGTCGGGCATTCCGACGGAGAGCGAATGCGCGATCATCCCTTTTGCCTGTTCGATGATGATTCGACTATCGAGCGCGGTGTGCAGTTGTTCGGCGACGATGTGCCCTTCCCGGATAAGACGTTCCTGAAGGATGCCGATCGTTGCCACATCCGCGAGGGCCTGGGCCACCGCAGCGTCACGAGCGCTCATCTGCGTGCTCGTCCTGCCAAACAGGTTCATGGTCCCGATAACCTGGTCCCGCAATTTCATCGGCGTCGCATGGATCGAACGGAAACCCTGCTCAAGCGCAGCCTTCTGAAAGGCAGGCCATCGGTCGTCGCTGTGCTCGATGTCGGGAACGCTGACCGCGGTGCCCGTCGCGAAACAGTCGATACACGGACCAGCGTCTGCAGCGAGCTGCATGACCTCGACCAGGTCTGCCGATTCACTCGACGACGTCATGAGTTGCAAACGACCATCCGAGTCAGCGAGCATCAGTCCCCCGGCGTCGGTTCCCAGGATCTCGACGCACTGCTCCACGAGGGTGTGGAGCAAGTCGACGACGTCGAAGTCTGTCGTAAGGGTGTCGGCCACTTTAACGAAAGCGGTGTTGATCTTTGTTTCGCGTGCTGTCCCATCCATCTGGGTGTCTCCTTCGTGCGCAGGATTGCTGTGGTTTAGTCGGGTTGGGTGCTGAAATCGAGTCGCCGGGCAACCACGTCTCGGGCGAGTTCATCGATCGGTCGACCGGATGAGAATGCGTAGGCACGGAGCCTGGCAAGCGCGTTAGTTGTGGTGGTATCCAGTTGCGCCTGAATCATGCCGGTTGCTTGATGCACTTCACGGCGCATCGATGGCGCCCGGTCGTGTTCAGTCGAATGAGGATCAGACGCGCTTGCCATCGCTTCCCGGGCAGCGGCCGCAGCGAAACGTCCCGCCATTGAAGTTGCCAAAGCGACCTCGTGTGGATCCAGAGTCCGCGGCGCGACGCAATACAGGTCGACGACTCCGATCGTCGCCGCCCCCATTCTCATTGGAAACGCGAATACGGCGGCGATCCCCAGTTCCTGTGCTGCGCTCGAGAACAAGGGCCATTTCGGATGGTCTTGGTGAGCAAGGTTGGGAACCAGCACGGGCCGTCCGCTGGAGAGAGCTTCCCAGTGCGGGCCTTCTCCCAACTCGAATTGCAGAGTTTCCGCACGGGCGGCCAGCGAATTGGACGTGCCAATTGTCGCTTGCTGGCCGTCTCTACCAAAAACGGAGATCGAGGCACCGCTCAGGGAGAAGGTGTCGACGAACGCATCACACATGCGCTCCGAAGGGGTGGCGCCACCGGGACCGGCTGTGGCGGGTGGATGCAAATCCATTAGGAGCTTTCAACGAACAATTGTTGTTGAGGGAACCCGGGCGGAATCGGAGGAGTCCATGCGCACAGTGGCGTGTACGTGTCAGCGTAATCCCGCGAGCATGGGGATCGCTGACAGTGAGCGTTTGGTGCGTTGGCGGTGCGATTCTCAGCTCGCGGGGAGCGCGAAAATAGTGATGGCGAGCATCACGATTGCCAGCGCCCCAAACCCGGACTTACGCCAAAATCCTCGGGACGTGCGCATCGCGATCACCGCTTGGAGGGCGTAGTACGCGGCGAACGCGCGGGACGCGATCGCGACGATCGTGAGGGTTGGCACTGTTGCCGCTAGAACTATGGCGGCGGCTCCGCTGATGAGATAAGGCCGGGGACCGCGGAACCACTTGTTCATTTCGCGGAGGTTTCCATCGGCGGCGGCGGTATCGGCGATGGCTGCACTGAATTGGCTGAGGACCGCCGAAAGCACAAGAGGCAGGGCAAGCCAGGGCGCGATGCGGCTGGTGATATTCAGCAGCGTCGTATCTGCGCCGGCCGAGGTGCCGAGCCCCATCACCGGCGTCGCCACCGTGACGAAGCCGATATAGATTGATGATGAGACGATTTGGGCCACACGCGACGCTCTGATTCGGGTGACGGGGTCGAAGTCGTCGCCGAGGAATCGGACGGTTTCGAAGCCTTGGACGGTGATGACGATTCCGCCCATAACCAGGAGCACTTCAATCGGATTCGTCGCCGGCGCAGGCGGTAATTGAAGGGTGCCGGCGCCCAGTTGCGATCCGTCATGGATGAGTAAGACCACCCCCAGGACCGTGGTGAGCACCAGCACCGCAGCGAGCGATATCCGGTCCAATCTGTCGAGGCCCTTGAAACCTCGGAGCGCACCAATCCCCACGATCAGAGCCACCGCACCACACGCGATGATCGGTTCCAGGATGGGAGAGCCTTTCGACTCGAAGAACCCGACAATGTATTGCGCCATGATGCGGAGGTATAGCGCCACCGAGATCATGTATGCGAGAACAATCACCGCATCCGAGACGGTCCCCAGTCGTTTTGTGGCGGTGTCGAGAGTGTGGGCGGTCTCGAGCGGTTCAACCACCGCGACATTGTGCCGGATGACCGTCCCCACCAGCCACGCAACCACGCAGATTCCGATCGCGCCAAAGACGGAGAACACGCCAAGGGTGCGCTCCAGCACCGGGACGATAATCAGCAGGCCCGAGCCAAGGATCGACGCGAGCGGAGTGACCGTCGCCGCGATCACCTTACGCGCGCCCATCCACCGCCTCACTGTGCCCTTAGACGGCCTTTCGCTCTTCATTGGCCATGGCTACTTGGTTCGGTTTGCCCATCGCTGTCCGCGGAACCTTCTGGCGAACCGCCCATCATTTTCAGCATGCTCCCGCTCCCGCTCCGATAGAACACGAGCACGAGGAATGCGGCGACCATGATGAAGGCGATATTGAGCCAGGTCGTATAGTCCCAGCTGATCCCGGCAGTGAGGATCGTGAGGCGCCTGTTGTGCGGGATCAAACCAAGCGGCGTAAAAATGAGCTCGACCACGTACCCGGCAAGCACCATGGCGCCGTAGAAAATGACGGTGATGCGCAACGCCGCTTTGACACCGTAATACTTCCGGTAGATCAGGATGATCGGGATGATGATGAGGTCGGCGAAGATGAAGCTCACCACTCCCCCGAAACTGATACCGCCGTTCCACAGCACCGCCGCCAGAGGCACGTTCCCGACCGAGCACACGAAACTGACCACCGCAATTAGCGGTCCGATGATCGGGTCGAGGATGAACGACAGAGTCGGGTTCGCGGTGAAGAACGCGGCCCGCAGCCAGCCGGTGGGCACCCAGGCAGCGAATGCTCCCGCGATCAGCACACCGATGACGATGTCTTTAATTACCGCGGCCCAATCCATGACGAAGTATTGGGCCACTGAGGTGATACCTGCCCGCGAAAACAAGCGCTGAAAGAAGGTGCCTTCGCCCGCGATGGACATGTCCATCGCAGCATGACCTTCCATCGACCCGGTGAGGCCCTTCTCTGCCTGCGCGCGGGCTGCGGTGACTATCTTGCCGCGCATCCAGAGCCGGAACCCTAATGCCATGAACACAATGATGAGGGGGCCGCCGACGAACTCGGCGACAGTGAACTGCCAGCCCATCGTGAACGCGAGAATCAGACCAAGCTCGATCACCAGATTGGTGGAGGCGATTTCGAATGCCATTGCTGCTGTGAAGTTTGCGCCCTGACGGATGAGGGCCCGTGCGAGGGCGACGGCGGCATACGAGCATGATGACGAGGCCGCGCCAAGGCCGGTTGCGACAACGAGGGACCTGGGTGAGTCGTCGTTCATCAACCGTTTGATACGCGCTCGACGGACGACGGCCTGAACGACGCCGGACAGGGTGAATCCGAGGATCAGCGGCCAGAGAATCTCCCAGGCCATCGAGCCTGCCACGGCCAGTGCGTGAAGAATCTCGGCAAAGACATTCATCAACTACCTATCGGTTTGGCGTGGTTCTGTCACCGTGGCGACGATTCATGCTTTCGGGATCGAGTGGAAGGGGACACAACGCACGGCCGCTACAGGCAGTCAAACACGAAGCGCCGCCTGCTCACCACACATCGAGAACATGCGGAGCGACGCTGGCTATCTGTCGGCGGCGCTCGAAAACTGGACAGTTTCGGCGCTTGAAAAGTGAACGGTTTCGGGCAGTCTAGTTCTCGGTTTCGCCTGTGGTGGTGCGGATGCTG
>Ga0302193_10004483_pt1 | contig 11030 bp, 13 predicted proteins | sample II_Bog_E3_3_FD_200228 | JGI IMG/M metagenome (GOLD analysis project Ga0302193, IMG submission 200228) | Peat permafrost microbial communities from Stordalen Mire near Abisko, Sweden - II_Bog_E3_3 | ecosystem: Environmental > Terrestrial > Soil > Wetlands > Peat | place: Sweden: Abisko...
GCTGCGCAGCCTGACCGGCCAACGTGCCGACTTCCTGCAAGTCACCGGCGAGGCCCTGGATTATGCCATGGAGGCCTTGGGCGTCCATGATCCGGCCCTGCGGGCCCGGCTGGCCGGGGCCTTTCTTACCCCCACCGCCTATCCGGAGGCCACCACGGTTCTGTCCAGTCTGAAGGCCGGTGGGTTGGGGCGGGCGATCCTGTCCAACGGCACGCCCTCCATGCTGGACTCCGGCGCCGATGCCGCCGGACTGACGCCACTGCTGGATGTGATCTTGTCGGTGGAAAGCGTCGGCATCTATAAACCCCATCCGTCGGTCTATAAGCTGGCCTGTCAGCATTACGACCTGCCACCCGACCGCATCGCCTTTGTCTCCTCCAACGGCTGGGACGCGGCGGGAGCCGCCGCCTTTGGCTTTCAGGTGATCTGGGTCAATCGCGCTGGCCTGCCGCGCGAGCGCCTGCCCTCGAAGCCCGAGGCGGTGATCCCCGACCTTTCCACCCTTCCCGCCTTGCTGGGATTGAGCTGATGTCGCTTCCCCTGTCGAGCTTGCGCAATCCCGCCATCCTGCTGTCCACCTGGTTCGGAGCCGGGCTATTGCCCAAGGCTCCTGGCACCTGGGGCTCGCTAGCAGCTCTCCCCTTCGCCTGGATCATCGTCTCCTTAGGCGGCAGCAGCGCCCTGGCGGTGGCCTGTCTGGTGGTCTATGGGGTCGGCGTCTGGGCCGCCGACAAAACCATCAAGGTCACCGGCATCAAGGACCCCGGTCTGGTGGTCATCGACGAGGTGGTGGGGCAATGGATCGTGCTGATCTTCACGCCCCTGAATCCCCTGCTCTATCTGGTGGGCTTTGGACTGTTCCGGCTGTTCGACATCCTCAAGCCCTGGCCGGTCAGTTGGGCCGACCAAAAGGTCGAGGGCGGCACCGGCGTTATGCTCGATGACGTGCTGGCCGGGCTCTATGGGCTGGCGCTGATCCAGCTGCTGCAATTGATCCTGGCCGGACAATTATGAATCCCGAACTGATCCTGGCCGCCCGCACCGTGCTGGCCGCCTGCGAAGGCTCGGGCGATCTGCTGGCGACAGCGGAATCCTGCACCGGCGGCATGGTGGTCGCGGCTTTAACAGAAATCGCCGGATCGTCGCGCTTCGTCGATCGCGGCTTTGTGACCTATTCCAACGAGGCCAAGGCCGAGATGATCGGGGTGCCCATACCCCTGATCGAGGCTGAAGGCGCCGTCTCGAAGAAAGTCGCCCTGGCCATGGTCGAGGGCGCTTTGGCCCATTCTCGCGCCACTCTGGCCGTGGCCATCACCGGCATCGCCGGCCCCGGCGGCGGCAGCCCCGACAAGCCGGTGGGCACCGTGCATCTGGCTGTCTGCCGCAAAGGCCGCCTGCCCCGGCACGAAGTGCGGCTGTTCGCCGGAGACCGCGAGTCCGTGCGGCGGCAAACGACCTTAAGGGCTTTGGAAATGCTGGAAGAAGAGGCCCGGCCGACGGCTACGGCTTGATCATCGACTGAAAAAGCGGCTTCAAATTGACATTGAAGACCGGAACTTTCGGCTTGGAGGCCGAGGAATCGCCGCTGTCGATGCCGATGACCGCCAAACTGTCCGAGCTGATATCGGCGATGGCGTCGGTGGTTTCAGTCAGCCAGCCCTTGGTGGAAAGCGACAAGGTGCCATGGGCCGGACGATAGCCCTCCAGCGAGCAAGTCACCAGCAGCGGCGAGGCGTCATTGCGGACCTTAATGCGGGCCGGAGTAGAAACATCGGCGCGATATTCATTCGCCCCCACCAACTCGCAGTCGGCGCCAGAAGGATTGGTTTTCACCAGGACTTCCGAAACCGGAACCTCGGGCTTGGCGCCATACCACGCGCAACCGCCTAAGGCCAGAGAGGCCAAAACCGGCAGAAAGATCAGGGAAGATGCGGTGCGATGGGTCATAACCTCTTGATCATTCCAGAGGATTCCCCTCAATGCAAGCCGCGAGGTAATAAATATGCCTGCTATGCCTTTAGCGCGGAGGGTACGGGGCCATAGAGCTGACGGGCCCGCTTCTCGAAAGCCGCCACCATCATCCCCACCGCCTCGTTGAACAAAGCGCCGATCAGGGCCTGGAGCATCTTCGAGCGGAACTCGAAATCGACGAAGAAATCGATGACGGTGCCGCCATCCTCGGCCACTTCAAAGATCCAATGGTTGTTCAAATATTTGAACGGACCTTCGGTATAGACCACGTCAATGCGGTCCGGGGCCATCAAGGTGACGCGGGAGGTAAACTTCTCGCGCACCATCTTGAAGCCGATGACCAGATCGGCGATCAGTTCATTGCCATGCTGATTGCGCACGCGCGACGCCACGCACCAGGGCAGGAATTCAGGATAACGGTTCACATCCGCCACCAGATCAAACAGCTGCTTCTGGCTATAGGGCAGATGCCGGCGCTCGGCATGGGTGGTCATGATGCCTGCAAAGCCTCGCGGGCCTTGCGCAGCTCGTCGAAATCACGATCGGCGTGGTGGGAAGACCGGGTCAGCGGTGAGGCCGAGACCATCAGGAAGCCCTTGGCCCGGGCCATGGCCTTATAATCCTCGAACTCGTCGGGGGTGACGAAGCGAGCCACGCCCACATGCTTGGGCGTCGGCTGCAGATACTGGCCGATGGTGATAAAATCCACCCCGGCGGAGCGCAGATCGTCCATCACCTGCAGCACCTCGGTACGCTCTTCGCCCAGACCGACCATGATGCCAGACTTGGTGAACAGGCGGGGTTCAACCTCTTTGACCCGCTGCAAAAGCCGCAGGGACTCGAAATAACGCGCTCCCGGACGAATGGTCGGGTAAAGCCTGGGCACGGTTTCCAGATTGTGGTTGAACACATCGGGGCAAGCCTTGGCCACGGCGTCGATGGCTCCGGCCTTGTCGCGGAAATCGGGGGTGAGAATCTCCACAGTCGTGCCCGGCGACACGGCTCGCACCCGCTCGATGCAGGCGACGAACTGGAAAGCGCCGCCGTCAGGCAGATCGTCACGATCCACCGAGGTGATGACCACATGGCGCAGGCCCATGGACTTCACGGACAGGGCCAGATTCTCAGGCTCGGTCAAATCGACGGAGCCGGGCTTGCCGGTCTTGACGTTGCAAAAGGCGCAGGCCCGGGTGCAGGTGTCGCCCAGAATCATGAAGCTGGCATGCTTATGCTTCCAGCATTCGCCGATATTGGGACAGGCCGCTTCCTCGCAGACCGTATGCAGGTTCTTATCCCGCATCAGTTTTCGCACCTCGGCGGCTTCGGCGGAGGTGGGAGCCTTGACCCTGATCCACTCGGGCTTACGCGGCGAGGGATTGTCGGGACGGTGGGCCTTTTCAGGATGGCGGATGGGAGCGTTCTCAGTCATAGCCAGATAGTTGGAATGCCGACCACCGAAGGTCAAGTCAAAACCGCCATTGCGTGGGATTAACGATGCTCGGAAAACAAATCCCGGACCTTGCAGACCCAGGACATCAGACCTGGCGGACGCGGTGGCTTCAGGCAACCGGCAACATAATCGGCGGCGGCGCGGTCGGGCTTGGTCTCGGCGGTCATGGCGGTCACCACGCCCTTCTTGCCCATGCGCTTAAGGAAACCTTCACCAGCGGTCTGAAAGATCAAGGCCTCGACCCCGTCCAGGGGATGTGGCCCCTGCTCTTCGCGGTAATGATGGAAAACCATCTTGGGGTCCAGGGTGACGGCAGACAGCTTTTGCGGCGCGACACCCTCGACCGCCTCATAGAGCAGCCAATAACGGGTCTGCCCGGCATGTCCCCCAACCTTGGTGCCGGTTTCATTGGTAGCGACGGCGATCTTCATGATGCGCGGATCCTTATCCCAAGCCCCCACCTCTCAATAGGTCAAGAAGCGTCCGGGATCAAGTGCGCGAGAAGCACCAGCCCTTGCCATGCAGCCAGCAATCCTCGCCTTGCTCATGGTCATCCAGACGCAGGCGGCGGGCTTCGTGGGGGCTGGAACGATCAATGGCGGCATCGACGGCGGCGACGGCGGCATCGCCTCGGGTGCCCAGGCAGGGATAATAGCGCTGGGCGGCCACCATCTGGGACTGGAAGCTGCCGTCGTCCAGACGGAGCAGCAGAAAGATGGGCCCGCCCTGGATGGAGCCGGTCAGAGGCAGAATCACCCTCCCGCCGGGCTTCACCGCCTGGAACAGACTGACCGGCAAATCGGCGACGCCATTGCTGAAAAACAAGACGTCCAGCGGCGGCGGCGTTAGGGAAAGAGCATCGCCCACCACCTGGACCTGAGACCAGGAGGCCAGATTGGCTTGGGCTTGAGGATGCAGTTGCGGATCGATCTCGGCGGCCAACACATGGCCTTGCGGCCCGACCATCTCGGCCATCAGGGCGGAGTAATATCCAGCCCCCGCCCCCACATGAAGGACAGTCTCGCCAAGATTGGGATGGGCGGCTTCGATCAGGCGGGAAACCGTGGCGGGGTTGCCGTTGTTCAACCCCCGCCCAGCATCCAGTGCAATGCCGACGCAATGCAGCACCAGATCGGGATCATTGCTGTCCGAGGTGTAATAGCTGCCGTCCATGGTCTCGATGACCCAGGGACCGGGCGGCAGGAAAAGGCTGCGGTGCACGCTGGTCAGGGCACGACGCAAGGTGGTGCTGCGCAAACCGGCCAGCACCGTGACCTCATGCCCATATCGCCTAAGGTTATCGGCTCTGGGATTATCCGCCCTGGATACCAGCCCCGTGGGGTGAAAGGTCAATCCGCGTCTCCATGAGAGGCGAAACCCTTACTCCAGGGTCTCACTGCTATAACAGCGGATAGCTTGCACGCGGTTGCTTACACCAAGCTTACGGAAGATACTGCAAAGGTGGCTTTTCACCGTCACCTCGGACAAAGTCAGCTTGCTGGCGATGACCTTGTTGGGTAGCCCGTCCTTCAGCAGGAACAAGATGTCCTTCTCGCGCTTGGTCAGGCGATCCTTGCGGTTGCCCATGGCCGAGGGGCCATTATGTTCATCGGCATTGGCCTGATCGGTGTTCAGCATCATCACCGGCAAGAACCGTTCCCCCGACAGCATCAGCCGCAAGGCCGAGACCATGGCGGCACCCGACAGCTTCTTGGGGATATAGCCGGAAGCACCGGCATTGATGGAATTGACCATCAGCTCGCGGTCCACCAGACCGGACAACACCACCACCGGCTTGTCGGGCAAACGCTCTTTGACGGCGGCCACCGAGGTGGCGCCATTCATGCCGGGCATTTTCATATCCAGCAAGGTCAGATCGGGAATGGCGCCGCCGTCAAGATGGGCCACCACCTCCGGATAGCTGCCGGCTTCAAGAATTTCCACCTGTTCGGCCAGACTGCTCAAGAAAGGGCGCATGCCTTCGCGGAACATGACGTGATCGTCGGCAAGAAGGATCTGCATTATTTTGTCTCCTCTTCGTTTGGGGGAGTTTCATCTTCGACATCCAGGCCCATGGACAGATCCAAAGGCAGCAGAATATCGAACCGGGCACCCTTTTCTGGGCTGTTCCCGGATTTCGGCAATCGGACCCATCCGCCCATTTCGGCGACGATTCCGAAAGCCACCAGCAAGCCCAACCCCTTCCCACTGGGCTGACTGGCAAAGGCCGGCCTGTCCAATCTGCGGGCCAGGGCGGCAGGCAAACCTGGGCCGTTATCGGCCACAGAAATAATCAGCAAACCATGATCGGCATCCACAGTACAATCAACGGACACATAACCTATTGAAGAATTCACTTCGAGATTGACTTTTCTAGACGTCATTGCTTCGCAAGAATTCAACAGTAACTGGAATAATACTTCTTCAAGCCTCTGTCCATGCCCAAGCAGGCGCGGAAGGGTGGTCTCGGTAGAAAATCTGATAGAGACCTTCGCGGCACTGGGTCGCGCCCGCACCCGCTCGATGGCGGCGGCGATGGATTGGGCCGGGTCGAACATCTCTTGCCCGTCTTCGGGCGGATGACCATAGGCCCAGGTCAGGTCGAAGATTTCCTGAGTGCGTTTCAGCTGCTGCAAAACGATGGACAAGCAGCGCATCTGACGGGGCAGTTCCTCGCCGGTCATGGGGTTTTCCTCAAGCCGGTCCAAAGCATTCTCGACGGTCAGGCGAATGATATTCAGAGGCTGGCTGAGGTCATGCTGCAAAGTGGTGGCCAGTCCGCCCAGATTGCACAGGCGGTCAGCGTAAAGCATCTGCTCTTCCAGGGCTTTTTGCTCGCTGACATCTTCGATGATGGCCAGGTAATTCTGCCCCGCCGGGCTCACCGAGATACGCAGCCAGCGGGCCACAGCTCCCTCAAGGGTCACCGGCAGAACGTCGCCGGCCAGGCCGATCGGCGGCAGAGACGATGGAACCCCCACCAGCAAAGGCAAAAGCGGACGGCCCTCCAACTGAGAAAACTCCCTGCCCGTCATTTGCAACAGGGCCGGATTGGCGCGCGTCAGCCGATAGTCGGGAGGAACCAGCAGAGCCAGGCCAAATGAGGCTTGGGCGAACATATCCTCCCAGTCCATCTGATCCCCTCCCATGCCCTGAGCTCCAATATCAGCCAAATGCCACGTCCATAATGAGCAAGATGAACCAACTGCAGGGCCAAAAGCCAATGCACCTCCGAGTATGTGCCCCCCAATTTGGAGGGAGACATCGTCCTAAAGTATGAAATAGCCGAGGCCGGGAACCGCACACCCCGACGTTCAACGCTAGATTTTAAAAGGATAATTCTGTAAATTATCAGAATGGGTTGAGGCACAAGATAAGAACAGGATAAGGAACCGTGGTCCACACGGCGAAAGACGGCATACGCCCGGCAAAACTGCCCGAGGCCATCGCAAGCTTCTTGGAATCGCTGATTCTGGAGGGCTCGTTGCGGCCCGGCGACCGTTTGCCGCCCGAGCGGGAATTGGCCCTGCAGCTGGATGTCTCGCGTCCCAGCCTGCGTCAGGCCATCGCGCTGCTGGAAGGCCGTTGCCTGCTGGAAATCCGCCGCAACGGCACCTTCATCGCCCCGATCCTGGACGAGACCTATGGCAATCATCTCTATGAGATGATGCTAAACGACCCGGACAGCACCAGCGACTATCTGGAATTTCGCTCCTGCACCGACAGTATGGCGGCCTTTCTGGCGGCCAACCGCGGCTCGGAGATCGACCGCGAAATCATCGGCAATGCCTTCAAAGCCATGGAGGAAGCCCACCAGCGGGCCATCCCCGACGAAGAGGCCGAGGCCGACACCCTGTTCCACCGGTCCATCTTCGAGGCCAGCCACAATGTGGTGGTGCTGCAGATCATGGGCGGACTGGGCGGGGTTTTGCGCAAGGATATCCACCACAACCGCACTAAGCTTTATAACCGCAAGGGCCTGCGGGAAATCCTGCTGGAGCAGCACCGGGCCATCCACGACGCCATCATCAAGCAGGACGCCGCCGCGGCCCGCGCCGCCGCCATGGCCCATGTGAGCTTCACCCGCGCCGCCCTTACCGAGATCGACCGCACCGATGCCCGGCTGGAAATGGCCCTGCGCCGTTTCGCCGAAAGCGAATGACCATGACAACGCCCCTGCCTCCATCAGCGCCCTATCCAGAGTCCTTGGCGGCTCTGTTCAAGGCGCATCCCGACAGCGCCTTCGATTATCTGGAGTTCCGCCTCTATATCGCCCGTACCGCCGCCCGTCTGGCCGCCGAGCGGGGCACCGAGGAAGACCGCCTGCAGATGACCCAGGCCTTCCAGGCCTTGTGCCAATGCCATGAAAGCGATACGGCCGATGCTGAACTGCAGGCCGACGCCGATTTCCATCTATCCATCTATCGGGCCTGCCACAATGCGGTGATGGCCTTTGTCATGACCACCCTGATCACCATGCAGCGGCGCGATGTCTTTTATGACCGCCTCAGCACCTACCAGCAGTCCGGGGCCCGCGAAGCCTTGATGGAGCAGCATCGCGCCCTCTATCTGACCATCATGAACCGCCAAGGAGATCAGGCCGCCGAAGCCGCCGAAACCCATATCCGCTTCGCCAGCCGGGCCTTACGGGAAAGCATGGAGACGGCCAGCCGCCTCCAGGTCTCGTTGCGCCGCCGCAAACGGGCCACCAGCCCAGACGGAAACCCTTTCTCCGATGATGAGAAGCCGCCGGCAAGACGCCGCCGGGCGAAGGCGAAGCCGGTCTAAAACGACAGCATCATATTGTCGCGGGCGACGATGACGCCGGCAAAACTATGGCGGGCTTCGTCCTCGACCTTCTCCATGAAGCTGTCGTCATGATCAGGATCATGGTGGAAGATGGCCAGTTGCTTGGCCCCGGCCTCAAGGCACAGACGCACCCCTTCCTGCCAGGTGGAATGGCCCCAGCCGACCTTCGAGGGAAACTCCTCGTCGGTATAGGTACTGTCATAAATCACCAGATCAGCCCCCTTGATCAGGGCCAGGATGTTGGCGTCGGGCTTTCCTGGAACATGCTCGGTGTCGGTGACATAGCAGATGGACTTGCCGCCCACCTCGACCCGATAGCCAGTGGCGCCATTGGGGTGGTTCAGAGGCGTGGTCCGCACCACGACGCCGGGGAACAGACCCTCCAGGGTTTCGCCGGCCCGGAAGTCCTCATAGATCATCTCGGCCTTCAGCGCCTCCAGCGGCACCGGGAACATCGGGTAAGCCATCTGGCTGGCCAGCACCGACTGCACGCCGCCGCGACCGGTCAGATGCCCGGCCAGAACCTTGAAGCGCCAACCGGGCTGATAGGCCGGTACGAAAAAGGGAAAGCCGTTGATATGGTCCCAGTGGGTATGGGTCAGCAGCAGCACCGCCGAGCGCACCTGGGGCCGCTTCAGATAATCCTGGCCCAAAGCCCGCAGGCCGGTGCCGGCATCAAGGATAATGTTGACCTCTTCGCCGCAGGAAATCTCGATACAGCTGGTATTGCCGCCATAGACCACATGGTTGGGAGAAGGACAGGCAATGCTGCCGCGCACGCCCCAAAATTTAACCTTCACGGTCATATCCACAGTCCGGTCCTGTCATCGCGTTAGCTTGCATTTTATACAATTTGTAGGAATTTGGAATCAATCACTCTTCGATAGCGATTGAGGAGCCCGGCTTCAGTCCCAACAGCTTGCCGGCATGGCCTTGGTTGACGGCGATTTCCGCCAAGCCGCAAGAGTTCTCGTACCAAAAGGCTTTGCCTTCCGGCAGGTCCGAGAAGGTTCTCGCCCGCTCCACCACCTGCCAACCAGCTTTAAGGCGGGCTCCTTCGGGCAGGCTGCTGGCCCTCAGGCCGGTCATGGCGTTGCCGTAACGGTCGAGATAAACCACCGTCGGCAAATCATCGGGCCAATCCGGGCAATGAGGAAAATCCCGTCGCGGCCAGGAATGCGCAACGCCCAAAGCCTGCTTGGCCGCCGCCGGAGCAAAAAGATCGCGGCCATGGAAGCTGGCCGACAGGCGAGCCCCCGGCTCCGGCGTGATCTCGAAGCACTCCTCGACGCCGAAGCGCCGCGCCAAGGGCTCGAACAGACCGTTGCCCGGCCCCACCAGCCAGCGTCCGCCGATGCGGGCGGCGATGGCCGGACGCTCCCCTCCGACGCCGGGATCGACCACCGCCAGTATCAGACAGCCCGGCGGACATTCCGGCACCAGAGCAGCCAGCAGATAAGCGGCTTCCTTAGGGCGATAGGCAGGGGCATCGGCCATCAGATCGATGACGGCAACCCCTGGCGCCTGGGCCGCCAGAACCGCCTTCACCTGCCCCTGATAGGGACCATCCAGGCCAAAATCGGTGAAGAGCAGGATCATCGGGGCGTCTCTTGTTCCCACATTAGAAATGGCGCTAATATTACAGGAAAGATATTCTCATTGGATCATCCATCTTCCTAATCCTGGGAAGCGCTGGATGGAGCCGGGTTGATAATTTTGAACGCAGACCGCCTGACCAAACCCGTGCTCCCTCCTCTCTATGGAGCCGCCGCCTTCCTTGTGACCGGGGGGTTATGGCTGGGCCTGGGCAAACGCATCGACAGCCCTCTACTCTCCATGGCTCTGCTGCTGGGGGCAACCTTGGCCGTTTTCGCTTTGCTGTGGCTGATCAAGCGCCGCCAGGAGGGTTTGCAGGCCGGTCTGAACGATCTGCCCGACGCCATCTTCCTGCTGGACCGGGGCGGTTTGATCCGCCAATGGAATCGCGCCGCCGAGGATCTGGTGGGCGACCGCCTGTTCCAGACCGGAGAATCCTTTGTCGAGGTTGCCGTGCTGGAATCCCAAGGCAGTCTGGCCGAGGCCTTGAATGTCGCCTTTTCTCAAGGCCGCGCCAGCTTCGAAACCCGGCTGTCCAGCGCCGAAGGCACCGCCATCCTCTGTCACGCCCAAGCCCGACTCTTAAGCGGTGAACGGGGATTGACCGTCTCTCTGCGCCCCCTGCCCGCCGAAGCCCGCAAGGATGACCGCACCGAGACCTTCCGCCAGATCGTCGAGCTGTCGCCCTTTCTGGCCGCCGTGGTGGCCGATGGCCGCATCATTTGGATCAACCGGGCCGGTGCAGTGATGCTGGGGGCCGAAAGCCCGGCTCTTCTGCTGCGCCAGCCCTGGAGCCACTTCCTGGTGCCCTCTCAAGGTGACAGGCCGCCGCGTCTGCGCCGCCAGGACGGCCAGGAGACCGAAATCGATCTGATCACCTGCGGCACTCTGTTCGAAGATCATCCGGCCATGCTGGTGGAGGCCCGCGACCTTTCCAGCCTGTCCACCGCCAACAGCCAGCTGCAAGATTGCTCCCGCCGGGTCCAGGGCATCTTGCAGGCGGTCGACGACGCCGTGGTGCTGGTGGATGAGACGGGACAGGTCCAAGCCTTCAATCCGGCCGCGGAAATTCTTTTCGGCCACCCCTCCCGCGAAGCAGTGGGCCAGGATTTGGCCATGCTGCTGCCCAGCGATGACGCCCAGGGCTTCCTGGAAGCCTTCCGCCGCCGCGCCGGTGGCGGCGACAAGACCCTGCGCCGCCGCC
>Ga0302193_10004492_pt1 | contig 11011 bp, 7 predicted proteins | sample II_Bog_E3_3_FD_200228 | JGI IMG/M metagenome (GOLD analysis project Ga0302193, IMG submission 200228) | Peat permafrost microbial communities from Stordalen Mire near Abisko, Sweden - II_Bog_E3_3 | ecosystem: Environmental > Terrestrial > Soil > Wetlands > Peat | place: Sweden: Abisko, Stordalen...
GATTTCTCCACTCAGTATTCCCTCCAACTGATAAATAAGAGGTTAAGGCCGTGCAAATAGCCGTTCAATTCACCCGGAATCACCAACTCAACCGACGAATCCTTTCGATAAGCTTTAGTCTAGCGGGATAATCCGACAAAAATCGGCGTTCAACCTGCCCTAAATGCTGGTTTTCGCCATGTCCGGACCGAGAAAATCGTCCAGCGTCCAACCCGCCATGAGCTCTTTGCTAGCCGCTGCTGCAACCGCTTCGGTAGCTTTCTTCCCGGCCGCGGCTTCGAGCGCGAGGTAGTTCTCCGTCAATCCCTTGCGAAGGAGCTCGAAAGCCTGCTCCGGCGTGTCGGCATATTGAAACAGCTCAATGTCTTTGGGCGAAATTGCTCCGGTATCCACCAGGGCGTCGAGGTTGAAAACCCTTTTCCAGTATTCCGACCCGTAAATGACGACGGTAATTTTCTTGGCCAGCTTGCGGGTCTGCGCCAGGGTAAGGATCTCAAACATCTCGTCGAGCGTCCCGAATCCGCCGGGGAAGACCACCAGCGCCTTTGACATATAGGCAAACCACAGCTTGCGCATGAAAAAGTAATGGAACTCGAAGTTCAGGCTGGGCGTGATGTAGGGGTTGGGCGACTGCTCGAAGGGCAGCCGGATGTTGAGACCGATGGTTTTTCCGCCCGCCTCCCAGGCGCCGCGGTTAGCCGCTTCCATGATACCTGGGCCCCCGCCCGACGTGACGACGAAGCGATGACGTTGCGAGGGAATTGCTTTGGCCCAGGTTGTCAGTAGTTGCGCAAGTCGGCGCGCATCTTCGTAATAACGGGCCATTTCAACGGCTGCCACGGCGCGCTTGCGCTGCAGGTCAGAAGCCGTGCCTTCAACGATCTCGGGGACGCTTGCGGGCTGTTCATGACTGGGAGCAGCCTGGCTCGATCCTGTATTTTCAAGAAGCTCGAGTTCGTGGTCAGCCTCGGCCTTCCCGCGAAACCGTGCCGAGCCGAAAAAGACCACGGTATCCTGAATCTTTTCGCGCCGGAACCGGGCCAAAGGCTCAAGATACTCCGACACGATGCGGATCAGACGGCCGTCGGCGCTGTTCAAGAATGCCGGATTCTCGTACGCTAGCTGAGCCCGCTCCAATGCTTGGGGAGTTCGCGACTCCGTCTTCACTTCAGGATTGGCAACGGCCGGCGCCTCGGTCGGAGCTGCGGGTTCTGGCTTTCCATCACTCATTGCTTGTCCGTCCCATGCCGAATTGCATCATGAAAGGCAATCCACAAATTCAAAAGACCCAACCCCGAAATCAGACCGCGCACCGCGCCATTGGCCGCATAGATTGAGAGCGTAGGAAAGCGCAGGAAGAGCGGATTTCCATCCCAGAACAGCCTCGACCAGGGCGCATAACAAACTGCCAGGCCAATGTACATCCGCAAAAGCACGCGGAGAAAAAGTTCAGCTCGCTCCAACCAGCGCGGGATGCGATGCGGACCGCGACCTCCCTGGTCAGAAGCGAGGGTGCCGGGAGCGGCAGATTCGGGGGGCGTCCGTTCGGAAGGCCGGTTTGGGCCAGGCTCCTGAGCCGGGCTGGCGGGGAATGCCGGCGTGATGATTTCGGGCTGTTGAGACATTCTCAGGTTTCGCACGGCCCAGCCCCAATTCCCAAGCCACTGAAGGCATCGAATGCGGACGATGGCAAAAGCCATCCCGCGGGGTTACCGTATTGCAACGGTATCACAGCAATCTACCCACGCCCTCGGGCGCCGCCTGCGCAGGAAATCGAGCCGCCAGAAATGCAGGCTTGATTGAGCGCCGAGGGCGGCGTAGCCTGTTATCGGAAGCCGGTAACGACGTCCGCTAGCCACGCGCTCGGGGAAACTCTTCTCAAGGAGATTTTCTATGCACCGTGCCACCGTTCTCCTTCTCGCCCTCGGATTCGGATCGGCCGCCCTCCCGGCGCAATCCGCAAGCCAAAATGAACCGCAGGTGGTGGTTCAGAAGTCCAGCACCGCTCCCGATGGTTCGACCGTCTGGACGACTCTGAGCCCAATGGACGCGCAGGCTGTGATCCACCGCGCCGCGCCTCCGTACACTTGCCCGGTTATGTTGGCCGCCCGGCAATCCTCCGCTGCGTTTGCGCGGCAAGTGCGCGGCGGTGAGGCTCCAGGGGGTGGCGAACCCATCGTCAAACAGGACGGCGACGTCGCAATCAAAGATGTTACCCAAAGACTGCATCTCTCGGCCAGGGGGCCGGATTCGAAAAGGATTGTAGCCGCCGGCATCCTCGTTCACGGCTACTCCAACAAGGCCCGCTTCATGCCCATTTTCTCCACCGATAAAGACTATGACGCGGCAAAGACTTTGAATGTTCGCTTCTCTCCAGAGTCTGCGCATGAGGACTCGGCGGATGTTTCGGTTCCGGGGCTCACCGCTGTGGGCGTGATCGACCTGAACTCTGTCACGTTTGCCGACGGTTCAACCTGGAAGATCGCCCAAGGCCAATCGTGCCGCGTCTGGGTCGATGGGCTGATGCTGGTAAGCGGCCACTAACCTGGCAACTTTATTTTGACGCCATCCCAGCTATGCCCAGATCCCGGTGGACCGATTGCGCATCCGCTGTCGTTGCCGGCGAAACTTCGTACGGCCCATAGTTGATTGTCAGCACCGCCGTGCCGCCAATGCGCACTTTGGTCTCGCTGAGCACCTGCTGTGGAAACCAGAAGCCATCGGTCTTTGCGCCCGTATAGTGAATCCGGGTCTGGGAAATCCAGAAGGAGGGGTTCTTCGCCGGCTGGGTCTCCATCTTCACCACCGCAAAATCCGCTGCGTCTACCCAGATCTTCCCGCGAATTAAAAATTTGCTCGGCGTCACAGGTTCAACCTCGAAAATGTATGCCGGTCGATTCTCCTGCAAATCACTCCCTTCAAGCTTGAACCGGTAATTGGCCTGCGTGAGTGCTGTGGCGCGGGCTTCCTGCGTGGCCTCTCGTTCGCTGTCCAACGCGCGCTTCAAAACCTTCTCGCGAAGGAGCCCCGAGCCGCCCTCTGAGACAATTCGAAAGGTCTTCCCGGCGGCCAGGCTGTAATTGACCTCAACGTCCATCCTGGCCTCAATCCTGGTTGAGAATCCCCGGTACTCAACCTGGTAGTGGCGCAGGCTCTGGTACTGCTTCAGGTCCTGCTTCTGCACCAGGCTGTGGCGCTCCATCTGGTCCAATATCTGAGCCGAGGTAAGATTGCCAGTCGCAATCGAAGCGGCATCCTGAGCTCGACCAACTTTCACCGCCAAGCCCAGCACGATCACAAAGAGAATTGCAAGCGCGAGGCTTAGGGCTTTGCGAGCCAACATCCCTGCATCATAGTCCTCCATTTTTGGAGATACCGGTCACTAGGGATCTGCCTGCGCAAAAAAAATGGGGACGGAAACCATCTTGTTGGTTACCGTCCCCGAGGGGTACTTCCGACTAACTTCCTGTAATGACCAAGGTGAAGGTCTCGGTAGCGGTGATCGTCGACGTGCTCGAATCTACGCCGGTCACCGTGATGGTGTAGCTCCCAACCGGCGGATTCGAGGTCGGCGTCGTGGTGACGCCGCCGCAGGCCGTAACGGCAACGCCCACGATGGCGAGAACCAACAGTGCGGCCAACCCGCGCAGCTTGCGCGATGCGCCGCCCATGAAACCCACCAGGAGCAAGCCCGCGAACGCGATGCCTACTGGCCATGGACTCCTGCCAGTGTTTTTGGCCGTCGTTGACGCGACTGGACGCAACCTGTGCAGTTGCTTGCCGCCCGCCTTGAACGCACCCGTCGAATTGCAATCCGCGGCGTTGGCATCGAGCGTCAACTGCGTGGTTACAGCAGCGGTTCCGGTTATGGCAACTGTTCCGTCGCCCGCCGTGTTTGTATTGGTGAACTCATAGCAAAGATTCTGGAGCGCATTGTCGTTTGAAGTTTCAAAGCTGAGGTCCACAGTGCCCGTGTAACCGCTGGCAGGCGTTATGGTGAGGGTCTCCGAACCGGACGAGCCCTGCGCAACGCTCAGTGAAGACGGAGTGGCCCCAAGACTGATGGTGCCTTTCCCCGAGCTGACCGCCGTAGCTTCCACGGTTACGCTTGCCGTGGAGAGTCCGTACGTGGAATCTCCAGGATAAGAAACGAAGATGGTATGCGAGCCAGCGGTCGAGAAGCTGGTTGTCAACACGTATGTGCCATTGGATTGCAAAGTCTCCGCAGTCGCGGTTCCTGTATCCACCGTGACATTCACCGTACCCGTCGGTGTTCCCGAAGTGGCGGCCACCGAAATTGTGAACGTGTCGGTTGCGCCTACATTCGGCGAGCTGCTGGATGCCGTAATGGTTGTGGTCGTCGGGATAAGCGTCGTGGTGGTCGTACTTGCAGGCCAGGCAGTAGCCAGGTTGTTCAGGTCCACCGAGCCGAGACCGCTGACCTGGTCGTATCCTGTGCCGGCAGAGAACCCCCCGGCCGCGGGGCTTCCGCAATAGGTTGAGCCCGCAGTGCAGTCGTTGTTCCCCTTCGTGATGTCGTGGAACGCGGACGAATACGTGGTGCTGTTGGAGGCCAGCGTGTACAGGGTTGGATTGATCAAGCCCTGTCCGGTGGCATAGCCCCGCTTCTGGTTAATCAGCGCCAGCATGCCGGAGAAGATGGGGGCATCGAAGCTGGTGCCTCCGGCGGCGGTCAGATCGCCCGTCGAAGTGTCTTCAAAGCCAGTGGTGCAACTGCTCACCTGCCCCGACGTCCATTCACTTGTATCGCTGCTGCAAAGAAGGTATCCGGGGAAGTTCGGAGAACCATAGAGCGCGAGGTCCGGAACATCGCGTTTGCCGTCTGAAGGGATGCCGGTGACGCCCGTCTGCCAGGTTGGTTTCGTGAACAGCGCGCTCGCTCCGCCGCCCGACGCACTGAGCCCGTACTGCGAGTCGTCGTCGTTCCACACCGCCTCGGGAATGTATTGCAAGACCGAATTCACGATGTCGGTCGTGCCCGGATCGGATTGCCAATAGCCGTCGCCGACGGTGGAGTAATTGGCATTGGATTGATCGATCTCGGTGCCGCCCATGCCCGTTACGTACTGGCTGCTCGCCGGGTAATCCACCGCAAGGGCCGTGTCCGCGGAGGTGAGCGTGGTGCCGGTACCGGGACCTTGGTAAGCATTGCAGTCTGTCGAGCCAGTGTCGCCCGCCGCCGCCATGATCGTCTGCCCCTGCGTAGTTCCCTGCTCGAGACTCGACTCAAGGGAGTATCCATCGAGATTCGCTTCGCAGGTACCGTAACTGCTGCTGATGATGGTGCCGATCTGATTGTCGACGGCATAGATCAATGCGTCGAAGGCGCTGTAGTTCGTGTCGCCGCCGCTATAAACGAAATTGATGGTAGCGCCGGGGGCGATTGCTCCTGACCACTCAATGTCGAGATCGGATTCGAATTCATCCCCATCCGCTTGCACAGTCGGGTCGCCTGAACCCGGAACAAGATATTCGCTTGGGTCTTTCACATTCAACCCAGCCGCATTTTCAAACGCCTCAATATCGCTCATCGCGATCTCGGACTGGCCAACGATTGTAATGGATTGTCCTGCGCCAGTGACGCTTGCGTTATAAAGCGGCTTGATGTCGTAGGCGGTTTCGATGTCGCCGGGCGCAAAGAAAATGGTTTGATTGCTGGAATTGGTGCTGCCCGCTCCCGTGAATGCGGCGCGCGCGCGCATGTTTTTCTTCAAAGCGATATGCGACTTGGGACGGAAATCGTCGAGGTTCCTGATGGCCAGCACGGACCCTGCAAGCGCAGAGGGAACGCTGAGTTGCGTGGAGGGCGCAAAGTGTTGCACGCCGTCCATTTTGTACAGGTGCACCTCGGTCGAGAATGCCTGCTCGACTTGGCGCACCGAGCCAGTGAAGTGTATTGCGTTTCTGCTGCGCGCAACCGAGTCGATGGAGAATCCCTGCTGTTCAAGCCAGCTTTCCGTCTTTTGGATGTCAGAGTCTGTCATTCCAAAGCGGGCCGCAAACTGGTCTGGATTGAGCCACTGGTGATATTGCGGGGATTGCGGATTTTGCTGCGCCGCAATCAACGTCAGCAGCGCCGACTCCTGTTCGGCCGAGCGCTTGAAGACGAGCGTGATGCCCTTCAGCCGCGTGTCCCCGGGCACGCGCCCTGCGTCGTAGCGGGCCTGAGCCAGGGGGTGCAGTGAATTCGGTAGAGGCGCCGGTTCGCTGCTGGAAATCTCCGACTTGATTCTGGAAGTGAGGCGTTGCGCATTGGCGGGCGCCACAAGCGTTGAAACCGCAGCCACCAAGCCGCACAGCGACAGAAGCTTCAGACGAAAATTTACTGTTCTTGTCTTCATTGCCATTCCTTGAAATTGAAAAATTTGAAAGTTAAAAACAATGGGAAACCAACCGCGGTTCGTCGACGCTGCGGCCAGGCGACAGCGCGTACCCTCCGCCTTTTTTGAAAGCGGATGAGCGTGGACGAATTGCACTGGAGCGCCCATGCAAATTGTTGCTTCAAGTCGTTCGTACGCTAAATTCCAATGACCTTCAAGGAGGACGTACCATCGAAATCAATATCGAGCCGGGACCAGACTCGAAGTTTTCGATCATCCAGCCCTGAAGAACATACGTGAACGTTTGCAGAGGGCGAAGTGGGAACAAAGAGTGGACGGCGGAACAGGCGCCGCCCGCACCGGTTCGAGGTAGACTCCCCGATACCGCCTGCGGATCTCTTCGACTCGTTGGACACCGCTTTCCAACCAAAGTTGCGTTGCGACATAAAATTCGGAGTCTTTTCTTCGAAATTGGACGGGGAAAGCCTTCAAAAGAGTACTGAGTCAGACGCGCCCGCCCCAGACTGCCCTCACAGGCGGAAATAGACGCCCAGCATGGGCTCCGACGTGTGCACGAACGCTCCGCTTGAGCCGTAGAGCCTGGTCAAGTCGGGCGCCCTGTAGAGATTGCCGCGATATTGCAACCGCAAACCAATGTGCGGCAGCAGCCCCCAGTCCAGTCCCGCACCGTAGACGTAAACCGGTTTGTTTGACGAGGTCGCGTTCGCCTGCGTGCCGGCGGGCTGATTGAAAAGGAGGCCAAGTCCCGCGAGCGCAAAGGGCCGCAGATTGGCAATCTTGAGCGAGGCCAGATAGTCGGCTGTGACCTCATGCGCGTCGGCAGAAACGGTAGCCGGAGTGATGGGCCCGCAGATCAGGCCGCACGTGACTTGTGGCGTATAGCTCTGGTTGGCGCGGTTGAGCGAATAGGTCCCCTCGAAGCCGATGAGCGGGTTGACGATGTGCCGGACCTCGACGATTCCGCCGGCCGCGTTAGCCGGGCTTTGCTGAATGCCGTCTCCCGTTGTCCTGCCGCTGAATGCGCCGTAGATACTTAACGCCACGTCGGTATTCGAGATGCCTCGATCCACCGCCGCCGCTTGCGCACCGGCAGGTGTCACCCCGAGCGCCGCGCAGAGTAAGAGCAATGCAAGAAAGAGGGAGATTCTTCTGGTATCCATAACGCCTCGCAATTTTGAAAGTAGTAAGTATGAACGCGTCTTGAGAGCAAAAGTCGTCCTGACAACAACCCTAAGCTGCTTGGACGCGCAAAACGACGGTTCGGGTTCTGGGACTAAGGCGCTGCAGAACCCTATGCGGCAATGCCTCTCACAATGCGGTTTGCGATCAGGGTCGAACGCCGGGAATTTCATAAACCCTCGACCAGATGTTCATAAAATCGATGTTCGAAATCGAACAGGCTTTTCCAGATACGAACATGCTGGCGCGCACAACCTGGATTCCCTGCTGCGATAAACTGCGATTCATCTGGCCCATGCGATTGCGGGGCTTTGGCGGGCCGATTGCTAACATCGGGTCTGAAATCCTTTCCGGCACAGCGACGCCAGTCACCCCAAGGCCTTGTGCCAAGCCCAGGAGACACCCCATGATCGCCCTCTGGCTTCAGGACCTGCGCCACTCCCTTCGGCAGTTGTTTCGTTCTCCCTCATTCACTGCGACGGTCATTCTGACCCTGGCGGTCGGGATTGGGCTGAACGCCGCTATCTTCACGATTGTGGATTGCGTTCTTCTGCGGCCGCTCGGCTACCGGGGAGCCGATCGCATTTATTCGATCGACACGCGTTTCCTCAAAGACGGACGGGTGGCTGCCAAGATCGGCGGAGATGACTATGTCGACGTGGCAAGCAACGTGCGTTCCATCGAAGCCATCGCCTGGTTCGACGCCAGCACCAGCGGGTTGAAATCCGGACAGGACGGGCTGTTGCTTGACGGCCAGTCGCTCTACCTGAACATGGCAGCAGTGAGCCCTCAGTTCGGTAGCGTGATGGGCGTTGAGCCGATTGCCGGGCGCCTCTTCGATAACACTGCCGACGGCGCCGAGGCTCTTGTGGCGAGCTCGTTTGCCGATCAGCATTTCGGCTCCGCCCAGGCCGCGCTCGGCCATGCACTCCGTTATGGCGGACGTACGCGCACCATCGTCGGAGTTCTTCCCGCCGGATTCTCCTTTCCCGAGAAGGCTGTGGTCTGGTTGGAATTCCCGCCGCGCCCTGAGATCCCAAGCCGCACTGCCTACAACCAGCGCGCCGTTGCGCGGGTACGTTCCGGAGTTTCTGCTTCGCAGTTGAATGCCGAGATGGCGACACTTTCGCGCCAACTGCAGACGGCTTATCCCGAAGACCGGCAGAAATCTCTGCTGGCCGTTCCCTTGCAGGACCAGATCGTCGGCTCGATCCGTCCTCTGCTTCGCCTCCTTATGGGCTCAGTTGTCGTGGTGCTGCTCATCGTTTGCGCGAATATTGGACATCTCCAGTTGGTCCGCTCCACGCGAATGCTGCGCGAGGCCAGCATTCGCGCTGCGCTGGGCGCCACCCCCACTGCGGTCGCGCGCCGCGCCTTGCTCGAGTCGCTCCTGCTTGCCTGCGCCGGGTGCGCCTGTGCGCTGCTGATCGCCGAGCCCGCCCTGCGTGTTCTTACCCTGATGGCGGGAGATCAGATTCCGCGCCTGGCTGACATTCATCTCAACCGCGACGTATTTCTGTTCTCGTTTTTCATGAGTTTCGCGGCTATGCTCATCACCGCACTGCTCCCTGCCTGGCGTTCGTTTACCGCGAATCCCGCCGCCGCGCTCAAGCAGGAGCAAACGAGCAGCAGCGAGAGCCGGAAGTCCCGGCAGCTTCGCGATGCGCTCATTTCCTGCGAAATCGCCCTTACCCTGACGCTCAGCGTGGCGTCGGTCCTTCTGGCCCGGCAAATGATTGCGCAGTCACGGCAGAACCTGGGCTTCGAGCCCGACCATCTGCTGGTGATGGATTCGCACCGGGTGAACGACCAGCAACAGGCAGCATTTGCCGACAGCCCGGCAGCGCTTGTATCGCTCGAAAACCTGCTCGATACCATCGCCAAACAACCCGGCGTCAAAAGCGTTGCTGCCAATCAGGGCGTTCCCATGGGCACGGGAACGTCGGATGTCGGCTTTGCCGTCCGTGGCCGCACGGAGTTTAAGCCCGGCGTCGAGCTACCGTGGGCCGACATTCAGCCAATCACTCCCGCCTATTTCCAAACCATGGGCATTCCCCTGCTTGCCGGCCGAACGCTTGTCAACGACGACAATGCCAACTCCGCGCCGGTGCTGCTGGTCAGCCGCGAGTTGGCACAAAAGGTCTTCCCCGGCCAGAATCCGATCGGTCAGCAGATTATGTGCGGATACGACATGGAATCGAAGTGGTGGACGATTGTCGGGGTGGTCGGTGATATTCGCCAGGATTCACCCGCATCTCCGCTGGGGCAGACCATGTACGTACCTCTGGCGCAGCATTCCGCGCGTGCCGGCGATGTGCAGATCGTCGTGCGCACAGGCATCGATCCAGCCGCGCTGGCTGCAACGCTCGAACCCATGCTCAAGCGATCGTACCCGCAGGTTGCCGTCAACACGACCACGATGCTCGAGGATGTCGGCGAGGCAAGCCGGGCACAGCGCTTTCGCACCCTGCTCTTCGGCGCCTTCGCGGCTGTTGCCATTTTGCTCGCGGGCGTGGGCATGTACGGCGTCACGGCTTACACCGTTGCCCAGCGCCGGTTCGAGTTCGCGCTGCGCTTTGCCCTGGGCGCCAATCGATCCCAGATTGTGACCATGACGCTGATACGCGGGCTGATTGTCGCATCGCTCGGCATCGGCGTCGGCACTGCGCTCAGCCTGGCGTTGCTGCGCATCGTCGGCAAGTTTCTCGGAAAGTTGCCGGCCTTCGATCCCGCTTCCTACGCCATCGCCATTCTGGGTGTGCTGGCCATTGCCGTCGCTGCGGCCATTGTTCCCAGCAGGCGCGCGGCGCAGGTCGAGCCCATGGGCGTACTGCGCGGGAATTAGCGCCGATGCGACGTTCAAAAAAACGCCGATGCTCTCGATTAAGAATGGCTCGCTTCGTACTTCTTATAGGTTCGGTCGAGAGCGTCCGCATAGGAGTTCAGCAGCATCAGGCGCAATTGAACCATGCCGACCGCATCGCCAATTGAATCGATCTCCGAGGCGGTGATCTTCGCGTCGTCGGGTTGATTGATCACCAGGGAAGCCGAACGAAAAACATCTTCAATTACCAAGCGCTGCATGTTCAGCACTTCACCCTGCGTGTCATAGATGTCGGAGTACGTTCGATCCTCGTCGTACGACATGAAGCCGAATGCCCCCGTCGTCTGCGCCGTCTTCCACGCCACGTCGTCGAAGCCCCTGATCCGGAAAGAGAACGAGAGATTGTTGTGCGGGCGATCGGGGTGGGCGCGGATGCCCGCCAGGACCTTGAGATCCGCATCCAGTTCCGTCTGTTCGTCTTTGATGTGCTGCCGAAGCTCGACGAGGGCCTGAACATTCTGCCTGATCTCGCTATTCAACTCGGCTTCGGCCTCGTGCACCAGGTGACGCCGATGCTGCCACTCGACGCAGCCCTCCAGGCTCAAAGCGATGAGCAAGCCAATGGTGATGGTGAGCAGATGCAGGG
>Ga0302193_10004499_pt1 | contig 11000 bp, 7 predicted proteins | sample II_Bog_E3_3_FD_200228 | JGI IMG/M metagenome (GOLD analysis project Ga0302193, IMG submission 200228) | Peat permafrost microbial communities from Stordalen Mire near Abisko, Sweden - II_Bog_E3_3 | ecosystem: Environmental > Terrestrial > Soil > Wetlands > Peat | place: Sweden: Abisko, Stordalen...
GTGGTCGAACTCGACGTGGGTGAGGATGAGGCCGTCGGGGAAGTAGTGGAGGAATTTTGGGCCCTTGTCGAAGAAGGCGGTGTCGTACTCGTCGCCTTCGAGGATGAAGGTGCGGGTGGGGCGGAGTTGAAAGCTGGAGTTGAAGTTTTCGGCGACGCCACCGATGAGGAAGGATGGCTCGAGTGCGGCGTTCTCACGCGAGGCTACCTGGTAGATCCAGGCGAGGAGGCTGGTGGTGGTGGTTTTTCCGTGGGTTCCGGCGACGACGAGGGACTCGCGGTTGGGGAGGAATTCTTCGTGGAGGAGGGCGGCCATGGAGGTGAAGGGGATGCGCTGGTCGAGGACGGCTTCAACTTCAGGGTTGCCACGGGAGAGGGCGTTGCCAATGACGACGAGGTCAGGGGACGGGATGAGGTTGGATTCGGCGTAGGGCTCGAGGATGGGGATGCCAAGGGAATGGAGCAGGTCGCTCATGGGCGGGTAGGCGGCTTTGTCGGAGCCGGTGATGCGATGGCCTTTTAGTTGGAGGAGGCCGGCGAGCGAGGCCATGGCGGTGCCGCAGATGCCGGATAGGTGGATGTGTTTCATGAGGTGGATCCCGTTTCTTTCTGAAAAGCCCGAGGGGCGTGGGATGGGCCTTTTGCTTTCCCACCTTGCGAGCAAAGAACGCTCGCAAAATGGGGCACGGTGCATTGTTGCGGCAACCGGCTTGAGTGTGTGGCTTGGCCGCTCATGGGTGCACCGCGGGTTCTAGGAGGCGGAGTTCGGGGGTGCCGGTGGTTTGGAGTTCGGCTTGAACGCCGAAGGTCAGGGTGACGTTGTGGTGGGAGACGTGGCCGCTGCGCAGGCCGAAGGCTATGGGGCCGTCGAAGTCTTCGAAGACGCGGAGGATTACTTCTTCTAGTAGCTCGGGGGGCGCGCCGGGCGAGGCGCAATCGAGCATTTCGCCAAAGATGATGCCGGGGACGCCGTCGAGCTTGCCGGCGTGGATGAGCTGCCAGAGCATGCGGTCGATTTGGTATGGCTTGGCGCCGGTGTCTTCAATGAAGAGGAGCTTGCCTTCGGTTTCGGGCTCCCATGCGGTGCCGATGAGGGAGACGAGAATGCTGAGGCAGCCGCCATAGAGGGTGCCGCTGACGGGGTGCGGGTCGAGTTGGTTATTTGGACCGGGCTTTAGGATGCGGAGGCCTTCGGCGGGGCCGACGCTGTAGGGCTGGCCGGAGAGCGCGGCTTGGAAGCTGGGGAGATGGATGCCGTTTTCGAGGTAGAAATCGGCGGCGAGCATGGGGCCGTGGAAGGCGGGCAGGCCTAGCTGGTCGTAAAGGTGGAGCTGGATGCCGGTGAGGTCGCTGTAACAGAAGAAGGGCTTGGGGTGGCTGCGGATGAGGTCGAGGTCGAGCTGGTCGAGGAGGTAGTTGGAGCCGTAGCCGCCGCGGAGGGCCATGACGGCGGAGGTGCCGGGATTGGCGAAGGCGGCGTGGAGGTCGGCTAGGCGCTGGGCGGGCGTGCCTGCGAAGTAGTGCGGGCCGCGGGCGAGGGTATGGACGCCGACACTCGGGGTGAAGCCGAGGGCGGTGAGGTTGGCCAGGCCGCTATCGACGCGGGCCTGTTTCGCAGAGGATGCGGGGGCGATGACGGAGATGGATGCGGTGCTGGAGACGGCGGGCGGAAGAAGCAAACGTGGCGCAGCAGAGGACATGATTTACCAGGCCTCGCCGCGGGCGATGAGGGTGGCTGGGCCGGTGAGGTAGAGCTTTTCGCCGGGGCCTTGCCATTTGACGTTTTGTGCGCCGCCGGGTGCGATGACTTCAAGCTCATGTTCCGCGTCGTAGAGGGCGATGAGGGCTGTGGCGCTGGCGGAGGTGCCGGTTCCGGAAGAGGTGGTAGGGCCGACGCCGCGCTCGAAGATGCGGATGGCGGCCTGGTGGATGGGCTCGGACTCGCTACCGAGAACATGAACGAAGATGACGTTGGTTTGATCGGGGAAATCGGGGTGGTGGCAGATTTCTTGCCCGATGTCGTCCCAGGTGCGGTCGTTGACAGAAAAGTCGAGCATGGAAAGGGTGCGCTCGCTGGCGTCGAGGGGATTGCCACCGAGAAATTGATTCGGCGTTGGCGTGTCGAGGACGATGACGAAGTTTGGATTGCCCATGGAGACGTGGATGCCGTCGATGCTGGTCCCATCGGCCAGCTCCACGGTGCGTTCCTCGAACTCGGGAACGTCCATGTCGGCGGTGATTAAGGTTGTTGGGCCGTCGATTTTGGAGTGGCGGAACTCCTGAATGGTGCAGAGACGCGCGCCGGCATCGGTTTCGACGGAGAACTGATCGCCGGGCTGCGCGCCGCGTTCTTCCGCCATCCATGCGGCGACGCAGCGGGTGCCGTTGCCGCTGATTTCAGCGACGGAGCCGTCCGAGTTGTGGAGGCGGATGCGGCCGGATGAGTCGCCGGTCCAGTGGAAGAACTCGATGCCGTCTGCGCCGATGCCGGTGTTGCGCTCGCAAAGATGGCGGGTGAGCTCGGCTTTGTCGTAACCGTGGGCGTCTTCTTCCGCGATGATGAGAAAGTCGTTGCCGCAGGCGTGGGCTTTGGTGAAGGGAATCAATCGTCCTCCGGATCGCGGAAACCGAGCAGGCCGCTGATGCCAGGCTCGGTGACGAGCTGGGTGCGCAGGCGCTTGTGCTGGTTGCCGGTTGCATTCACTGGAAAGGTGACGCGCTGGGTGTTGCCGATGGTGTGGGTTTCAATATCGGAGAGGCGCATGTGTGCCTGGTCCATGACTTTGAGGATGGCCTGGAGCATGAGGAGCTGGTCGCCCCCGCGCGCTTCATACGTGACGCCGTAGGGGCGGAGGCCGGAGCGCCGCTCAAGGAAGCCGACGACTTCCATGGAAACGATGACAATGACGGCGGCGACGGCGGCTGCGAGGTAGAGCCCTGCGCCACAGGCCATGCCGATGGAGGCGACGGCCCAGACGCTGGCCGCGCTGGCGAGACCGCTGACGCGGGTGCGATTGCGAAGGATGAGGCCTGCGCCGAGGAAGCCGATGCCTTGCACGATGTTGGAGGCGACCTGGCCTTTGTTTGGGCTGTTTTCGCCGGCGAGCACGGCGGAGAGGAGGGTGAAGAACGCCGCGCCCATGCAGATTAGGAGGTTGGTGCGGACGCCGGCGGACCGGCGGTGGAGTTCGCGCTGCAGGCCGACCGCGCCGCCGAGGGCGCAGGCGAGAAGCAGGCGGCCGATTGCGCCGTTGAGCACGTCGATCTGCTGCAGGTCGCTGAAGCTGAAGGGGAGCGCGAACTGTGCGATGGCGAAGCTCATTGGTGGCCTTGAGCGATGCTATCACTGGGGGCGGGGGGACAAACAGGATTGGGTTCGGTGGTTGGTATGAGCCTGCGGCTGGATGACGGGTTCATGGCCACGTTGGCTGCCTGCAATTCTCTGTGCTGATACTGCGCTACGGATGATCGTCTACTAAGCGCACGATCTGAACGCGAAGACTCGGCATGCCGAAATGATAATGCTTCGCTCTTGCTCAAAGATCCCGGCGCTGATTGTGTGGTCACCCACCCGCGAAGAACACGGGACCCCGCAAGAAGCCGTGTGATATTGTTGACTCCGAGATGATAGCCTTCGATTCTTCAGCCGAGTTAGCCATACCGGTTCAGCTCAGCAAATCAGACATTTCTGAGTCCGTGAAGCTAAGGGCGATCAGAACGCCATTTTTTTGGCTTGTTCCGCTGTGGGTGGTCATAATCGTCCAATTCGTCCTTGCTTCTTCCTTCCACACTCCCCAATGGTATGCGTGGGTTTGGGCTTTGATCGCCGGTCTTATCTCGCTATTCTTCCTCCTCCGTCGAAGCAGCGCCTTAATCGCGAAGCAACCCGGTGCACTTGCTCCAATGAATTTTGTGTTTTCGACATATGGCATCGCAGCCGAGTTCGAAAACGGCACCACGAAAGCCATGTGGTCGTTGGTAAAAGGAGCGCGAGAGACCGATCAATACTTCTTGATCGAAATGCAGCGACGCAGCTTTCATTTGATCCCCAAGAGACAAATCACAGATGAGCAAGCATCCCGCTTGCGAGAGATTCTTCGAGCCAACATCTCAAAGAACGTTCAACTTTTGAGTTAGGTTGCAGGGTGCCCCAGAGCCAGCCCCGTGCTTCCCAAAGCCAGCGTCACACTCTGTGGTCGCATTGTCGCCAACGGGGGAGTTTCGGCGCATGCGCGTGGCCGATCCGGGCCTGAAGGCCCCGTCATTTTTTGCCTGATTCAGGGGGTTGAAACCCCCTGCTCCTTCCGACGTAAAGGGTGGCGGATGGCTGGTTGGGGGCGGAGAAATGCTGCATGGGGGTCAGGCCCTTGGGATTTGCTTTGACTCCGGAATCGATGGCGTCGCCGTCGAAGGCTAGCACGAAGTCTGCGCTTGCGGCGGGGGCGGCGAGGGCGCTGGTATAAATTGCGAGGTCGCTCTCGTTGATGGTTTGGCGGAGAGGGACGCCGGTGAGGGAGACGATCTCAGGATAGGTGGATGTGTCCATGAGGATTACGGCGTTGGGATGGGTTGTGAGGTAAGCGCGGAGGACCGGAGGGATCTGTCTGTACATGGGCTGGCGGGCGTGGATGTTTTTTGTGCCTTCTACGTAGACGAGGGGATGCTCGCGGAGCATTAGGGCGGCGTTGATGGCGACGAGTGCGAAGAGGATGGTGGCGGAGTAGTTGGTCCAGCGGGGTTTGAATTCGCGAACGGAGCCAATGACGAAGTGCGCGGTGAAGCCGAGGCAGAGGGCGAAGGCGGGAAGGAGCTCCATGCCGTAGCGGAGGTTGTACCAGGAGTGCGGCCACCAGACGGGCATGAAGATGGGAACCGATCCCCATGCTATGGAGTAGGCATAGAAGGGGATGGGCAGGAAGAGCAGTAGGGTCCAGGCTACGTTACGGAAGCGCGGGTTGATGAGGGCCCAGGCTGCGCCGGCGAGGCTGAGGACGAGCAGCCAAGTGCCCCACGCGAGGGCGGCGGCATCGAGCTCCGCACACTTGATGAAGAAGAGGAATGAGACCCAGGGATTGTGCCAGCCGGGATGGGGCGGGTAGCCGGGAGTGGCGGTGCGGATCTCAATGGCGCGGGCGGAGTAGGGTCCGCGGGCGAAGTCGAGCCAATCGCCGAATGCGGCCTGGTTGTAGATGAACCAGGCGATGGGCGCGGCGACGACGAAGGCGCTGGCGATCCAGAAGGCGCGGGAACGGAGACGGCCGCGGCGGGCGAGGACGATGCCCATGGCGGTCCATGCGAGGAAGGCCATGATCCAGCCGTCGTAACGGGTGAAGACCGCGGCGATGAGCACGGCGGCGATGAGGGTTTGGCGGCGGTTGGTCTTTGCGGAATCATGGTCGATGCCGGTGCGCCACTCGACTAGCCAGAGCGTGGTCCAGACCATTTCGCAGAGGAAGAGCGGCTCGGTCATGGCCGTGGTTTGGAGGTAAAGCAGATTGGGATTGGCGGCGTAGAAGGCGAGGGTGAGCGCGGCGGCGGAGGGTGGGAGCCAGGTGCGGGCGAGGCGATAGATGCCTAGACATGCGGCGAGGTAGGCAAGGGCCGAGGGGATTACGCCAGCGAAGCCGTTGGCCCACCAGGCGTAGACCTGGACGAAGGGCAGCAGGAGGATGTGCGGGAGCGGGAGCCAGACGGAGCCGAGCAGATCGAGGCGCGGCTGGTGGGCGTCGAAGACGCGGCGGGCGATGTGGAGGTGGGCAACGGCGTCGCCATAGTTGAGCATTGCGCCGTTGCGCCAACTCCATAGGATCGCGATGAACGAGGCCGCCCCGCAGCAGGCCAGGACGAGGAGGATTTCGCGCCGAGAAATGCGCGGCGTGGAAGAAGCCGCGCATGCGGAAATTACGTCCGGAATGGAACCTTCAGTCAAGGTGGGTGAGCTCGCGAAAGAGGAGGAAGCGTTCGTCGATTTCCTTGCGTGTGAGTGCCTGGATGCGCTCGGTGCCAAAGCGCTCGACCGCGAAGGAGCCCATGACGCTGCCGTAGAACATAGCGCGGCGGAATGTGGCGGGCGTGAGCTCCGGCTGCGAGGCCAGGTAGCCGAAGAAGCCGCCGGCAAAGCTGTCGCCTGCGCCGGTGGGATCGACGACTTCTTCGAGTGGGAGCGCCGGCGCCCGGAAGGGATGTAGCTGCGCCCATGCGCCCGCTTGCCCGAAGCTGTGGTCGCTGAAGAAGGCAGTGGCCCCATACTCACCATGCTTGACGACCAGCGTCCGTGGCCCCATTTCAAGCACAGCGTGCGCTGCCTTGACGAGGTTGTTGTTGCCGGCCAGCATTTTGGCTTCAGTGTCGTTGATGAGGAGGATGTTGAGGCCCTTGAGGACTTCAAGCAGGGCGGGGCGATGGTCCTTGATCCAGTAGTTCATGGTGTCGCCGGCGACGAGCTTGACGTCGGGCATTTCTTCACGGACGCGGCGCTGGAGAACGGGATCGATGTTGGCGAGGAAGAGGAACTCGGAGTCGCGATAGGCCTCGGGAATCTTGGGCTCGAAAGAGGCAAAGACATTGAGGTCGGTGGTGTGGGTCTTGGCTTCGTTCAGGTTGTCGAGATAGGAGCCCTCCCAGAAGAAGCTCTTGCCGGGGGCGCGCTCGATGCCCTGGATATCGATGTTGCGCTTCTTGAAGACGGCTTCCTGCTCGGGGCCGAAGTCTTCGCCGACTACGGCGATGACGCGGACGTCGGTAAAGAAGCTGGCGGCGAGGGAGAAGTGGGTGGCTGCGCCACCGAGGCAGCGCTCGCGGCGGCCGGAGGGAGTTTCGATGGAGTCGTAGGCTACGCTGCCTACTACGGTGATGGCCATGGGGGTCCTTTCAGAAGACAGATTACAGATGACAGGTTACAGATGACAGTGCGCCGGGTCGGGCTGCCTGCTGTCAGCCCAGATATTTGCCGAAGAGCAGAGAAAGCTTTTCCTTTGTGCTTTCGGGAATAGCTTCTTTGGCGGTTAGGACCGCGTATTTGGCGGCGGTGGCGCAGGCGCAATTGCGTTCAGGCGGCATGGCGGCTACGGCGGCTTTTACTACCTGGCAGGCGTTAGCGGCGTTCTGGTGGAGGACGCGGACGATCTCTTCGATGGTGACGGAGTCGTGGCCTTCGCGCCAGCAATCGTAGTCGGTGACCATGGCTACGGTGGCATAACAGATTTCCGCTTCGCGGGCGAGCTTGGCTTCCTGCAGGTTGGTCATGCCGATGACGTCGGCGCCCCAACTGCGATAGAGATTGGACTCGGCCTTGGTGGAGAATTGCGGGCCTTCCATGCAGACGTAGGTTCCGCCGAGCTTGCCGACTACGCCGACGGCGGCGCAGGCATCCGTGGCGGCTTTGGCGACGGTGGCGCAGACGGGGTCGCCGAATGCTACGTGGCCGACGATGCCTTCTCCAAAGAAGGTGGAGATGCGATGGAAGGTGCGATCGATGAACTGGTCGGGCACGACGAAGTCCGTGGGCTTGTGCTCTTCCTTGAGCGAGCCGACGGCGGAGACGGAGAGGATGCGCTCAACCCCGAGTTTCTTGAAGGCGTAAATGTTGGCGCGGAAGTTTAGCTCGGATGGCAGGATGCGATGACCCTTGCCGTGGCGGGCGAGGAAGGCGACTTTGCGGCCTTCGAGCTCGCCGAGGACGAAGGGGTCAGAGGGCGCGCCGAAGGGGGTTTCCACGGTTTCCTCGTGGACGTTGGTGAATCCCGGCATGGAGTATAGACCGCTGCCGCCGATGATGCCGATTTCCGCTTGCGCCAAAGATGGCTCCTTAAGGCGCGGGTGTTTTGGACTGCCCGCGTGGTTGCTTTAGCAAACATTCCAGTATAAAGGGCGTGGGCAGGGCGCTGTGATGCGCCCGAGAGGACCGGTACTAGTAATGTTTGAAGTTCAAAGTGTGATCGAGGCGCATCCATGAAGTTCTATTTGTCGTAGGATTTCGGCGGACTCGGATTGGCAAAAACCCCATTTGATACAGATTTCCTCTTCGAACCACCGCTCGGGTATTGATCGGCGTATCAGTTCACCTCGATGGAAGACCGAATAGGTACCATCAGCGTCTCGCCTAAATTCCCATGTATTCGGTTTCATGCTTCCAGTAATTCTACAAGTTCCTCAAGACTCCAAACCTGGCTGCTGATCCCAGCTTCCATCGCTGGAGTCACGCGCTGTGTTCTTCGATCCCGGGTGCCCAAGTGCAAGGCACCCGGGCCACCCGACAGGGGCGCCCGCGAATAAGACGCGAGTTGGCTATGGCTGGACCACGAACAGCGTGATGGATTGGGCGGGGAAGGTGTAGTTGGCGATGGTCCACGGCGAGCTTCCCGATGGCGGTGTTACTGTGACCGCGGTGGGCCCGACGATGGCTGCCAGGTTCGCGTTGCTGTAGAGGTAGGACTGTGCGGTGGTTGCCGGCGAAAATAGCCCATTGAGCGAGACCGAACTGGTGAGGCTGCCGTAGGTCTTGTTGATGACGACGATGGTGATGGCGTTGTCAGACGTTCGGAGTGCTGAGTAGACGGAAAGTGTGCCCTGGTTGGCGCTGGTGGACGCGAGCGACATGTTGCCGAACATGGATTTTTTGCCGTCGTAGTTGCGGTAGATTTCGTAAGCCATGAGGCCGGGGACCTGTGTGGTTGGATCCGGCGGACCCCAGAGGGTGGCCATGTCGAGGCCATAGCTGCCGAAGATGCCGAGGATGTCGGCCTGCGCGACTGCGCCGTTGATGTTCTCCTGGCCGCCCCAGTTGTATTCAGAGAAGGCGAGCTTCGTGCCGGGGTAGTCTCGGGCGATCCAGGCCTGGGCCATGGGGATGAGTTGCGGAGGCTGCAGCGGGGTGTTGCAGCTTGCGGTGTAGTTGGGATCGGTTATGTAGTTGGGCTGCGGCTCATTGGGATCGGTGTAGGTTGGGTCCCAGAAAACGCGGGTTGAGTTAATGCGGGCCTGCTGCTCGCCGGTGTCGCCCGCGGTGTTGAGGCCGACACCGCTGCCGTTGTAGGTAGCGGCGTAGTAGGTGTGCATGTCGAGGTAATCGAGCAGGCGCGCGCCGTAGGTGTTGGAGGCGGCGGCCATTTGCTGCAGGTAGTACTCGATGAAGGGAGTGCCGCCGTGCGCGGTTCGATCGACGGGGCCAGCCCACGGTTGATAGCAGGGGCCGGTGGACCATCCGTTCTCCATGTCCTTTTTGGAGTAGAAATAATTCCACCAGTTATCGACCACGGGGCCATTCACAAGCGCGGTGGGATCGGCGGTTTTGACGGCCTTTGCCGTTGCGATTTCGTTGATTGTGACTTCGTCGTAGGTGGAGGCGACGGGATGGACGTCGCGGTGGACCGCGTCCCACCAGGCGGGCTCGTTGTCGAGGTCGTAGGCATAGACGCCTCCGTTGGCCGCGGTGCCGAATTTGCTGACAAGATAAGTGACCCATGCGCCGGCCCAGGTTGGGGGGTCGATGGAGGTGCTGGTTGTAGCGGCCAGGCCCGTGGGATCTGTGATGTTGCAGCCTGAGGCACTGGTACAACCGTCGACGCCTTGCGAGTACATGCCGTCGCCGCAGGTTGCGCTGGCCGGTTTGTAGGGGTCCACGGAGAACTGTTGGGGATAGGTCGAGGATGGATAGCTGCAGGAGGAGCCATCCTTCGATACCCAGCCGAGGACGGGGACGGTGCCGAGTGTTTTTGCTCCGATGGCGGCATTGGCCTGCACGGTCGCGTTGAAGGCGCTGGTGGCTTGCTGGCCTGTGGCGCCAACGCCGTTTTCGTAGTACCAGTCGCTGGCGGAGTTGCTGACGTCGAGGACGTAGTTGTAGCGGGATGTTGCGTCGCCGCCCCAGCGATTGATGGGCAGGCTGATGGCCTCGGCAGCGGCAGTGTCGGCGCTTCCCGAGTAATAACTCATGCCGTAGATGAAGGGACTGATGGGGTGGGTCTGACTGCTGACATTCACGCTGAGGGCGGGGCCGGCGGCGGTTGCGGGCGGGCTGAGCGTGACGGTGACGCGGGCGCTTTGGGCCGTGTTTGCGACGCTGGTGGCCGTGACGGTGACGGTAGCAGGGGCCGGGTAGGGTGTGGTGTAGAGGCCGGCGGAAGTGATGGTGCCCGCGCTGAGCGAGCTGCCGGAGGGTGCGGTTACTGTCCAGGTGACAGCGGTGCTGGCAGTTCCGCTAATGGCTGCCGTAAACTGCAGCGTGGATCCGATGGCAACGGTAGCTGGATTGGGAGTAATGGCGACCGCGGGCGGAGCGTAGGTTGCGGTAACCGTGGCATTGGCGCTGATGGTGACGTTGCAGGTGGTTGTGCTGGTGCTGGTGCAGCCGGACCAGGAAGAGAAGTTGTTGCCGGCGGCGGTTGCGGGCGCGGTCAACACGACGGCGGTTCCGGAGTTGTAAGTGCGGGTGAAGCTGGTTGTGCCGTTGGTGGCCGCGTTGTTGTCTGCAGGGGTGACCCCGATGGCGACGCCGCTGTTGGGAGTGGCCGAATTCACCGTGAGCGTGTACGGGGTGGGGGGAGCGGCGTAGTTAGCCGTAACGGTTGTGTTGGCGGTTATGGTCACGTTGCAGGTGACGGTGCTGGCGCTGGTGCAGCCGGACCATGAGGAGAAGTTATTTCCTCCGGCGGTTGCGGGGGCTGTCAGGACCACGGCGACGCCGGAATTGTAGGTGCGGGTGAAGCTGGTGGTTCCATTGGAGGCCAGGTTGTTGTCGGCGAGAGATACCGAGATGGCGACGCCGCTGGATGGGGAGGCCGAATTGACGGTGAGAACGTACGTGGTCGTGGGTGGCGGAGTTGTGGAACCGCCGCCTCCACCGCCGCAGGCCCCAATTGCAATGCTCAGCCCGATTGACATCCATACTGCCGCACGCCTGCCAAATTGCTTCATGGCACATCTCCCCATATGCGCGGCGGTCTTTTTCTGCCCGGGTATTGCGGCAACAGGGACCACTCGCGGAACTGTCTAAAATGACCG
>Ga0302193_10004502_pt1 | contig 10996 bp, 7 predicted proteins | sample II_Bog_E3_3_FD_200228 | JGI IMG/M metagenome (GOLD analysis project Ga0302193, IMG submission 200228) | Peat permafrost microbial communities from Stordalen Mire near Abisko, Sweden - II_Bog_E3_3 | ecosystem: Environmental > Terrestrial > Soil > Wetlands > Peat | place: Sweden: Abisko, Stordalen...
TGTAAAGGCAAGATTTCCTGAGCGACTTATTGCAGAAATTGCCGCGATGCCGCCCCGTCTTCCGCTAACTTTTGCAATTGGAGTCTCACCGCAAGGTGACCATGTCTTACCCAGGGGTGCGGTTAATGATATATTCGACTCATCTTCAAAGTATAGAATCGCATTGTATTTCCTGGCACATTTGCGAATTTTAGGGACAGTAGTCCTAATTTATTCGCTTCGTTCTGTATCGCTACCTTCTCGATATATTCTTTCCGGTTTCTGATATGAAAGATCCATATCTCGCAACATTCTCCACATGGTAGGTTGCGAAACGTATCTTCGACAGAACTCCGTGAAAAAGTTAGCGAATTATTTGTGGCTCTGGTCAAGAACAGCCTTGTAGGCTCGATCTGATGCGCCCATGGCCTTCAATCCCATGGTCGTCCAGACATTCATGCCGTACACGTTCTTCTCCCGCTTACCGCCGTGTTCGACCACCAGACTCGTGACACCCCGGTACAATTCGTAGAAGAAGCGGGCCGTGATCTTCGCACTCGGCTTGTCGCGATAATACGGAAGCCCGAGCCTGTGCTCGGCGAGATAGTCCCGGACATTGCGCTGGATCAGCGTGTGGACCATCAAGGCGATGGTGTAGAGGAAGCAGAGCGACTCGATCCGCCGCGGCGATTGCACGAACATCGGATTGATGGCCGCCCCGCTCTTCAACCAGCCGAAGCCGCTTTCGCAGTGCCACTGACGATCATAGTTCGCAATCATCTGCTCATCGGAAATGGTCCAGTCTGCCATGCGGCTGCGGATCAGCACGGATGTTGCAGCCCGGCGCAGCCTGGCCGCGCAGTCATCCGGAGAGGCTGGCAGCACCTGCAGCTCCAGCGTATAGACGGCCCTGTCTTGGGGCTTGGGATCGGACTTCTTTGGTCGGCCACGTGAAGCTCTGCGTACTGCCACCATGTGCTCAGCGACGCTGCCGGAAATCGTCACCGTGACGAATGGCTGCTGCCGGCACAGTTCCCGCAGGGCCGCCTCGGCGTCGGTCCTGCAGGCGAAGGCGCGGCGCTGCTGCCGCGCGATCCAGGCCGCGCTTCGCTTGGCCTCCCGCTTGGCCACCGCCGACATAGTCTCCACCTTCTGCCGGTACATCTCGCTCGAGAAGCAGGTCACCACCCGCACCGGGATCGTCCGCTCGACCAGTCTGGTGCGCGGCTTGCCCTTCTCATCGCGCACCGGTGTGCCCGCATCATCCAGCACGGCCTCCCGCACCTTGTAGGTGTAGTCCCGGTCAGCGCCCTGGTAGGCGGTCCACGACCACCGCTTGCGCTGCGTGTGGTAGCGCCGCAGCAGGCAGCGAGCATCATCGGCCACGAAGGCATAAATCAGCTCCTGCGCAAGACCAGTCGAGCGCGGGAGGCGCGACAACAGCCGCAGGTGATGCTCCTGCACCACCTCAAGGGAAGTCGGCGACCATGCCTTGCAGTCGGCGACGAAGCAGTGCGCGGTGGGATGTGGCAGCTGCTGCCGCAGGATATCGAGAAATTCGCAGGCCATGGTGATGTCGGACGTGTTGCCGTGCATCGCTCGGCCGTAGAGCGGAACTCCGCCATCCGACGTCACTGCCATCCCGAAGAGGATCTGCTTGAGATCGAAGCGGCGGTTCTTCGCGTAGCCATGCACCACCAGTGGTGCATCCCGCCCATCGCCATCCGGGTCCTCCTCGGTGCGCGGCTCACGCTCGGGTATGCTCCCGGCGTCCAGCGTGGCGGAGAGTTCCGGCGCCCAATCCTCGTCCAGCTCCTCCTCGTAGGATCCGAAGAAGCTCAGCGAGGTGGAATCGATATGGAGCGTGTCCAGCTCCAGCGACTCCGATGCGATCACCGGCAGGGCGATCGCACTATACAATCGGTCGGGACCAGCGTCATAGATCGCATCCAGCGCCCGACCCAGTCGCACGTCATGGAATTCGCTCAGCTTGACCCCGTCATCGTCCATGACGGTGGCCATGTCGTAGGGATCAAGGCGCTGGGCAAGCCGCCACAACCCGTGCTCGCCGGCGAAGACACCGAGCAGGATGAAGGCCACGCAGTCGCCGTGGCTGACGCGCATGCGCGGATCGGTGCCGCATATCGCATCGATGGTCGACAGGATGCCGGTGCGCCGCAGGGTGTCGTAGATCAGGGGGAGATGACCGAGATGCTTGGGCGGGAAAAGGTGGAGGTCGGAAGGAAGCGACATCTTGCTATTATATCGCGTAAGGCGCTGTGTCTACAAGAATTGTGCCTCAGGTCATAACTCGAGGCGGCCTGGGGTTACACCCAAAAAGATTCGTACTGACCCATATTTAGGTATAAATCGCTCCGGAAATTTCAGAGATCTGTCGAACATGCGGCGAAATACGAATCCCAAATCTATCATTGGCCACTTGGATCATCCGACGACAAGTCCAGAAATCAGTTTCAAATCCAAATTTTGAAGCTGGCTTCAGGATTATCTTTATCAAATTATCAAAAGTTTTATTATCGATTATCCGAGGTCGGCCGCTGACGGGAATTCTATTTAGGCCGGCATCACCTGAATTGCGTTTTCGTACCAACCATCGATGCAGAGTGACGGGATGTATTTGGAAAGTTCTAGCTACCGTCGCTATTCGCTCGCCAGAATGAACTGCCCTGACAGCTTTTATACGGACATCAATTGTCGAATAGATCTTATGATCCATGAACACGGAACATATCCATCGGCTGGAATTATGCAACAACAAATGTTGCAGAACTTTTGAATAGATCTATACCACATCTATGCGCCTGCGACCATCCCGGAGAAGCCGCATCTCGGACTGATCATCGCCTTCCATGGCCTTGGCGGCAATGAGGATGGCATGTCCGGTCAGGCCCATGAGAGCTTTGCGGAGATCGGCGTCGTCAATGGATACGTCATCGCCGGTGGGAAGTCCCTCGGGAACGGTTGGGGGTCGGCAGATGAACCGGCATTGCTGGAGTTCATCGATTGGCTCGAGACCATCTACCCCATCGACAAGCGTCGAGTCTTCACCTGGGGCCACTCGAATGGCGGTTTCATGTCGAGCTGGTTCGGCAGCCGCCATGCCGACCGCTTCGCGGGCGTGGTGCGCTACAGCGGCTATAGCCAGGATGTGCCGGACAAGGCTGGCATGGATCTGGAATACTATGTGGTCCACGGTGATGCGGACCCGACGGTGAAGGTCGATCAGTCGCGTGCATTGCGCGATCGGCTCATCCATGGTTTCCGCTATGTCTATCGCGAAATACATGGTGCCGACCATGGCAGCTTCTTCGGCATCAAGCCGCTGCGCGATGACGCGGCACGTTGGGTCGATGGCCTGCGCCATAAGGAAGTGCCAGCTCCGGAGCATGACCTCGTCTGGCTCAAGGCTGTCGCTGCCGACCGCACCGGTGACCGTTTCGCCCAGGCCGACACGTGGACGGAACTGGTCCGCATCGGCGGACCCCTCGCGTGGCAGGTTGCCGTGCGGGCGGCGAAGTCCAAACAAGCACCGGTCCGTCTCGCGCTCGCCGAGGCCAGCGCCCGGTGCCGCTTTGATGATGATGATGCCGTGGCGGTGCTGACGAAGCTGTCCGATGATACTGAAGCAGGCATTCGCACCGCCGCCATCGCCGCACTCGCCATGCATGCCAATTGGCACGATCAGGCGGCGCAGGTGGCCCTGGTCCGCCTGGCGATGAACAAGAAGCGCACGGCTGAGGACCGCCAGGCGGCGACCACGGGTCTGGCCCGAGCATTGGCACTGCCAATGCTCGGGACCTATACTGACGATCCAGCACTTTTTGAGGGGACGGTAGCGCTGCTCGATAGCGATCTCGAGGACATTCGGCGCATCATCTTCGAGCCGATCAAGCCGGCGGCTGAGAATGGACTGGGTTACGATCCGCTCGCCCCGGCAGCGGCACGCAAAGCCCCTATCGATGCCTGGCGCACCTGGTTTACCGTTCGCAGCACGACCAATGGCAAGCAGGTAGGCGCCAAATGATGCGATCTGGCGTTTGCCGGGACGTTCGCCAGCGGTGATCAGGGCAGGGGGATGTGTCCGCCTGTTCCTCCACCTCTCACTTCGCCACCACCAGCGAGAGCGCGCTGAGCGGGCTATAATCAGGTCAATAATCAATCCCTAGGGCGCTGCGTCATCCTGGGCCGGCTAGTCGTGCCGGGATGAGGTGCGGGCATTCTCCCGGCTGGCGTCCCTGGTCTGTCGGCAACAGTTCGGTACGGAACAGAGCGGAACAGTGCGGCACCAGCCGAAGTGTTCCCTTGTTCATGAGTGCGGCTATGCCTGGTCGCACATCGGCCTGTCCCTACCATCGGTTTCAGCGTGACGACCACCCGGCACGGCCATCCGCAGCAACGTCCAACATCCCATCACCGCCGAGGAACCCGAACCATGACGACAGGCATCATCACCGCTTGGGGTATTCGTCACAGGCTTATCTTGCTCGCATGCGGCTTCGTCGCCTTCCTGACCTGCACGCTCTGCGCAGCGGATGATACCGCATCCCCACCGCCTGCTGCCAACGAACGAGCTGCCAATCCGGCATCCGGGCCGATAGTTCGTGGTCAACGCATCTTCTCGACCGGCCACAGCTTCCATTTCGGCTTCCCCGCGATCCTGACTGAAATCGCGCGTGCTGCCGGATTTGCCGAGACCACCATCGTCGGGATCTCGAGCAAGGGCGGTTCCCAGGTGATCCAGCATTGGGGCGGCAAGGAGGTGCAGGCGGCCTTGAAGGCGGGAGCGGTCGATGTGCTGATGACCACCCCGATCTACCTTCCTGACCCGGGCATCGAGCAATTCGCCGAGCTGGGCTACAGCCACAATCCGAATTTCCGTCTGACGGTGATGGAATTCTGGCTGCCCTTCGATCAGTACGAACCACGCAACTACGTCAATGGTCCGCAGCGCATCGCCCCACCGGCGCAGGTCGACCACAATGCGGCGACTGGGGATGGTCTGCGCTCCATCCATGAGCGCTATTTCCGTGAGATGGACGACTTGGTCCGCAGCATCAATGCCAAGCTGGGCAAGCAGGTCGTGATCGTCGTACCGGTCGGTCAGGCGGTGATCGCACTGCGCGAGGCGATCGCCAAGGGACAGGCACCTGGTCTGAAACAGCAATGGGATCTCTTCACCGATGTGCTCGGCCATCCCAAGCCGCCCTTGCAGATCCTCATGGGCTATTGCCATGAAGCCGTCATCTACCGGACCAGTCCGGTTGGCTTGGCCGTGCCCAAGGAATTGGGGGCGAATGCCGAGCCCCTGAACGCCTTGCTTCAGGAACTGGCATGGAAGGCGGTCACCCAGCATCCTCTCAGCGGCGTGACAGCGCCATGAGAAGCACGCTCGCGTACGAGAGGCGACCAAGCCCCGGGCCATCGGCATCTGCGTCCAGCCACCCTGGCACTTGTTCACGGAAGCTGGAGTGCTCAAGCCCGCATCGTGCCAGGGGGTACCCGTTGAGCTCAGCACCGGCCCTTGTGCTGGCGGCGGCATTGCGCGGCGACCAATCCGGCGAGCTTGACGATGGCACCCTGGGACGCTGCGCTCCACTGCGCGGCGTTCAGGCGGATGAAATGGCGGTAGCGCAGCTTGGCCGAGAAGAGCTGTCCCGGAGTGATCGCGATATGCGACCGCAGCGCCGCGGCGTAGAGATCCAAAGCATCCACGTCGTTCGGCATCTCGACCCACAAGCAGAATCCGACCGTTGGCTGGCTGACCCGCGTTCCGGCCGGGAAGGTGCGCAGGATCGCGGCGGCCATCGCCGCTGTTCGCTCAGCATAGGCACGGCGTGCGCGACGTAGACAGCGATCGTAGCCTCCGCCGGTGAGGAATCGCGCAGCCACCTCCTGGGTGAGGGGCGATGGACCGACGGCATTGGTGAACTGCAGGTGTTCGATCGCTGCCTGGTAGCGTCCGGCGGCGATCCAGCCAACGCGCAGGCCAGGGGCGGCGCTCTTCGAGATGGATGAGCACCAGAGGACGGATCCATCGCGATCGAAGGCCTTCGCCGGGCGCGGGCGACCCTGATCGTGCGCAAGATCGCCGAGCACATCATCCTCGATCAGGGGGATGCCCTTGTCGCTCAGCACTCCGACCAGTTCGCGTTTCGCTTCATCGGTCGCCCTGGTGCCCAGAGGATTGCTCCCCGCCGACATCGAGACGACGGCACTGACCTCGTACTCATCGAGCGCTTCCCGCAGCGCCTCCACCGACAGGCCGTGGCGTGGATGGCAGGGGATCTCGATCACCCGCAGTCCCAGTGCTTCGATTGATTGCAGCAGGCCGTAATACATCGGCGATTCGATCGCCACCGTCTGCCCGGCATGGCAGGTGGCGCGTAGTGCCAGGGTGAGCGCTTCGAGGCCACCAGCAGTGGTGACGATCTGATCAGGCCCGATGGCGCACCCGAAGCCGCCGCACCGGCGGGCAATGGCCATGCGCAAATCGCGCGACCCAGGAGGAACCCCATAGTGTTCGCAGCCGGAGGCATGCTCGCGGCCGATGCTGATAAGGAGACGATGGATTTCGTCGCTCGGCAGCAGCGCCGGGTCCGGCATGGCGATGCCGAACGGCACAAGGCGGCTGTCCAGCGACCCCTGCATCACCCGCAGTGCCAGTTGTCCCAGTCCGACATCGGTCGGGGTAGGACGATTCGGCGGCATCTCCGGTTCGGGAGGAGAGGAGGGGGGCAGTGCGTAATGACCTGATTGCGCACGGGTTTCCACCAGTCCACGGCGTTCGAGCAGGTGGTAGGCAGTCACCACGGTGGTGATGCTGGCCTGCCAGTTTCGGCACAGTATGCGCACGGAGGGCAGGCGTTGGCCGGGTTTGTAGGCACCGCTGCGCAGCGATTGCTCCAGCCTGTCGGCGATTTCGCGATAGCGGGATCCCGAGCCCTGCTGCTTGGCCATGCCATGGATCATGGAGCGGCTGGTGGTCGGGAAAGGAACAGTTTGCCTTGCGCAAGGCAGAACAGTTATGTGCTTCATACGCTGTTCCCCTGCGCTCAGGCGCTCTCTGGTTCTTGTGAATCGATGCCCCCCATGAGTAGCATGGCGATTATGCGCCAGTGTCGACAACGATCGAGGATCATAAACGGCTTTCCGTGGGGGTGTCGATGATACCGATTGATCTCAGCGGCCGTACTGCGGTTGTCACTGGCGCCAGCCAGGGGCTCGGCGCCGCGATCGCGGACCTGCTGTACCAGGCTGGAGGATCAGTGGCCATCACCTACTGGCCGGATCAGGAGGGGGTCAATCAGGGCAAGGCCCAGCGCCTAGTCGACCAGCTGGGCGAGCGCGCTGCCGCCATGCCCGGCGACATCCGCGATCCCGCCTCGATGACGGCGATGGTGGCTGCCGTGGTCGCCCGCTTCGGCCGCATCGACATCCTGGTCAACAATGCGGGGATCGTGAGGGATCGATCCTTCAAGAAGATGACCTTCGACGAGTGGCAGCAGGTCATCTCCACCAACCTCACGGGGACCTTCAACGCGTGCAAGGCGGTCGAACCGGTCATGCAGGAGGGTGGTCGCCTGATCACCATCGCTTCGATCTCGGCTGCCCTGGGCTTCTTCGGGCAGGCGAACTATGCGGCGGCGAAATCCGGAGTCATCGGACTTATGCGGGTGCTGGCACGCGAGCTGGCGAAACGGCGCATCACCGCCAACGCCATCTCACCAGGACTGGTCCTGACCGATATGGGCATGACCGTCCCGGCTGAGGAGCGTGCACGCATGCTCACCCAGATCCCGCTGGGCCGCTTCGGCGAGAGCGGCGATATTGCCCGGGCGGTGCTGTTCCTGTGCAGCGATCTCTCGGATTACATTACCGGACAGACCATCCACGTGAATGGCGGTTGGCTGCCGACATGATCACCCCCCACGCAGCATCGCCACTGGGCGCAGGCAAGGTGGCGACCGCAGAGGATGCCGTAGCGCTGATCCCCGATGGCGCGACGGTCGCAGTCGGTGGATTCGTCGGCGCGGCGCATGCCGAAGCACTGAGCGCGGCGCTGGAGCGCCGCTTCCTCGGCGGCCACGGTCCTCAGGGATTGACCCTCATCTATGCTGCAGGGCAGGGCGATGGGGAATTGCGTGGTCTGAACCACCTCGCCCACCGCAAGCTCCTGCGGCGGGTGATCGGCGGCCACTGGGGTCTTGCCCCTCGTCTCGGTCGCCTCGCGATTGACGGGCACATCGAGGCCTACAACTTCCCGCAGGGCGTGATTTGCCAGCTTTACCGCGACATCGCCGCCAAACGCCCCGGATGCATCACCCATATCGGAATGGACACCTGCGTCGATCCCGCCCATGGTGGCGGCCGCCTGAATTCCTGCACGCCGCCCGGTCTTGTCGAGCGCATCGAGCTCGCAGGACGGACATGGCTGTGGTACCATGCTCTGCCGATCAATGTCGGCCTCATCCGCGCCACCGCGGCCGATCCGGCAGGCAACCTGATCATGGACGATGAGGCCCTGGTCGGCGAAGTGCTCGCCATCGCCCAGGCGGTGCGAACCAGCGGCGGCCTGGTATTGGCCCAGGTCAGGCACCTGCTCGATCGGCCAGCCCCGCCCCATCGCGTCCGGGTACCGGGCATCTGCGTCGATCGTGTGATCGTCGCCGAAGCCGAGCAACATAGCATGACCTTTGGCGAACCGCATAACCCAGCGTACTCCTCAGCGGCACCCGAGGGCTTCCTGCCGGTCATCCCGGCCTTGGCGTGGGACGAACGGCGCATCATCGCCCAGCGGGCGTGCGACGAACTGCGCCCTGGCGTAGTCGCGAATATCGGCATCGGCATCCCGGAAGGCATCGCATCCATCGCGGCTGAACGTGGGCTGCTCTCCGGCCTGACCCTGACGGTCGAAAGTGGCGTCATCGGCGGAGTTCCCGCCGGTGGCCTGTCCTTTGGCGCGGCGCAGTATCCCCACGCGATCATCGATCAGCCTGCGCAGTTCGACTTCTATGACGGTGGCGGACTCGATATCGCGGCGTTGGGGGCGGCACAGATCGATGCAGCGGGAAACGTCAACGTATCGAGCTTCGGCGATCGCATTCCAGGAGTCGGCGGCTTCGTGAACATCTCGCAGTCGGCCAAGAGCCTGGTCTTCTGCACGACATTCACTTCGGGCGGCCTGGCTGTATCAGGCGGTGCGGATGGCCTGGTCATCGCGACAGAGGGTCGGCATCGCAAGTTCGTCTCCGCTGTCGATCAGATCTCCTTCAGCGCCCGGAGAGCCCGCGATCGTGGGCAGGAGGTCCTCTATGTCACCGAACGGGCCGTCTTCCGCCTGGGGACCACCGGCCTCGAGCTGGCCGAGATTGCCCCCGGCATCGATCTGAAACGCCAGGTCCTCGATCTTCTGCCCTTCACTCCCCCCATGCCAGCGCTGCGTCAGATGCCGGCAAGCGCCTTCGCCCGGATCGAACCATGAACGAGATCCTCGTCATCGCCGCACGCCGCACTCCGCAGGGCCGTCATCTCGGTGCTTTGAAGGCGCACTCGGCAGCCGATCTGGGCGTGCTCGCTGCCCAGGCAGTGCTTGCAGGCATCCCTCCGGAGGCGATCGAGTCCGTGATCATCGGCAATGTGCTCGGCGCCGGTGTGGGCATGAATGTCGCCCGGCAGATCGGCCTGCGTGCCGGGATTCCCGAGGCGATACCGGCATTCACGGTCAATCAGATGTGCGGATCCGGCATGCAGGCGGTGATCCTCGCAGCTCAGGCTCTCCGCGCCGGCGCGGTAGAGGTGGTGCTGTGCGGTGGCACGGAATCGATGTCCAATGCCCCATTCCTGCTCCAGCGCGCACCTGATGCCCGCCGTATCGGCACCGATGGGCGTGCCGACTCGCTGCTGTGCGATGGCTTGGTCGATCCGCTTCTCGGAGAACACATGGGCATCACGGCCGAGCGCATTGCCGCCCAGTACGAGATCGATCGGGATGCCCAGGATGCCTTCGCCGAGCGCAGCCATAGGCTCTATGCCGAAGCGCTCGCAGCCGGCCGCTACGACAGCCAGCTCGTCACGATGTCCGATTGTCTACGAGATGAGCATCCCCGGCCAGGCATCACGCGTGCGAAGCTGGGGACACTCAAGCCGGCATTCTCGGCTACCGGGACGGTCACGGCGGGCAATGCCTCGGGCATCAATGACGGGGCCGCGATGCTCATCCTGGCGACCTCGGATGCCGCCCAGCGCCATGGCTGGCGCGCACTGGCCAGGCTGAATGCCTGGACTGCGATCGGTTGCAGTCCGCAGACGATGGGGTTGGGCCCCGTGCATGCCATACGCGCACTGCATCGACGATATGGCATCACGCCGGAGAGTCATGATCATATCGAGATCAACGAGGCCTTCGCCGCGCAGGCCTTGGCCTGCATCCGCGATCTGGGCCTTGATGCCGAGTGCATCAACAGGGATGGCGGCGCCATCGCACTCGGCCACCCGATCGGGGCTAGCGGCGCTCGTCTGCTCGTCCACCTCAGCCATTGTACCGCCAGCGGACGGAGCCGGCGCTCGCTCGCATCGCTCTGCGTCGGTGGCGGCATGGGTTGTGCCGTCTCCATGAGCGCCTGATCCATGCTCGGCGTCCTCATCGTCCTGGGAGCCCTGACGCTGCTGATGACTGCCGCCTATCGGGGCTATAGCGTCATCCTGATGGCACCGCTGGCCGCCTTGCTCGCGGTCCTGGTCACCGATCCGAGCGCGGTGCCGGGCGTCTACACCGGCCTGTTCATGGATAAGCTCGCAACGTTCACAAAGTCTTACTTCCCGGTCTTCTTGCTCGGCGCCGTGTTTGGCAAGCTCATCGATATCTCGGGTGCGGCCCAGGCGCTGGTTTCTGCCTCGGTCGCGCTGGTCGGGGCCCAGCGGGCGATGCTGTCGATCGTGGCAATCTGCGCGGTGCTGACCTATGGTGGCGTGTCGCTGTTCGTGGTCATCTTCTCGG
>Ga0302193_10004506_pt1 | contig 10993 bp, 8 predicted proteins | sample II_Bog_E3_3_FD_200228 | JGI IMG/M metagenome (GOLD analysis project Ga0302193, IMG submission 200228) | Peat permafrost microbial communities from Stordalen Mire near Abisko, Sweden - II_Bog_E3_3 | ecosystem: Environmental > Terrestrial > Soil > Wetlands > Peat | place: Sweden: Abisko, Stordalen...
GCCGTCATAGAACAGGGGCAGGCATTGCCGGGCTTCCCTGGCCATGGCTTCCACCTCCCAGGCGAGGGCCGGGAACAGGCCTGGGTCGCGATCCGGATCCGCTCCCTTGGCCAATCCCTCGGGATTCGAGCACCACCCGCAGGCCATATTGCACCCCTGCAGGTGATAGACCAGTCGATGGCCAGGTCCGTCCTGGGAGTAGTTGAAGCCCTTCCGGAAGACGTTCAGTTGCACGGCCCACCTGTGGAGAACAAATTAATAGACAATTTTAATCTCGCCTGTCCGCTTAGATTGGTGTGGTGTCATGATACCAATTACCGGCAAGGGAGAAATCAGTAAATATTTCGTAATCAGACGCCATCGGGAGAGGGGCTTCCCGGGGGGGCTGCCGGGGGCAGGGATGGGGCAAAGGATGTTCCAGTCCACTCAAAGTCGGCGGTAGCCCCAGACGGTACGCCGCTCCAGGCGGTGCGGCCGGAACGGTCCTGGACAGCCGCCGGTGGACCCCGGGCTTGGACCCACAGGAACTTCCAGGATCAAGGGTGGGATGCCTTTGCCGACGGACGAAAAAAAAGATTGCAGAAACCGAACGGCAATTTTATAGTCACCGCACAATCCTCAACTCAACCTGGCAGTCAGTGCACTTCGTTTTTCTTCTCTAAGGAGAGCTTCGATGAAGCGACTCGTCCTCATCCTCGCATGCTTGGCCATGGCATTCTCATCAGCCACGGTCTTCGCCCAATCCGGAAAGGGCAAGGGCGGCAAGCCCCTCGCCGTGGCCGGCACCTTCGGCGATCTCGGCAACCCCTTCTTCTTCACCATGGCCAAGGGCGTCGAAAGCGCGGCCAAGAAGATCGACCCCAATGCCAAGGTCACCGTGCTGTCCGCGGGCTACGACCTCAACACCCAGGTCGGCCAGATGGAGACCTTCATCGCCTCCGGCGTGGACATCATCATCCTCGGCGCCGCCGACACCCAGGGCATCGGCCCGGTGGTCAAGAAGGCCAAGGCCGCCGGAATCATCGTCGTGGCTGAGGACGTGAACGCCGACGGCGGCGTCGACGCCACCATCACCTCCAACAACTTCCAGGCCGGCGAGCAGGGCGGTCAGTACATTGCCAAGCGCCTCAATGGCAAGGGCAACGTCGTCATCGTCAACGGCCCCCCGGTTTCCGCCGTCACCGACCGCGTCGCGGGCGCCAAGAAGGCCTTCGCCCAGTTCCCCGGCATCAAGATCCTCTCCGACGGCCAGAACGCCGGCGGCAACCGCGAAGGCGGGCTGGCCGTCATGACCGATCTGCTCACCGCCTTCCCCAAGATCGACGCGGTCTTCGCCATCAACGATCCCACCGGGATCGGCTGCGACCTGGCGATCAAACAGGCCCAGCGGCAGCAGGAAATGTTCGTGGTGGGCGTCGACGGCGCCCCGGACGCCCAGGTTTCCCTGGCCGACAAGAGCTCCACCTTCGCCGCCTCCTCTTCCCAGGATCCTTTCACCATGGCCTTCCGCGGCGTCCAGATCGCCTATGACGTCATGAAGGGCAAGGCCCCCAAGGATAAGCTCGTCCTGATTCCGGTGACCCTGATCACCCGGGACAACCTCGCCTCTTACAAGGGCTGGACCAAGCCCACGAACTAAGTCGCCATCCAGGATCCGGGACCGGCTCGGTGAGCCGGTCCCGGACCATCTTCGGGAAAGGACATTCCAGCGTGCCAGACAAGGAAGTCATTCTTTCCGTCAGCGACCTCTCGAAGGCGTTTCCGGGGGTGAAAGCCCTGAACAAAGTCTCCTTCGATGTGCGCGCCGGCGAAATCCACGCGGTGGTGGGCGAAAACGGAGCGGGCAAGAGCACGCTCATGAAGATCCTGGCCGGGATCTACCTGCCCGACGAGGGCAGGATCGTGCTCGAAGGGGCCCAGGTCCGCTTCGACAATCCGCTCAAGGCGCTCACCCACGGGATCAGCCTGATCAATCAGGAACTCAACATCGCCGACAACATCACCGTGGCCGAAAACGTGTTCATGGGTTCGGAGTTGGGCCGGCTCGGCTTCACCCGCAAGGACGAGATGCGCCGGCGAACCCGGGAAGTGCTCGACCTGCTGGACGCGCCGTTCGATCCCGGGACCCGGGCCGGCATCCTGAGCATCGCCGAAAAGCAGCAGATCGAAATCGCCAGGGCGCTGGTGCACAACTCGCGCATCATCATCATGGACGAGCCCACCGCGGCCCTGAGCGAGAACGAGACCGGAAAGCTGTTCGAGCTGGTCCTGTCCTTGCGGGCCAAGGGCATCGCCATCGTCTACATCAGCCACCGGATCAACGAAATCCTGCGCCTGGCCGACCGGGTCACGGTGCTTCGGGACGGCAGCTACATCGGCACCCTGGAGGGGGAGCGGATCGAGTCCGAACAGATCGTCAAGATGATGGTCGGCCGTTCCCTCACCGACTTCTACCAGCACGAGGTCGCCACCGAGCGCACCGAGGGGTTTCTCAAGGTCGAGAACTTCGCCGACGGCAAGAAGGTGAACGGCGTCAGCTTCGAGGCGGCGGCCGGGGAGATCCTCGCCATCGCCGGCCTGGTCGGTTCCGGCCGGACCGAGTTCGCCCGTCTGGTTTTCGGAGCGGACCGGAAAAGTTCCGGCCGGCTGACCCTGGACGGCCGGGTCATCGAAGTGGCCTCGCCGTCCGACGCGATCCGCCAGGGGATCGCCTATGTCCCCGAGGACCGCAAGGCCCAGGGCTTGTTCCTGCAGATGAGCTCGCACGAGAACATCACCATGAACGTCATCGCCAAGACCTCGGTGGCGGGGTTCCTGGGCGCCGCCAGCAACGAGCGGATCACCGCCGAAGCGATCCAGAGGTTCGACATCAAGCTCAGCAGCCCCAGATCCCTGGCGCTCTCCCTTTCCGGCGGCAACCAGCAGAAGCTCCTGCTCGCCCGCTGGCTGCAGATCATGCCCAAAGTGCTGCTCCTGGACGAGCCGACCCGGGGCGTGGACGTGGGCGCCAAGAGCGAGATCTACAAGCTGATGGGCGAGATCGCCAAGCAGCACGTCGCCGTCATCCTGATCTCGAGCGAACTGCCCGAAGTGGTGGGCGTGGCCCAGCGGGTGCTGGTGATGCGGGAGGGCAGGATCGTGGCCGACCTCAAGGGAACGGACATCAACCAGGAAACCATCATCGCCTACGCCACCGGGGTTCGATCAGCGCAGCCCCCGGCGGGCCTTGATCCAGCGAAAGCGACAGCATGACCACGACCAGCATGACCCTGACTCCCCTGGCCCGGGCCAGGGCCAACCGATCCGCCCTGCTCCGCAGCCTGGGCATCCTGCCGATCCTGTTCCTCATCTGCGCCCTGTTCGCGCTGCTGAACCCCAACTTCCTCACCGCCCACAATCTGACCAACGTCCTGCGCCAGGCGTCCATCAACATCGTCCTGGCCGCGGGCATGACCATGGTCATCCTCACCGGCGGCATCGATCTGTCGGTGGGCTCGATCCTGGCCTGCACGGCGGTGCTGTCCCTGCTCACCAGCGTCCACCCCGGCATGCACTGGGCGACCGTCCTGGTGCCCCTGGCGGCCGGCCTGGTGATGGGCGCCATCAACGGGGTGCTGATCGCCTACGTGAAGCTGCCGCCGTTCATCGTCACCCTGGGCAGCATGACCGCCCTGCGGGGCTCCGCCTACCTGTTCGCCAAGGGCACGACCATCATCAACAACGACCTCAATACCGCCTGGATCGGCCAGAACTACCTCGGCCCGGTGCCCTGGCTGGTGATCATCTCGTTCGTGGTCATCCTGCTGAGCTGGGTGGTGCTGACCAAGACCACCCTGGGCGTGCGGATCTACGCGGTGGGCGGCAACGAGCAGGCGGCGCGGCTCACCGGGATCAAGGTCGGCGGGGTCCTGGTCTTCGTCTACGCCATGTCCGGCCTGCTGGCCGGCCTGGGCGGGGTCATGACCTCCAGCCGGCTCTACAGCGCCTCGGGGCTGCTGGGCAACGGCTACGAACTGGACGCCATCGCCGCGGTGGTGCTGGGCGGCACCAGCTTCGTCGGCGGCATCGGCAGCGTCGCCGGCACCCTCATCGGCGCCCTCATCATCGCCTTCCTGAACAATGGCCTGACCTTGATGAACATCTCTTATTTCATGCAGCTGGTCATCAAGGGCCTGGTCATCATCATCGCGGTTACCATCGACAAGTACAGGACTTCAAGGAGATGACCGGTGCGGCTCGGGATCGACCTCGGTACCGCGTCCCTCAAGGTGCTCGCCCTCGAGGCTGACGCCTCGACCGTCGCCGCCGCGCCCTATCCGGTCTCGTGCCCGGAGCCGCTGTGGGCAGAGACGGACCCTGAATGCTGGGTCGCCGCCCTGGGTTCGGCCCTGGGCCAGCTGGGCGCCCGGACCTCGGCGGCGGAAGCGGTGGGATTCTCGGGGCAGATGCATGGCATCGTGCCGGTCTCCCTCTCCCAGGGCGCCCTGGGTCCGGCGATCCTGTGGGCGGACCGGCGTAGCCGTGGCCTGATTCCACGGTTCGACGCCCTGTCCCCGGCCCTGCGCGGCCCCCTGCGCAATGCCCCCTCGCCGGGCATGGCCGCGCTCTCCATCCTCTGGCTCAAGGGGGAGCGGCGGTCGATCTACGACCGCACCGACGTCTTCCTGTTCCCCAAGGACTACCTGCGCTGGCGCCTCACCGGTGAGCTGTCCACAGAGCGGACCGACGCCAGCGGCGGCCTCCTGTACGACTGCGAGGCCGAGGCCTGGCACGGGGAGCTGCTCCGGGAGCTGGGCATCGATGCGAACAAGCTGCCGCCCCTGGGGCCGAGTTCGGGCCTGGCCGGGACCGTGAGCGCCCAGGGGGCCCGGCTCTCCGGTCTGGCCGAGGGCATCCCGGTGGGGCGGGGCGCGGCCGACACTGCGGCCGCCCTGTTCGGGGCCGGGCTGGCGGATCCTTCGGTCCTGCAGATCAGCGTGGGTTCCGGGGTCCAGGCGGTGCGCCTGGCGCTGTCCCTGCCCGCGGGATCAGCTTCGCTCAATCTGTTCGCCGCGGTGGGGGAGGGGACCTGGTACCGCATGGCCGCCATGCTCAATGGCGGCGTGGCGCTGGAGTGGGTCCGCTGCCTGCTCGGGCTGTCCTGGGAGGAGGCCTACGCCGGCTTCGCGGCCGGGGTTCCGCCCAGGGATCTCCTGTTCCTGCCCTACCTGGCCGGCGAGCGAACCCCATACATGGACCCGGGCGCCCGGGGGGCCTGGATCGGCCTGGGACTCCACCACAGCCGGCTCGACCTGCTCCACGCGGCCCTGTTCGGGGTCGCCATGAGCCTGCGCCTGGGCCTGGAGACCCTGGGCTGCGAGGGGGTCCGGGAGTTCCGCCTGGCCGGCGGCAGCGCGCGCCATCCCTACTGGACCCGGCTGCTGGCGACGGTCCTGGGCCGGCCGCTGACCGTTTCCACCAACCCCGACCTGTCGGCCCTGGGCGCCGCCCTGCTCGGGGCCCGGGCCGCGGGGCTCAAAGAGGAATCCGGCCCGGCCCGGGCGGACCGGCCCGCGGTCGCTCCGGGCGCCCTGGATTGGCTCGAAGAGTACTACGCCTCCTTCAAGGCCGCCTATCCGGCCACCACCCTTTGGAGATCCCCATGAGCGACGCCAAACTGATGTTGCAGACCTTCGAACGGAATGCCGGGATCCTGCGGCTGGCGCCCAATTTCGTGCCCCGGGGATTCTCCAGCGCCGGCAAGCGTTTGCGGCTGCATCCGGACGACTATTTCGCTCTGGGCACCGCCCGGGGTTCGATCAAGGAACGCTGGTTCGCCTCGGTGATCGCCGCCATGAACGGGCCTTTGGCGCCCCCGGATGAAGGCATGAGCTATGTGGACTTGGACGGCACCCTGGGCGGCCGGTTCCTGTTCAAGGACGCCGTGGCGGAACTGGGCGCGCGGCTCATCGGGCCGGAACTGCAGGCACGGTACGGCACCTGGCCCATGTATTCCAAGTTTTTCGACTACGACGCGCCACTATTCCTGCACCTGCACCTGGGCGATGCGGACGCCGCCAGGGTGGGTCTCCAAGGCAAGCCCGAGGCCTACTACTTCCCCCGCCAGCTGAACAGCCATCCCGGCCAGTTTCCCCATACCTTTTTCGGCTTCGACCCGGACGTGACCCGGGAGCAGGTGAAGGCGAGGCTGGCGCAGTTCGAAACCGGCGACAACCGGATCACCGAACTCTCCCGGGCCTACCGGATCGAACTGGGGACCGGCTGGTTCATCCCGCCAGGGGTGGTCCACGCCCCGGGCTCCTACCTGACCTATGAACCCCAATGGAATTCCGATGTGAGCTCCACCTTGGAGAACGTCGTGGCCGGGGAAGCCTTCCCCTACGAGTTCATGGTCAAGAACTGTCCCGAGGATAAGCTGCGTGACCTGGACTACGTCATGGGGCTGCTGGATTGGGACAAGAATGTGGATCCGCACTTCCGCAAACATTGGTTCCGGCCCCCGGTCCTGGCCGGCCAGGACGAGAACCGCGTGGAGCAGTGGATCGTCTATGCCACCGGCCTGTTCGCGGGCAAGGAGTTGACCGTCCTTCCGGGCCGGACCGCCGTGCTGAGGGACCAGGCCGCCTACGGCTGCATCCTGACCCAGGGCCACGGCAGCTTCGGCGGCTATCCGGCCGAGACCGCCACCATGCTCCGCTTCGGCGGCCTGAGTTCCGATGAGTTCTTCGTCAGCGAGGCGGCCGCCCGGACCGGCGTGACCGTGGTCAACCCCAGCCGGACCGAACCCCTGGTGCTGCTCCAGCATTTCGGTCCCAACGCCGGGGATCCACAGTCCGTTCCCCAGGCCTAGGCTAAACAGACCCCTTTTCAGCCTTGATCCGCGGGTTGCAAAGGTTATTGCGAAGTGGGCCAGCCTTGATCCGAATCCGCACCCGCTGCGGAAAGCCGGGCAGGCGAAGTGCCGGATGCCAAGTGACTCAGGGCGATTCTGAACTGCACATGAAAAGAGGCAGTCACCCCAGCCCCGGAAAAACGACCCATCAATCTTTTTCTTGACTTCCATGGGGGATTGAACAAGATTGGAACTACGTTTTGTGAACGTTCACATTAGCATGATGGCCTCGGTTTGCCGTGGCTGACCATGGGTTTTTCTCCGATTGGGCGCTGCGGGGAAAGACTCCAAGAATGGCTAATTTGTGAGCGTTAACATTTGAAAGCGCTTTTCCTTCTCGGGGTTTCCACTGACCCCGAAACGGTCATGCCCACGCCGGCCTTCGGCTGGGCGCAGTCCCAACCCTCTGCAGTCTTCTGCAGAATCAGGAGGTTTCCTCATGGGTAAGCTTCATTCCACCCTCGGCACACTGCTGGCTTCCGCCCTGGTCCTGGCCGCTCCCGCCGCCAGCGCCGCCCAGCCTGAAATCGCCATCATCCCGCCCGGGATGGTGAGCCCCTTCTATTCCGGCATCATCAGCGGCGCCAAGCCCCAGGCGGGCAAGCTGGGCTACAAGTTCGTCATTCTCGCCCCCGAGCGGGAGAGCGATTTCGCCGGCCAGGCCAAGATCGTCGAAGACATGGTCGAGAACGGCGTGAGCGGCATTGCCCTCTGCGCGATCAACATCGAAGCCATCTCCTCCTCCGTGAAGAAGGCCAACGAGGCCAAGATCCCGGTGGTGGTGTTCAACTCCCTGACCGATCTGCCCAGCGGCAACGTCTTCGCCTACGTCGGCTACGACCAGCGCGCCGGCGGCAGCAAAGTGGCCGACTACGTCAACAAGATCAAGCACGGCAAGGCCAAGGTCGCCATCATCGAAGGGCTGCCCAGTTCCTTCACCACCGAGCGCGAGGGCGGTTTCCGGGACGAGATCAAGAAATACAAGGGCATCACCGTGGTCGCCGCCCAGTCCGGGGACTGGGAGCGGGAGAAGTCCATGAACGTGGCCCAGAACATCCTGCAGTCCAACCCTGACATCGACGTCTTCTACGGCCTGAGCGACGAGATGGCGCTTGGCGCTTCCCAGGCCTGCAAGGCTGCCGGCAAGAAGGGCGTCGTGATCATCGGCATCGACGGCAACCCCAATGCCATCGACGCGGTGGCCAAGGGCGACATCACCGCCACCCTGGGCACCAACCCCGATCTGATGGGCGCCAAGGCCGTGGAGACCCTGAGCCTGGCCATCATGGGCAAGACCAGCCCCAAGAAGGTGATCACCGACACCACCATCATCGACCAGTCGAACTGCGCCAAGTTCGCCCAGAAGTAGCCGGCCGGTCCGGAAAGAAGGTCCCCCAGGGCACCGGAGCTTGCCCAGCATCCCTCCGGCGCCCCGGGCTTTTGCTCCAAAGGAAAAGTCCCATGGAAGTCGTGCTTGAAATGAAAGACATCCGCAAGGAATTCCCGGGCGTGCTGGCGCTGGACGGCGCCCACATCGAGGTGCGGGCGGGCGAGGTGCATATCCTGGCCGGGGAGAACGGGGCCGGAAAATCGACCCTGATGAAGATCCTGGCAGGCGCCTACGGCAAGGATTCCGGCAGCATCGTCCTGGGCGGTCAGGAACTGGACCAGCTCACCCCGAAACGGGCCCAGGATCTCGGCGTCAGCATCATCTACCAGGAATTGAACCTGGTCCCCTACCTCAGCGTGGCGGAGAACATCTTCCTGGGCCGGGAGAAGATGTCCAGGCTGGTGCCCGGCAAGGTCGACTGGAAGGCCCTGAGAGGGGAGGCCCAGCGGATTCTGGACGGGTTGCGGGTGGACATCGACGCCAGAGCCATCGTGCGGGACCTGGGCATCGCCCAGCAGCAGATGGTGGAGGTGGCCAAGGCGCTCTCCGTGCAGTCGCGGATCATCATCATGGATGAGCCCACCGCCGCGCTCACCACCCAGGAGATCGAGAACCTGTTCCGGATCATCCGGGAGGTGCAGAGCAAGGGCGTGGCCATCATCTACATTTCCCACCGGCTGGAGGAATTCGCCCAGATCGGCAACCGGGTCACGGTCATGCGCGACGGCGGGACCATCGCCACCCTGGACGTCCAGGGCACCCCGCTGGACGAATTGATCCGGCTGATGGTGGGGCGGGAGCTCAGCGACTACTATCCCAAGATCCGGGTCGCCGCCGGCCAGGAACTGCTGAAGGTGGAGGGTCTGGGCCGAACCGGAGTGATCCGGGACGTCTCCTTCACCCTGCGCGAAGGGGAGATCCTGGGGCTGTCCGGGCTGATGGGCGCAGGGCGCACCGAGGTGGCCCGGGCGATCTTCGGACTGGACCCGCTGGACCAGGGCGAGATCCGGATCCGGGGCCGGAAAGTGACCATCCGCTCGCCCCAGCAGGCGATCCGGGCCGGCATCGGCTTCGTTACCGAGGACCGCAAGGGCCAGGGGCTCGTGCTGTCCCTGTCGGTGGGCGAGAACATCACCCTGGCCAGCCTGGGCCTGTTCACCCGCTGGTCGCACCTGGACCTGGGCAAAGAGCGTGCGGCCATCGGCGAGTACCTGCATAAACTGAAGATCCGGGCCTCGGGCGCGGACCAGAAGACCCTGAATCTCAGCGGCGGCAATCAGCAGAAGGTGGTACTGGCGAAATGGCTGTTGTCCAAGGCGAAGATCTTTCTGTTCGATGAACCGACCCGGGGCATCGATGTGGGCGCCAAGATCGAGGTCTACACCCTTATGAACGAACTGGTGCAGGCAGGGGCGGGCGTGCTCTTGATCACGTCGGAAATGCCGGAACTGCTTGGTATGAGCGACCGGATCCTGGTGATGCGGCGCGGCGCTCTCGCCGGCGAGCTCGTGCGGTCCGAAGCCACCCAGGAAAAAATCCTTTCTCTCGCTACGCTAGGGGCAGCCTGATATGCAAGCAATCACCCAACCCGCAACCCCGGAACTCCGTCCCGCCCAGGGACGGAAGACCTTTTCCTTCGGCGGCAGTCTGGGCGCCCTCACCGGCCTGCTCCTGCTGTGCGTCGCCGTGTCCTTCCTGTCGCCGCATTTCCTGACGACCCGGAACCTGCTGAACATCCTGCAGCAGATCTCCATCGTTTCGGTCATTGCCGTGGGCATGACCTTCGTCATCATTTCGGGCGGGATCGACCTTTCGGTGGGCTCGATCGTGGCCTTCACCGGCCTGGTCATGGCGATCCTGATGAAGGACCATCAGGTCAGCGTGTGGCTGACCGTGCTCATCGGCATTGTCTGCGGCAGCCTCATGGGGCTCATCAACGGCCTGCTGATCTCCGAATTGAGCGTGCCGCCCTTCATCGCCACTCTGGGCGTCATGTCCATCGCAAGAGGGGCCGCCTTCACCATTTCCGGAGGCGCGCCGATCTTTTCCCTGCCGGAGAAGTTCCTGGCCATTTCCGGCCGCCTGGGGCCGATCCCCATCCCTGCCATCGTGATGATCGCCTTGTTCTGCCTGGGCGGCTACATCCTGAAATACACCAAGCTGGGGCGATACACCTACGCCATCGGCGGCAACGAGACCGCCAGCCTGCTGTCCGGCATCAACGTGCGGTTCCACAAGATCGTGATCTACACCCTGTCCGGCTGTTTCTGCGCCATCTCGGCGATCCTGCTCACGGCCAAGCTCGACTCGGCGGTGCCGGTGGCGGCCGACGGCTACGAACTGGACGCCATCGCCGCCGTGGTCATCGGCGGCACCAGCATGCTGGGGGGCGAAGGCAAGTTGTCTGGCACCCTGATCGGAGCGCTGATCATCGGGGTGGTCAACAACGGCCTCAACCTGCTGCTCATCCCCCAGGGGCCCCAGCGCATGGTCAAGGGCGTCATCATCATCCTGGCGGTGGTGGTCGATCTGGTGCGCAAGCGCAAGCGGCGCTAGGATGCTGGCTCGGTAATCGACCGGGTTCCGGAGGTACGTCAGGGTCGCCGCGGTCGGTTGCTGGCGCAACCGGCCGCGGCGGCAACTGAAACCGGATCCCGGCGGAGGTGTCCCTATTCACTGGAATGCAGGTCCATCAGGCCTTTCGGGCTCGG
>Ga0302193_10004509_pt1 | contig 10989 bp, 9 predicted proteins | sample II_Bog_E3_3_FD_200228 | JGI IMG/M metagenome (GOLD analysis project Ga0302193, IMG submission 200228) | Peat permafrost microbial communities from Stordalen Mire near Abisko, Sweden - II_Bog_E3_3 | ecosystem: Environmental > Terrestrial > Soil > Wetlands > Peat | place: Sweden: Abisko, Stordalen...
CGTAGGAACCGAGGTACGTCGAGTGGAGCCGCTTCACGGCAAGGGCGCGTCCCGCCGCCAGGTCGCCGCCCTGCTCAACAACCTTGGCCTCAACCTCGACGTTCCTTAGGTGCTCGTGGATCGTCGTGTCGTCCAGCCTCGAGGGTGAGGGGTTAAACTCGGCTTTGACCTTTCCCAAGGCATCGACGGCGACGTCAGGCAGTTCGTGCAGGACGGCCGTGAGGCCGGGTTGCTGAACCACCACGACCCCGTCTATCTTCCGAGCAGCGGTGGCATCCACGGACCTGAGGATTGCCCCGTGCGCCGGCGCCCGAAGCACGCTCGCGTACAGCATGCCCGGGAGGCGCAGGTCCCCGGCGTACTTTGCCTTGCCCGTTACCTTGTCCAGCGCGTCCCTCCTAAGGAGAGGTTTCCCAATGACCCTGAACTGCGACGGCGTTTTTAGCTCCGGCTTCACCTCGAGGTGCCGCTCGATCCGCTTGCCCTTCGTGAGCTCACCATAGGTGACGCTCTTCGAGGAATCTGCCGTGTCGGTGACAACACCGTCCCGCACGGAAAGCCGGGAGACCGGCGCCTTAAGCCTCCCGGAGGCAAGGTCCAGCAACACGGCCCTGGCCTCCGCGGCAGCCGCGCGCCAGACGAGCCCAAAAACCCGGGTGGTCATGGAGCCCCAGGTGCCCTGGTCAAAGGGGCAGAGCTCGGTGTCCCCCATGACGATACTCACGGCGTCAACCGAGACATCGAGGTCCTCGGCGAGCATCTGGGGCAGCGACGTGACAGGACCCTGGCCCATCTCGATCTTGCCTGTGAAGCACGTGACGCGACCGTCCTCACCGATGATAAGGAACGCGTTGAAATCCCCCTCGGCCCTGGGGCGGACGGTGACCGGATGTGCCGCCTCGTTCTCCTCGGCCCCCGCCGCCCGGCCCAGGACGACCCAGACCATGAGGCCCGTCCCCAAACCCTTCAGGAACTCGCGGCGTGTCGGGAGATTGGCGTTGGCCCAAGGCCCCGCGGCCCGTTGCCTTTGATCCGGCTCTCGGCGCACGTTCATGACGCTCCCCCCTCTCCCATGGCGGTTGATGCCGCCATGATCGCGTCCACGATGCGCAGATGCGCGCCGCACCGGCATAGGTTGCCATCCATTTCCGCAACGACCTCGTCGCGCGTCGGCTTGGGATGCTTCTTCAGGAAATCATAGGCCTGAAGGATCATGCCCGAGGTGCAGAAGCCGCACTGCAGCGCGTCGTGCGCAATGAAGGCCTCCTGGATCGGATGGAGCTTTCCGCCGTCCGCCAGCCCCTCGATCGTCACCACGCTCTTTCCATGGACCGACTTGACCTCCAACGAGCAGGATCGGACGGCATGGTGGTCGACGAGGACGGTGCATGCGCCGCACTGGTTGATCCCGCAGCCATACTTCGGGCCTGTGAACCCAAGCTCCGTGCGAAGGACCCAGAGAAGGTCCCGGTGCCCGTCGGTGCTTATCCGAACAGGGTGCCCATTCAGGGTAAATTCAATCGTGTCGGGCATGAAGGGACGTTTTGAAGTCAGCCTAGCGCCCAACCTTGGGCGTGCGGCCGGGCACGATCACAAGGTGCACCCATCCCGAACCATTGTCCATCTGCTACCGACGATCCTGCACAAGGAGCCCATAAAAGAAGTTATTGCCTGCGCTCCATTAGAAATGAGCGTTCACGAATCCGGCCCGGGCGCGGATCCGGCAAGTGCCGCGACACCAATGGTCATTGCCGCGATCTCGGCCCCGGTGCGCTCAAGCTGGCCCAGGGCGATGCCGCGGGGCGCTTGGCCGCCGGCGGCAACACCGGGTCTAGGGCTCCGGCGGAGTTGCTGCCGAGCACGCTCCAGGGAGGCCTCCCTATCTGGAGCATGGAGCGCACGGGCCATTTCCTCGAGCGCCACCGCCCGATTGGCCGTGAGTTCAAGGGCCTCCGGCATGGGTCGGTCGGGATGTGCCTGGAGGATGATCAGGTTCAATGCGCGGGTTACCCTCTGGTTTCCGTTAGCCACCACCGCCAATTCGCCCAAATTTTCCCGAAAGTTCCTGGGATCGCCCGACATGCGCTGAAGGGAGGAGAAAACCTCGGCACTCGCGGATTCGGCGGAACGCTTGGCGCGGACGACCCCGGCATCGTAGCGTTTTCCGGCGGCAAGCCGCTCCCCGACGATGCGCATGTACGCCGCGTTGGCCTCGAGCGCTCGGGCAAGGATCGGCCGGAAGCGCCCCCTCTCCCAGACGGGCCAGAATGCCACTGCGGCAAGCAGCGCCAGAAGGCCGCCCGCCAGGGTGTCGCCAAAGCGCTCCACCGTCAGCTCAAAGGTGGCGGGCCCGAGGGACTCCGTTAGCACCACGACAAACAGGGTGATAAAGATGACGGCGACCCAGTAGCTCCTGCGCAGGTAAAAGCCAAAACCAAAGGCGCTGAGCGCCGTCGCTGCCATGAGCACGGGGAACGGCAGCCGCAGCCAGAGAACGAGGCTAGCCAGGATGCTTCCGGCGAGGGTGCCCATAAGCCGCTGGACGGCCTTGGAGCGCGTGGAACCATAATCGGGCTGGAGGACTACCATGAGGGTCAGTGGCAACCAATAGCCGTGCCTTAGATCGAGGACCTTCATGGCCCACACACCCAGGAGCGACAGCGCCGTGATGCGCGCCGTATAGCGCAACAACGCGGGATCGACATGCCAACTCAGGTTGAGGGCAGCCGCCAACGGCCGCAGGCGAAGGTGCGCGAGGTCGAGAAGCTCGAGAGAAAACGCACCCTGGTCGGAAGCGCGGTCCATCGTCCTGCGCAGCGCGACCCCCACCTCGGGGAGATAGGATGACAACTGGACCGCAGTGGAGTCGAGGGTCGCCCATTGGACCCCACCCTGCTGCTGAACATAGCCGCGAAGGACCCCGAGAAGGTGGTCGAGGCGGCGCAGGCGCACCTCGGCCCGCGCAAGGTTTCCGGGCTGGCGCGAAACAACAGCCAAAGCAACCGCACGAGAGAGGTTGCCTAGGACCTGCATGACAGCTTCAGCAGCGGACTGGACCTCCGCGCCCTGCGGCAGCCCAACGACCTCCTCCCACGCGGACTGGAATGCCGAGATCCGCTGCGCGAACCTTGCGGCGGAGTTGTTGAGCGCCTCCAGCCTCTCGACCACGACCCGGTTGCGGCGGGCACGGGCGCCTCCGAGGATGGCGTTGGCCTTGTCGAGCGCCGCACGAAGTTCCGCCTCCGGACCTTGCACGGCGGAGAGCGTGCAGACACTGGAAACGGCGAGCCAGGAGGTGGCGACAGCATGGCGCAAGGGGTGTTGGGGGCGAATGGGCCAGAGCACCACGTGGAGCGCCGCGCCCCAACAGCCGCCCACCAGGGCTGCAACAGCGTGGCTATGGGCGGCCGCAGGGCCGCCCCTCTCCGCCATGGAAATGAAGCAAAGGAAACCGGAGGCGATGGCGAGCGAGGGCCCATAGTCGCTGCTCAGGTGGCGCCAGAGCCCTGCGCCCAACCCAATGACCAGCGTTGCCCCAAGGGAGGCCGCGAGCGAGGGGCCGGCCAGGGCACCCATCGCGGCGGAGCCCGCCAGAATGACGGTCATCGAAAGGAGCAGGCTCAGCCTGAGCCCGTAGGATCCGCGGACGTCAACGTTCGCCACGTTCTGGGCGGCCATCGCCGCAAAGATCATCTCGACGGGGAGACGACCGTTCAGTCCCAGGGCAAGCGGCGCCATGAAGGAAGCCATGCAGCGCAGGCCCCGGCCGATGTCGGGATTGTTGAATTCCTCGGTAAAAAACCGATCGACAATAGGCAGGGCGGAGTTCCGCACCCCGCTATTAGGCGTGTCGGTCATTGTTTTTCGCGTGAAGACACCTATCGCAGAAGCCCGGTGAACCCGTCATTTGGACTCCGCGACCGAAACCCAATAGACGTTGTATCGGCTGTAGGGCATCTCCCAGAACGGGCGCAAGGCGATGCCGACGGGGACTGAAAGCCCGGAAAAGTGAAACTCGAGCGGCCGGCCGGTCGATCTAATGACGCAGGAGTCCAAAGGTGCGCCGCCCGTGACGAGCGGGGGAACGGCTACGGGCGTCGCGTACAGGTTGGCCCTTTGATCGTTCGTGTAGGGCGCTGTGCCGGAGACCGGCCCTGCACCCAGATCGCCGACAAGAACGGCCGGACCATAAAGGAAGGCGATATGATCGGGAGCGCCGGGCATGGCTTCCGACCGGACCGCCATGGGTATCCGCACCGTGATGCAATCTCCCTTCCTCCACGGGTGTTTCAGCTCGGCATAGGTGCCGGGTTCGCCCGCGACGTGCAGAATACTTCCGTTAAGGTCGAAGGCAACCGATCCCGAGGCCCATCCGGGGCACCTGACCCTGATTGTTACCGGTCCCGTGGGCACTGAAAGCACCCTGAGCCGCACGACGCCGTCGCTCGGGTAATCGGTAGTTTGCTCAAGCACCAAGCCCTTCTCGGACCAGGAGAGCCGTGAAGGAATGAACAGGTTCACATAGAGGTCGTCCGCACCGTGAAAATAGATGGCCTTGCCGTACCGCGTGTGGTTCTCGATTCCGGTGCCAACGCAGCACCAGAAGGAGTCGTAGGGCGTGCTGAAGGTCTTAAATAGGCCCGATTCCAGCGACATGAAATAGGTGAACATGCCGCGCTTGGGCTCCTGCGAAGCGAGGATGTCGTTGTAGAGGGCCCTCTCGTAGAAATCGGCGCACTCCTCCCTGGGCTGCCATGAGAAGATGTGCTCGGTCAGCTTGAGCATGTTGTAGGTGTTGCAGGTTTCTGCCGAGCAGGCCCCGATATGGCTTGGAGTTTCCGCTTCCTTGAAAAAGTGCTCATCGTAGCTGTTGCCGCCGATCACGTAGGAGTGGTGGTGGACGACCGCGTCCCAAAAATTCTCGGCTATCTTTCGGGATTCCAAGTCCCCGGTTACCTCATAGGTCCGAGCCTCGCCAATGATCTTCGGTATCTGGGTGTTCGCATGCCTGCCAGGAAGCTGGTCACGGCCGGCGAGCAGGGGGTCGAGGATGGCCCGATGCCTAAAGCGACGGGCGGTCTCCATGTATCGCGGATTACCCGTTAAGGCCGAGAGCTCGGCGAGCACGTCCACCACACCGCCCTGCTCGACCTCGAGCATCGCCTGGAGTTGCCCCGGAGCCAGCCGAGCCGTCATGTCCCCAAACCAATCGGCGAGCCTAAGGGCGACGTCCCTCGCCTGGGCATTTCCGGCAAGGATCCACGCGTCCTTTAAACCATTCAGGATCTTGTGCTCGGTATACCACGGGGCCCAGGCGCCGCCCACAAACGTCTCGGGATCCTTCATGTCGACTATCCCCTTCCCGAACCCCCTAAGCGTGGCCAATTCGACCGGAGGAAGGGCTCCGACATAGCCATCACCGTACGCCTTCTGGCAAAGCGCTAGCTCCGAGACGATATAGTTGATCCTCTTTAGGAACCGCGGATCCCTGGTTGCCGCATACTGCTGCGACGCGGCCGTCAGGAGGTGGCCAAGAATATGGCCGCCCACTCCGGTTGACTCCCAGCCGCCATAGCGCGGCGCCTTCGGTGGCAGCCCGGCGTATTGCCGGGCGTTATGGAGCAGCCTGTCCGGATCAAGCGACAGCAGGTAGTCGGCATTCCGCAGCATCGCCTGCCTAAACGGGCCATCGAGGAGTTCAACGTCCGCGAAACCAAATGCGGCGACCGCCTCGACGGGCGGCGGAGCCGCTACCTGAGCGCCGCCATCCGTTAACGATAGCGCCAGCAGTAGAGGGGCCAACAGCTTCATGGGTTCGGAGCAATGGATGCAGCTGCGCCCCCGAAATGCCAGCCGTTACTCCGGAACCCCGGCGCCCATGCCCTTGGAGTATGCTTGCCTTGGACTGCGGTCGGCTGCGTCAATCTTTGGGCACGGCAACATGAAACAAAGATTTAAGGCTCGATTGGAGGGTCGGGGCCCTTCCGGGGCGTGGACGTTTCTTCCAATCCCGTTTCACGTGGAGAGCGTGTTCGGCAGAAAGGCTCGGGTGCCTGTTTCCGGGACGATTAATGGCCATCCCTTCAGGAATTCCCTGATGCCCGAAGGCGACGGAAGCCACTCAATGATGGTAAGCAAGGAGCTGCAGGGAGGGGCCGCAGCGTCCAAAGGCGACGTCGTGGCCGTTGTTATCGACATAGACAGGAAGAAGCGCACGGTTGTGCTTCCCGTCGAGCTCAAGGCCGCCCTCGATAAGGCGCCCGCCGCCAAACATTTCTTTGAGCAACTTTCGCCTTCGTGCAAAAAGGAATACGCCGATTGGATCGGGACGGCAAAACGCGAAGAAACAAGATCCGTGAGAGCGACGCGTGCCATAGGGCTGCTATCGGCGAAGAAGAAACTCAGGTAGGCCGTTCTTGTCCCCACTCTGTCCCAGCCTCAACCCTCCCCAAATATGAACAGAAGGCACTTTCTTAAGGCATCCCTGGCAGCCATGCCCTTGGCGCTTAGGTCCGGGGCGGCCGAACTTGCAGGTTCCCCAGAGGATCGCGCGGGAAAAGGTTTCCGCGTGGCCGCGAGGGAGGATCGTTACAAGGAGGAGCTCTTGATCATGGGAGGGAGCTTCGACCTCAAGGTGTCGGCCAAGGACACCGGGGGTGGGTTTTGCCTCTATGACACAATCAGGAAATCGAAGGGCGGCCCCGCCCTCCATTTGCACCACTCCCAGGAGGAGTGGTTCTATGTCATACGCGGGGAATTCATCGTGCAGGTTGGGGTCGAGACCATGCGCCTTAACCCGGGCGACTCGGCCTTGGCTCCGAGAAAAATCCCCCATGCGTTTGCCAAGGTCAGCGACGAAGAGGGCCAGCTTTAAATCATGTTCCAACCGGCGGGCAGCATGGAAGACTTTTTCCGGCAAATGGCCAAGTTTGGCCCGACGATCCCAAAGGATCAGGAGACGCCCCGGAGGGATCTCTGGGAGCAGTACGGAATGGAAATGGTGGGGCCGCCCCTGAAATTCTAGCCGGACCATCCCGAACTTCGTCACGGCGAGTTCTAATTATCATGGGTCACGAATTGGCTAATTGCATGATTCATCGCGCCTTCGACACATTCTGTTTGCACTTCTCCGGATGTCTCAAACCCGCAAATCCGAAATTCAGCGCACCAGCGCCAACGACGTTCCCGCAGTCAGGTTGGTCCAAAATGAAGCGTGTTCATGCGGAACAAATTTGCAGCGGGATCCGTTTGCGTACCCAAGCGCTCATTATATATGAAGGGGGCATTTGAATATAAATAGGGCAGATAGCCTTATTGGCCCAGAGAAGGAGAATCCGCGAATGTCTCGGTTGGGTGTTTGGGTCCTAGCGGCGCTCGCTCTCTTGCCGCCGATAATTTACCACGTCCAATTCTCAGGGCTTTTTTGGTTCGGCGATGAGTTTGGATTGATCGATGAGTTTGATCGCGTCGGGTTTGCCCGGTGGGTGTGGCTTACTTTCGGTGAGAATTTTTTCCCGCTCTTCAAGATCCTATGGGGTGGGATGCTTTTCGCGGGTGCAGGCAACTATGCGCTCGTGCTGGCGGCGATATGGGCGACCCATGCACTCAATGTGGGATTGTTTGCAACCCTATTGTCCAGATCAGGTTTCTCATCTGTGGCGACGGCCTTTGCCGCCGTTATTTTCGGGCTGAGCGCCTCCCAGATCGAGACGCTTACCTGGGCCGTTTTGTGGTCATCGGAGCTTGCGACGACCTTTCTCCTTGTCGGCATGCTCGACTGCCTTCCGTTGGCCGAGTCCTGTGAACCTTGCCGCTGGAGGTCGGCTAGGCTCGTTCTCTGGTCGACAGCGAGCGCATGGTCCTTCGCGAGAGGCCTTTTGAGCGGACCGGCCATTGCATCGTTTGTCCTGGTAAGGCAGATTTCGAATTCGGAGAGCGGGAGGAGCCGGTGGATGACGGCGGCTCTCTGCCTGCTTCCCAGTATTGTTACGGGGATAATAATTCTCAGGCTTTCGCCGGAGGACCACCATCTTGCAGCAAGCGGGATCGCTCGCTGGGAAAAAGTCCTTGGCTTCGGTGCCCTATACTGGGCGCTCAATCCGTTCCTCACGATGTGGCTCATCCCAAAAGGGATTTGGTGGGCAGGCTCGATTTATGGGCTAGCTGGCGTGGCATGCATTCCAAAGCTACTTTTGGTGGGACTGGGCCTTAACTTTGCGAGGCATGAACAGCGTCGCCTGCTCATTGCGATGCTGCTGCTGGACCTAGGCTACGCCGCCCTGCTCGGGCTTGGGCGTTCGGAGGGAGACCTCCATAATACGATGAGCTCACGCTATCAGTACAACTCCCTGCTATGCGCACTGCCATTCCTCGCGGTGTGTTTTGAGAGCCTGCTTCAGCGAGGAATTGTTCGGCATAGTATCAAGCTTGGTGTGGGAGTAGGCATTATTGTCGTTGTTGCAAGTGTCGCCTGCCTGCAATGGAAGCCGATGTTGCCTTCCTGGGTCGAATGGAGGGGCCTCGGCAGTCGGCGTCTGCTCTTCGAGACAAATCCCATACCGGCCGGCAATGACCTGGTCGGTGAGCCGTACGTGAAGAATTTGCGCGCGAAAGAACTGGCGGACAAGTATCACCTACATTGAATGCAAGTGCCCGGGCCCGTTCTGCAGGTCGCCTTACCATCGATGCCTGTTCCCTAAAATAGCACCTCCTTTATGTCCAAGCCCATCTGTTTTTCCACGAAAGCCTACTCGACTGCCAGTCCCACATCCCCGCTCGGCCCGGCCGTTATCGACCGACGGCTCCCGACCTCAACCGATGTTCAAATCCAGATCCTCTATTGCGGGGTCTGCCACTCCGACCTGCACTTCGCGCGCGATGAATGGCACTTCACTCAATATCCCGCGGTGCCGGGCCATGAGATTGTTGGGAAGGTAACCGCCGTCGGTGCAGGAGTGACCAAATTCAAGGTTGGCGATACTGTCGGCGTGGGCTGCCTCGTCGATTCATGCCGCACATGCCCCGATTGCCGTGCGGGCCTGGAGCAGTTTTGCGCCGGCATGGTGATGACCTACGGCAGCACGGACAAGCATCTGAACGCCCCGACGCTTGGCGGCTATGCGCAGGGCATCGTGGTGACGGAGGACTTCGTGCTCCGGATGCCCGCCAATCTCAACCTTGCCGCCGCAGCGCCGCTGCTATGCGCGGGCATCACGACCTATTCCCCCATGCGCCACTGGAAGGTCGGTCCCGGCCAGAAAGTCGGCATCGTGGGCCTGGGTGGCCTCGGCCATATGGCTGTAAAGTTTGCCAAAGCCTTCGGCGCCCAAGTCGTGCTGTTCACGACGTCGCCCTCCAAGGTCGCTGACGCCAAGCGCCTCGGAGCCCACGAGGTGGTCGTTTCCACCGACGAGGCCCAAATGGCGGCCCAAGCCAACAGCTTCGATTTCATCCTGGATGCCGTTTCTGCTACCCACGACCTAAACGCCTATCTCAATTTGCTGAAGCGCGATGGCAATCTCGTGCTCGTCGGCGCACCCGATAAGCCGCTGCCGGTCGCAGCGTTTCCGCTTATATTCCGCCGCCGCTCCTTCTCCGGTTCATTGATCGGCGGATTGCCCGAGACGCAGGAGATGCTGGATTTCTGCGGAAAGCATGACATCACGAGCGATATCGAGATCATCCGGATGGACCAAATAAACGAAGCCTACGAGCGAATGCTAAAGAGCGACGTGAAATACCGCTTCGTGATCGACATGGCCTCGTTTGTCTGAAGCCCTTCCCTACCAGCCGCCGGTTACGACTGGGGGCTTAGCTATCCTTTCTCCGCGTCACCCGCCACTTTTTTGTTTAGTACAAACTAAGGAGTGCCAAACTTTCCGTATTACCCGTAATGCAAGGTGCTGAAACAGGATAAAACATGGAATTCAAAGGTGAGACATTTTTGTATATCTTGGCCGGCCTGATGTTTACTTTCGCGGGGTTCTCGGCGCTCTTGCTGACCCTCCGGCCGGCCACTGGAGCGAGGCTGTCACTTCTCGACCGATACCTCGCGAAAACGGTCATGACGTTCATCTTCGTGCTTACGGCGGGATCGCTCCTGCCTGCGCTATTTGCACTCTTCGACTTTCAGGAAAAGTGGATATGGCGAGGCTCCGGTGTTCTTTTCGCGCTACCGATGTTGTTTCTCCAGGTCACCTATCCGAGCCGACGCCGCAGGGTTACCGGCAAGGGGCCGCCGCCCGAGATATTCGCGGTCCTAGTTCTTTTGGGTTCCGTCGTGACGCTGGTGATGCTCGGCTACGTCTTAGGAGGCCTTCAATATAGCGCCGCTGCTTACATCACCGCGTTAACGATCGATTTCTTCACGGTCGTGTTCGGCTTCGTGGTCGCGCTCGACGTGATTATGCAACAGCCGACGGAAGTTCCGGATCGGCCGGCGCCGCCCTAGCTCCGAGTAGACGGGCGTGGACCCGCGACTTCTCGTCCACTTGGTTCGTGCCAATTGCGGAATAGTGGAGCACCGCAGGTTTTACCCCGATCTAACGGGCAGTCTTCTCCGCAGACTTCCCACTTGTCCTCCACTTGCGCACGGCTTCCGCCTTGAACGCCTCGTCATGCCGCCCCGGGCGTTGCCCCGGCCTGCTTCTTCGCTGTCATTGTTGGATCCTTTTTTAAGGCCCAACACGTGTCCGTCAAATCGGGGCAACCTCAGGTCTCAATTTACTGCAAACCGGTGCAATTGGCTGTTTAAGGCGATCATCGATCGCGCCAGAGAGCTCAAACTTTAGGCAGCGGTACTACCTGCCCCGGTCGGAGGGAGTCCAACGTCACAATAATTTGAGGGATGAGCGGCCTTAAGTCTTCGAGCTTGTTCGATGGGGCGCGCAGAACAACCACACCAAAGGACAGACCAGTCATCTGTTATTGAGCCGGGAGATTCTTATCAAGTCGCTCCTGAATAATTCCTATCACATTGCTATATAATAG
>Ga0302193_10004514_pt1 | contig 10985 bp, 11 predicted proteins | sample II_Bog_E3_3_FD_200228 | JGI IMG/M metagenome (GOLD analysis project Ga0302193, IMG submission 200228) | Peat permafrost microbial communities from Stordalen Mire near Abisko, Sweden - II_Bog_E3_3 | ecosystem: Environmental > Terrestrial > Soil > Wetlands > Peat | place: Sweden: Abisko...
ACGCGATTTATCGCGGCTGACGGTCGATCTTCTTCCCGCTCTACCAGAGCTTCCAGGGGGCTTTGCCTTCGTTCCAGAGTTTGTTGAGGATTTCCATTTCGCGCGGGTTGTCCATGCATTGCCAGAAGTCATCGTGGCGGAAGGCGTGGAGTTTACCGGCTTCGGCCACGCGAGGCAGGGCGTCGAATTCGAAGATGGTGCGGTCGTCGGTGAGGTAGTCGCCGATCTTTTTGTTGAGCACGAAGAATCCGCCGTTGATGTAGCCGACCTCGCTGTCGGGCTTTTCGCGGAAGCTGGTGATGGCATCGCCGGCGAGGCTCAATTCGCCGAAGCGGCCGCTGGGTCGGACGGCGGTGAGCGTGGCCAGGCCGCCGCAGGTGTGGTGGAACTTGATGAGGTCGTGCACGGGGACGTTGCAAAGGCCGTCGCCGTAGGTGAGGAGGAATTCGTCGTCGGGGATGTGGGCGAGCGCGCGGCGGACGCGTCCGCCGGTCTGGGTGGCGAGGCCGGTGTCGAGAAGGGTGACCTGCCAGTCTTCCTCGGAGTGCTGGTTGTGATAGGTGATGTGCGGGGTGGGGCCGAGGCGCAAGGTGACGTCGCTGGAATGCCATTGGTAATGGTAGAAATATTCCTTGATGACGTCGGCCTTGTAGCCGAGGCAGAGGATGAATTCCTTGAAGCCGAAGGAGGCGTAGAACTTCATGATGTGCCAGAGGATGGGGCGGTTGCCGACCGGCACCATGGGCTTGGGCCGAAATTCGGTTTCCTCGCGCAAGCGCGTGCCCAATCCGCCGCAAAGGATGACGACTTTCATGATGAAGATGGGGAAAAGCCTTTCACAGTTTCGGGCTCGAAGTTGATTCGTTCCAGCTCGACCACATGGGGCCGCTTCTGGACCTGGGTATGAATGGCGCCGATATATTCACCCAGAATGCCGATGAAGAAAAGCTGGACCGAGCCGAAAAAGAAGAGGCCGATTTCCAGCGGCGCGAGGCCGAGGCTGAAGCTGTTCCAGTAAAGAAGCTTGAAGACGAGGTAGCCCATGGCGACGCAGAGGCTGAGGAAGGAGACGGCGAAACCGAGCATGGTGGCGAGGCGCAGCGGGACCTTGGAATGGTTGGTGATGCCGAGCATGGCCATGTCGTAGAGGCGATAGAAATTGTTGGTGGTGAGGCCGCGCTTGCGCACCGGCTGGCGGTAGGGAATCTGCACCATGGGAAAGCCAATCTCCGAGACCAGCCCGCGGAAATAGGGATAGGGATCGTCGATCTCGGAAAGGATGTCCATGAAGCGGCGGTCGTAGAGGCCAAAGCCGGTCGCGTTCTTGGTCAGCTCGATTTCGGCCAGGCGGCTGACGATTTCGTAGTAGAGTTTCCGGATCGCGAAGAAGACGGGCGATTCTTCGCTGTTGACTTTGACGGCGATGACGACGAGGTAGCCCTCTTCCCATTTCCTGACGAATTCCTTGATCAGCTCGGGCGGGTCCTGCAAATCGGAGACGACGCTGATGACGGCGTCGCCGCGAGCGATGAGCATGGCGTGGTAGCCCGAACGGATGTGGCCGAAATTGCGGGCGTTGACGATGACCTTGACGTTTTTGTCCTTCGCGGCGATCTCGCGCAGGATGGCGACGGTTTTGTCCTTCGAGGCGTTGTCGATGAAGATGTGCTCGTAGCGGTAGCGGCCGATTTCCTGGAAGACTTTTTTGACCTGCTCGTAGCATTCGCGGACGTTTTCCTCCTCGTTGTAGCAACCGCTGACCACGCTGATGAGCCTGCCTCCCGCCGGTGGGGCTGGGAGCGGAGTGGGGGCAATGCAGGCGGAGGGGCGTTCCAAGGCGAAATCCTAATTATGACCACTCACTCCTAGCAAATAGGCTGCGGTTGCGCAACGGTGCTGCGGAATCTCTCTTTTCCAGTTCCACCCTCGTAACCTTGTTTAAATGAAGAACGGGTTTCACGCAACGCCGCGACGGTCGCAACGAAAAGAGAGCGTCTCCAGGCAAACGTAGTCGGTTGCGTCGTTGCGTGAAATTTGCTTCAGGGTCCGGCGATAAGGCTGACCCTCCAAAAATGTTGTCCTAATCGCGCGGCACGGGGCCCGGGGGAATTTTGGAGTGGCGCACGGGGACGAAGGGCGTCAGGTCGATGGTGGGGCCGTCGCGGGAGCTGAGGGTGATCTTGAGCGGTTGCAGGCTTTCGAGCGTGATGAATTTGAGATCGGGCCGCTCGGCCATGAGGCGTTGCTTTTCGGCGGGGTGGTAGGCGCCGAAGGGATAGAAGGCGTACGCCTTCGTGTAGAGCTGATCGAGCGGCGCCGTGGGCGAGTAACCCCATGCATTCACCACGTTCGCCAGCGAGGCGTAATTGTAAGTGCCCAAAAGCGAGTAGGGCTCCTCGAAGCGGTTATCCTGATAAAGGTCGTAAGGGATGATCACGGCGATTCGATCGGTCGGCTTGAGCAGCGGGCGCACCTGGTCCCAATAACGCGCGCAACCTCCGGTCAGGATCAGCTCACGGTCCCAGCTCATGGAATTGAACGTGGGCGGCAGGGGAAAGAGCACCAGCGGGATCGCGAAGACGCAGGTACCGCAGATGGCGAGGGCGCGTCGCGCGGGAAACGACATTCCCGGCGGGCGGATGAGCAGGAAGAGGTGCAGGAAAAATTGGAATTGGACGAGTTCACGAAACGGCCAGCGCATGGAGCGAAAGAGCGGAAGATGAATCATAATCTGCGAGATCAGCAGGGGCCGGACGATCAGGAGCACGCCGAAAAGCAAGAGGAGGAGCGTCACCACTTCCAACCCGCGCCATTTCGCGCGGCTGAGCATCGCCGGCAGAATGCACCATGCCGCCGCGCTCGCGCCCAGCGCCAGGGTGTAAGTGGTGTAGAGATGTAGATTCGGATGGAGCAGCCAGACCGCGGTGCCGAGCAGAGTGGCGATGGGGAATTCCGAAAGCGGAATATTGTTGGCCTGCATGTCTTCCAGGGGCACGCCGTGCGAGCGGTCGCTGTGGGTGAAACCGTCGAGCATGGGTAGGAGCAGCGGAAGCACGATCATCACGGCCGCCGCATAGCCGATGAGCCAGTTCGCGAGCGGAAGCCAGGACTTGCGGCTGATGCTCATTCCCAGCGCGAAGAGGGAGAGGAAGATGGTGTTGGAAACGGTGGGCGCGAGGTGTCCGCCCAAAAGTTGGTGCAGCGCGAAAAGGGCGACGAGGCCGATGCCGCGCCACGCTTTTTTCAGCAGGATGCCCAGGGCCAGCCACGGCAGGGCACTGTAATTGCCGAGGAAAGTGAGCCAGCTCGCGCCGGTGGTGAGCGCGATCATGGTGTAGGTGAAGCTCAGGGCATAAAAGACGATCCAGCCGTCGCTGACCGCCAGGGCCATCTCGCGGCGCAGATAATGGGCGAGCGTGACGAAGCCCGCCGTGGCGAGCATCAAAAGGGCGAAGGCGTCGACGTCGATGATGGCGTTGTGAAAGGGCGTGCCGGCCAGCAGGGATACGACGAGGTAAAGGGGATGCCAGGCGAAAAAGGTGGGGTCGCGGAGCAAATTGTAATGGCCGCCGAACAGATGCGTATTGATGAACGGGGAGTGGCCACTGAGAATCCGATGCCCCATTTCCGTGAAGACGGGAAAGCCGCCGTCGAGGTTGTCGTCGGTGAGAAAGAAGTAGGGGCGCCAACATTCGAGCCCGGCAAAAATGAGCGCGGACAGGAGGAGACTGTTGCGCAACAAAACCAGGCGGCTGGTTTGTTTATTGATTACCTCACCCGGTTCTGGCGCAATCACGTCGCAGTATTAACCAGGGTTGCGCGTGAGCAAATCTCAAAACCATCTCTTTTCCCTGCCGGGCCGCGATCTGGACCACATCCTGAGCCAGGCGGCGGCCGACCTCGAGGCGCTGCGCGGCAGGAAGCTTTTCGTTACGGGCGGGACGGGCTTTTTCGGCAAGTGGCTGCTGGCGGGGCTGCAGCACGCCAATGCGGAGCTGGGCCTGGGGTTGAGGGTGACGGTGCTTTCGCGCGATCCGGCGGCTTTTTTGCGGCGGCATCCCGAGGTGGCCGACATCACCTCACTGAACTTCATCGCAGGTCACCTCGATAATTCCGATCTTTCCCTTCCGGCACAACCCCTTGATTACATTCTGCACGCCGGCACCGATACGAGCGCCGTCACGACCGAAACCGAGGAACGCCAACGCTCGCAAGCCATTCTTTGGGGCACTCGACATATGATCGACCTGCTCCACCGTTCCGGCGCGAAGCGGTTGCTTAACGTCAGTTCCGGCGCTGTGTATGGCGCTGCTGCGGGCGAGCGTGGTGGCGCGAGCGAAAACTGTATTCGTCCTGGCTCTTCCCCAGCAATGATACCCTACGGAGAGGCTAAGCTCGAAGCCGAACGCCTGTGCGAGGGAGCCGGGCTCGATTTTGTCACGGCGCGATGTTTTGCGTTCCTTGGGCCTTATCTTCCTCTCGATGCTCATTTCGCTGCGGGAAATTTTCTGCGCGACGCCCTGCGCGGAGGGCCGATTCTCGTGCGCGGCGACGGCACTGCGCTGCGCTCCTATTTGCATCCGGCCGATCTCGTCGTGTGGCTGCTGCGGATTCTCGTACGCGGTCAACGCGCGCGCGCCTACAACGTCGGCTCGGATGAAGCTGTGACCACCGCGCAACTCGCTCACCTCATCGCCGGCGCTGTTCAGCCCGCGGCGGAAGTCGTCATCCAATCCGCGCAGCCGCAAGGCCCGCAGAATATTTACCTGCCGAATATCGCGCGCGCACGGTCGGAGCTGAATCTCGATGTGGCGATTCCGCTCGCCGGGGCCGTTACGCGGACGCTGGCGTTTTTAAGGAGTGGTAAGCGAACCACTGCTTAACACGGGGACAAGGGGTAAACATGAAGATCATTATCCACCCTCTCGCTCAGAGAGAATTCGAGCGCCAGATTCTGTGGCTCAAGAAAAATGGCTATCTGGTTAACTCCGCCGAGCTTTTCTATCATGAAATCCAGGCAGCCCTGGATGATCTCGGCCAACGAACCCACCATCGCGAAATCGCCGCTGCACCGGGATATTATCGAGTCGGTCCCACTCCGAGATTTTTATTCTCATTGATCTACAAAATGGACGAGCGCGTCATCTACCTGGCGGCGATAGCGGCGCCCCAAAGATGTCCCGGCTACTGGAAGAGGCGAAAATTTTAAAGAAGCTTACGCGCAGAGGACATCATTTCCTCTGCTGAAACACCCTGAACGCGACCGGTGCGAAGATCTTCCACCCGGCGATCCAGCTCCTCGGTCGTCAAGGGCCCCTCTTCCACATCCAATGCCCGGGCGAGCTTGTCGAAGAGATACGCTTGATCCTGCGGTCGCAACCGCATGATTTCAGCTTCGAGTTCCTGAATGCTCATCGGCACAAAAGTTCCTCGAAAAGCGGTTCCGGTCAAGGCCGAAGCGTCGCGGTCTCGTTGCGCAAGGCTTCGCACGCCGCGATGACATCGCGCGCGTCGATCTCGTTCATCGTGCGCTTTTTGATTTGCGCGTAGCGCTGCGCGGTGTCCGCGACGGGCACGTAGCCGCGGCTGGTGACGATGCGGCAGGGCACCTGCCACGGATACCAGTAGTCCTCGATGGAAGGGCCGAAGAGCGCGACGACGGGACAACCGCACGCCGCGGCCAGGTGCATCGCTGCGGTGTTGGGCCCGATGTAGAGCTTCGCGCGGTAGAGCAGCCACGCCAACTCGGGCCAGGTGGTTTTGCCCCCGGTGTTGATGACGCGCGGGCCGAGCTCCTGACGCAGCCAGGCGGCCTCCTCCCGCTCGTGCGCCACCGGCCCGCACGAGACGACGACGTTGGGGAAGCGTTCCAGCAACGCGTGGCCGACATCGCGCCAGCCTTCGCGATGCCAGCGGTTAAATCCCTGCCGCGAGCCGACCTGCACGAAACAAAAATCGGTCAGGGTTGTCGCGGGCTCCCACGGTTTGGCCAATTCGCGTTCGAATTGCAGCGGCGGAATCGGCTCGGGTAAGGGCAGGAATTCGCTGACCGAATAAAAGTCTTTTTCCACGCGATGACACGTCTCCCAACCGAAGCTCGAGATTTTGCAGCCTGCTTTCCGGGCTCCCATTGCGGCGTGAGCGTCGGCGGGTTTGACGGAAAAACGGCTCTTGCGCGAGGCCAGCCGCACCAAATTCCGCCCGCGGCTGCCGTCGCCGAGCTCGAAGGCGTAATCAAATTTGTGCGTGTAGATTTGCCAGATCGTTTGCAGTTCCGTCCACAGGTCGCCGGGCCGACGGTCTTTCTTTTCCACCGTCGCGACGGTCAAAATGCGCGCGACGTCCGGGCAGCCGGCCAGAATTCCCTCGCAGCCGCGGCGCACCACGACCCAGATTTCCGCCTCGGGATGAGCCCGCTTGATCGCCGTGATCGTCGGCGTGAGGATGAGCGAATCGCCGATCTGCTTCGGCTTGATCAGGAGGATGCGCATTTTTATTTGGAGGTACGCCTCAAGGCGTGTCTCCAGAAAACTACGCCGAAACCAGCGTGCCGATTTTTTCGCCCAGCACGACCGAACGCAGATTGCCCCGCTTGAACATGTCGAAGACGACGATGGGTACCTGGTTGTCCATGCAAAGCGAAAATGCGGTCGAATCCATCACCTGCAGGCGATTCACCAGCGCATCCGCGTAACTCACTCGCTCGTAGCGCTTCGCCTTCGGATTTTTGCGCGGGTCGCTGTCGTAGACGCCGTCGACCTTCGTCGCCTTGAGCAAAATTTCCGCGCCCAGCTCGCTGGCGCGCAACGCCGCCGCGGTGTCGGTGGAGAAAAAGGGATTGCCCGTGCCCGCGACGAAAATCACCACGCGGCCTTTTTCGAGATGTCGCACGGCGCGCCGGCGGATGAACGGCTCGGCCACGTTTTTTACCTCGATGGCGGTCTGCACGCGGGTGTTTACGCCGGCCTTTTCCAGCGCTTCCTGCAAGGCCATGCCGTTGATGATCGTGGCCAGCATGCCCATGTAATCGGCGGTGCTGCGGTCCATGCCGCGATTGGCCGAGGTGATGCCGCGCCAGATGTTGCCGCCGCCGATGACGACCGCGACCTGCACCCCCAGGGCGTGAATTTCCGCGACTTCCTCCGCGATCTTGCCGGCGACGATGGCGTCGATGACCTCGGTCTCTCCCTTCAACACTTCTCCGCTTAATTTGAGAATGATCCGTTTGTAAATTGGCTTACGGCGGCGCGACGCGGGGCCAGTCGGTTTGGGCATAGTAAAAAGCGACTATATACGCCGCAGGTCCTTTGTCGAGTAATCGCCCCGGGGCCTATTTTCAGGAGGTGAAAATGGGCGCCGTCGCCGGCCACAAACAGCTCTGTCCGTAATTACGGACGGCCCGCTAAAAAAATCCGACAACCTGAGCTTGTCGAAATAACGGTTCCTCCCTTTCCTTGTCTCACATGAAGCCGGGACGCCTCCTTATCTCGCAAACGCAAATCCAGGCCCGCGTGCGCCAGTTGGGACGCATTCTGACCAAACATTATCGCGGCGAGCGCCCGCTTTTCCTCGGCATCATGAATGGCGCGCTCTGCTTTCTGGCCGATCTGCTGCGCGCGGTGGACCTCGACAGCGAGATTTCGTGCGTGCGGCTGGCCAGCTATTCCGGCAGCGAAAGCACCGGCAAGTTGCGCGGCCTCGAAGCGATGGGCGATTCGTTCAAGGATCGGCACGTCATCATCGTGGACGACATCTTCGACACGGGCCTCACCCTTACCGGCGTCATCCAGCGCCTGAAGGAACTCGGCGCCGCCGATGTGAAGGTCTGCGTCCTGCTGCAAAAGAAAAAAGGCCAGCTCCCGGTCAAGGTCGATTGGGTCGGCTTTAAAATCCCCAATGAATTCGTTGTCGGCTATGGCCTCGATTACAACGGACGCTATCGCGGGCTGAAGCAGATTCGGGTGCTCTCGCCGGCCAACCCGCAACGTGGCACTTGACGGAACCGCTTCTCTCGCGGTTACTAGAGGGATGTCCGACGATTCCCAGCCAGTCGCCAACGCCCCTGCCCAGCCGAAGAAACGCAAGAACCTCCGCACCCCGGAGCTGACCAAGCTCGTGCAGGAGCAGGTGGAAAGCCATTACCGCAGTCCCGTCGTCGAATACCTGCGCCACACCAAGTCGTACCTCTCGGCGAACGGGCTGACGGTCAAGCTCGCGAAGGCCTTCGGCTTCTGCTACGGCGTCGAGCGCGCGATCAACCTGGCCTATGCCTCGACCAAGGCTTACGCGGGCCACAATATTTACCTGCTGGGCGAGATCATCCATAACCCGGAGGTCAACGACCAGCTGCGCGACATGGGCATCAAGCAGCTCCGGGAAACGCGCGGCGTCTACGATCTCGACGGCCTCACGGAAGAGGACGTCGTCATCGTGCCCGCGTTCGGCGCGGAGGTGAAGGTGCTCAACCGGCTGAAGGAAATCGGCTGTTTCCAGGTCGACACGACTTGCGGCGACGTGATGAGCGTCTGGCGGCGCGTGCGCGATTACCGCGACCGGGGCACGACCTCGATCATCCACGGCAAGGCGTGGCATGAGGAAACCAAGGCGACCGTCTCGCAGGCGATCAGCGAAAAGGGCGGCACGCATTACCTCGTCGTCTTCACGCTCGACGAGACCGATTACGTCTGTGATTACATCCGCAAAGGCGGCAACAAGGAGGAGTTCCTCAAGAAATTCGAGGGCGCGTACTCGCATGACTTCGATCCCGACCAGCACCTCGTCACCGTCGGCGTGGCTAACCAAACGACGATGATGAAGGGAGAGACGGAGGAAGTGCAGCGCCGGTTCGAGCAGGCGATGATCGACCGGTACGGACCCCAGGCCCTCGACAATCATTTCCGCAAGGCCGATACGATCTGCGGGGCGACGCAGGAACGGCAGGACGCGCTCTCCGAAATGCTGGGCAACGAAAAGATGAACCTGCTCATCGTCGTCGGCGGCTACAATAGCAGCAACACGTCGCACCTCGCAGAGATGGGCGAGGCCATGCTGCCGACCTACTTCATCAAGAACTCGGAAAAGCTCATCTCGCCCACGGAGATTTCGCACTACGAACAGCACAAGCAGCAGGAAGTCGTCAGCCACCACTGGCTGCCCGAGGGCAACGCTGTGGTCGGCATCACCGCCGGCGCGTCGTGCCCGAACAACCTGCTCGAGGAGACCATCAAGCGCCTCTACGAATTCCGCGGCGTCGATGTCGAGACGCTGCTGCCTCATGACTACCGCGAGATTGTCGGCCTGATCCCGCCGAGCGATACGTCGGCGGCGCAGCATTGATACTTCTTTTTTGGGTTAGAGACGCGAGTCCCTCGCGTCTCTAGTCTTGTTCGACGGACGGCAGCGAACTGCCGTGCCCACCTCAATGCTTTCCCAATCCGGTTAATCTTGTTAATGGTGTCCAAATGCCCTCGCTCAAAATCGACATCCGCGTCAACCCAGTCGGCTCGCCCGATCTCATCACTTTTTTCGTCAAGGGAAGTCCCCTGCCCGCCGGTGTGCCGGCCTCGGAATTCGATGGCTCGACCGCCAGCACGGTTCTGCTGCGTGACAAAAATCAGCGCACCATGGTCGTGGGCCTCGGGGACCGCGACAAGATCGAGCCCGACACGCTGCGCCGCGCCGCCGGAGCGGGCATCAAGCAACTGCTCAAGCTCGGCGCCACCGAAGTCGCACTCGACCTGGCCGCCTACGCGGATTATGTCGCGCCTGCCGTGGAAGGTGCGATTCTCGCCAGCTACAAATTCGGCGGATTCGGCAAGGACAAGAGTAAGGACAAGCGCGGCGTGCTGGCCCGGCTCCAGGTTTTGGTCCGGGAAAACGAGCTGGTCCCTTCACGCGCGCAGGCCCGCGAGGCCGAGATCATCGCGACGACGGCCAACACGATCCGCGACATTGGCAATCTTCCCGGCAACATGCTCACGCCCGCGCTCCTGGCCGAGAAGGCGCAGGAACTGGCGCAGGGCCGCGCGCTCGGCGTCAAGGTTTGGAACGAAAGGCATCTCAAGCGCGATGGCTTTGGGGGCATCCTCGCCGTGGGCATGGGCTCGGTGAATCCGCCGCGACTGATCGTCATCGAATATCGAGGCGGCGCGAAACGTGAGGCGCCCGTCGCGCTCGTCGGCAAGGCGGTCACTTTCGACACCGGCGGCATTTCGCTCAAGCCGGGCGCGGCGATGGACGAAATGAAGTGGGACAAGATGGGCGGCCTCGCCGTGCTCGGCATGATGCTCGCCGCCGCCGATCTCAAGCTGCCGCTCAATCTGATCGGGCTCATCCCCTCCGCGGAAAATATGCCGGGGCCCGACGCCTATCGCCCCGGCGATATCATCACCACGCGGGATGGCAAGACCATCGAGGTGCTCAACACCGACGCGGAGGGGCGCATCATTCTCGCCGACGCCATCGCCCATGCGCGGCTCACCTACAAGCCTTCGGCCATTCTCGAGTACTCCACGCTGACGGGCGCGGTGGTCATGGCGCTGGGTCATCGCCGCGCGGGGATGTTCACGGCGGAAGAGAAATTAAAGTCGGCGTTCATCGCCGCCGGAAAAGCCACGGGCGAACTCGTCTGGTCGCTGCCGGTCGATGACGAATACAAGGAGGGCGTGCAATCGGAAGTCGCCACGGTGAAGAATATCGGGCCGCGCGAAGGCAGCGCCTGCATCAGCGCGAGTTTCGTGAAGACTTGGGCCGAGGAAACGCCCTTCGTCCATTTCGACATCGCCGGCACGGCCTGGACGACCAAACCGCCCGCGCATCTCGAGGGCGGCGCGACCGGCTTTGGCATGCGCCTCACCCTCGCCGCCCTGCGCGCCGGTTTGCCGGTGTAGAGCCGTCGCCGCGCGGTCGGCAGTAATTGCGGAGTCAAGCTCCTGCCGTCAGGCGCTGAGGTAGCCGTCGTTCCTAGGGTCTCACTGACTATCAAT
>Ga0302193_10004516_pt1 | contig 10980 bp, 8 predicted proteins | sample II_Bog_E3_3_FD_200228 | JGI IMG/M metagenome (GOLD analysis project Ga0302193, IMG submission 200228) | Peat permafrost microbial communities from Stordalen Mire near Abisko, Sweden - II_Bog_E3_3 | ecosystem: Environmental > Terrestrial > Soil > Wetlands > Peat | place: Sweden: Abisko, Stordalen...
TTGGCCGAAGAGCTGCAGAGCCAGGACGCCGCCAATGCGGTTGCCGCACTGGAACAGGCCGCCGACGGCATCGGACGAATGTCGGGGGGAAGCGAGCGGATCGATACGCTTCTCGCCAAGCTGGAAGAAGAAGCCGTCGGCGTCGCCAAATATCTCGATCTCTTGGGCAAAATCATCGGCGAGGTCGGAAGCCTGGCCATCAATGGCAAAATCCAGGCCGCTCAGGTCGCCTCCTCCGGCGTGGATTTCTCGGTCTTCACCACGGAAATCGGTCGGCTGGGAAATTTGGCCGCCTCCTCGACCCAAAAGGCCAGCGGACGTCTGACCGACGTTCGCGCCGCCGTGTCTTCGGCCAGACATGCCGCCGCCGACTTCGAACGCAATGAAGCCGTGGAATTGGCAGCCGTGCGCAACCGCATCCAAAACAGCCTGTCGCTTCTGGCGGAACGACGCCAGCGGGCCGGATATACGGCGGATTCCGTCGCCGGAAAATCCCGCGACATCACCCAGCGCATCGCCAAGACGGTGGGCGAGCTGCAAATCAACGACAGCGTCTGCCAGCGTCTTGAGCATGTGCGCAGCGCCTTGCAGGACATGGCCTGTCTGGCCGTCAACGAGCCGGCTCCGCACCAGGACAGCAAGTGGCTGACCGACATCGCTCAAGATCGCCACAGATCCCTGATCGGCGGAATCTGCCACCTTCAAGCCGCTCAATTGGAAGGCGGGGCATCCGACTACCAGACTGAAGTCGAGGGACTGATCCGTAACCTGTCGGCCCTGTCCACCAATGCCGGCGATATACTGGCCGAAGCGGAAGCCTCTTTTGGCAGCGGCAACGGCGGGCTGTTCGTGGCCGAGATCGAACAAGACGTCCGCCGCGCCACCGAGCTGCTGACCGCCTATGCCGCTGCCCGCGAGCGAGCGGATTCTGTGGTCAGCGCCGTCGCCGACGGTTTTCGCGCCATGGCCGAAGATCTGGCCTCCATTCAGTCCATCGATGCCGATATGCGGATCATGGGCCTGAACGCCACCTTGAAATGCAGCCGCCTTGGCAATGAGGGCCGCGCACTAGGCGTGGTCGCCCATGAATTGCGCGCCTGCAGCAAGCGCACCGAGGATTGCACCCATATTATCGCCGATCTTTTGCAAAGCGTTCTGGCCCTGGCCGACGCCCTGGCCGTTGCCTCCGCCGAGGATAGCGCCAGTGGGGCCGAAGACCCCGCCGAGATCATGAGCAGTTCTCTCTCGGCCCTCTCGGCCATGGGTCTGTCCATGGCCGACGCATTGTCGGGACTGCGCGGAGATGCCGGGCAGGTTTCATCCACCCTGAAGGACACCGCCGACAGCATCGACATTCATCATCGCCTGGGCTCGGTGGCCAAAGACGGCGCCAACCGCCTGTCGCAATTGGCCAATGGCCTTGCCAGCGAAGCCGATCTGGAGGCCTCGGTTCATCAAGAGATTCATCGCTTGATGCAAAGCCGCTACACCATGAATCGGGAACGCCTCATTCATCAGACCTTCGCCAGGGACGATTCCGCCGCCGCTGCAACCCAGGAATCTCAAGCAGGCAGCGGCGATGACCTGGAAGACATGTTCCTTTAGTCGCAGCTTGCCCCCCTGAAAGTCACCGCAGCTTGGGCCATTCTGTCTGTTGACAGAGGCCCCTGGTTGGCGTTACAAAAATTATGCTATTTATACGCATAAATACACCAACCCTTCAGGGAGACATGCCGTGGCCCCCATCGCCCGCTTCACTTGGGAAGACCCGCTTTTGCTCGACCCCGAGCTTACCGATGACGAGCGGATGATCCGCGACGCCGCCCACGCCTACTGTCAGGAAAAGCTGCAGACCCGCGTGCTGGAGGCCAACCGCCACGAGATCTTCCACCGCGAGATCATGTCGGAAATGGGCGAGATGGGCATGCTGGGCTGCACCATCGAAGGCTATGGCTGCGCCGGTGTGTCCCACGTCGCCTATGGCCTGCTGGCTCGCGAAGTCGAACGCGTGGATTCCGGCTATCGCTCGGCCATGAGCGTGCAGTCGTCGCTGGTCATGCATCCCATCTATGCCTATGGCACCGACGAGCAGAAGGAACGCTTCCTACCCCGTCTGGCCACCGGCGAGATCGTCGGCTGTTTCGGCCTGACCGAGCCCGACCATGGCTCCGACCCCGCCGGCATGAAAAGCCGCGCCACCAAGGTGGACGGCGGCTATATCCTGACCGGCAACAAGATGTGGATCACCAACTCCCCCATCGCCGACATCGCCGTGGTCTGGGCCAAGCTGGATGGCGTCATCAAGGGTTTCATCCTTGAGCGCGGCATGAAGGGTTTCTCGACCCCGAAGATCGAGGGCAAGTTCAGCCTTCGTGCTTCCATCACCGGCGAGATCGTCATGGACGAGGTCTTCGTCCCCGAAGCCAACCTGCTGCCCCATGTGGAAGGTCTGAAAGGCCCCTTCGGCTGCCTGAACAAGGCCCGCTTCGGCATTGCCTGGGGCGTCTTGGGCGCCGCCGAATTCTGCTGGCATGCCGCCCGCCAGTACACCCTGGACCGCAAGCAGTTTGGCCGCCCGCTGGCCGCCAATCAGCTGGTCCAGATGAAGCTGGCCGACATGCAGACCGAAATCACCCTGGGCCTGCACGCCGTGCTGCGCTTGGGCAGGATGATGGACCAGGGCCTTGCCGCGCCTGAAGCCATATCGCTGTTGAAGCGAAACAACTGCGGCAAAGCTCTGGCCATCGCCCGCGTGTCCCGCGACATGCATGGCGGCAACGGCATCTCGGATGAATTCCATGTCATCCGCCATTCCATGAACCTGGAAGCCGTGAATACCTATGAAGGCACTCACGACATCCACGGCCTGATCCTGGGCCGCGCCCAGACCGGCATTCAGGCGTTCAGCTAGATCATCCAGGGCTTTGCCCTAGAACCCGCCAAAGGCCGCAAGGCCTTTGGGAACCGGGGTTCACTAGTCGTCATGGCCGGATCAAGTCCGGTCATGACGAATTAATCACATGGTTTCCAAAGGCTCAGCCTTTGGCGGGTCCAGGGCAGTGCCCTGGCCTTAACAAAGAGGAATACCCCATGACCGCCCTGTTATCCGGCATCCGCGTCCTTGAACTGTCGCGCATTCTGGCGGGGCCTTGGGCCGGTCAGGTGCTGGCCGACATGGGGGCCGAGGTGATCAAGGTCGAAAACCCCAATGGCGGCGACGATACCCGCACTTGGGGCCCGCCCTTCGTCACCGACGCCGAGGGCAATCCGATCAAGGACATGTCGGCCTATTTCCTTTGCGCCAATCGCGGTAAAACCTCGGTGCTGATCGACTTCACCCAGCCGGAAGGCCAGGAGATGGTGCGCCAACTGGCCGCCCGCAGCGACGTGGTGATCGAGAACTTCAAGGTCGGCGGGCTGATCAAATACGGCCTGGACTACGAGAGCTTAAAGGCCGTCAACCCCAAGCTGGTCTATGCCTCCATCACCGGCTTCGGCCAGGATGGGCCTTATGCCCACCGGGCCGGTTACGATTTCATGATCCAGGGCTTGGGCGGGCTGATGAGCCTGACCGGCCAGCCCGACGGCGAGCCGGTGAAGGTGGGCGTGGCCCTGACCGACGTGCTGACCGGGCTTTACACCGCCATCGGCGTGCTGGGAGCCCTGCATCACGCCCAGGCCACCGGCCAAGGCCATCACGTCGATATCGCCCTGCTGGATGTCCAGGTGGCAACCTTGGCCAATCAGGCGCTGAACTATCTGGTGGGCGGCAAAGCCCCCAAACGCCTGGGCAACAGCCACCCCAACATCGTGCCCTATCAGGCCTTCCCCACATCGGACGGCCATATCATCCTGGCGGTCGGCAACGACGGGCAGTTCACTCGCTTTTGCACAGTGGCCGGGCATCCGGAATGGGCGGCGGATGACCGTTTCACCAGCAATCCCTCCCGCGTTGCCCATCGGGCCATCCTGGTGCCCTTGGTGGCCGAGGCCTTGAGCGCCCGGCCCAGTCACGACTGGCTGGCGGCCTTGGAAGAGGTTGGTGTTCCCGCCGGCCCCATCAACGACATCGCCCAGGTTTTCGCCGACCCTCAGGTCATCGCCCGCGGTCTGAAGATTGAACAGACGTTGGAGGACGGCACGGTCCTGCCCGGCGTCGGTTCGCCCATCGTGGTGGACGGCCAGCGCATGGTGGCAGATGCCCCGCCGCCACGCTTAGGATCGTAACCTACTGGATCGGATCGATGCGGTAAGCCTGATGACAGGCGACGCAGTTGCCCAGAAGATTGGACAGCCGCCCGGTCAAAAGCAGCTCGGACTCGCCCCGATTGGCGGCATTGGCGAAGTCATCGAAGCTTCCATGCATGGCCATACCGTTCTGTTTGAACTCCAGCGGCAGCTTGGCCATCAGGCTGACCGGAACGCCGCCAACCGAATTGCTGCCCGCCTGCCGTGCGGCTTCTGCGGCTGATTCGGGGGCGGCCTTGGCCAGGGCCGCGCTGATGTCTTGCACGGCGATCAGCATGCCGCGCATTTCCGACAGCACGAAATCCCGCTCGTCCGGCGCCAGACGAATAACGGTACGCCCATCGGTGCCTTTATGCCCGTTGCCCAGCACGAACATCACCCCCACGACCAAGGCGGAAATAGCCCACAGGGCGATGGCGGTGGTGGCAAGCTTACGCGTCATGGTGATGAAAACCCTCGGGAAAGAACAATTGGCCACAACTCTGACCAGTTCCTTACCCTATGGCAATGCCCCCTTAGATAAAAGCAAAGGGCGGAGCGCCGAAACGCTCCGCCCTCCGGCATTGCCCCCGATCTGACGATCAGCGGACAGGAAGCTTGGCGATGGCCTCGATCTCGACCAGCACGTCGCGGGGCAGGCGAGCCACCTGCACGGTCGAGCGGGCCGGCTTATGGCCGGCGAACAGGCGGTCATAGACGGCATTCAGCTTGGCGAAATCCCCTAAGTCCTGCACGAAGACGGTGGTCTTGACCACATTCTCCAGGCTGGAACCGGCTTCGGTCAGGATGGCCGAGAGATTGTTCAGAACTTGCTCGGTCTGCTCCTCGATGCCACCCGGCACCAACTCGCCGGCGGCATTCAAAGGAATGGCGCCCGAGGTAAAAATCCAGCCGTCCAACACGATGGCCTGAGAATAGGGACCGATGGCGGCGGGGGCCTGGGGAGAGGTCACGATCTTCATGCAAATGCTCCGATATAAAATTTCGTTGGCGGCAGTTTAAGCCGCACGACCGTAACGGTCCAAGGTCAAACCGCCCATGTCGATGTCGGTCTTGCGCCCCGAGATAACGTCGGCCAGCACACGGCCCGAACCACAAGCCATGGTCCAGCCCAAAGTGCCGTGGCCGGTGTTAAGGTACAGGCCCAGATAGCCGGTGCCGCCCAGGATCGGGGTGCCATCGGGGGTCATGGGACGCAGGCCGCACCAGAACTCGGACTTCGAGACATCGCCGCCTTTGGGATAGAGGTCCGAGACCACAAATTCCACGGTGTCGCGGCGGCTCTGGGGCAGGTCCAGGTTATAGCCGTTCAGCTCTGCCATACCGGCGACGCGGATGCGGTCTCCCAGACGGGTGATCGCCACTTTGTGGGTCTCGTCCAGCACGGTCGAGACCGGAGCGCCGTCCTCGTTGATCACCGGCAGGGTGATGGAATAGCCCTTGACCGGATAGACCGGCACGGTGAAGCCCAGAGGTTCCAGGATGAAGCGGGAATAGCTGCCCAGGGCCACCACGATGGCGTCGGCGCTGAAATCTCCAGCGCTGGTCTTGACGCCAGTCACGCGGTTTCCCGAGTGGATCAGGCTGTCGATGCTGACGTTGAAGCGAAATTCGGCCCCCAGCTCTTTGGCCTTATCGGCCAGGGCGTTGGTGAATTTGAAGCAATCGCCGGTCTCGTCGCCAGGCAGCAACAGGCCGCCGACGATGCGGTCGCGGGAATAGGCCAAACCCGGCTCGGTGCGCACACAACCATCCACATCCAGAGCCTGATAGGGCACGCCGAACTGATCGAGCACCGCCATATCGGCGGCAGAGGCATCGACCTGCTGCTGCTTGCGGAACAGCTGAAGGGTGCCCTTGGTGCGCTCATCATAGGAGATGCCGGTATCGGCCCGCAGTTCGCGCAGGACGTCGCGGCTATATTCGGCCAGGCGGACCATGCGGCCCTTGTTGACGGCATAGCGGGCCGAGGTGCAATTGGCCAGCATGGTGGCCATCCAGCGCCACTGGAAGGGGTCGAGGTGCGGCCGCATGATCAGCGGCGCATGCTTCATGAACATCCACTTGATGGCCTTCAGCGGCACACCCGGAGCCGCCCAAGGAGCCGAATAGCCGGGCGAGACCTCGCCGGCATTGGCGAAGCTGGTCTCCTGAGCCGGGCTGGGCTGACGGTCGAGAACCACAACCTCGTGCCCCTGCTTGGCCAGGTAATAGGCAGTGGTGGTGCCCAGCACGCCGCTTCCCAGAACAATGGCTTTCATGGTGGCTCTCCTTAAGGATGATCGACAGAGGCGGCAACGCCGCCCTGATAGCTGCGGAAATAGCGCCCTCCCAGGCTGGTCAGAATCTCGTAGCCGATGGTTCCGGCCTGGGTGGCAATGGCATCGAGTGTTTCAGCCTCGCCGCCGATCAGATCCACCAGCTCGCCGGGGCGGATTTCGAAGGGCAGACCAGAGACGTCAAGGGTGATGGTGTCCATGGAAACAGCGCCGACGATGGGAACCGCATGGCCGCGGATCGCGCCCGTGGCCTTGTTGCCCAGGCAGCGCAGGAAGCCATCGGCATAGCCCACGCCTACCGTGGCAATGCGGCCCTGGCCGTGCAGGACATAGCGGCCGTTGTAGCCCACGGGGGTTCCAGCCGGTAGGTCGCGGGTCTGGATGACCTTGCCGCGCAAGGTCACCACCGGACGCATGGGGTTGGACTTGCCGGGCTGAGGGCAAAGGCCATAAAGAGCGGCGCCGGGACGCAGCAAGTCGAAATGATAGTCGGTGCCCAAGAACACGCCCGAGGAATTGGCGAAGCTGGCCGGAGCGGTCGGCAACATGGCGCGGGCGACGCGGAAGCGGCCCAAGGCCTCGGCATTGGCCGGATGCTCAGGGATTTCAGCCCAGGACAGATGGCTCATCACCAGGGTCAGAGTGATGCCATCCAGCAGATGACGATCAGCCGAGACGGTCTGAACTTCCTCGTGGGAAAGGCCCAAACGAGACATGCCGCTATCCACCTGGATGGCCGCCGGCAGAGCCATGCCGGCCTTGCGGGCCAGGGCGTGCCAAGCCTTGATCTGTTCCATGCCGTTGAGCACGGGGCGCAAGGCATGTTCCAGAAACTCGGGCTCGGAGCCGGGCATGGGGCCATGCAGAACATAGATGGCGCAGCTGTCCGCCAGCACCTTGCGCAGGGCAATGCCTTCATCCAGATGGGCGACAAAGAACTGACGGCAACCGGCGGCGGCCAGAGCCGGACCAACCCGGTCGGCGCCCAGGCCATAGGCATCGGCCTTCAGCACGGCGGAGCAAACCGACTGCGGCCCCTTGGAGCGCAGCAGGCGGTAATTCTCGACGATAGCGTCCAGATCAACGCTCAACACCGCCCCAGCCCGCAATTGCGCCGGCTCGGCGGCCTGGCAGGTGGGTTTAGACTGAAACGTGGCCGCTTTCGCAGCCCGGGCGGTGGAGATGCTCATGGTGCCTCCGTCAAATGGACGAAGGAACAACAGCAAACCCCGTGCCAATAGTTAATATTGTTTCAGATCAATGAGTTAGCCGGAACGCGGTTCGTCGCATGTATTGTTTTCAATACACATCTGCGACCACAGATCAGGCAGGAACGGCTGAAACCGTGGCAAAGCGATGAATTCGTTACTGTATTAAAAATAATACAATGTATCGAATTCGCTACGAATCACCAATCCCATAGCGCCTCAGACGACTGGCCATGCGGGTGTGGGTGGTGCCCAGCCGGGCCGCCAGCTTGCGGCTGGAGGGATAATGGGGATAGAGCCGCAAGAGGATCTGCCGCTCGAACTCCTCCACCGCCTGATCCCAATTCTCCGGCAGACCATCGGCCAGAGGGGCGGCGAACAAAGCTTCCGCCACCCCCTGCCCCAGGTCCAGATCGCCCACATCCAGCACCGGACGATCTGACATGGTGACGGCGCGGAAGATCACATTCTCCAATTGGCGGACATTGCCCGGCCAGCTATGGCGGCGCAGAGCTTCCTGGGCCGCCGCCGTCAGCACCGGCTGGGAGCGGCGGCCTTGCGAACTGGCCCGCGCCACGAAATGCCCGGCCAGCAGCAGAATATCGTCACCACGATCCCGCAAGGGCGGCAGGTTTAATTGCAGGACGTTGAGGCGGTAATAAAGGTCTTCGCGGAAGCTCTTGTCCTCGACCATGCGGGGCAGATCGCGATGGGTGGCGCTGATGATGCGCACATCCACCTTGACCTCGCGGTCGCCGCCAACCCGGCGGAAGGTGCCGTCATTGAGGAAGCGCAGCAGCTTGGCCTGAAGATAAGGCGACATCTCGCCGATCTCGTCGAGGAAAACCGTGCCCTTGTCGGCCATCTCCAGCAGGCCCGGCTTGCCGCCCCTTTGCGCGCCACTGAAAGCGCCGGGGGCATAGCCAAACAGCTCGCTTTCTGCCAGATTTTCCGGCACCGCCGCGCAGTTCAAAGCCAGGAAAGGAGCCGCCCGACGCGGGCTGGCCTGATGGCAGGCATGGGCTACCAACTCCTTGCCGGTGCCGGTCTCGCCCAGCAGCAGCAAGGGCGCATCCACCGCCGCCACCCTAAGGGCCCGCGCCTTCATGTCGCGCAAGGCCGGAGAGCCGCCGATGATGCCGTCGAAGCCGGGGAATTGTTGCAGGCCATGCATGCGCTCGCCCAGGCGCACCGGGGCATAGAGGGTCAGCAGGCCACCCGCCGCACGCCCTTCTTCTTCCGCCACCGGCGAGGCATCCAGCTGGAACGGCCGCCCGGACAGAAAAACCTCACGCGGCGGCGAGCGAAAGCCGCTACCCACCAGTTCCTGATGCAGCACCGCATCGGCGAACAGAGTAGACAGAGCCAGGCCTGAGCAATTGGTCAGACCGGCGGCCTGGGCGGCGGCGGCATTGCCGGCCAAAACCGTGCCGGCATGATCCACCAGCAACACCGGATCAGCCATGGCCGCCATCAGGGCGTCGAGATGCAGACGCTGACGGGCACCGGGCAGGATGTCGACGCTGTCGGCTTCCTCGACCCCAGCCACACCCATCAGAGCGGCCTTCAGATCGCGCCAAAGGTCAGCCGTCAGAGCCGGGGCGTCGATGAAGATATGGGGCGGCGTAACCTCGACGGCGCAGACATTGAACTGCCGCCCCGCCAGCAAGGCAAGGATTTCCTGGGCGATGCCCACCCGGTCTTGGAACTGCACATCGATGCGCATTTGAAAGGCCGCACTCCAGAGGATTCCACCTTCAGTTCTATACCGCCGCCGCCCCTGCCGCCAGTGCTTGATTTTGTGATCACATTATGGAAGGATAGCCCCTACACGAAATGTGCATCCTTGAATCCCCATAGATTTATAGCGCATATTTTGATCACTTTATCAAAAAGGAGGCCGCCATGAGCGCTCTGTTGTTCCCGACGCCCGAGCAAAGCCAAGGCCTGAAAAGCCAGCCTGTCGCCCATGCGCCATCCTATTACGCCGCCACCGCCAACCCTCAGCCCGAGCGTCCGGCTCTGAAGGGCTCGATCACGGCGGATGTCTGTATCGTCGGCGCCGGCTTCACCGGCATCTCGGCGGCGCTGCATCTGGCCGAGCGCGGCCTCAAGGTGGTGGTGCTGGAAGCCGCCCAGGTGGGCTTCGGCGCTTCGGGGCGCAATGGCGGCCAGATCGTCAACGGCTATAGCCGCGACCTGGAGACCATCCGCAATCGCTACGGCAAGGATGCCGAGAAGGCCCTGGGCGATATGTCGCTGGAGGGCGGGGCCATCATCCGCGAGCGCGTCGCCAAGTACAACATCGCCTGCGACCTGAAGAACGGCGGCTTCGTCGCCGCTTTCTCGGAAAAACAGATGCGCCAGTTGGAAGAGGAAAAGACCCTGTGGGAAACCCACGGACATAACCAGCTGGAGATGATCGATAAAGACAACATCGCCAAGATCATCAAGACCGACCGCTATGTCGGTGGCCGCCTGGACAAGGCCGGCGGTCATCTGCATCCGCTGAATCTGGTTCTGGGCGAAGCCGTGGCCTTTGAAAGCCTTGGCGGTGTCATCCATGAGAACAGCCCCGCCTGTCGCATCGAGGAAGGCGCTCGCCCCCGCGTCCATACGCCGCAGGGTCAGGTAGAGGCTGGCTTCGTGCTGGTCTGCGGTAATGCCTATATGGCCCGTCAGGTGGCTCCGCCCATCCACGACCAGATCATGCCGGTCTCGACCCAGGTCATCACCACCGAAGTGCTGGGGGAGGAGCTTTTGAGCGAACTGCTGCCCGCCAACTATTGCATCGAGGACCATAATTATATCCTCGACTACTACCGCCGCACTTCTGACAACCGCCTTCTTTATGGCGGCGGCTCGGTCTATGGCGGCAGCGATCCGACCAGCATTCCCGACAAGATCATGCCCAATCTGCTGAAGACTTTCCCCCAGCTGAAGAACGTCAAGGTGGACTACGCCTGGAGCGGCAATTTCGCCCTGACCTTGACCCGCATTCCCTCCATCGGCCGCATGAAGAGCAATGTCTATTTCTCCCACGGCGACAGCGGCCATGGCGTCACCACCACCCACTTGCTGGGCAAACTGCTGGCCGAGGCAGTGGCCGGTCAGGCTGGGCGCTTCGACAGTTTCTCCAACCTGCCCTGCCTGCCCTTCCCCGGCGGCCATCTGTTCCGCGTGCCCTTCTGCATGATCGGCGCCTGGTATTATGGAATGCGCGACAAGTTGGGGATTTGAGGATG
>Ga0302193_10004517_pt1 | contig 10977 bp, 10 predicted proteins | sample II_Bog_E3_3_FD_200228 | JGI IMG/M metagenome (GOLD analysis project Ga0302193, IMG submission 200228) | Peat permafrost microbial communities from Stordalen Mire near Abisko, Sweden - II_Bog_E3_3 | ecosystem: Environmental > Terrestrial > Soil > Wetlands > Peat | place: Sweden: Abisko...
CTGATCGCGCTTTGGAAGAGCCTCAAAGGCTTCGACAACCGGTGCTCGCTTCGCACGTGGATTTATCGAGTGGCCCACAATACCGCGGCTTCTCACGTTTCGCGGCAGTTGAGAATGAGACGGCAGGTTTTTGTCGGACTTGAAGAGCTGCCGGAGCCTGCGGATACCAGGGAAGGCGAAGACGCCGCAACGCATCGCGACGCCGTTGCCAGGCTTTACGAGCTGGTTCATCAACTCAAAACACTCGACCGGCAGGTGATGGTCGCGTATCTCGAAGGAATGGATGCGGCCGAAACCTCTGAAATAACCGGGCTTTCGGCGCGCAATGTTGCAACCAAAATTCACCGGATCAAGCACGTCCTGGCGCACCGGTTCCAGGAAGGAGGCCGAGATGTGCGATGAATCCCAAAACGACCGCCGAATGAGGGAAATTTGGCAGGGTCAACCAACGGAAGGAGTTCGTATGTCAGTGGAACAGATTCAGGCAAGCGCGGGAAGTTTTCAGCGCAGGATTCAATGGCGGAATGCGCGCGAGTATGTCGCCGCGATAGCTGTGGTGGTGTTTTTCGGCTGGGAGTTTTCGCGGACCCCGGACCTGCTTGCGCGCATCGGCTTTGGGCTGATGATTGCCGGCATGTTCTATATGGTCTGGGCGTTGCTGTCCAGGGGTTCCGGCAGGGCGCTTCCCGAAGACGCGGGCCGTTCGAGCTTCATCGAGTTCCGGCGCAGCGAGCTTGTTCGCCAGCGCGACCTGCTTAGCAGCGTGTGGCGCTGGTATCTGGGTCCGCTGATTCCCGGAATGGCCGTGTTGCTGGCAATGTCCTTCAACCATGCAATTCGTGGGGGGCATACATTCCCGGTTGTCTTCGTCGCGCTCTTTGCCGTTTTTGTTGCGGCGGTGTTTGCCGGGATCGCAAGGCTGAACGGCAGGGCGGCGCGCAAGCTGCAGCGGCAAATTGATGAACTGGACGAGGCTGGGCGATAGAGCCGGTCCGATGGTGACTGTGGGCGACTGGAAACACAAAGGCTCCGGGTAATCACTCCGGAGCCTTTGCTTATGGGTACCCAGTGTTCTGGACGCCGTCTGCGAAACTGCCTTCAGATTAACACTGCGGCCAAACTCAAACAGTTTTCAAGTTTTGAGGGAGTGCGCGGGGTAGACTGGTGGAAAAGCTGAAACGAGGATTGTGCGATGTGGCCATTTCCCAGGAAGGCGGGCGAATCTCCACGAAATCCAAAGCCGGATGACTGGAGTCTGGCGCAGGGACAGCGGGACGGTTTCCCCATGATCGTACGCATGGCGAATGCGTACAAAGGCCTTGCCCCCATCCCGGCCTACGACCACCACCTGATCGTATCAGTGCACCTGCGCAATCCGAGGCCCAATGGATTCCCCTCTACAGAGGAGGGCGATGACCTGAAGGCTTTCGAGGTCAACATCTGTCGGCGGCTGGAAGCTAATAACGATTCGCTTTGCGTCCTTGTCGTCACTAATAGCGGCCTTCGCGACCTAATCTTTTATACGCGGAACTTGGAGAGCGCCGACCAACTAACCAAAGACTTCCTGGCCGCAGGTACTGGCTTCGTTGTAGAGTATTTGATCGAGCCGGACGAAGGTTGGAACATTTACCAGCATTTCTGCCGTTGGATCGTGCCAGCTACCCCGCCGGAAACAAAAACCTCAGCATAGGCCGCACCCGCCGCGCCCAACTGGCCTAATCGTGCGTTCCCCCATGCAGATCCTCAAAGTGCGGCGCATCTCCCGGCTGCCAGCCGTTGGCCTTCAATCGCCGGTTCAAATGCTCCACGTCATGTACCGTCCGCCGCCCCTCCTTGTGGCCCGCATCAAGCCGCAGCCCCAGATGGGCATTGAGTTTTGCGGCGTAGCAAACCATCATAGCCAATCCGCCTGCATCGGCTGCGTGTTCTTGAGTTGCGTCAACCTGAATCGGTACCGAAAAAAGCATTCCGAGTATTATTGTGGCAGAGCCAATTCTCACTTCAAGGACCGTTCAGATCGACCAATTAGCGAGATCTGGTACAAGATGGGACCAATTCAGTGAAGCGGATTCCTGCCCTGGACGGCTGGCGCGGCATCGCAATCGCGATGGTTCTGTTCGATCACATCCAACTCCAAATATTGAGGGGTTATGCGCGGCCTTGGACCGATACTGGGCTGCATGGAGTGACTATTTTTTTTGTGCTCAGCGGATTCTTGATTACATCCAACCTGGTAAGGCAGCCAATCAATCCGCGTCATTTCTATTTGCGTCGCTTTTTTCGCCTGATGCCCGCGGCATGGACGTATCTAGGTACGCTCATGCTGATCGACAGGATCGCGCACACCCATGCCACCACTCCTGCTGGCACCCTGGCTTGTTTGTTTTTCTATCGAAATTTCTTCGCAACTCCGGCCGTAACTCTCACCGGCCACTTTTGGTCTCTCTCTATCGAAGAGCAGTTCTACATGATCTGGCCATGTACGATACTGCTCGCTGGCGCGAAGCGCAGTCGTTGGATCGCCGGGGCGGGAGCAGTTGCTTGTGCCGGTTGCAGGCAAGTTTTCTGGACGCATTACACTCACGGCGCAGCCGTCTTGCAGACCCAGGTACGCGCCGATGCTCTGCTCGTTGGATGCCTGTTGGCCTTGCTAATCGCAGACACCCGTATCCGAGAGGTCGCCGGACGTTGGTCGAAGTTCTGGATGCTTCCGTTGCTTGCCGCGCTACTTTGTGGCATTGCGCTCTTCCACTGGATTCCGCCTCTTTTTGAATCTGTGGCCATTGCCGGGCTCATCGGTGCGTCCGTTATACATCCGCGCACGCTCTTCGCCCGCTCCTTGGCCTTTGCGCCGCTCGCTTGGCTTGGCAGAGTGTCCTACAGCGTTTATCTCTGGCAGCAGCTATTCACGCCTTTCGGGAGCTTCGTTGCATTGTGCATTGCCCTGCCGGCCGCAGCGCTAGGCAGCTACTACTTCGTCGAGCTCCCGTTCACACGGCTAGGCCACCACTTAACAAAAGCAGCAGCGCCATCCGTGCCGCCCAGCAAGCATCTCATCACGCCGACGCTCTAGCCTCCGTTGCGGACTGAGTCGTGGTCAGCGCTATTGACTCCTCTGGCGCCAGCGGAGCCGTCGTCGACCCTGGGATCGCCGTATCCCCGATGCGCTCGCCCGCTATTCAGTCACGATTTAACATCCTGCCCAATGCTTCCCGGCTATCCGGATATATTTCCACATTTGTTCTTCTAATGCGACGGAAATAAAAACCGCAGCATAGGCCGCACGCGGCGCGCCCAGCTTGCTTCATCGTGCGTTCCGCCGTGCGCCTTTTCAAAGTGCAGCGTCTCTCCAGGCAACCAGCCGTTGGCCTTCAACCGACGGTTCAAATGCTCCACATCGTGAACTGTGCGGCGGCCCTCCTTGTCGCCCACATCGAGCCACAGCCGCGGGCGCTCCCAAATCTCCGGCGCGCGCTCGTTCAGGTAGCCCAGAATACTCTTGTGGTTCCACCACACACTCGGCGAAAGCACCGCCAGCTTGCCAAACCAGGTAGCATAGCGCAGCCCCAGGTAGAGCGAAACCAGCCCGCCCAGCGACGAACCGCCAAGCCCGGTCTGCTCCCGCTCGGTGCGCACGCGATAGTGGCCGGCAATCCACGGCAATATCTCGCGGGTCAGCAGCAGGCCATATTCATCGGCCTCGCCACCTCTTTGCTGCCAATCGCGCTCGTGGGTGTATTCGGCAAGCCTCCGTTCGCCGGTGTTGTAGATGCCCACAATCACCAGCGGCTCCACTTCGCCCGCCTCAATCGCTGCATCGGCCTGCTCGCGCACCTGCCACGGTTGGCCGGGGACGAAAGACGTTCGCCCGTCGAAAAGGTTCTGCCCGTCCTGCAGATAAAGCACCGGATAAGTACGATGCGGATGCTGGTCGTAGCCGGGCGGGACATACACAATCAGGTCGCGCTTATCGGGCAGATAGACGCTGGGAAAGCCGCGGTGCAGCCGGAGCCGGGGATGCAGCGTGGGCTCACCGGCCGAGAGAAGGCCCATTCTTGCATGAGCAAATGGCTGCGATTCCGGCCCGAGCAGTCCCGGCGATTGGCTTTCTGAATTCAATTCCCGCAGGCTCCTGTCGGTAGCGCCTATCGGCTGCTGCTGGTCAACAACGAGAAGAAACAGCGTCCCAGCCTGTTACAGTATCAAGAAATCGGCGGTTCTCCAAGAATCAGTGGACAGTGTGTAGTGGACAGTGAACAGCAAAAGCTGGATCGGACTCGAACGCGGTGGGGGAAAGCATGAATCGTGAGTATCACAAGTGGTATTCCAGCCGCCTGGGCAGGGATATGGAACTGCTCGTCTTCGGTCATGCTGGATTGCCGGTCATGGTGTTTCCCACCTCCGGCGGGCGCTTTTATGAGTTTGAGGATCGTGGCTTGATCGGCGCGCTTGCCGGCAAAATCGACGCCGGCCAGGTGCAGGTGTACTGCGTGGACTCGGTGGACATGGAGAGCTGGTACAACAAGCAGGTCCCGCCGCGCTGGCGCATCGCTCGCCAAATGCAGTATGAGGATTACCTCATCCACGAAGTCGTCCCGCTGGTCCGCCTCAAGAACCGCGACTGGCATCTGGTCTCGCTGGGCTGCAGCTTTGGCGGCTATCACGCGGTCAACATCGCCCTGCGCCATCCCGATGTGTTTACCGGCCTGCTGTCGATGTCCGGCGCATACGACCTAAGGAACTTTCTTCACGGCTACTACGACCAGGATTGTTACTTCAATCTGCCCATGGACTATCTGCCCAATCTGAGCGATCCATGGTTCTTTGATCACTACCGCCGCAACTCCTACGTGCTGGCCACCGGGTGGGACGACCAATGCCTCGGCCAGAACCAGAACCTAGACCGCATCATGAGTTCCAGGGGCATTCCCCACAAGCTTTTTGTGTGGGATTCGTATAACTCGCACGACTGGCCTACGTGGATGAGGATGTTGGATCACTATCTGTAAGACAGATCGTGACTATCAGAAATAAGTGATCAATTGTCAGATCGCAGCCGGCAAATTCCAGATTAAAGTGGACGTAGGCTAACCTGCCCAGGGAGAAAAGCTACGATGAGCGAATTGAATCCGTATGACAGGTTTCTCGATGGAAGACCGCTGGAAGAGATTCTCCACGAAACGACGAATCGGATTGCGTTCCTGCTGGCAAAGATCGGCGATGATCGGTCCACTGTACGACCCTCGCCGGAGAAATGGTCTGCTGCGGAGATCGTTGCGCATCTGGCCGATTGCGAACTGGTGTTCGCGTTCCGGCTGCGCCAGACGCTGGCCGAGGATGCGCCGAGGATTCAGCCATTCGATCAGGACAAGTGGGCGTCCTGTTATGGGGGGATCGGTGCCGGTGAAGCGCTCGGCGTTTTTGGTTCCCTGCGCAGGTGGAACTTGAAGCTGATCGGCAAAGTGATGCCAGCAGCCGCGGATCGCGTGGTGACGCACCCCGAGCGGGGAACCATGACGTTCCTCACCCTGGTGGAAACCATGGCCGGCCACGACCTCAACCACTTGGCGCAGTTACAGAAGCTCGCAACCTCCTGAAAAAATCACAAGCCTTCATGCAAGATTCCGCCGCCGTCCCGTTCTCACGCTGAGGACCTGAGAGAAACAGTGCGATCAGGGAGCCGTTTTTCCCTCGCAGGGGTCCAAGGGAGTAGCATTCCCATCGGTTCGTTCCAGGAGAAATCATGCGCCGGATTCTTGCAGCCTTCAGCCTTCTTACCAGTCTCGCCGCCTGCCTTGCAGCGTTCGCGCCGGCCCTTGCCGCACAGTCGCAGCCCACGCCCGAAGCCAAATTCAAAACAGCCGCCAAAACCTCCGCGCCGTCAATCGCTGCCGATGCAACTCCGCCCGTCGTCAAAGACCTGCCCGTGCGCAAGGTTGTGCTCTACAAGAATGGCGTCGGCTACTTTGAGCACGCCGGAGCCGTCACCGGCAACCAACGCGTGGCCATCGACTTTACCTCGTCGCAGTTGAACGATGTGCTGCAGTCGCTCACCGTGCTCGACGAGGGCGGCGGCCGCATTGCCGGGGTCAACTACAACTCGACGACACCCATCGAGCAGCAATTGAGAACGTTGGCGCTGGGCCTCAGAGACTATCCGGCGACCCTCGCCGTTTACCAGGCCCTGCGCGGGCAGCGTGTGGAAATCACCGGCGCGGGCGCTCCCATCGCCGGCAAACTCGTCAATATTGAATATCGCAAGGAGACGGACAAGAACGGCCAGATTTCAGACGATCATTACTTCCTGATTGTCGATACCGATGCGGGCGCGCTGCGCACGGCTGAGCTGACCGATTCCGTTTCCGTGCGCATGGCGGACGCATCCCTGCAAAAGCAGTTTGCCAACTATCTCGACATCGTAGCTTCGGCGCAGAACCAGCAGGTGCGTCACCTGGTGCTGGAAGATCGTGGCGCGGGCGCACGCCAGTTGCGGGTGAGTTACATCAGCGAGATTCCAGTTTGGAAGTCGACTTACCGGATCGTCTTTCCGCAAACGGGCAATGGCAAAGCCACCATGCAGGGATGGGCGGTGGTGGATAACACGGTGGGCGCGGACTGGGACAATGTGCAGCTTTCGCTGGTGGCCGGCGCGCCGCAGAGCTTTATTCAGCCGCTGAGCCAGCCGCTGTATACACGGCGGCCTGAGATTCCCATCGCCACCGAGGCGCAGACCACGCCGCAGACGCATGAGGCGGCGGAGATGAGGCAGTTTGACCGCGTCGGACTTGCCGCGAAGATGGCCGCGCCTCCACCCTCGGCTCAATCGGTGACGGTGGTCACCGGCGCGGATGCAGAGGTGCCTGTAGATAATTCGCAAATCTCCGCCACGTTGAATAACGAGACAATTGATGGCGCAGTACTGGTGGACCCAGGGCATGGTGTCGGTGGAGGCTTTGGCGGCGGCTTGGCTCGCACAGGCGGCGTGGGCGGCGGCGGTTACCGCACCTCCGACGCCATCAGCGAGGGCGACGTCTCCACCAACGCCTTCGACGACTTCTTTGAATACGCCCTCGCGCAGCCGGTCACGATTCACAAAAACGAGTCTGCCATGGTGCCCATTCTGCAACAGGAATTGCCCGCCGAGCATGTCACGCTCTGGAGCCAGGAAGAGAACCGCGCGCTCCGGGCAGTCTGGCTTGAAAACACCTCGAAACTGACGCTCGATTCGGGCAGCTTCTCCATCTTCGAAAGCGGCGAGTTTGCCGGCGAGGGCCTGCTCGACCCCATACATCCCGGCGAGAAGCGCCTGCTGAGTTACGCGGCCGACCAGGCCGTTCGCATGCATATCTCCGCGCACGACAGCGACCGCACCCTGCATCACGTCAAAATCGGCCACGGAGTTATCCTGGAAACCCACATGGACGTTGCTTCCACCACGTACTCGGCTACCAACTCCGCGGACGAGGACCGAGTGGTGTTGCTGGAATATGTGCGCCGCCAAAATGGCTGGACCCTCGATGACGACTTAAAGCCAGCCGAGACTACGCCGGGCCTCTATCGTTTCCGGCTTCCGGTCCGCTCCCACTCCACTGAGAAGCTGGAGGTGCGCGAGCATGGCCCGGAGGTCAACGAGTGGTGGCTCAACGCCAACACCGACCAGACTGGCTACCTGCTGGATCTGGTGAAACGCGTTCCCGATGCCGCCGCGACCCTGAAGCCCGTAATCGAAGCACAGACTGCGATAGCCGACCTCGATCGCCGCATCAAGGATTCGAAGAAGTCTGAAGAGACCGCCGCAGCCGATGAAGCGCGCGACCGCGACAACCTGACCGCACTCAAGAACAACGACGCGGCCAAGCGCTTTGTCGATGAGCTGAACCACGCCGAAGACCAGTTGCAGGCGGCGCGCAAGCAGACCGCCGACCTGGAGCAGCAGAAGCAAGCCGCAGTGGAAAAGCTGAACGTATTGATCTCAACCCTCAGCTTCGACTGGGACGTTACGGCAAAGTAGGCCCGGCGCTCTACGGGTTCCAAAAATGGTTGCCAAAAACTCACTGCTTTGAAAGGGCACGACTTCAGTCGTGCCGCATAGGCAATCGAAACACTCTGGGCTTTAGCCCCTGAGGGATGCATTGGCCCTTCTTAGCAGCCCGCCGACCGACGGTCGTGGTCTCAACAACGGGTGCGAAGTGGGCGCATCAAAGCGCGGTGTACCTACCTGTCGCTATATCGTTTGCAGCCTCGTCAATGCTTTCCGGTCGGCCAAGATCGCGCCAATACGCATCGCCAGCTGGGAAGGCAAGGATTCTCTCGCCCTGCCCAGCCAGGCGCAGATACGCGTCAATAATCGGGAACGCCCCCTGTTCCGTGAGCTTCTCAAAAATTCGCGTAGAAAGAACCTGAATGCCGGAGAAGGCTAGCGCTTCAAGGTCCGTGCCTTGGCAAACAAGTTGCGTCTCGCTTCCACTTTGACGGCCGCAGAGCTGACCGCCGCTGTCGAAAAGCAGTTGCCGTGAGCTTGTGCGGCGCTGCACGGCAAGCGTTGCCAGCGCTCCGGTTGAACTGTGCTGCCGAAGCATTTCGGCAACATCAATCGTCGAGAGGACATCGACGTTGTGGACCAGAAACGCTGCGTCCCTGTCTGCCGCGGAATCAAGAAAAAACGATGCGGCGTTCTTGAGGCCACCGCCCGTATCCAGCAACACGAGCTCATGCGAAAGAACAATCGACATGCCGAAGTTGCGGTGCGCATGGAGGTATTCGGCGATCATTTCTCCGTAGTGGTGCGTGTTCACAATCACCTCAAGAATCCCGAAGCCACGCAGCCGGGCCAGAGTGAGCTCCAGCATGGTGCGGCCCGCCACCTCAACCAGGGCTTTGGGGCGGTCGTCGGTAAGCGGTCGCAGGCGCGTGCCCAGGCCTGCGGCAAAGATCATAGCCTTCATGGGGCAGCCTGCTCCGCAATCCGCTCTTCGATCTCGACCGCGCGCTTTTCAAGCTCCACATGCCGAAGCACAACTTCGACGCCCTGCGCTGCCCTCAGATGATTGGCCAGTTGCTCGGCCAGATAGACGGAGCGGTGCTGCCCGCCCGTACAGCCGAAGCTGACCATCAGATTCTCAAATCCGCGCCGTCGGTACGCCGACACGGTCGAGTCAACCAGCGTGAGAACGGCAGCGAAGAACGGATGCACGGATTCCTGCTGGCGCAGGTAATCGATCACGGCAGCATCTTTGCCGGTGAGCGCCCGGAACTGCTCCAGGCGGCCGGGGTTGGGCAGGCCGCGTGCATCGAAAACAAAGCCGCCGCCGTTGCCGGAGGGGTCCTTGGGCGCCTCGCGGTGGAACGAAAAGCTGAAGATGCGGACCGTGAGCGGCGGGGTGGGTGTGGCCAGCGTCTCAAATTTGGGAGACGCGATCATGGCCTCGAAGGCCCTATCGAGCGCGGGTAGAGCAATCGGCAGGCGGACGTTCTCAGCCAGCCAGCGCAGGTTCTTCAGCGCGTATGGGACTGATTGCAGAAAGTGCGGCTTGCGCTCGAAGAACCCGCGGAAGCCGTAAGCGCCCAGGGCCTGCATGATCCTTACGTAGACGTAGGCGTAATAGTGCTCCATGAATGCGGCGCGGTCGAGCGGTATGTGGCTGGCCAGCGAGTCGAGATAGTGGTCCAGCAGTTGCTGGCGCAACGCGGGCGGGAGGTCGGCTTTGCCGTCATAGAGCAGCGAGGCAATGTCGTATTGCAGCGCGCCTTTGCGGCCGCCCTGGTAGTCCAGAAAATAGGGCTCGCCGTCGCGAATCATGATGTTGCGGGACTGAAAGTCGCGATAAAGGAAGTAATGGTGCGGTGCGGCGAGCAGGAAGCGTGTGAGGCGGCCAAAGTCGACTTCGAGCGCCTGCTCGTTGAACGGCACGCCGGCCAGCCGAAGGAAGTAGTACTTGAAGTAGTTCAGGTCCCAGGCAATCGATTGCCGGTCGAAGCTTGCCCGGGGATAGCAGACCTTGTAGTTCAGATCGCGCCCGGCATCCACCTGGAAACGAGGAAGTATTGCGACAGCGCGGCGGTAGGCATCGATCACTTGCGGTGAGACGGATTCGCCGCTGCGGTTGGCCGACAGAAACTCATACAGGGTAGTGTCGCCCAGGTCTTCTTCCAGGTAAGCGCCTTGCGAAAGGTCTTCGGCGTAGATCGCAGGTACCGGCAGCCCGCGTCGATAGAAATGCTTTGAAAACTCAAGAAAGGCGACGTTTTCTTCGCGAACGCTGGACAGGATGCCGATGGCGGTACGGTCGCCCGAAGAGAGCCGCACAATTGCGCGCCCCGATCCGCCAAGCTGGCCTTGCAGCGGCTTCACGGTATCGGGCGGTGCGTGGAAGTGTTGCTCGAAGAGGTGTTTTAAGACTTCCATGGAGGGCTTTCGGAAAGGCGCCAACGCTCAATCCCAACGATAGCGATGGAGGGCCGTAAGGTGCAAGGCGAGTGCGGCCTGATGGATCGAGGCACCGGCCTTCTTCCACACCCTTGCCCCGCTTTGCCCCAAGCCGCCGAGCAACTCACAAAACGCTCAGGCTGCCTTGTCCGCCACCGCCAGCAGCGTTTGAAACTGCGGCGTCTCCGGCTCCTTATGCACCACCGAAGTCTGCACATTCAAGAAGCCGGCCTTCTCCAGCACCTCTTCCAGTTCCGGCTCGCTGAATCCCAGCCACTCGTCCGCATAGAGTTCGCGCGCTTCCTCGAAACGATGCTTCACAAGGTCGAGGATGACAATCCGGCCACCTGGCTTCAAAATCCGCGCAGCCTCCGTCACCGCGCGCTCCGGATGCAGCGCATGATGCAGCGATTGCGAGAAGAAAACGATGTCCACCGAACCAGAATCGATCGGCAGCTCTTCCATATCTCCCAGCCGGTATTCCACGTTTTCAACGCCGTGTCTGTGAGCCTGATCCCGGCCAACCTCGATCATCTTTGCTGAGGTATCCA
>Ga0302193_10004520_pt1 | contig 10972 bp, 6 predicted proteins | sample II_Bog_E3_3_FD_200228 | JGI IMG/M metagenome (GOLD analysis project Ga0302193, IMG submission 200228) | Peat permafrost microbial communities from Stordalen Mire near Abisko, Sweden - II_Bog_E3_3 | ecosystem: Environmental > Terrestrial > Soil > Wetlands > Peat | place: Sweden: Abisko, Stordalen...
TAAGGTTCTGCGCGTTGCTTCGAATTAAACCACATGCTCCACCGCTTGTGCAGGCCCCCGTCAATTCCTTTGAGTTTTAATCTTGCGACCGTACTCCCCAGGCGGATAACTTAATGCGTTAGCTGCGTCACTCAGATACCAAGTACCCGAACAACTAGTTATCATCGTTTACGGCGTGGACTACCAGGGTATCTAATCCTGTTTGCTCCCCACGCTTTCGCACCTCAGCGTCAATATCTGTCCAGTCAGTCGCCTTCGCCACTGGTGTTCTTCCGAATATCTACGAATTTCACCTCTACACTCGGAATTCCACTGACCTCTCCAGAATTCTAGCAACCTAGTTTCAAAGGCAGTTCCGGGGTTGAGCCCCGGGCTTTCACCTCTGACTTGAGTCGCCGCCTACGTGCGCTTTACGCCCAGTAATTCCGAACAACGCTAGCTCCCTCCGTATTACCGCGGCTGCTGGCACGGAGTTAGCCGGAGCTTATTCTCCAGGTACTGTCATTATCATCCCTGGTAAAAGAGCTTTACAACCCTAAGGCCTTCATCACTCACGCGGCATTGCTGGATCAGGCTTGCGCCCATTGTCCAATATTCCCCACTGCTGCCTCCCGTAGGAGTCTGGGCCGTGTCTCAGTCCCAGTGTGGCTGATCATCCTCTCAGACCAGCTAAGGATCGTCGGCTTGGTGAGCCTTTACCCCACCAACTACCTAATCCTACGCGGGCTCATCCCTGGGCGATAAATCTTTGGACTTTCGTCATCATCCGGTATTAGCAGTCATTTCTAACTGTTATTCCGAACCCAAGGGCAGATTCCCACGCGTTACGCACCCGTGCGCCACTAAGCCCCGAAGGACTTCGTTCGACTTGCATGTGTTAGGCATGCCGCCAGCGTTCGTTCTGAGCCAGGATCAAACTCTCAAGTTATGTCACAACATCTCAGCCGCAGGCCCAAAAGACCCGCCAAACCGAAACGCTGAACTTGCGGGAGCCGATACCTGCACATCAAACGTAATGGATACGAAGGACATGCAAACTACCGGCCTAATTTATACTACCCAACCGAGCCCGAAGACCCCGGCAGGCAGGCGCCGTCGCCCACATGTCCCTTCATCTAAACCAACAATGTCAAAGAACCACACAAAGACAAAAACTGGCGAACATCCCGCCTTCCCCAATCTCTCGATTTAGGGAGAGGATGTTCGTTCCTGTCAGAGCGACCAACCGAAGCTGCCAAGTGGCTGCTCCCCGTCGGTGAACGGCCCTCTAAGTCCACACCGCGATTCGGTCAACTCCCAATTTTGGAAAAAATATCGAGTGTCACCAAACCCCCGTCCACCGGGCCGCGATCACAGGCGCCAGTCGATCACCCGCCGCCGCACACCCAACACCTCGTCCACGGCTCCGGCCACCACGACCCCATTCAACACCACCGCCCGCGACTCACCCGCCGGCAGCACGATGCGCAACCCGGCCGCAGGCGCCGCGCCAGCCCCATCCCAAGCCGCCGTCACCACCAGCACCGTTTCGTCCGCCGCCACCTCGATCCGCCACTGCGGCACGGGCGCCGACCGATCGGGCAGGCTCAGCCCATCGTCATCGAACCCGGTCCACACCATCGCCCCCACCCCCTGCGGCGGATAGAGCAACACCCCCGGCGCCCGCGCCCCAGGCACAAAGCCCCCTCGCGCCAGATCGACAAACACCCCGCTCCCCGCCCGCGCCAGCATCGGCGGCAACCCGCTCAGCGGCGCAGGCACCTGCGCCCAATCCCCACCGACAAACACCGCGTCATCGCGAATATCGTGCCACACCTGCCCCGCCGGCAGCCAGACCCGCACCTCGCGCGCACCCGGCTCCATGGCCGGCGCCACCAACACGTCGCGCCCCAGCAGATAGGCATCGCCATCCGCCCAAGCCCAGGCGTCCCCGGCATAATCCAGCCACACCGGCCGCGTCACCGGCTCAAACCCCGCATGATGCCGCCACAACAGATCATACAACAACGGGATCAACGCCTGCCGCAGCGCCATCATGCCCACGATCGCCGGCGTCGCCTCGGGATACATCCAGGGCTCGTTGACCGTCCGATCCGCGTTCCAGCTGTGGATGGAGAACCGCGGCATCACGATCCCCGCCTGCACCCACCGCAGAAACAACTCGGGATCGGGCCGAGGCCCGGAAAACCCGCCGATATCGTGCCCGGTGTTGGAAACGCCGGACAAAGCCAGCCCCAACCCCATCTTCTGATTGAACCGCAGCGTCGCCCAACTGGTGAAGTTGTCGCCCGACCACGTCTGGGCATAGCGCTGCATCCCCGCCATCCCACTCCGCGTCACCACATAAGGCCGCTCGCCGGGCCGATGCGCGATCTGCGCCTGCCGGCTCGCACGCATCATCAACAACGTCTGCACCGGGCGCTCGCTACCGGCGGCACGCGGCGCGCCAAACCCGGCGATCCGCGCGCCCTTGTCCCACACCTCATACTCGTTGTTGTCGTTCCACGTCGCGCGGATGCCATGGTCCAGCAACTGCGCCGTCACCTGCCCGCGCCACCACGCAGCGGCATCGGGGTTGGTAAAATCGATATAGCTGCCCAACGCATCCCAGAACTGGCACTCGATCGGCCGCCCCCCGGCATCGGCGATGAACCACCCCTTCTCCGCCAATTCGGCATAAAGCGGGTGATCGCACAGCAGCGCCGGCTTGATGTTCGGCACCAGATCCACCCCCGCCGCCGCATAGGAGGCGACAAACCCGGCCACATCGGGAAACTTCTCGCGGTTCCAGTGGAACACATACCGCTTGTCACCGATCGAGGTGTACCCCGACGACAAATGGAACGATCCGCACCCGATATCGTGCGCCCGGATGCCATCGATGAACGCGCCCATCTGCGCCTGGGCATCGGGCGCATCGGTATAGGTCATCGTCGATCCCGAATACCCCAGCGCCCAGCGCGGCATCAACGCCGGCCGCCCGGTCAGCCAGGTGAACCGCCGCGTCACCTCGGCGGCATCGGGCCCGGCGATCATGGTGTAATCCAGATCCCCCCCATCCGCGCGCATATAGCGGTAATGCGGGTGATAGTTGTCGTGCTCATGCCCGAAATCGAACACCGGATCGGCGGTGGTGTCATAAAACACGCCATGCGCCCCACCATCGGCGCCCACCACCAACACATAGGGTATCGCCTTATAGAGCGGATCGTCCCCCGTGGCGTCATACCCCATCGGATCGAGGTTGGTCAGCCGAAAGCGCCGCCCCGCCCGGTCCATCGCCCCGGCCCGCTCGCCCAGCGCATAGTATCGCTCCCCCGCACGCCGGCAGACATAGTGATACACCCCCTCGTCCCACCATCCGAAGTTATAGGCCTGCGTCGGCCGATCCTCGGCGATCACCTGCCACGCGCCCGCCACCGATTGCGACCAGCGGCACAGCAACCCCACCCGCCCGATCTCCACCTTCAGCCGCGCCGTGGCGATGACGATGCACGCCTCCTCCTCCACCAGCGCGAAGTCCGGCGCGGCAAAGTCGCTGACGTCCATCCGGTCGCGCCCCGGCTCGGCAATGTCGTCCGCCCCCGGCGCCACCGCCCAGCTCGGCGGCGAGGTCACCGCGCCCGCCGCCAGCAGCAGCACGCGGATCATATCGTCTTCCAGCACGAACAGATGCGCCACAGCCCCGCTGTCCGCACGCAACGTCACACGCGGCCCCGCGCGCTCGGCCACGGCAAAGCGCGGCGGCGCCGACAGGCGCGAACGGATCATCGGCGGGTGGCTCATGGCAAACTGGCCCTTGCTGGAGTGAGATGCCGGCGCATGGCGAGCAGCCACCCCGCGCCGATCAGATCGAACAGGCCCAGACAGGCGAACAGCGGCGCATAACCGACGCGATCCGCCAACTGGCCAATCAAAAGCGAGAACAACAGCCCCCCGGTCCACCCGGCCATCCCGACCAGACCGTTGGCCTTGGCAATATCCGCCTTGGGAAACACATCGGCCGAGAGCGTGTTGATCAGCACCGAAATCGTCTGGTGGGCAAACCCGCCCAGCGCCAATAATGCAATCGCCGCCACCGGCCCCTGCGCCAGCCCCACGCACCCCGGCGCCACCATCAGTACCGCGCCGAAACAGATTCCCGCCACGCGCGAGGATTCCAGCCCCAGCCCGCGCCACCGCTGCAACCACGGCGCCAGATAGCCGCCAAAGATCCCGCCCAGATCCGCCGCCAGAAACGGCAACCAGGCGAACATGGCAATCCGCGCCAGATCCAGATGCTGTTCGCGCACCAGATAGAGCGGGATCCAGAAGCTGAAGGTCTGCCACGCCGGCTCGGCCAGAAAACGCGGCACCGCGATCGCCCAGAACCGCGGCGTGGCGACAATGGCGCCGATCGATCCCGCCCCCCCCGGCGCGGCATCCACCACCCGCTGGCCCGCGCGGATCTCCTCGGCCTCGGCCGCCGAGAGATAACTTGCCTGCCCCGGCGAGCGATAGAACCGATACCACAGCCCCGCAAACACCAGCCCGAACGCCCCGGTGACAACAAACGCCGCCTGCCAACCCCACACCCGCGCCACCGATGCGGCCAGGATCGGCGCGATCACCGCGCCCAGCGCCGTGCCGGCATTGAACCACCCCGTCGCCACCGATCGCTCGGCATCGGGGAACCATTCGCCGATGGCCTTCATCCCCGCCGGCACCGCCGATGCCTCGGCCAGTCCCAGCAGCGCCCGGCACCCGGCCAGCGACACCCACCCCCGCGCCAGCGCATGCGCCATGTTGGCCAGCCCCCAGGCCACGGCAAACAGCGCAAAGCCAGCGGTCAGGCCAATTCGGTCGATGACCATGCCACCGATCGGCTGCATCACGGTATAGGCCACCTGAAAGGCGCCCACGACATAGCTGTATTGCTGGGTCGAGATGTGCAGTTGATGTTCCAACTGCGGCGCCAGCACGCCCAACGCATTGCGCGCGATATAGTTGACCACCGTGCCCAGGATGACCAGCAACAGGATGCGCAACCGCGCCGAGCGCCAGGTCACGCCCGCCCCCGCGCGCCAAAACCACCGCGCACAGCCACGCCCATCGCGGCCCATCGGCCACGGCTCATCCAATGGTTCATGTCGCGCCTCTCCCGGACTGGCGGACTACCAGTTCCACATCGTCCCGTCTTCCAACCGCGCCACGGGCAGATAGGCCGGCTTGTAAGGATATTTTGCCGCCAGTGCCTCGTCGATATCCACGCCATGGCCCGGCGTGTCCCCCACATAGAGCAGCCCTTTGTCGAAGCTGTAGTCATGGGGGAACACCGCGTCGGTCTCGGGGGTGTGGCGCATATATTCCTGAATGCCGAAGTTGGGCACCCAGGTATCGAAATGCAGCGCCGTCCCCATCGTCACCGGCGAGAGGTCGGTCGCGCCATGGCACCCGGTGCGGATCTGATAGAGGCTGGCCAGATCGGCGATGCGGCGCAGATGGGTAATGCCGCCGGCCCCGACGATGGTGGCGCGGATATAGTCGATCAACTGGTTCTGGATCAGGTCCTTGGCGTCCCAGATCGAGTTGAAGATCTCGCCCACCGCCAGCGGCGTGGTGGTGTGCTGGCGGATCAGCCTGAACGCCTCCTGGTTCTCCGCCGGGGTCACATCCTCCAGCCAGAACAGGCTGTAAGGCTCGAGCGCCTTGCCCAGTTGCGCCGCCTCGGTGGGCGAATACCGGTGGTGGCCGTCATGCAGCAGATGGTGATCGAAACCATAAGTCTCGCGCAGCTTCTCGAACAGCTTGGGCACGTAATTCAGTGCCTTGCGCGTATCCCACCCGGTCACCGAAGGCAGCGAGGCATCCGCCGGCTCGTAGTAAAGCTTGCCCCGGCCCACGCCATAGGCATCCTTCACCCCCGGCACGCCAGATTGCGCGCGGATCGCCTTGTACCCCATGTCGATGTAGGCGCCCACGGCCTCGACCGTCTCGGCAATATCGCCGCCATTGGCATGACCATAGACCATCACCCCATCGCGGCTGCGCCCGCCCAGCAACTGGTACAGCGGCATCCCGGCGAGCTTGGCCTTGATATCCCACAATGCCACGTCGACGGCGGCAATGGCGCGCATCGTCACCGGCCCGCGCCGCCAGTATGCGCCGCGATAGAGATACTGCCAGATGTCCTCGGAATTGCGCGGATCCATGCCGATCAGGCACGGGCAGACGTGGTCCTCCAGGTAGCTGACCACCGATTTCTCGCGCCCGTTGAGCGTCGCATCGCCGATGCCATAGACCCCCTGATCGGTCTCGATCTTCAGCGTGACGAAGTTGCGTCCCGGCGAGGTGACGATGACGCGGGCGGCGGTGATCTTCATGGCGCTTGGGTTCCGGGACTGGTCGCTTTGTGATAGCCCCAGACTTGACGGGATTCATTTGGCCTGTCAAGTTGCCTTCAAGTGGTAAGGCCATTTTACGGAGACGCACCGATGAGTGATGCCCTGCCCCATCAGGATCGCCTCTACCAGGATCTGGCCCGCCGCCTGATCGCCGAGCTGGCCAGTGGCCGCTTCGGCGTGGGCGATCGCCTGCCGGCGGAGCGCGAGCTGTCTGTCCAATATAGCGTCAGCCGGCCAACCGTGCGCGAGGCGGTAATCGCACTCGAAGTGCAAGGCCTCGTCGAGGTCCGCGTCGGCTCGGGCGCCTATGTCAAACGCCTGCCCGGCAAGAACGACATCCCCGGCTTCAACCTCACCGCCTTCGAACTCACCGAAGCGCGCCTGCTGTTCGAGGGCGAGGCGGCAGCCCTGGCCGCCATCCAGATCTCCTCCGAAGGCATCTCCGAACTCGAGGCGCTGGTCGAAGCCATCGCCAACGAAAACCGCGATCCCAACGGCACCGAAAAGTCCGACCGCGCCTTCCACCTGGCGATCGCCAAGGCCACGCGCAACGCCGCGATCTATGACGCGATCGAGCGCCTGTGGAACCTGCGCGCCGATTCGCCCGAAAGCGCCCTGCTCCACGCCAAGGCGCGCTTCGCCAACATCAAGCCGGTGGTCGATGAACACACCGCCGTGCTCGATGCCCTGCGCGCGCACGATCCGGTGGCGGCCCGCGCGGCGATGCGCGCGCATCTGGCCGCCGTGCTGGAAAGCCTGCTGTTCGCCACCGAGGAAAAGGCCATCCAGGAAGCCCGCCTCGCCGCCAAGGCCAAGCGCGACCGCTACGTGCGTGCCACGTCATGAACGACGTGCGCGCCACATCCTGATCCCCAACGGAGTTCTGCCATCCCCATGCCGCGCGCCCTTGTTTTGCACCCCGACCGCCTGTTCCCCGCCGATCCGGCGCAACGCAGCCTCGCGCGCGCGTTGCATGCCAGCGTGGCCGGCCTGCCGATCGTCAGCCCGCATGGCCACACCGATCCGGCGTGGTTCGCGCAGAACGCCCCGTTCGGCAATGCGCACGAACTGCTGCTGAAGCCCGACCACTATGCGTTCCGCATGCTCTACTCGCAGGGGATTGCGCTGGAATCGCTGGGCATCGGCCAACCCGGCCGCGCCGCCGATCCGCGCGCGGCATGGCGCCTGCTGGCCGCGCACTGGCACCTGTTCCGCGGCACCCCCACCCGCATGTGGCTCGATTGGGTCTTCGCCGAGGCCTTCGGCATCGCGGTGCAACTCGAGGCCGCCACCGCCGACCTCTACTATGACACCATCACCGATGCGCTCGCCACCCCGGCCTTCGCCCCCCGCGCGCTGTTCGACCGCTACAACATCGAGGTCATCGCCACCACCGAGAGCCCGCTCGACACCCTCGAACACCACGCCGCGATCATGGCCGATAACGCCAGCGGCGCGTGGGCCGGCCGCGTCATCACCGCCTACCGCCCCGATCCGGTGATCGATCCGGAATTCGAAGGCTTCGGCGCCAATCTGCGCCACTTCGCCGATCTCACCGGCGAAGACACCCACACCTGGCCCGGCTACCTCGCCGCGCACCGCCAACGCCGCGCAGTCTTCGCCGCCCACGGCGCCACCAGCACCGACCACGGCCACCCCACCGCCCAGACCGCCAACCTCAACCCCGCCGAGGCCGAAACCCTGTTCGCCCGCGTGGTCTCGGGCGCCTTCTCCCCTGCCGATGCCGAACTCTTCCGCGCCCAGATGCTCACCGAAATGGCGGCCATGAGCATCGACGACGGCCTGGTCATGCAACTCCACCCCGGCTCGTTCCGCAACCACAACGCCGCACTGTTCGCCCACTTCGGCCGCGACAAGGGCGCTGATATCCCCACCCGCACCGATTATGTCCATGCCCTCAAACCCCTGCTCGATCGCTTCGGCAACGACCCGCGCCTGTCGCTGATCCTGTTCACCCTCGACGAGAGCACGTACGCCCGCGAACTCGCGCCATTGGCCGGGCACTACCCATGCCTGAAACTCGGCCCCGCCTGGTGGTTCCACGACAGCCCCGAAGGCATGCGCCGCTTCCGCGAGATGACCACCGAGACCGCCGGCTTCTACAACACCGTCGGCTTCAACGATGACACCCGCGCGTTCCTTTCGATCCCCGCGCGCCATGACGTGGCGCGACGGATCGACTGCGGCTTCCTCGCCCGCCTCGTCACCGAGCATCGCCTCGAAGACTGGGAGGCCGCCGAACTGGCGCAGGATCTCGCCTACAACCTCGCCAAGAAAGCTTATAAGCTGTGACCCGCCTCGACGCCGCCACCCGCCCCGCGCCCTATGACCGCGCGCGGCCCGTCGGCATCGTCCACTTCGGCCTCGGCGCCTTCGCCCGCGCGCATCTCGCGTGGTACACCGATCATGCCATGCGCACCCGGGGCGGCGACTGGATGATCGCCGGTGTCTCGCTCCGCTCGGCGGACGTGGGCGCGCGACTGAACCCGCAGGACGGCCTCTACACCCTCACCGAAAGCGCCGGCGCCGAGGCCCACACCCAGATCATCGCCAGCATCGCCGAGGTCCTCCTCGCCACCGAACAGCGCGCCGGGATCGTCGATCGCCTCGCCGCCCCCACCACGCATCTGGTCACCTTCACCGTCACCGAAAAAGGCTATTGCCGCGCCGCCGACGGCACCCTCGACCTCGCACTGGCCGAGCGCGGCTTTTATCCGCTGCTCGCCGAGGCTTTCGCCCGCCGCGCCGCCGCCGGCCACCCCGGCCTGACCCTGCTCTCCTGCGACAACCTCGCCGACAACGGCCGGCAACTGGCGGCGCTGATGGCCCAGTGGCTCGCCGCCCGCGCCCCCGATCTCGCGCCGTGGTTCGCGGCCCACTGCGCCTGCCCGTCCAGCATGGTCGACCGCATCGTCCCCGCCACCACGGCCGCCGATCTCGCCCACGCCGCCGCCGCGCTGGGCAGCGACGATGCCGGCGCGGTCAACACGGAACCGTTCAGCCAATGGGTGATCGAGGACCGCTTCGCCGGCCCGCGCCCCGCCTGGCACACCGTCGGCGCCGACATCGTCTCCGACGTCGCTCCCTACGAGACCGCCAAGCTGCGCATGCTCAACGGCGCGCATTCGGCGCTGGCCTACCTCGGCCTGCGCGCCGGCTACACGTACGTGCACGAGGCCGTCGCCGATCCCGTCCTGCGCACCCTCGCCGAAACCCTGATGCGCGCCGAGGCCGCGCCGACCATCGCCGCCGCCCCGGGGCAGGACCTCGATGCCTATGCCGAGGCCCTGCTGGCGCGCTTTGCCAACCCGGCGCTCAACCACCGGCTGATCCAGATCGCCATGGACGGCAGCCAGAAGATCCCCCAGCGCTGGCTGGCCACGCTCGCCGCGCGCGGGGGCCCGTGCCCGGCGATCCTCGCCGCATTGGCCGCATGGCTGCGCCATATCCGTGGCGACAACCTGGCCCAATGGGGCCCGGTCAACGATCCGCGCGCCGCTGAACTCGCCGCCGCCTGGGCCCGGCATGGCGCCGAGGGCATCGTCACGGCGCTGTTCGGCGAGGGCGGCCTGATCGCCTCGCCCTGGCGCCCGACGGCGCAGGATCGCGCCACGCTCGCCGCCGCCCTCGCGCCGGAGCCGGCGCAATGAGCGGCACCGTCGTCTGCTTCGGCGAGCTGTTGCTGCGCCTCGCCACCCCCGCCGGCGCGCTGATCGCCGATGCCCCATCGCTCGATCTGGTGGTCGGCGGGGCCGAGGCCAACGTTGCCGTGGCGCTCGCCGCGCAGGGGTGGCGCGCGCGGATGGTCTCGGCGGTGCCGGCCAACCCACTGGGCAGCCGCGCGATCGCGGCGCTGGCCGGGGCGGGCGTGAGCACACGCGGGATCGTCCAGGCGCCCGGCCGCATGGGGCTCTACTTCCTCGAAACCGGCGCCTCGCTGCGCCCCTCGCACGTGGTCTACGACCGCGCCGGATCGGCCTTCGCCGGCGCCGCGCCCGATGCGTTCGACTTTGCCGGGGCGCTTGCCGGCGCCAAGCTGCTCCACCTCTCGGGCATCACCGCCGCGCTCGGGCCGGGCGGGTTGGCGCTGTCGCTCGCCGCCATCGCCGCCGCCCGCGCCGCAGGCGTGGCGGTCAGCTTCGATCCCAATTACCGCGAGCTGCTCTGGTCCGCCTGGCCCAGCGACCCGCGCGCCGCACTGTCCCAACTGGTCGCCGAGGCCGACATCCTGTTCGCCAACCACCGCGACATGACGCTCCTTCTCGGCCGCCCCTTCTCCGGCGATGGCGCCGAACGCCGCCGCGAGGCCGCCGAGGCCGCCTTCGCCGCCTTCCCGCGCCTCACGGTCATGGCCTCCACCGCCCGCACGCCGCTGACACAAACCCACCACCGCCTCGCCGCCCGGGTCGACCTGCGCGAGGCCCGCCACCAGACCCCCGACATCGACATCCCCGACATCGTCGACCGCATCGGCACCGGCGACGCCTTCGCCGCCGGCGTCCTCCACGCCTGGGCCCAGGGCGCCAGCGCCCAGACCATGGCCGAAACCGGCCTCGCCCTCGGCGCCC
>Ga0302193_10004521_pt1 | contig 10969 bp, 5 predicted proteins | sample II_Bog_E3_3_FD_200228 | JGI IMG/M metagenome (GOLD analysis project Ga0302193, IMG submission 200228) | Peat permafrost microbial communities from Stordalen Mire near Abisko, Sweden - II_Bog_E3_3 | ecosystem: Environmental > Terrestrial > Soil > Wetlands > Peat | place: Sweden: Abisko, Stordalen...
TGTTCGAGAAAACGCCCATTTTACAGGCACTTCAGGATACGGACTACCATAACGACTTAGGCGATATTGGCAACCAGTTGATTCTGTTCGACTTTTAACCGGACAGCGATGATACGTTTTCTATCACCGACGGCTTTCAAGCACGTATCAATTCGAATCAGAAACGATTCCATCCCGTTTGAAGGCAGAGAAGATCGAGTCTAAGCCTCTGGCACAGTCTGACTTCGGATACCCAAATGAGGGAGGTCCACTGTTCACATGAGGGAGGTCCACTGTTCACGCTGGAACTGAAGGGAGGGTGCATGGGAAGGATTTACAACGTGGTTGATCGCCGTATCGCGCAGGATCAGAACTTGAGTCGAGTCTGGTCATCCGAAGCATACATCGTTGAACTTGCCGGGTGCCCCACCCTTTTCCGCCATTGAACTGGGTGCCCCATCCTTCCACAGTTTCATTGTGGAAGGGTGGGAGAGCATGAACCACGGGGCGCGCGCCCCAAGTCTCAGAATCGGGACCTGGGAAAGCACAAATCTACACGGTCACGGTACCAGCAAGACCAAACCACTCCGCCGCGTTCTATTTAGACCCTAAAAGATTGCGCCAGCCGGAGCAATACAGCACAGCGGTTCCTCCGCCGTTCCTCGATAATTTCATCCAGGCAGCCGGCCATGGGCCGAAACGAGGCGGTGTTCGGCGCCCATTCCAATCCGCTGAGAATCTCAGCACAACCGATTCTCCTGAAAGGGCATTAGCGATGAAAACGATGAAGATGAACGGAAAGCAGACAATAACGATGAAGATGAACGGAAAGCAGACAATGTGGACCCTTCTGGCAGTCATGGTTGCCATCCCCGCCTTTCTGGCGGCGCAGGCACCGGCTCCAGCTCCAACACCTCCCGTACCGGCACCGGCAGCAGTTCCCGCTCCAGTGCCTCCCGTACCGGCAGTAGCTCCAGCTCCGACAAGTGTCACCGTTACTCCGGCCAGTGCCACCCCGACCGGCACTACACCCGCCAGCGTTACAGTGACTCCAGCCGGCCCGGCCGCAACCAGCGTTACAGTGGTTACACCGCCCGCCGCAGCTTCTGGCGATACTATGACCCCACAGCAGGTATCGGACCTTATCGACAGCGCCAAGACTGCGGCCGATCAGGAACAGCTTGCCAAGCATTACGACAGTGAAGCGGCCCTGCTTGAATCCGCAGCGAACGACCACCTGAAGCTTGCGGCCCAGTATAAGGATGCTGCGTCCCTGAAGGGATCCCAGCATCCGACCAGTAAGGAAGCGCAAGACCACTGTCTGGCACTTGCAGACGGTCTTCGCAGCGCGGCTAAAGAAGCCCGGACCATGGCAGCCGACCACCGGGCGGTCGCTAAAGAGATGACGCCCTAGGTATTTGCCAGGGACGTGCTCTACCCGGGTTGAGCTATGGAGTATGGTCGCGCAACTTGGATTTGAACCAAGGACCCACGGGCGGGTGCCCCAGGTCTGGAGAGTGAGAAAAGTGGGTGCCCCAGGTCCCGATTTTGGGACCTGGGAAAGCATGCACTCAAGACACGAAGTCACATGGCCGGAGACCGGGTTTTTGCTTCCGCAACCGAGAGAAGAGCTTCGAGTCCTAACCCCCGTCTCTTGCGGCGAGTGGCCTAGGTGCGGAGACTGATAAGACTGGGTGCCCCATGTCTCGATTTTGAGACATGGAATTCATAACATCGATTCCTATTATGCCTGCTACGCGGGTGCCCCATCCTTCCACGTTTCATCGTGGAAGAGTGGGAGAGCATGAACCACGGGGGCGCGCGCCCCAGAGCCTGCCCTGAGCTTGCCGAAGGTTGTCGATTCCGAGACCTGGGATCGAGCACACGCTGTGTTCGCTGCCGGCTCCGTTACCGCTTTTTGTATTGCCCGTGCCAAGAGGGCAGGATCTCCACGTCGTCAAACGAATCGCGGCGATCCTGACGGGCTGCGGCCTTGCTCGCGTTGGACCGTTCCTTGTCGGCAGACTCGACCTCGATCTTCGGAGGAAGGAATTCCGGTGGCGCCGTAACCCGTTGCTTGGAAACGCTGGCCGCTTCTTTCAAAACATGAGTCTGCACAGCAGCCGGCGGAATCGGCGCGTGGGCATGGGAGTATGCCGGGCGGCCGCGCGCCGGCTCAACGGGCGGCGGAGCCGCGAGCGGTTGCGGTCTGGCTTCCGTTTCCTTCTGCTGCTCGTTCAGACCCAAGGAGAAGACCAGGTTGCGCAGGCCGCCGATCCGGGTTGCCGCGGTGAACGGAGCCTCTTCGGGCTCCGTGGCTTCGGCAATCGCAGGCTCAGGCTTGACCACGTCGAGTACAGGCTCGGGCTTGACGACGTCGAGTTGGGTAGGAATGCGTTCCCACGATTGAGCCCAGGGCTTCTTTGGACCGGACTTGGGCGCCTCCACGGCAGGCTGAGGCGGGGCGGCGAACAGAGGCTCGACGGGCCTGGCGGGCGGAGCATCGGCGGTCAACGGCTCGATCGATCGTACGGGCCAGGCGGCGGCAGCCAGAGGCTCGGCCGGGTTTATGGGCCGTGCAGCGACCGGAGGCTCGACGTGCCTTTCTGGCGGGGCATCGACAGCCAGCGGCTCAATCGATCTTGCGGGCCGGGCAGCGGTGTGAGGCTCGACGGGCCTAGCCGGCGGAGCATCGGCAGCCAACGGCTCGATCGATCTTACCGGCCGTGCAGCAACCGGAGGCTCGATGGGCTTTGCCGGTGGAGCATCGGCAGCCAGCGGCTCGATCGATCTGGCAGGCTGTGCGGGGTCCGGCGGACGAGGCGCCTCAGACCGGGCGAGATCCGCCTTATGCGCGGCAAACAGGCTGGGGGGAACGGCAGAAACCGGATTGGGCGCAGGTTGCTTGACGTGCTCGGCACGCGGCTTGACGGGAGCAGGCGGTTCGGCAGAGATCGGCTCAAGGGAACTGACCGGTTGATTCGCGCGCGGTTTGAAAGCGAAGGGCTCCAGCGAACTGACCGCCAGATCGGGCATGTGCGGCGAAGCGTGGCGCGCTCTGCTTTCGGGTACCGGGATGTGCGTGACAGCTTCAGCGATAGTGGGGAACTGAAAATGCGCGGGAGCGGCTTCCTGTGCGTGAAATTGCTCTGCTGGCGGCGCAAGTGGGGGTTCCGGAGCCCAGCTTTTCTCCGCCTTCTCCGTCCTCTTTGAGAACGAGCGGTTCTGGGTGCGGAGATGCTTCTCGACGGCGCGCACAGAGTCGCGGAAGGCAGGGTCGGCTGTGGACAGGCCCACGCGGTTCAACACGATTCCCACGGCGGACACATTCAGCCGCTGCAGCGTGTCGGCTGCCTCGCGAAGCTGTGCCCGGGTGGTGACGCCGGACTCGACTACCACAATCGCGGCATCCACATAGCGCGCCAGATACTCGGTCTCTGCCGAGATGGACAGCGGTGCGGTATCGGTAAGAATCAGGCTCTCTTCTTCTTCTTTGCCCTGCGAGGACAACTGTTGCAGCAGAGCGCTGGAGCGGCTGCCGCGGTCGGTAGGCATGAGACTGGTATTGCCGTGCAGACCCTGTCCATTGGAGTTGGCGCGTGGCGTCGGCGGCGTCGCCCCGGTGGCATCCACCAGCACACACGGCCGGCCCATGGATTCCAGGATGGCTCTCACCCTGGTTGCCACCGTGGTGGCGCCCGCCCCCGGACCGATTCCCGTGAAGATGCAGCTCTTCAGGTCGCCCTGTTGACGGGCATGCTCAATGGCCGACGAGAGTCGCAGCAGGTGTTCCTCCGCCACCCCGTCAGACACCTGATTGAAATCCGGCAGTTGGGCCATGGGCGCAAAGCCCAGCAGGTGTTCAATGTCCGAGGCGATATAGACCTTGGTGTCCAGATTGTTGGCGAGCAAGGCTGCCAGCAGGCCCAGAAGGATTCCGCCCAAAGCCATGGGCAATGCCTTGCGCAGGATTCCACCCACGGCGGGATGGGTGGGAGCTACCGCGGTCGCCGAAAGATGCGCCGCGCCGGGCACGCTATCTTCGAGCATCAGGTTATGCAACTGCTCATCGATGGCGGCGTTGCGGTTTTGCAGACGCACAATGTCCGTGGCCAGGTCGCTGGCGCGCTGCATCCTGGGCGTGGCGCTGGCCGCGGCTCCTGCCAATTGCCCCAATTGCGCATTCAGCCTGCCCTCCACTCCGGCGGTCTGATCCAGGGCCGTGCGCAGCCGCTGTTCGATGCGCGCCGATGCTTTGGCGCGCAGGTCCCTGGTCATGGAATCCAGAGAGCTGTTGATATGCGCAAGCTCTTCGGCGTCCTGCTTGTACTGGGGATGATTGGGCGTCAGGTTGGCCATCTGCGTAATCAGCACGGCGCGCTGCTGGTTGAGCGACGTCTTCATGCTGATCAGGCCGGGATCGGCGGCAATCATTTCGTCGGCTTCGGCATCCAGCGCCTTGGAGGAGAGATCGTGATCTCCTCCCACGGCGAACAGCTTGGCCGCCGCATCGTCGCGCGCGGCCCGCGCCAGCACCAGTTGCTCGTGAATCTTGCTGATGTCGTCGTCGTAGTGATCGGGGGTTGTGGCCCCGATCGAAGCCACGCCCAGCTTGGCGTTCAGCGCTGCCTGCTCGGTGCGGTCGCTATCCAGCTCTTTCTGGACGCGGTCCTTTTCCTCGCGCAGAATGGCCAGCCGCTCCGTGTCGCCTGCCTTTTCCTCGCGCGACGATCTGTCCACAATGGCGGCAGCCAGGGCGTTGGCCATATCCGCGGACAACTCCGGATCCTTGGATTGCGCGGTAATCGCGATCTCATAGCTGGTCCCCAGGCGCGCCACCTGCACCGCCTGCCCCAGCCGGTTCGCCGCGGCCGCGTCGCTCTCGTCCGCTGTCTGAAAGGTGCCGGGCTTGAGCTTGTGCACCGCGTTCAGCAGCACCTCGGGGTGCGAGGCGTTTTGCAACTGCTGCTCAATGTACGAGTCGTAGGTATTGGAGTCGTTGGGCCAGCGTGAAGAATTGTTCTGGTCCATCATCTTGGGCGGCTGTGGCTGGATATAAACCTGGCTCACCGCGGTATACACCGGCCACTTCATGGCCGTATAGGCCACCGCCAGGGCCAGCCCGGCCACCGCAAATCCCATCGCCAGCCGGCGATGCAGTTGCAGACTGCGCAAAATGTCCAGCCGGAAGAACGGCTGCTCGCTGCTGCCGCTAGGCGCATAGTTGGCTTGCGCGGGCGGAGCCACGGGCGCTCCCTCTCCCGGACCCAGTTGCGGCAACTGAACCGATTGCGCGCGTTGCAGCGTCATAGTACCCCCGCATAAAACGCCATCGAGGCCACGGAGACCAGAGGGTTGAGCCGCTCAAGAAAATAGGTAGCGTGATAGAAGCCGCTTTGCGGCACAAAGATGATTTCACCCGGTTTGAGCGTAATTTCCTGGGACTTCGCCGGGTTCAGCAAGTCGTTGAACGAAACCACGCGCGAGGAGCCGGTGGATGGGTCCACGATCTGGATGTGCGGCTTGCTCCCCGCCTTGTCGGTGGTGCCGCCCGCCTGGGCAAGCACACTGGCCAGCGTCGAGTTGTGGGTCAACGGAACCGCGCCGGGGCGTTGCACTTCGCCCAGAACGGAGACAAAGCGCTCTGACATGCTGGGCACATAGATCACGTCGTCGCGGCGCAAACGCAGGTCGGCCAGCGTGTTGCCCGATTCGATCAGCGCTTTCAGCTCCACCCATACCACCTGATCGCTGCCCCGGTAGATGGCGCAGCGCTCGGGAATCTGGTTGAGCGAGGTGCCCTGATCGAGCCTGCTCGGCCCGGTCTGCACTCCGCCGCGGGCCAGGGCTTCCAACAGGGTAGGCGTGCCGTCAAAGCTGATCGTGCCCGGATGATCGACCGCGCCAAGCAGCAGTACGCGGTTGGCGGTGTACTTGGTCACCGTGATCTGGACCGACAGGTTGTCATAGTAGCTTTTGAGTGCAGTCTGTATGGCGTTGGCTGCCTCGGAGCGTGTCAGGCCATCCAGCGTCACTTCGCCCGCCAACGGGATCGAGATCCGTCCGTCCGGTCCAATCACCACTTTGGCCTGCATATCCGGCCGTCCTGAGAAATCCACCGTGATTTCATCGCCTTTGCCAAGCCGGTACTCTTCATCGCCCGACGGCTCAAAATTCCGCAGCGTATCCAGGGGATTTGGCTTCAGAGACGGGTCAGACGACGGAGGCGCCGCTTGCTGGGCCCGAATCCCGGCCTCAATGGCGGCTTGATCCTGCGCGGGCTCTTGAGCTCTCAGAATTCCGGCTCCGGCAAAAAGCAGAAGGGTGCATGCCATGCAGATTCGGTGTTTCACGCCGTTCCCTCCTTGCCGTTGAGAAACTCAAGTTACGGGCAGCTACCGCCGCGCCCCTTTTGACTTTCGTAGCTCGTCAGCTCCTGCCGCCGCTCCAGCCGGAGTGCAGGCTCTGCCCAGGGGCCGGCGTCCCCTTGGGGCCAATCCAGGCAGTTTCAGCATCCCCCGGACGCCTTGCAATGGGAGTTCCGCAAGGGAAGTGCGCCCTCCCACGAGCACGCACGCAGAACCGAAGTTCCCGGTCCTGCCAGCATAGGGAATAGCAGGGGAATTCGAAATACCACGAACAGGGGGGGGCGTGCCCCTCCTTGGTAACTTCGAGCTCAACCTTGCGCGCGGAATCCAGGGTACGTCCCCAGGGTGCGTCCAAAAGAAGCTTGCCTGGTCCGGACGTGCTTCAACCGGCTCAGCCGGCAGAATCCACGCGCCAGGTCGCCCGGTTCCTCGGCGGCCGCATCGGGCGGCCCTTCGCCACCGGCCTGCTGTTCCCCTTCACTATAAACCGAAACCGCCGGCAGCCCGGCAGGGAGTAGACGCGCTGGGTGCCCCATCCTTCGCGCCTTTTGCGAAGGGAGGGAAACCAGGAAGTCCTATCAGCCCTGTTCATGAGCAGCGACCCTGACCCTGAGCTTGTCGAAGGGGAAGGGGAGTCGAAAGCCTGCCCTGAGTGTTCATGGGCCTTAGGGCCGCCGAAGGGGACCTGTATTTCCTTTTTCTTTTGTCGTAATCCAGAATCTGGGGTGTTGAAGAGGGGTTTTTACGCCCCTCTCACCATCCGCTAAGCCACATGGGAAGCGACCTCGCTCGCGGGCAACGGAGAACGGATAGATGCCGGGATTGAGGAGAGCCGGACTTGACACGGCCCTTCCGGTTTTCCCTGACCCAATTCCCCAACCTGTTGATCTGCCGCTCTGTCACTCCTCTCGCAGCAGAATGATGGGATCTACCGCAAGCGCCCTTTGGGCTGGAATCCATGCTGCCACGAGCCCCAGCGCCAGCATCGTGAGCACCACGCCGCCCAACACCAGCGGGTCTTTCGGTCCCGCCTGGTACACGATGTACGACAGTACCTTCGTGGCCAACAGGCCAAGCGCCAGTCCCGCCGCGGAGCCCACTGAAAGCAGCACAAAAGCTCGCCCCAGTGCCGCCCGCAGAACCCCCTTCCGCTTCGCGCCGAGCGCCATGCGAATCCCTATCTCGCGCAGCCGCTTGCTCACGATATAGGAGGCCATGCCGAAGATTCCCGTCACTGCCAGCATCGCGCCGAGCAACCCGAGCACGCCCAGAGCCACCGTGGCAACCCGGGGCGCAAACAAGGCCGTACTCATCTCCTCGTTCCACGTCCTCACCATGAATGGCAACCCTGGGTCCAGCGGATGCAGCGCAGACTGCAGCGCCCTTGCAATCTCTTCCGAATCGCGGCTCGACCGAACCAGCAGCCAGGTGTCACTGGAATGCTGCTGCTGAAAGGAGAAGAACATGGCGGGCCATTGGTCCTCGGTCAGCGTCCGGTATTTCCCGTCTTCCACCACGCCCACCACTTCCGCCCGCTGCCCGTTCCAGTACTTGAAATGCCCTCCTATGGCCTTGTCCACTGAACCAAATACCTTCACCGCAAACTGCCGATTCACCAGGGCTACTTTCGGCGCCTTGCCGTCGTCCTGCAGCGTCAGGTTTCTTCCCGCCAGCAGCCTCGTACCAGCGGCTTTCAGGTAGCCCGGCGAAATGTTGTAGTTCATGGCGTCCGCCACCCCATTCTTGGGACGGAAATCGGTCGTGCCGTCGGGGAAAACTCCCGAGTCGCCACCGCTCAGGGTCAATGGCAGAGCGCTCGTGTAGCCCACATCCGTCACGCCGGGAATGGCCGCTGCCGCATCCAGCATGCGCTGCTGCATCTGAGGCAAATGATCTTCGCTGTAGCCCGCCAGATTCAGGTCGGTTTCCACCAGCATCACGTTTTGCGGCGCAAAGCCGAAACTGCTGTGCAGCGAGCGCGTCAGCCCTCGCACCGCCACCAGGGAAGACGTCACCAGCACAGCACAAATCGCAATCTGCACCGCCAGCAGAACATCCCGCACCGTAAACCGCCGGTGCCCCGCCGCGCCGCTCATTCCGGTCCGAATCACCTGCCACGGGTCCGAACGCATCACCTGGCGGGCGGGTACCATGCCGAAAAACAAGCCGCTGGCCAGCGCCAGCACAAGCGCCACTCCGTACGTGGATGCGTCTGGATTGACCGGTATGTTGATGGGAATATCCGGAATCGGCTGCCACCCACTCAGCAAGTGCAGGAGCATCACGCCTCCGGCGAGCCCAAGCGCGCCACCGGCCAGGGATACCAGCGCTGTCTCCGTGAGCATCTGCCTCAGGATCAGTCCGCGCCGCGACCCCAGCGCCAGCCGCAGCGCTGTATCCTTCGCCCGGTCCGCTGTCCGCGCCGCAAACAGGCTTCCCAGATTGGCGCACGCCGCCAACAGAATCAGACCCGCCAGCAGCATCAAGCCCGTCATGAACGCCCGCGCCGGCCCTCCCAGCATGTCGCCAATAAGCCCTGGGCGAGCCAGGGTGAACTTCACGCCCTCGTCGTCCGTCGGATACGCCTTGGACAGCCACGCACCAACAGAATCCAGGTCCGCCGCCGCCTGCACCGCGGTCACCCCTGGCTTCAGCCGTCCCACCACAAATCCTGAGTGATTGCCGCGGTTCAGTGTATCGGCGCTTCGCACCAGGGGCTCCTCGACCATCGGAATCCACATCGCCGGCGCAAAGAACAGTTCCGTTCCCCGAAACGCCGGCGGCGCCACGCCAATGATGGTGAGCGGGTGCTTGTTGATCTCCACGGTCCGCCCCACCACACCCGCATCGTCTGCAAAATGACTGTGCCAGTACTCGTAGCTCAACACCACGTAAGGAGCGCTCTTCATCCCGCGCTCATCGCTGGCGTGAAAAAACCTTCCCAGATACGGCTGAATCCCCAGCGCGTCGAAGTAGTTTCCACTCGCCGCATAGGGCCATGCGGTGGACGGATTACCGCCCGTATCCACTCCCACCGGACCCATGATGTCGTACATAAATAGGCTCTCAAATGTCCGATTCCGATCGCGCAGATCCAGATAATCGGGATACGATTGCGACGGATACTGGAATCGCTGCACCATATAGAGATTCTGCGCATGGGGCACATTCACCGGATGCAGAACCACGGCGTTCAGCACGCTGAACACTACCGCATTCGCCCCGATGCCCAGTGCCAGCGTCAGCATCGCCGTAACTGTAAAACTCCGCGCCCTCCACAACTGCCGAAACGCAAGCCGAAAATTCTGAATCAAGCCGTTCATAACGCCCTCCGTACATGGTCGTATACGTTAGGTGCTGCACGTCTCGTTCCAAAACCCTTCATGGCGCCGGTAGCTCCTCTGCGCGCAATACGCATTCTGGCGAATTCGTCCCATGCGCAGCGTGTCCGGTATCGGAAATCATTGTCCGAAACTGAACACCATTCATTCAGAACCGCAATGCTGGACTGAATTGGGCCATTTTGCGGCTCAACCCTTCGCTCGTGATGGCGAGGTCGCTGCACTCTCAAGCGGCTGATGTTGCCCAACTCGGCGGCAATCGTCTACCCCGCGTGGGATCAATCAGCCGGCAGCCTTGCCTGAAACGCAGAAGGGCCGGTTGCCAGGGAAGGACAACCGGCCCTTTTGAATTCCGCCGCGAAATGGAAGCCGCAGCTTACAAGCCGGATGCGGCTTCTTTCCGCATCATCCCCAACCTGGCTTATTGCACGGTCAAACTGATCTGCCCTGCCTGGGCAATCGTGCCTGAAATGCCCGTCACCGTCACCGTGTAGGTCCCCGCCGCCGTTCCCGTGTTCCTGGTGGTGCTTGTGCTGCTGCCCGTGCTCACTGAGTTGCAGCCCATGGCGCCAAAGCAGACAAACAGGGCCAGCAAGCCGACCATCGCCATCCAGGCGCGTTTGCGTCGCGGAACCCCGAAGAGCAGTACCAGCGCCAGCGCCGTGCCGCCGGCCGGCGGCCAGAACAGCCTCTTCATGTGGTTCTCCGCGCTGGTTGGCGCCGTGGTGTTCAGCGTGAGCGTCGCCGTCTGCGCCGTGCTTCCGCTGATGGTTACCGAAGTCGGCGACAGGCTGCACGTGACCGGATCGACGGTCAACGCCGGGGTCACGGAGCAGCTCAGGCTGATGGCTCCCGTAAACCCGTTCGCCGGCGTCACGGTGATCGTCGAGGTGTTTCCCGTGGTCGCGCCGGGCGCGACCGTGACCGCTGTCCCGCTGAACGCAAAGGTTGGAGCAGCAGTCACGGTGAGCGCGATGGTGGTCGAGGCGTTCAGCGCGCCGGAGCTCCCGTTGAGGGTCACGGTGACCGGCCCCCCCAGGGTGGCCGCGCTGCTCGCCGCCAGCGTCAGCACGCTGGAGCCCGTGGCCGGGTTGGGGGCAAACGATGCCGTCACCCCGCTGGGCAAGCCGGAGGCGGCCAGAGTTACGTTGCCGGTGAATCCTCCCACGCCCGTTACCGAGATTGAACTGGTGGCGCTGCTGCCCTGGCCCACCGACAGTGTGGCCGGAGCGGCCGCAAGCGTGAAACCAGGCGGAGGGCTGACCGTGAGGGCAAGGGTGG
>Ga0302193_10004538_pt1 | contig 10951 bp, 6 predicted proteins | sample II_Bog_E3_3_FD_200228 | JGI IMG/M metagenome (GOLD analysis project Ga0302193, IMG submission 200228) | Peat permafrost microbial communities from Stordalen Mire near Abisko, Sweden - II_Bog_E3_3 | ecosystem: Environmental > Terrestrial > Soil > Wetlands > Peat | place: Sweden: Abisko, Stordalen...
GCCACCCTTTTCGGAAAAGACCCTGAATCCGAATGAGGGATCGCCGGTTCGCTCCTTGCGCGCGCGCGCGGCTTGCGCTTCGGCTTGTCGGGCCAGAGCCTCTGCCGCCGCGAGCTCATGGCTGCGGTCAAGGATCTTGTCATGCAGCAACGCGAGCCCACCGGCAGGCATCTGTGGCACCGGCACATCTGGCACCGAACCGGGCAAGGGCAACTTGGGGAACTGTGCCGCCAGCCTCGCGCGGGCAATGGCCTCGCGCCCATGCGATCGTTCCGATTGTGCGCGTGCCGCATCGAGCGCCGCCAATGCTTGCGCCTGCTCGAGCGCAGACGCATCGCGCAAGGCAACGCGCCGCTTCACGCTCGCCAGCAACGCCTCGTAGTTGACCGCGGCTTGACGATCGACACTGGCGTCCTGTGCAGCTCCAAGCCAGTCCCACCAGCTCTGGGCAAGGCGCAGCGCCGCCTGATGCCGGGAGTCCTCGGCCATGTTCTGGGCATAGGTCACGCCCTGGCTGCCAATCTGGCGATCAAGGCTCGCCTTCCCGGGCAGACGGATCGGTCGGGTAATCTGGGCCTCGAATTCATCGAAGCGGCCATTGCCGACGCCTGACGTGTCGTTGACCGTCCGGCTCAGATAGCTGGTCGTCAGTGTGAATTCGTGCGGACCTTGCGACAAGGCATTGGCCTCGGCGCGCGCGGCGTCGGTTCGCGCATTGGCGGCCTCGACGCTGGGGTGAGCCTCGAGCGCCTGCAAGACATCCGCCTTGGCGGGCAATCCCGGCTCGGTCGCGTCGGCGGTGGCCCAGACAGTTCCGGCGTGCAAGGCAAGCGACAGGACCAGTGCGCTGAGGCACGACTTACGCATGGGTCATCTCCCGATCGCCGGCAGCGCGCTCGGCAGCATTTTCGCCAAATTTTTCATAGAGGATCGGAAGAAGGATCAGCGTCAGCAAGGTTGAGGTGATCAGCCCGCCGATCACCACGATGGCAAGCGGCTTCTGGATCTCTGACCCCGGACCGGTGGCGAACAGCAGCGGCACAAGGCCAAAGGCGGCAATGGTGGCAGTCATCAGCACCGGGCGCAGGCGCCGCTGCGCCCCGATCCGCACCGCTTCTGCCAAGGATATCCCGCGCTCGCGCAACTGGCGAAAATAGCTGACCATCACGAGGCCATTGAGAACCGCGATGCCGAGCAGCGCGATAAAGCCCACCGAGGCCGGCACAGAGAGGTATTCGCCCGACATCGCCAGCGAGATCATCCCGCCGACCATGGCAAAAGGAATATTGACCAGGATGAGCGTCGAGGCGCGAACACTGGCCAAGGTCGCGTAAAGCACGACGAAGATCACCGCCAAAGCGATCGGCAGCACCAACATCAGCCGCGCGGAAGCGCGCTGCTGGTTTTCGAACTGGCCGCCCCACACGATGCGATAACCTTGCGGCAGCTTCACATGCGCAACCACGTCTGCCTTGGCCTGATCGACATAGCCCACCAGATCGCGCCCCGAGACAAAGGCTTGCACCATGGCAAAGCGCGAGCCGTTTTCATGCTCCAGCTTCACCGGTCCGGCGATGCGCTCGACTTTGGCGACATCGCTGGCGCGCACCAACTGGCCGCTCGGGCTGCGATAGGTCTGGTCGGCAAAGGCCTGCGGGGTCTGGCCGGACTCGGCGCTGGCGCCACGGATCAGGATCGGAACGCGGCGCAGCCCATCGGCCACCACGCCAGCGCGCACGCCTTCCACTTGCGCGCGCATGGCGTCCTGCAACTGGTCGATCGGCATCCCGGCGCGCCCGGCAGCGATGCGGTCGATGTCGAGTTGCAGATAGTCCACCTTGTCATTGGCCACGGTCAGCGCCTCGCTGGTGCCGGGAATGGCCTTGAGACGGGCCTGGATTTGCCCGGCGATGCGGGCAAGTTCGGCATTGTCGGGGCCGAAGATGCGGATGGCGAGATCGCCGCGCGCTCCGCTCAGCATTTCGGAAATGCGCATTTCGATCGGCTGGGTATAGCTGGTCTGTATCCCGGGCAGGTCGGCCAGCGCCTTGCGGATCTGGTCCACAATCCATTCCTTGTCGCCCACACGCCATTCGGAACGCGGCTTGAGTTTGAGGAAGCTGTCGGTTTCATTGAGGCCCATCGGATCGAGGCCCAATTCGTCGGACCCGGTGCGGGCGATGACGTCGGTCACTTCGGGCACTTTGGCCATGATGGCGCGCTGGACCCTGATGTCGTCCTCAAGGCTGTGCGTCAGGCTGATCGAGGGGGCTTTGGTCAATTGCACGATGACGCTGCCCTCATCCATGGTGGGCAGGAAGGTCTTGCCCGTCACAGAATAGGCGACCCCGGTCAGCACCAGCGACACCGCCGCCACGCCAAACACCAGCCTTTTTCGTGCGAATGCCCCCGCCAACAGCGCAGCATAGCGCGGGGCAATCTGTCGCATCAGCCACGGCTCATGGTGGCCAGCGCCCGACGACTTCAGCCCGAAATAGGACAGGACCGGGATCAGGGTCAGCGCCAGCACCAGTGCCGATAGCAGCGCGAGCACGATTGTGAGCGCGACCGGCGCAAACAGCTTGCCCTCCAGCCCTTCGAGCGTGAGCAGCGGCAAAAACACCAGCGCGATGATCGCCAAGCCGCTGGCGACAGGCGTGGTCACTTCGGCGGCGGCCACAAACACATTGTGCAATTTGCTGGTGCCGGCATGGCGCGGGTCGGACAATCGCTCGACGACATTCTCAACAACCACGACGGCGCCATCGACCAGCATGCCCACCGCAATCGCCAGCCCGCCAAGGCTCATCAGATTGGCGGTCAGGCCGATGGATTTCATGGCGATGAAGGTCAGCAGCGAGGCCATTGGCAGCGCCAGCGCCACGATGATCGAGGCGCGGACATCGCCCAGAAACAGCAGCAGCAGGACGACGACCAGCAAGGTCGCCTCCAGCAGGGCCTCCTCGACCGTGCCCACCGCGCGCCCGATCAGATCGGAGCGATCATAGAACACATTGGCCTTCATGCCGGTGGGCAGGCTGGGGGCGATCTCATCGAACCGTGCCTTCACGCCATCGACCACCTTGGACGCATCTGCCCCGCGCAGCGCCAGCACCAGACCTTCGACCGCCTCGCCCTTGCCGTTGCGGGTGACGGCGCCATAGCGGGTCAGCGCGCCGGTCCGCACCGTGGCGACATCGCTCACCCGCACCACGCCATTGCTGCCCGATTTCACCACCACCGCGCCCAGATCATCAAGGTTACGAATGGCCCCGGTGGCGCGCACGATCAGCGCTTCCTCGCCGGTGGCGAGGCGACCGGCGCCATCGTTGCGGTTGCCCGCGTTGATGGCGCTGGCCAGATCGGTCACGCTCAAGCCGGCGGCCGCCAGCGCTTGCGGCTCGGGCGCGACCTCGAAGGTTTCCACCATTCCGCCCAGCGCGTTGACATCGGCAACGCCGGGCACGGTGCGCAGCGCCGGACGGATCACCCAATCGAGCACCCGCCGCTTTTCAGCCAAAGACTGCGGGCCCTCGAGCGTGAACATGTACATGTCGGACAACGGTGTGGAGATGGGGGCCATGCCCCCGCTCACGGTCGAAGGCAGCGCGCCCATCACGCCGGTCAGGCGTTCGTTGACCTGATTGCGCGCCCAATAAACATCGGTGCCATCGTCAAAGTTGATAGTGATGTCTGCGATCGCGTATTTGGCCACCGAGCGCAGCACCGCCTGATGCGGGATGCCGAGCATTTCCTGCTCGACCGGCGCGATGACCCGGCTCTCTACCTCTTCCGGCGTCATGCCGGGGGCTTTGAGGATGATCTTGACCTGCGTTGAGGAAATGTCGGGAAAGGCATCAATCGGCAGGGTCATGAAGGCCCATGCCCCCGCGCCTGCCAGCGCCAGCGCGAGGCCAAGGATTGCCATGCGCCATGCCAGCGCGCGTTCGACCAGTGTGCGCAGCATGGCTTACTGTCCTGCTTCCAGGGTTTTCAATTCGGCGACGCCGCTGATGGCGATCTGGCTGCCGGGCGATACACCCGCAGACAGGAAGACCCGATCGCCGATCTGCCCGGCCACCGTCACTCTGACCGCGCGAAAGCCATTGGCCGAACGCACGAAGACTTCATCGTGATCGCCCACACGGGTCACCGCAGCGGCAGGCAGCGACACCCCGCCCGCACCGCTGGTTCCGGCAATCGTCGCCATCACCCCCTTGCCGGGCACAAAGCCGCTGTCCGAGGGCAGGCTGGCCTTGGCGGCCAGCGAGCGCGTCAGCGGATCGAGCGAACCGGCAATCGCAAGGACCGTACCTTGCGCCACGCGACCGTCCTGAAGCACGTTGATTTCCATTCCGGGGTGGACCTGTCCGGCCAGCCTTTCGGGGACTTGCAGGTCAAGACGCATATTGGTGGCGTTCTCGACGATGAACGGCGCGACACCATTGCCCACCGCCGCGCCGGTATCGACCGCAACGCTGGCCACGCGGCCTGAAATCGGCGCGCGCAGGGTGATCGTGCCGTCGCGCCCGGCACCGCCCAACGCGAGCAGCCGCCGGTTTTCGGCAAGGGTTGCCTGCGTGGCGGCGAGCGCTGCGCGCGCTTCGTCGGCGCGGGCGGGTGCAATAATGCCTTCGCGCGATAGTTGCGCCAGTCGCGCAGCGTTGGCGGCCACCACCGGCAGTTCCGCCTGTGTGCGGGCCAGGGCCGCGCCAAATTGCACCGACTCCGCCGCCCGCACGACCGCCAGCACCTCGCCCTGCTTTACGGCTTGCCCCTGAATGACCAGGACCTTGAGTATGGTGCCTGCATAAGGCGTGGTCACGGCCACACGCGCATCGGGCGGAAGCGAAACCACGCCGGGCACCGTGCCAATCGGCATCGCGTCAGCCTGCTGCGCCACCGCCAGCTTTATGCCCAAGCGATCAATCTGCCCTGCGCTCAGCGCGATGGAGCCATCTTTCGCCGCAATGGGGGCCGATACCTCGGTAGTCGCCGATTTTTTGCAAGCCGACAGCAGGGCCAGCCCCGCGCACAGTGGCAACACAACAGAGGCCGAAAGACCGGAGCGAAGGGGCGAGGCGGGCATTTTCATAAAAGCGCCATTACAGCTCCAAGCTGACAGCAACTTGTCAGTTTGGCAGTGTATGACTGGCGATGTTAGACCGGCAGGGCTCGATCACGGGCCAATGGGACGAGATCTTTGCGTTTACTCTTGGTGGAAGACGATGTTGAACTGGCCGCGCGCCTGACCGAGCGTTTGCGCGGGGCGGGCTTTGCTGTCGATGTCGCCGCCACCCGTGCCGACGGCGAGGATTGGCCCGACCTCGACAAATTTGGCGCGGTGGTTCTTGACCTCAATCTGCCCGATGGTTCGGGGCTGGATCTGCTGCGATACTGGCGGGCGCGGCGCGTCACACTGCCCATCATCATCCTGACCGCGCGCGGCAGTTGGCAGGACAAGGTGGAAGGGCTCAACGCCGGAGCCGACGATTTTGTGGTGAAGCCCGTGCGCTTTGAGGAATTGCTGGCGCGGCTTCACGCCGTGTGGCGGCGGCAACAGGGCAACACCGATAGCTGGCTGGAAAAGGGCGCGTTAAGGCTCGATCCAGTGGGCAAACAGGCGCAGCTCGACGGCGCACCGCTGGCGCTTTCGCGCATGGAATTTCGCCTGCTACACCTGTTCATGCGACAGGCGGGACAAGCTCTCGCCCAGGATATCATCATCGAGCATCTTTATGAACTTGATGCCGAACGCCAATCCAATGCAGTTGAGACCCTGGTCAGTCGTCTGCGCCGCAAGATTGGCCGCGAAAGGATCGAGACCATGCGTGGCTTCGGTTACAGGCTGAACGCATGACGGGGCGGCCGTTTTTGGGAAAGCTTTCGGCTGCCAGTCTGCGGTCGCGCTTTTTGATCGCGATCCTTGTTTGGGTGGCCTTGGGCATTGGTGGCATCTGGTATTCGGCGACCAGCGTTTTTACCCGGCATATCGAACTGCAATATCACGACGAGCTTTACGGCCATGTGCGCGAACTGGCGGGACTCGTGGATGTGGGCAAAGACGGTCACATTGCATTGACCCGCCCCCTGTCTGACCCGCGGTATCTGGAGCCGATGTCAGGGTTTTACTGGCAGGTCACTGTCGATCGGGGGCAGACGCTGCGATCGGCCTCGATGCGGCGAGGGCGGCTGGACGACGATGTCGCCCATTCGCCGCAGGTCATTCACATGGTCGAAGGTGGGCCAACCGGTCCGGCCATCATGTATGGTTTTATCCGGCTCGTGCCTGATGGCCGGGTGATCCACTACGTCATCGCCACCGACAAAAGGTATCTGGACAGTGCTATCGCCGGGTTCACACGGGAACTGACGGCGTGGCTGATGGCTCTGGCAGTCGCGCTGATCGGCACGGGTGTGCTGGTGATTGCCTTTGCCCTGCGGCCCCTCAATCGCTTGGGCGTCGCTATCGCAGAGTTGCGCAGCGGGCGCCGCGAACCCTTGCCGGGTCAATTCCCGTCCGAGATCAGCCCTTTGGTTGACGATCTCAACATCTACATCGTCGAAAATCACGCCATCATCGAGCGTGCCCGCGTGGCTGCGGGAAATCTGGCACACTGCCTGCGCACGCCGCTGGCGATTATCGCCGACGAGGCCGAGCGCTTGTCCGAAGATCGTCATGGCGCAGCGCATGGGGCCAGCCTGCTGCGCCAGTGCGACATCATGGTGCAACAGATCGATTTTCATCTGGCCCGGGCCCGTTCCGCCGCCATGGCCAAGACCTCCGGGCAGACGAGCCTGTTACCGGACATTTTTACGCCCTTGCTGAGCGCCATGCGCAAATTGCACCCCGACAAGGTGTTCGACTTCAAGCATCCCGCTGGAATGCAAGTGAACGTCGCGGTCGATCCGATGGATCTGTCGGAACTTGTGTCGATCCTGTTGGACAATGCCGGCAAATGGGCGAAGCTCCGGATTGCCATCAGCCTTGCGGAAAACGCCGACAAGGTGTCGATCCGTCTTGCTGATGACGGCCCGGGCATGACGCCCAAACAGATGGTCGATGCGTTTGCGATTGGCACGAGATTCGACAGCACCAAGCCGGGTTCAGGCCTGGGCCTCGCCATCGCGAGGGACATTGCCGAGGTCTATGGGATCGATCTGGCGCTAGAGGCCAACCCGACGGGCGGAATCACCGTCAGTTTGGATGTTCGTGCAACGTCGCACTGACCCGGATTGAACCGGGAGCCTTGGCTCAAGAGCTCCGCCTCGCCCGCATTGACCGCCTGCGACAACAATGTCGTCACGCACATCGGCGATCAGCCATCGTGGCATGGCGCGCACCACGAGCCGCAACTACCTTCATTACAACCCAAGAAACTGTCCGAAGGCAAAGCGAGTGTTGACCAAACTGTTCCGTAGTGTAGAGGACGGCGCTGCTCGATGGTCTGCGGACCATCGGCGGACCACGCCGATCCGAGGACAGCTGATAGCGCTTAGGAAGCCAAGCGATTATCTTTAGTTTTCAAGGAATTCGGTCGTTTAGGGCGGTTAGCTCAGTTGGTAGAGCATCTCGTTTACACCGAAGAATAGACCTCGAAAACGCATCCTTTCCGTGATTTCACGGGAGAATGGATCGCGAACCGGTGGTGAACAAAGCAAAAATTGCTGTCCATTTGCTGTCCACCCTGCGGTGGCCAAGGCAAGGGCGCTGGCTCGCCGCACAACGTGTGCAGAAGCATTCGGTTAGCTTTGCCGATCATCCAGAATCAACGGATCTTTTGTCGCTGGCCCATGGCGCCTGCGCTGCGGGTGGATGCACCCCGCCCATAAATCCAGCCTGCACGACCAAGCAGGATCTCGGAGCCACTTTAAATCTCAACAATGGGGGGTGGCCGATGAGCGGATAAACGAAGCCCGGCACGAGGCCGGGCGTCGAAGAGGGTAAACAGCAAGTTTACAGCAAGTAGCAAGTAAACAGCAGCAAAAGGTTTTGACGAACCTCAGGCCAACAAAACATCTGGCCGCTGTTTACCCTCTCCCGACATTCCTGTCAACGATGCGCGCTTCGCGCCACGGATTTTTTTGTCCGTTTTGCGGCCTCCCGAACAGGAGGACGAACGATGAACCATGCCCTGCAAACGCAGCGGTATCCAATCAGCACGTCTATGATCGACGCGCTGGTTGCCGACGGCGTGACACAAGACGGCGTCAAGATGCCGCTCACCTTCCAGGCAGTAAGAAGCAAGGCGGCCGAGCTGCCCGAGAAGAACAAGGTTCCGCACCGGAACAGTTTTGCCGTGGATGATGACCGCGCAAAGGTCGGGCGTCCCTTTGGTGACGGGAGCAGAGGTCAATCGCTTGCGGTGATTGATGCCATCCTCGATGCGGCCAGGAAATGGGTTCGCGCTGGCAAAATCGGTAAGAATGGCGAGCGGCTGACTATGAATATGGTTGAAACCCTTGGTCAACTTCTGACCACGTTCATGGATTTCAAAACGGGCGCATGTGAGGCGACGTATGAGATGATCGAAAAGGTCACTCCGTTTAAGCGCGCGACCATCCACCGGCACATCACTCGATTGCGCGAATTGGGCCTGCTGAATTGGGCTCGCCGGGTGACGATGGTCGATGGCACGTGGGTTCAGACCTCCAGCAATTACTTTTTCGAGATCAGCGCTGCTCCCAAGGAAATTCAGAGCGAGATGCGCCAGCAACTGAAGAAGCGCTGTATCGTGCTAAAGGAGCATCATGACCGCCGTGGCTCCGGTCCTGTTCCGAACAAGGCGCAACGCCTGGTCGAGAGAGTTGCGAAGGGTCTGGCGAAGATGGGCCGCGTTTTCCGCACGCGGCATGAGCGGAACAGGCTGGAAGACGACGCAGCCTTCGTCAGGGCCGAAATGGCGCTGTTTGGGGATGTACCGACCGGCCGGTGGGCATCCATTCGCCATCCGGGCGACATCGACGCCCAGGAGGCTTACAATACCCGCCTCGGCATCCGCTCTATTTGTCCTTCAGAGTCTCAACATAATGACTCATTCTCCTTGATCAGAACCTAAAGGAAATAAGGAGACGCTTCGCGTCACGTAATTGGATGATAAAGTGGATGCCTGACCGCAGAAATCGACCCCAGCGATGCGCAAAGCCGCGGCCTCGGACTGTCGGCTTGCGCCGACAGGTTGCTCCCCAAAAAGGAGCAAGGGGCAAATGTGGAATATTAAATCAACCTTGCGCTTAGGGTAGCTTTACTCGAAGATTTAACCGACATTTCCCAGATGGCCCCCAAGAGAAGGCCGATTGAGGGCAAGATTGCCGTATGGGATGGCATTGCGCAACCGGATTTTGGCGTGCTGGCGCTTTCAGCCGCTCCTTGACGCTCCAATCTGGCAATAGGTCTGGTCGGCCCGCGCAAAAAGCGTGATTTTCACGGAAGCCGGACGCAACTTGCCTGTCGGTGCCGATGCAGGGCTCAGAGCTTGCGGTCAGCATTGGGTCGGTGCTCGACAACGCAGATCAGCGATGTTGGCAAGAATACGGCGGAATAGGTCGCGTGGCACCGCCACCTCGGCCATCTGGAAGATGGCGTAGCGGGCATGGGTGACGAGCTTCGCCCCGATCTTCACGAGCTTGTCGCGGATGCTGGTCAGCGACCAGTGCTGCACCTCCTGCGGAAGCGCGAGGGTGCGCAGGAAGTTGGCGAGATTGTAGGCGAGGGCATGAAGCTGGAGCCGCACTGCGTTGCCCCTCATCGTGCGGCACGACAGCCGGGTCCATTTGACCGCGTTCTTGCCCTCCTTGATATACTGCTCCGCCGTGCCACGCTGGTTGTAGAACACCACGACTCGATCGGCACCGCGCGCGAGGTTGGTGACGATGAAGCCGACGCGCGGATAAAGCTCGCCCGGGTGCCATTCAACCTTGGCAACCACCCGCCGTTTCCGGCTCCATGATCCGGCCTGATAGCGAAAGCTGGCATAGAGCCGCCGAACATGGCTGGGTGGCCTACCGACAGGACGCTTGAGCAAATGAGCGACGTGGCGCTGAAGCGTCGCGTTGGCCTTGAGGCGGATGGCGTAGTTGTAGCCCTCGGCCTCAAGGAAGTCGTAAAGGTCAGGCAGCGCGAAGGCGGCATCACCCCGGAAGAACCGCCGCTTGATCGCGCCACCGCGATAACGCGCCACCACCGGCTCCAACACATCGCGCCAGCCATCGGCGCTGTGGACATTGCCGGGGCGCAGCGAACATCGCTCCAAATCGCCAAACTGGTTGAACACGAACAACGGATGATAGCAGGTGCAGCCGAAGTGGCCGTTGTAGGCGGTGCCTTCCTGCTCGCCATGCGTGGGGCTTACGCTGCTGTCCATGTCGAGCACCACGACATTGGTCGGGCGGCGGGCATGCACCACGTCGATCCACCGGCCCGACAGATCGGCGAGCGCCGTGACATTGGCTTCTTTGGCCAGAACCTCGGTCTCGAAACGCCCCATCTGACTGGTCGAGGCAGCCTGTCCCATCACGGCCTGCCCACCCACGATCCAGCGCATCGCCGGGTCAACCCCGAGCCGGTCGGCGTCGTTGACGTCCTCGTAGCCTGCGAGCCGCCCGAACACTGATTGCCGGAACTGCGCCATCAGGCTGTGCCTGCTATTCCGGCCCGTCCTGCTATCGGCCAGTGCATCCCCAGCCATGCCCGTCAGGCCCAGCGCGTCATCAAGTTCCCGAAAGGCCAGCAAGCCGGCATCCGAAGTGATCCGCGACCCGTGAAACTCCAACCTCAGGCGGCGGTCAAAATCGACCCGCAAATCACCCGTTTCCGCTTCACCCGCCGGGTGCGCCATAAAATCAGCCCTCAAGACCAAATATCATGCTGATATTGCTACACTATACTGCCAAAATTGCCAGATTTTCCCATTCGCATCTGGGAAATGTGGGATGAAAATTCGCTGATAGG
>Ga0302193_10004541_pt1 | contig 10946 bp, 8 predicted proteins | sample II_Bog_E3_3_FD_200228 | JGI IMG/M metagenome (GOLD analysis project Ga0302193, IMG submission 200228) | Peat permafrost microbial communities from Stordalen Mire near Abisko, Sweden - II_Bog_E3_3 | ecosystem: Environmental > Terrestrial > Soil > Wetlands > Peat | place: Sweden: Abisko, Stordalen...
AATCGTCGATCGTTCAACTGACTAACCAGCCGCTAACTCCTTCGCACGCTGCGTGGCTCGCATGACGGCTTTGATCAGTGTCACGCGCAGGCCGCCTTCTTCCAACTCCAGGATGCCGTCGATGGTGCAGCCGGCAGGGGTTGTTACAGCGTCCTTCAACAGCGCCGGATGGTAGCCGGTCTCAAGCACCATCTTGGCTGCACCAAAGGTGGTCTGCGCGGCGAGTTGGGTGGCTATGTCTCGGGGCAGCCCCACCTTCACGCCCGCCTCGGCGAGCGCCTCAATGATGATGTAGATATAAGCTGGGCCCGATGCGCTCAGCCCAGTCACCGCATCCATGTGTTTCTCATCCACGACGACGGTGCGGCCCACCGTCTCAAAGATCCGCTCGGCCAGTTCCATCTGCGCGGCAGACACGAAGCGGCCCTTGCATAGGCCGGCGGCGCCCGCACCCAGCGCGGACGGCGTGTTCGGCATGGCGCGGATGACTGCGATGTCAAGGCCCGCCGCTTCTTCAATTGAGCGCGTCTTCACCGATGCCGCAAACGACACCAGCGTCTTGCCCGCGGCAAGTGCCGGGCGAATTTCCGCGATCAGGTCCGGCACCTGAAACGGCTTGACGCCGATCAAAATCAGATCTGCCTGCCGCGCAGCTTCCAGGTTATTCGTGCTCACATCCACGCCCCACTGCGTGCTGAGCGCGATGGCTTTCTCCACATGGCCGACCGTGGCGTGAATCTGTTCGGGGGCAAAAAGGTTCTGTTTCAAAAACGCCTGCAGCAAAATGCCGCCCATCTTTCCGGCGCCCAGCACGGCAACGTGAATCCCGGGAATCTGCGCGGGCGCTTGGGTGGCCTCAACGGCTATCTCCGCCATGGGTTTTTCTCTTCCTGTCTTGAAGAATCGGGTGCAACTCTCCGTGGAGTGTCATTCTGGAGTGTCACTTACAAGGATACGCGCATCGGCGCGCCCACGCCGCTTACGCAATGATTTCCACTTCCTGCGTTTTCGACAGTTTGACGGCGGGCGGCCTCGGTTCCTCGTTCGAGAGCCGCCGCCAGGAGCGAGCGCCGCTACTGCGTCAGCCCCTCATCCGCCAGCTCTGCCTTCATGGCCTTGTCCAGCATGCCCGAGCGGTCCGCTGCTGGCCATTGCGTGTTCCACAGAACATGACCGCCATAGTACGTAATGGTCTTCTGTCCGGAAGCGATGGCGCTGAAGGCGGTTGTGCCCAGCGCCCGGTACTCGATTTCGTAGAGGCTATCGTGCTCGGTTCCAGCCACCGGGGTGCGCATCTGCGCCACCAGCACGCCGCTGTGTACGATGGCCCGGGTGAGCGCCTCGCCGGGAAGGCGGTCCTTGCTGAATGTGCAGACGTAAAGCACGCCGTCCGGCGAGTCGTCCGGGCCCTTGGTCTCTTCGCCTTTGGGGAGCTCATTGGCAGGCCCAAAGGCAATAACCACGCCATTCTTGTCGCCTGGCTTGCCGTAGACAGATACGGCTCTCTCAATCTGCTCTCCAGCCCCGCTGGTCGCGCCAAACGCTTTGGCCGCCGCGTGACCATGAGCCACCGGATCGTCGACGGACGATGCAGCGTCGGGCACGTCGGCCTTGGTGTCTGCCGCCGCCTTGGAGTAATCGATCGGCTGTGCCGTCACATCTGAGACTGATTGCAGAACCATCCGCGCTGTATAGGCGTTCAGATTGCCAAACCCGCTCCAACTGACCACTTTGTTGTCTTTGTCACGGGTCCAGCCGGCGCCGCCTACGCTGTCAATGCGCCCCACCAGCGTGGCGCTCACTTTGTTTTTGGTGCAGGCCAGGCACATGGAATTCTCCTTGAACTGAGCCGAAAGCAGGGAGTCGAACTCCTTGAAGTCCTTGCTCTTGTCGAGCGTGACCGGCGCGCGCGGCGAGCCGTCGAGAGGCTGGTTGTAGTTGTGCGCGGGCAGCAGCTCCACAACTGCAAGCGGGCCCGACTTGGCCTTGGTGCCCTCAGGATAGGTGAGCCAGATGTCGTTGATGCGCTGGCCGCACCCGGCGCCTTCAATGGCAAAACGGTCAAGGCTGGCCGAAACGGTGCCTTTGATGCGCACAATTTTGCCGTTATAGTTGGCAGGATTCTGCAACACGTCGCAAACGGTTGCGTCAACTGCCTGCGCATGCAGGCAGCACGAACAAACGCTCAACAGGGCAATGGCAAGGAGCCGCTTCATGATTTCTCTCTCTCAATTTGAAGTTGCCTGCTGCGGTCGACGTCCCCGGAACTCAGTTGCGGCAGGCAGAAAAAGACCACTGAAAAGGTTATCACGGGCCGCAGGTGCCGGGTTCGCGCCTGGCCAGTCGTGAGCGTTCGAAACCAATGGTAAATCGATTCTTGCCTGGTCTGAGCTGCATAAGGCATGATGATCAGATGAGTCTAAACAGGTATCTGATCCTAGCCACGTGCGCGGTGTCGATCGCCGCGCTGAGTCAAACAGCGGCAGCGCAGCGCGTCTTCGATGTGAAGGACTACGGCGCTACTGGCATAAAGGCCGACGACGCCCGTCCGGCCATCCAGAAAGCCATTGACGCCTGCGGCAAAGCCGGCGGAGGCGAGGTCTACGTTCCCGCCGGCGAATACACCTCTGGCGAGCTGCATTTGCGCTCCGGCGTGCGTCTCTACCTTGAGGCCGGCTCCACGATCTTTGCGTCGCTCGATGGAACCCAGTACGACGACGCGCGCCACGCCTCACTTATCTATGGCGAAGACCTGCACGACATCGCAGTTGAAGGCTCCGGCACGCTGGACGGACAGGCGGCGTACGTCTGGCACCCCAACACCATCACCGACTTCTACATCCTGTCCAACCAGCGGCTCATGGAAGCCACCGGCAAGCCAATGATGCGTTCGTTCCCCGCCAGCTTTCCGAAGGAGACCATCTTTCCGCACATGCTGCTGCTGATCCGCTGCAACGATGTTCGCATTGCCGGCATCAAGCTGCTGCGGTCCCGCAGCTGGACGATCTATCCCTTTGCCTGCAAACACCTGGTGATTGACGGCATCTACCTGTATTCGAGCGGCAAGGAAGCAGTCTGGGCCGATGGCATCGACCCCAACGGCTGCCAGGACGTGCGCATCGCCAACTCCACCATTGAAACCGGCGACGACGCGATTGTCTTCTACTCGAACCCAGATTACGGTCCCGCTCTGCCCACAGAAAATGTGACCGTGGTCAACTGCCGCCTGTCCTCCGCATCGAGTGCGTTGAAGTTTTGCGACGGCAACAGCAACGCCGTTCGCAACGTGGTGATCAGCAACATTGTCATTACCAACTCCAACCGCGGGCTCGCGTTCATGGTCTTCGACGGCGGCATTGTGGAGAACGTGGCCATCTCCAACGTGGTCATTGAAACGCATCGCTTTGACTGGTTCTGGTGGGGCGATGGCGATCCGATCCACTTCAACATTGAGCGGCGCGGCGAGATGGATGGCCAAGGGATCAAACCGAGCGATCCGCCGGCCGGCATTATCCGCAACGTGACCATCAGCAACGTAATCGCCCATGGCGAGGGAACGTCGATGGTGCGCGGCCATCCGGACAGCTGGCTGCAGGGGATTCGCTTTAACCACGTGCGCCTGTTTGTGGCCCACGGCGCCGACGCCCCGTATGAAGGCACCACCGCTGCCATGACGCTGCAATATGCGCGCGACGTCGAGATGAACGACGTGGAGATGCACTGGGACAAGCCCTACGCTTCCACGTGGACTTCGGGTCTCGCTGTCAACAATGTGCAGGACCTGGCTCTCAACGACATGCGGATCGACGCCGCGCCCGGGTCGACGCAGCCCGCGCTGCGGCTCAACGATACGGATGGAGCGGAAGTGTTCCATTCGCGGATTCCGTCGATCGATGTGACCGGCAAGAGCAAGGGAGTTCGTCTGCTCGAAACGGATGCAAAGCTCACGCAGGCACCCGGCGTCGAGCCGGTCAGTGTGAAGTAAGCAGCCGGCAAGGGTCAAGACAAAGGCGGGAATCAAGGAAGTTGCTGTTCCTTTGATTCCCGCCTTTGTCTTGGTTGCGAGGTTGGGTGTTAAGCCTGTTCGGGCGCAGCCGCGGCGACGTCGAACGCAACAGTTTGGGCGCCCAGGTAGGGGTGATGCGCGGTGAGCTGCACCTTGCCAGCCTTTTCGGTTGCGCGAATCCACACGGCGCCAGTGCCGCCAATCAGCGCAAACGGATTGTCGCCGATCAAGGTGGCCGGCCCCTCAATTTCGAAGCGAATGGCGTCGTTGGCAAAGGGACGGATGGCATCGAACTCGTCCGTGACGCGAAGAACCACGCGGGTGGTGTCGGCGCCATCGGCCACGAGCGCGGTGTCGTCGGGCTGTAGCGCGAACTTCGCATCGACGCCTTTGCCGGAGTAGCTGCGCGCGATCACCTGCTTGCCGCTGATGTAGCCCTCGATGCGCAGATCGCCCCAGGGATCGACGTGCCTGCCGATCTCCGCGGTGAACGGCGGGTACTTCAGGTGCGCAAACTGCGCGCGGTCCGGATCGGCCTCAGCGACGAGCTTGTCGGCGACGTAAAACTTGAGATGCTCGCAGTTGGAGGAAACCAGCGCGTTGGTGAACCCAATGTTCTCGTCGCCACGCGCCCAATGGAAGGCAGGCACCAGCACAATCTCCTCGTCTGGATCGCACTGCGAACGGTAAAAGCCCGCGGCCGGCTTGGGCTCGCGGAAGATGTCCGTCACGCCGTGGTAGCAGATGCGATCCCCGGAGCCGAAGTTGCCGTGCGTGTTGTAATCGAACGCGCACCAGCCAATGCCGCCAGCATATTGCGGATTTGACGCAAGCTGATCGTGCACGCGCGCATGGCGGATGGTGTGCTCGCGCAGCCGCTCAATGTTGTCGGTTGTTTTGGTCGGATAGGTGTGGCCTACAAACTCGGTGTTCAGATAGAGCGGATGATTCGGCGCCTTGAGCGGCCAGCCGAAATCGTTCATGGTAAACACATCTTCAAGGAACTCGGACTCCTGGAAGTAGCGGATGCCGCCGGTCTGCCGCGACGGATCAAGCTGATGCGCCATGGCATTGGTGCGCGTATAGAAGTCGTGATTGTCGCGTGACTCGTTGATGCGCACACCCCATAGAATGATTGACGGATGATTCCAGTCGCGGCGAATCATGCGGTTCACATTGTCGACGCCAATATCCTGCCAGGGCAGGTCGCCGATATGTTGCCAGCCGGGAATCTCTTCGAGCACCAGCAGGCCGATCTCGTCGCATGCATCCAGAAAATGCCGTGACTGCGGGTAATGCGACGTGCGGACAATGTTGCAGTGTAGATTCTTGCGCAGGATCACGGCGTCGCGCCGTTGCACGCGGCCGGGCATCGCCTGGCCCACCCAGGGGAACGTCTGATGGCGATCAAGGCCGCGCAGCTTGATGATTTTGCCGTTGAGCGAAAACCCCTGGGGCGTGAACTTGGCTTCCCGAAAGCCGATGCGGCGTGAGTCGCCGTCGATGGTCTCAGCGCTCTTCAACAAGCGCACCTCCACGCGATAGAGCTTCGGCGATTGCAGGTCCCACAGCGCAATGCTGTCGATGTCGTCGAAATGAACTGTTAAGGGTTCATTCCAGGAGTCCTCGCCCGATGGCAGGTCCAACGAGGCGTGTGCAATCGGCTTGTCGCCGTCGAAGAGCGTGGCAGCCAGGCTCCAGCCCGGACCGGGGGTCTTTCGCTCGCTCTCGACAAAGCACTGCACATCGAGCGCAGGCTTTCCGCTGAGCACATTCTTTGGCTGGGCAAAAATGTTTTCAAGATACGAGTGCGAGACAACGCGCAGCTGCACTTCGCGATAGATGCCGCCGAAGGTGAGGTAGTCGATTTCATTCCCGAAAGGCGGAATGTCTGCGCGCTCGCGCGAGTCCACTTCAACGGCAAGCACGTTGTCGCCGTCGAAATCCACATGCCCAGTGAGTTCAAACGAAAATGGCGTGAATCCGCCTTTGTATTCGCCCAAGGGAATGCCGTTGATCCATGCCTTCGATGCTGTCATTACGCCTTCAAAATCGACAAAGACGCGGCGGCCACGAGCCGTTGCAGGCAGGCGGAAGTGGCGGCGATAGATGGACACAAACTCGTACGACTTCTCGTCGAAGCTGTGCCAGGGCAGGCGCACATTGGTGTGCGGCACGGTGACCCGCGTAAAACCACTCTCGCTGAAGGCGCGCTGATGCGCCGCATCGGTCGCTGTTGCGTTGAACAGCCAGTTACGGTTGATGGGCAGCACCATGCGTCCCGGTCCAGAGAGAGCGGACTCCGCGGCACGTCCCGACGCCGGCACTCCGGCGGCAACCGTTGCGCCCGCAACCAGCGTTGCGGTCTTCAAAAAATCGCGACGATCCATCGCATACCTCTTCCTCGTTCAAGCTCATTTGTGTGCTGCAAATGCCACACAATTTCTGGTCGGCAGAAGGCCGTACATTCCACGCAGCGAGTATTGTAACCGTTTCCAATCACAGCTAGAAAAACTCGTTTGTGCGCGCCGCATGGGCTCGATTGCTTTGATCTAGTGGGCCGCTGGTTTCTGGCTCACAATCCACGCGTCGATGCGGTCGCCTAGCACGTCCAGCGGCAGTGCGCCCGCGTCCAGAACCTGGTCATGGAAGGCGCGCAGGTCGAACTTGTCGCCTAAGGCTTTCTTTGCCCGGTCGCGGAGCTCCAGGATCTTCAACTGCCCTACCTTGTAAGCCAGCGCCTGGCTGGGCCATGCAATGTAGCGATCGACCTCGGCCTGGATGCTGGTGTCGTCAACATTGGAGTGGTCGTGGAAGTACTGGACCATCTGCACGCGGGTCCATTGCTGCGAGTGGACGCCGGTATCGACCACCAGACGAATGGCGCGCCAGATGTCGCCCTCGAGGCGCCCGTAGTCGGAGTACGGGTCCTGGTAGAGTCCGACGTCTTTGCCGAGCCGCTCGGAGTAGAGGCCCCAGCCCTCGGCGTATGCGGTGTACCCCTGGAACTTGCGGAATGTGGGAATGCCCTGGAGCTCCTGGGCAATCGAGATCTGCAGATGATGTCCGGGAAGGCCCTCGTGGTAGGCAATGTCTTCAACGCTGTAGAGATTGCGATCGGTCGGGTTATAGGTATTGATGAACAGGCGCCCCGGCCGGCTGCCATCCGGAGCGCCCTCTTCGTAATAAGCCGGCGCGGAAGTCTTCTCCAGATAATCGGGCACCGGCACGACTTCGAATTTTGCCTTGGGCAGGGTGCCGAACAGCTGCGGAAGCCGAGCCTGCATGGGAGTCAGGTAGCCCCGATAGGCATCGAGCAAAGCCGCGCGCGATGTCGCCTTCAGCTTTGGGTTGGTCTTCAGGCTGGCGCGGAAACTGGGCAGGTCCTTGAAACCGAGCTTCTGCGCGATGGCCAGCATCTCGGCTTCGTCCTTCTTCACTTCGTCCAGGCCGATCTGGTGAATCTGCTCGGCGGTGAGATCGGTGGTCGTGGTCCGCTGGATCAGGAACTGGTAATACTTGACGCCGTCGGGAAGGGAACTGATGCCGGGGTCGGTGCGGCCGGCAGGCACATAGCTCACCTCAAGAAACCGCGCAAAGCGCAGGTAGGCTGGTATGACCTGCAGACTGATTGCATCCAGCATGTCCTTCCTGATTCGCTCCTGATCGGCGGGCTTGATGGAGGCGGGGAACGTCTTGAGCGGCAGCGCCAGCGGCGAGTCTTCGGGTTTCTGCGCAGCCATCTCCTTCACCTGGGCGAGTACTTTTTCGAGCAGATACTTCGGCGGAACGCGCTTGTCCTCGATCCCCATGGCCATGTTCGCCGTCACCTGGTCGAAGGCTTTGGGAATCAGCTGCAGCCGCGCTATCCAGTCGTCGTAGTCCTTAACCGAGGTGAAGCTGAGCTGAGCTACAAGCTGCGGATAGGCGGTGTGAATGCCGCCCATCTGGTTGACGGGCATCTCCCATGGCTTGAACTCAGCTTCCTCCTGATCCTCTGTGAGGCGGCGCAGCAGCAGGTCGCGGCTGAGTTTTTCCTGGTCAGTCAGGCTGGCCGGGTCAACCGCGGCCAGGCGAAGCAGAAACGCTTCGCCGCGCGCCAGGCCGTCGTTATAGGCCTTCACCGAGTAGTCGTCGATCTGGTCGTTGAAACGCTTGTCGCCCAGCGTGGAGGCGAATTCAGGATCGTGCGCCAGATTGTCTTCCCAGTAGTCCTGGAAGATCTGGTTGAGAGCCTTGCGATTGCCTTCGACATGGGCAGCCGGGGCCTGGGGGCGCAGGACAGCGGGGGCAAGAAGCAAGGGTAAGGCGAAGGCCAGAACGGGGAAGCGCAGTGTTCTCAACGGAGGGAACCTCGAGGTGAAATGGTGCCTGGGTTGAGTGTAGAACGGCGGGGGCAGGGAGCAGGGGGCAGGGAGCAGGGAGCAGGGAACAGCGAAGAGGGACCAAGGGACGGAGGGACCTTGGCGCGGTTGCGTTCCTGGGCCGAGAAATGAGGGGATTTCATTGGGGTAGAGGGGGACGAATTGGGGATGGAAGTGGGTTTGCGCGATCATGTCCCGCTAAAACAGGAACAATTCGATGGCGGTCTTTTGCTGCACCGCGATGAAAACATGAGAAAGAGTGCCGGATACAATCAATCCCGCCACCCGATACACTGATATGCCGCCAGCAGGTACAACGTTATGCCACCACCGAGTACAACGAAATCCCGCCAGTGGATGGATTTGCGAAGAAGCAGCATCATCCACGCCTTAGGCGTGCGGAATGTTTACCGAAAGGTAACTTCCGCATAGGCGGTGACTCGACCGGAACAGGGAGTGGTGCCCATCTCGATCCACTGAACTGTTAGGCTTTAACTTGGATCTTATGGCACATCCCGATCTGAACGAACTGGTGACCACCCTTCTAGAAATGGCTGAGACGCTTTTGGAAAAGCAGGGAGCGTTTCTGCCAATTGGTGCGATCATGTTGCCGAACGGCGAGATTCGCCACGTTGGTGCTCAAATCGAAGGTGAAGAGTATCCAGGGGCACAGCCGTTGCTCGAACTCTTGACAGCGACATTCCAGCGACAAGCCAGCGAAGGCAAGTTGCGTGCCGCTGGAATCGCCTACGATGTCCTTACAATTCCACCGGGGCAACAACAGAAACAGGATGCAATCTGTTGTAGTCTCGAACACTGTCTCGGGGAGGCCGTCGACGTTTTCAAACCCTACATCAAGACAGAAGACGGGCAGTTCGAATTCGGGGAAATCTTCGCAAACAGCCGGACCCAGCGGTTATTTTCCCATCTCCCACGTGGTTGATTGATGTTTGCCATGCGTAGTTCAAATCAGCAACTTCGATGACTCCGGGTGGATGGTCGCCCACTCGGAAGTTATATATCAGTAAACATTCGGCTCGGCGGAGTTCCATTCTACCGTTATCCGGGGCCGGCGGCGGCCACAGCCCAGAGCATGTGGGGGCATAACAGTGTATTGAGTGGGGGCATTCGATTGTAACCGGCAAAAGAGGCCGATCTCAGGAGTGTTTTGCGTAGAATTAGCCCCATTTTGGCTAGGGTTGAGACCGTGGTCAGAGATCAGGGTTCAGGGAGTGGGGTATGCGCGAGGGAGATCGAAGGGCTGCGCGGATGAGTCTGGACGACGAGATGCGTCCTTTCCGGATTGCGGGGAGGAAGAAGAATCAGACCACCGGACTGCTGCGGGCAGTGCGGCAGGCGCTGAGCATTCCGGTGGGGGAGATTGCGGGGAAGATGGAGGTGGACCGCTCCAGGGTGTTTGATCTGGAGGCCGGTGAGGTCCGGCATACGATCACGCTGCGGTCGATGGCGCGGCAGGCCGAAGCGATGGGATGCATGGTGGTGTACGGAATTGTTCCCAAAGGCGGGAAGACGCTGGACCGGCTGGCGGAGGAAAGGCTGTGGACCAGGGTGCTGGGAAATGTAGGGAAAAGGGAATAGGGAACAGGGACTGAGGGGCTGCGAGGCGTTGCCGGGAATTATGTGGGTTTGGTGTAGGCTTGGGGGCAGGGAAACGGGTTGAGAAGAGGGCAGAACGGGAGGCAGGAGAGAGCCTTCCTGATCTTCAATGCAGGCCATCTCCGCGGCGCGCGTGCGCGAGGGGACGAGACGTACCGGTATTTTTGAAAGCCTTGCGGGACAAATCGGACAATGCGTTTTCAAGGGGCGGTTGCGGAGCGGAATTGCCGCATGTTGCTTTTCTGCAGGCACGAAGGCTGGTGGATCGTTGGCCGGAAATGACGGAAAGATGGCCTTACTGAAGCAGAAGGTGAAGTCAAGCAAAGCGAGAGGCAAGTCAGAGGAAGCAGGAAAAGGCGCACCCGGCAAACGGGCGAGCCGGAAGGGGCCGGCGGGCAAGGATGGAGTGGAGCGGCTGCGCTGGGCGGCGGACCGCCGCGTGGGGCGGGACTCAGAGAAGCTGGCCGAGTTGCTGTCGGAAAAGGCGCTCCAGGGAGACCTGGCGAGCGCGAAGGTGCTGGTGGCTCTGGCGGATGGCAAGAAGCCGGCGCCGGCGAAGCAGGAGAGTGCGTTCAAGAGTCTGATTGCGAACCTGGCGGCAGAGCCTGATTGGAAGGGCGGTGAAGAGCAGGGAGCAGGGAACAGGGAATAGGGTTGTGTCCCAGAAGTTCGTAGCATTAAGGCCCTAGGAACTTGTTGAGAAAGCGATTGGGACAGCTCGAATTGGCTTTCGATTCCCTCGGGGGCTAAAGCCCGCTGCTGAAAAGGCAGAACTTGATGTACGGGCTGAAGCCCGTACCCTTCAGGCTGAAGCCCGTACCCTTCAAAGGCGGGGACACCCAGGACCATTTCAACAAGCTCCTAGGAACTTGTTGAGAAAGCGATTGGGACAGCTCGAATTGGCTTTCGATTCCCTCGGGGGCTAAAGCCCGCTGCTGAAAAGGCAGAACTTGATGTAC
>Ga0302193_10004553_pt1 | contig 10932 bp, 11 predicted proteins | sample II_Bog_E3_3_FD_200228 | JGI IMG/M metagenome (GOLD analysis project Ga0302193, IMG submission 200228) | Peat permafrost microbial communities from Stordalen Mire near Abisko, Sweden - II_Bog_E3_3 | ecosystem: Environmental > Terrestrial > Soil > Wetlands > Peat | place: Sweden: Abisko...
CAGCCTCCCCAGCATCCGCACCACCACAGGCGAAACCGAGAACTAGACTGCCCGAAACCGTTCACTTTTCAAGCGCCGAAACTGTCCAGTTTTCGAGCGCCGCCGACACATAGATTTGCACATGTTGCTCCAGGCCTCGGCAGCGAGTTTTGATCGCGCCTGTCAAAAGAGTTCTTTATGCCTGTCCTTGCTGTTGGAAGTCGCCCGATCGAGCGGCGTTCAGATGGATCGACGCGAAATCTGTCGTCGTAGCGTGAGCGACTTAGACGATCACCTCGCTTCGGATTTCACCGCCGTTTTGTCGCAAGACAGCGAAGCCGACATGCGTCAGGAGGAAGAGCAAGCTCAGGCAGTCGAGCGTTGGCAGTCGGACGGCGGCGATGAAGCCGTCGGCGTCGCCGCGAGATTCACACGTTCGACGACTTGACCCTGACAAGCGCGGCTAAGTTTTTTCGAGTCGGCTACGGCGAACGGGCCTCCTCGTTCTAGCCCCGGGCCGGGATCCAGCCTCGCGGCGACCGAACGAAGAATTTGACGGCCGCATGGCGGCGCTCTGTGATTTCGTTCGCGAAACTTCGACTGCCGTCAAAAAGTCCTGTTCTTTTATCACCACGGTGCATCTGACGCGAATGCCGTCCGCCACCATTGAACCTGTCCGCAGCAAAACTGCCTTCAGCGATTAAGGATAGAAATGCCCGAGCATGACCGCATCACTCTCCGGTTCTTGGCTGCGCCGAGTGACGCGACGGTAGATGGAACCTCCGTTCAAGCGGGAAGCGTTCTCGAGTGGATCGATAAAGCCGGGTACGCGTGTGCGGTCGGCTGGGCCGGGAACTCTTGCGTTACTGCGTACGTGGGTAACGTGAATTTCGATCGTCCAATAGCCCCGGGTGAACTTGTCGAGGCGCGAGCGCGCGTGATCCACACAGGGCGAACGAGCATCCAGGTGAGCGTGACAATCTCGTCGGCAGACGCTCGCGACGCCGTGTTCGGTCTGGCAACGCATTGCATCTTGATCTTTGTCTCCGTGGACGCAAACGGGCGACCGCAAAAAGTTCCAACGTGGAAACCTCACGACCTGACGGACCTGGAGTTCTCAGATGGCGCCGAGGGGCGCGTAGCTGCCCGAGCGCAGATTCATGAGGAAATGCGTCGCCAACGCTATACAGAAGCCGGCACCGCGCCCAAGATCACGCTCAGGTTCCTCGCGGCACCCTCCGCGGTTAATTTCGGCGGAAACGCTCATGGCGGAATCGTCATGCGCTGGATTGATGACGCCGCACGAACGTGCGCGACCACGTGGAGCAAGCGCGACTCCGTGGCTGCATATTCCGGCGGCATTCATTTCTACAACCCAGTTCACATCGGCGACCTTGTAGAGGTAGAAGCGCGCCTCATTCACACTGGCGCACGAAGCATGCACGTAGCAATCCATGTTCGTTCCGGAGATCCCGCAACGGGCAGGCTCCGCCCGACAACGCAGTGCATGAGCATCCTCGTCGCAAAGGGCGAGGACGGCAACGCACAGCCCGTCCCCAGATACTCCCCCGCCTCGACAGAGGACACGGCACTTGACGAACACGCCGTCAATCTCATTGAGATGCGCGCAGCCTTGAAGTTTCTTCCCGTCGATTTCAAGATTTGAGCTTCTGCCGCTGATAGCCAACGGCCATTGGACGTGCCCCACTCGCTTCGCCACGCCCCGCCGTTTCAACCATTCGCGAGCAGATGTAGAAGCGCGAGCCGACTCTCGGGCGCGACGGTTACAGCCCGCCCCGAGCCGCTGGCGATGAAACGTGCGGATTTTCGCCCTGCGGCGGCGGCACGGCGTCTCGAGCTGTACACATCAGGCGATCCTCATTCCGAAGGCCAAGCATCCGCCGATTGTCAGTCACTGACACTTATGAATATACTTACTGTCAGTGACTGACTGAGGTGCCCGTGGAGATATCCCGCACCCAACATCAAAAAGGAGCATCGTGCCCGAAAATAGTGCCTTTTGGCTTTTGAAGGCCAGCGGCGCGCACCGAGTTGGGCCCGCCCCCTTCACCGATGCGTCAGCCGGAGAAGTTGTCGTCCGAGTCAAAGCAGTGGCCATGAATCCGATCGACATAATGCCCGGCATTGCCAGGCGGCTGCTGCTTCCCTGGACGACCTATCCAACTGTGCAGGGGTCAGACGTCGCCGGCGAAGTGGTGCAGATCGGTCCCGGCGAGACACGCCTCAAGGTCGGCGACCGTGTCCTTGGCCACGCCATGGGCGTCGCGAAGGATCGCACCGGCGCTCCGGAGGGCGCTTTTCAGCAGTACGTCGTGCTGCTAGCGCACATGACATCCCCCATTCCTGACACCTTGAGCTACGAGCGGGCGGCGGTGCTGCCATTGGGAGTGTCGACCGCAGCTTCCGGATTGTTCCAGAAGGACCAGCTCGGGTTGGCGCTTCCCACCCTTGACGCACCCGAGCGACAGGAAACTGTTCTTGTGTGGGGCGGCTCAACCAGCGTGGGTGCCAATGCGATCCAATTGGCCAGCAATTCTGGCTACCGCGTCGTGAGCACAGCGTCGCGTCGCAACTTTGACTACCTCACCTCCCTCGGGGCCGTGGGCGCTGTCGACTACCACGATTCCGACGCGGTTGAGCAGCTCATCACCCTGATCGGAGATGCTCCCCTGGCCGGGGTTCTGGCAATTGGAACCGGGTCGCTGAAACCGACAATCGAAGTTGCAGCACGTCTGCCCGGAGCCAAGAAGGTCGCGGCCGCTCAGCCTGGGCTGCTCGTCTCCTTGCAGCGCGGGCGTGCTGGCAAGAAGGGGGTTCAATTGACCGCAATCTGGGGTGGCTCGTTAAAAAATAACTAGGTGGGACCGGCTGTCTATGTGGATTTCCTTCCAGCGGCACTTCAGTCGGGCGAGTATCAGGCTGCACCAGAACCGTTAGTCGTCGGCGACGGCCTCGATCAAATCCCTGTCGGGATGAAGCGACTCCACGAAGGCGTGTCCGCCGCCAAGGTCGTCGTTACCGTTTAGGCACTCACCCCCTGTCGGCACGCACAGATGTGCGTGATTCAGGACTGAGTCACGGGCATGGCGGTCAGCTGCCTGACAGATGATGCCGACTCGTCGATTACCGCTGCTAGCTCCCGCGTTGGCTCTCGAAGCCATCGAACGAAAGCGTCGTGGAACACCACTCCAGCCAATGCACCGGTCAACGCAGCAGCGGTATCGCTGGCTCCAACGTCTCTTAGTGCTGTGCCGATCGCGTCGCTGAATTGATTTCGTTTAGTCAGTTCGCGTTCTTGAAGGTCTACGTGCGCGTCGATTATTCGCTGTCGCTCACGAACTAGGTCTGGGTGCTCCTCAAATAATGGAGCTACTGCGCGAAGGCCCGTAATCGCGAGCTGGAACGCAGGCGCGGGCGCCGCATCTTGGATCGCGCGTATGGCGAGCTGCTCCATGGCAGAGCCGTTGGCGAACAGCATTTCTCGTTTGTCCGCGAAATGACGGAAGAAAGTTCGCTCTGTGAGCCCTGCTCGTTCGGCGATTTGCGCCGCCGTGATCTCACCGTACCCGTGATGGCGGTACAGCTTGAGCGCGGCTTGTTCCAACCGTCTACGAGACTCGATTCCACGACTTCCCACACGTCGATTCTACCTAAAATGACAGTCACTGACACACGGTCGGATGATGACTGTCGCTGGCTTATATCCACTCGAAGCCTCATCGACGGCTACGGCGAGAACAGCAATTCTCGTCACGGGCCTCAACCCGGAAGTTGACACGATCGGGTCTCGAGGCGGTACGTTACTTGTCCACTCCAAGGGAGATTTCAGTTGGAAGGCCTTCTTCGAGTATGAGCACTGAGGTCCCCGTCGGAGCAAGATTCCGAAGTAGACCTACGTGGAGGTCTTGGTGGACCTTGGCTAGGCCGCTCTGGTGAATGGGTATTACAACTGCGGGTTTGACGGCACGGACGAAATCGATCGCTTCGGATGCCTTCATCCAGGGACCACCGATCGGTGTGAGCAGGACGCGTACCCCCTGGTGGGCAACGTCCAGTGCGTCGCCGGGATGCCAGATCGAGCCATCGATCACGAATCCGGTGTTGACCGTCTGCGGCAGTTCACGATGGATAATCGCGTGATCTGGTCCGGTCACCTCCAGAGCGACACCCTTTTCCTCGATCAAATCGCCCGTCGCTACCGTGCGCACATTCGGGATGTTGAGTGCTGCAGCGACCTCGGCGTTGGTAACAACTGATATGTAGTTGGTTCCTGTCAAGTGGCAGGGGAAAGAGCGCCCGGAGTGATCGGTCTTCGGGCGCTCTTTCGTTGGCTGGCGGGGTCGTTTTCGGTGTCGTGCGTGTCGGGTGGCGACGCGCGGTCAGACTGATATGCGCGGGTTGGTTACCGCAGGACGAACTGTTCGGCTGGAGCGGTTGCGCTTGTCTAGAGTCGAGCGTGACACGGTGGTCGTGTTGCTCATAGCTGTGTCGCGGGTCGCTCCTCGCGCTGCCGTCACCGATGTGTCCCTGCCGGCCGGTCTGGGGGGTCTACTCGTCCATGATTGCCAGGGACCAGCACCAGCCGGCGAGCTCGCGGGCGATCGCGACGTTGGCGATTGTGGAGCGTTTCTTCCGGGCGACCATCTGTTGCCATCGATGGTGGAGACGCTGGTTGCCTTCATGCCCGCGGGTCGCTGCCGCTGGTGGTGCGGCCGCCCACCTCGATTTCATCGTTTCCCCGGGGCGGTAGGCGACCCGGTGATGCCAGGCGGCTTCGACGAGGAGGCGGCGGGCGTGACCATTGCCGGTTTTCGTGATCGATCCCTGCGACCGGGACTGGCCCGAGGAGTGTTCTGAGGGAACCAGGCCGACGAATGAGGCGATCGTGGCCCCGGTGAACCGGTGCCAGTCGCCGATCTCGACCGCGAGACCGAACCCGGTCAGCGTCGAAATCCCGCGCAGGCAGCCGAGCCTGGCCACGATAGGGGCGTATTCGCTGCTCGCAGCCATCTCCTCGATTGCGGCGTCCAGCCGAACCTTACGGGCAAGGATCTGCTCCACAGCCTCATAGTCAGCGTCGAACGCCGCACGAAGACCAGGATGCCCAAAACGCTGCCGCCTCAACCACGCATCGTGGGCGCCAGTCCACGCTTTGGCCTCGTCATAGACGATCCCATGCCGAAGCAGCAGCTTCGATAACCGGTGCCTCGCCGCCATCAGATCGCCGCGGTTATCTTCCCGGGCGCGCACCAGATCACGGCAGGTCTCCTGCTCGATCGAGGGCACCCGAACCGCGACGATCTCCCCCAACCGCACCAGCCTCGCCAGATGCAACGCGTCCCGCTCATCGGTTTTGACCCGGTCACCTGCAGGGCGCTGCAACTTCGACGGCGCCGCGACCACACACACGATCCCCGCCGCAGCGAACATCCTGGCCAAACCAAACCCCGTCGGCCCGGCCTCATAAGTCACCGCCGCTGGGCCGGGAAACTGTTTCACCCAATCGAGGACCTCGGCCAGCTGATACCCAAACCGTCGCCGGGTGATCTCACCCGTGCTCTCATCGATCGCGCACCCGACGATGCTGCGGGCGTGCACATCAAGCCCAATACTCATACGCTGAGAAACCACTGGGGCCTCCATTCAACTCCTGGATAGGCCAGCCCCGATACGGCTGGCAACCCACGTTTACTTGAATGAAGGCCCCAGCCTCAAGAGGACCGAAGACTCATATCGTCTAGTGCACCGGGGTTGGCGGCTAGGAGCGATGAGAGGCGAGTCGTTTTGGAGCGCCTTGAAGTTCCGCACGCCAAAGTGAACTCGATTGGTGATCTTCTCCACGACCCACACCTCACAGCTGTTGAAATGTTTCCCCGCCGCGTCCACCCAACCGAGGGACCGATTCGTATAGCGCGCGCACCATTCCTTTTCGATGACATTCCGTTACCCCCCGTCAGTTTTGCCGAAGAGTTGGGAGCGTCAACGGGTCGCTTCCGTGCACAACCCGCTGGAGAGGTAGGTATATGAAATGAACAACCCCGTCACATCGCACCTGCTTGCGCTGAAAGGGCAGACCATCAGTCGAATGCCTAGAAGTTTTAGCTCGGATTGGCCGAACCTCAAGTCCTTGGCTCCCAGGGCCGCGGTGCCGGCACTCAGTGCGGCGGCACGAAAGGACCTTGGCACCCCGAAGCTAAACCGAAGCGGGGTACCTCGATGAAAACGATTGTCGTTGTCGGAAATCCGAAACCAAAATCCAGGACCATGGATGCTGCGGAGAAGTTGTCCTGGTCCCTTGGATACGACGTTACGGGTTTCGTCGATGTCATCGACCTTGGGGCCGGCCTATTGGCTTGGGGCGACCCAGGTGTGCGTGCAGCCGTGGAACTCGTCGCTGATGCTGACCTGGCGATCTTCGCTAGTCCTACGTTCAAAGCCACTTACAGCGGCGTCCTGAAACTTTTTCTCGACCAGTTCGCGGGGTCCACAGGGCTAGAGGGTGTGGTCGCTATCCCTCTCATGCTTGGCGCCGGTCCGGGACATGCTCTCACGGCCGAGCTGACTCTCAAGCCTGTGTTGGTGGAGCTCGGAGCGATCTGTCCGACGCCCGCCGTCTATCAGCTCGACAGCACCTACCTCGCCGACCCGGCTCTTCCTTCTTGGGTGTCGCAGTGGTCGGGAACCATCACTTCGATGCTCACTAATAAACCGGGCCGGTAGCGGCGGCATGTGCCGGGAATGTTAAAGCGCTTCGCGAGCCATGGACGGGAAATTCGCGTTCGACCGAGAGGCAACTACTTCAGCAAAGCCTCTACCTGCTCTGCGAACAAGTCGGGCCGAGAGATGAATGGGTGGTGCCCTGTTGGCAGCTCGACAGACCGGGTCGCGCGGGCCGCATGAAAACGTTGCAGGTCGACTGATGTGCTGCGGTCCTGCCCACAGACTATGTAGGTGGAGTCGACGCCTTCCCACCCTGCGACCGTAGTGGGCGTTATGAAGGCCGCGGCGGCTTGCGCGGTTGTCCTCTGCCACGCCTGCTGCTGAGCTTCCCCGTCCGCGTCCTGAAGGAAGCGGGCGGCAAACGAGGACGCGTCGTAACCGGACAATCCGAGCGTCCCGTCGCCGTTGTCATCGATGGACACCGGATCGCTTTCGCCGCTCATGATCGCGCTTTGGGATTGCCCAACATCGGGAAGGTAGGAGGACACATAAAGAAGGTGAGCGACAGAGGGGTGATGCCCCGCTTCTGCAATTACGGTGCCGCCGTACGAGTGACCGACAACGATCGCGGACTCGACATCGTCGAGAACAGCGCGAAGCGCTTGCGCGTCAGCGACGAGCCCACCAATTACGTCGTCCGGTGCCGCTTCGCCGCAAGATGGCAGATCAACTGCCCGGCTCTGCAATCCAATGCGTTCTACGAGGAGATCCGCGGTGCGTTGCCACCACCACTGTCCGTCGCGGACCAGAGCTCCGTGCACGAAAATTAGTTCCATCTCATCTTCCTTTCAAGAAACTAAGTTCGGCGACAGCAGTGCCGTCAGGTCTGAACCACGTGGTCCGTTGTATGTCTTATGAATTGTCGCCGCTTTGCGCCGCGATTCACAGCCTCGGTTGCTTGTCGATTCGACGCTACGGCTCGATAAACAGTTGGGGAAACAAATTCTGCTCACAGCAGCAATCCTTGCGCCCCGGACGATTCCGGCGCACTAGGGCAAAGCGCCGATTTGGTAGTGCCGCCGCCCGGCGCGCGCAGCGAGGACGCGGACGACCTAGTTCGACGGGCCAGACCGATACGGGCCCCGCCGACCATTGAGGCAGGGCTAGTGAGAAAGCGCCGCCAGCCTCGATATTTCGACGCTTGCCTCGTCCACAATGCGGCGCATCAACACGTCTACGGTTGGGATGTCATGGATCAAACCCTGCGCCATGCCCACTGTCCATATTCCGGCCTCGACGTCGCCCGTTTCGTACACGGTTCGCCCGCGGGCGCCAGCAACAAGTTCTCGAACATCTTCGAATCTGCCGCCGGCGCCAAGGATCTCCACGACTTCAGCACTGATCGTGTTGCGAGACACGCGCATGGTGTTGTTCAGAGACCGGAATATGAGCTCTGTATCCCGTTCGTTTGAGTCGACGATGGCGCGCTTGATTTTGTCGTGAATGGGCGCTTCCTCAGTGCAGAGGAATCGCGTCCCCATGTTGATTCCGCTCGCCCCCAACGCAAGGGCCGCGACGAGTCCGTGCCCGTTCGCAAACCCGCCCGAAGCGATGAAGGGGATCGAGATCTGCTCCGCCGCCGCAGGAATCAACACCAGGCCCGGTATGTCGTCTTCTCCGGGATGCCCTGCACATTCGAACCCGTCGATGCTGAGTGCGGTGACGCCCGCGGCCTGGGCGCTCAACGCGTGGCGGACACTGGTGCATTTGTGAATGACCTTCACGCCGTGTTCGCGGAAGAAGTCCATGTGGGGAGCCGGGTTCGCGCCTGCGGTCTCGACCACTCGCACTCCAGCGTCGACGATTACGCGCCGATACTCGTCATACGGCGGCGGGTTAATCGAGGGAAGGATCGTCAAGTTGACGCCAAACGGCTTCTGCGTCAAAAGCCTGGTTCGTTCGATCTCGCGCGCGAGATCGGCGGGAGTTGGTTGGGTGAGAGCCGTAATGATGCCGAGGCCTCCGGCCTCCGAAACGGCGGCAGCAAGCTCGGCCCTGCCCACCCACTGCATTCCGCCCTGCACGATCGGATGGGTGATGCCGAACTCCTCTGTAAATGCGGTGGTTATCACTTCTTCAGACCCTTCTTTGACACGTTGCGCGCTTCGAATTCTGGAACGCGCCTCTCCAGAAAAGCGGAAATACCCTCTTGTGAATCCGGATGAGCGTCCATCAGTCTCAGGGTGTCCGATTCGGCGCGCCGGGTCTGAGCTGCTGACGCCAACGCGGGACGGTTCAGCAGTCGCTTTGTCAGCGCGACAGAAGTCGGGGATGCCCGGTGGGAGATTTGTTCGGCAACCTTCATCGCGGTTTCGAGTACCGAGTCACGGGGCGACGTCTGCGTCACAATCCTTCGTTTGTATGCCTCTTCTGCGCTGAGCAGACGTCCGGTAAGCAGCAGCTCGACGGCGCTGGTTCGGCCCGTCAGACGTTCGAGCAGGTCGCTGGAGATGCCTTCCGGGGTGATTCCGAGGTTGACGAAGGGGAAGCCTATTCGGGCCTCGTCGGACATGACCCGCAGATCCGCTCCCAGCGTCATCGTGGCTCCTCCTCCGATGGCGTCACCATTGATGGCGACCACCGAAACCGCAGACATCGCGAGCAGCCGTTGCGTAATCGCGCCGATTGGCTCGAGCCACTCCGCGTACTCGGATCCATCGGCGACCAATTCGTGGTGGAGGCTTTCGACGCCGGAACCGAAGTCGGCACCGGCGGAGAAAACAGCACCCGACCCGGTGATGACGACTGATCGAATCGACCAATCGGCCTCAACATCATCGAGCGCGGCGATAAGCGACCTACTCACCGGGCCGGTCAGGGCGTTGCGCTTGCCATGAGAAATCGTGAGAAGCCGAACGTGCCCTATGTCTGTGGCGTCGAGGTATGGAGCATCGGGCGATTCGGACATTTAGCTCTCCAGTGGTTGAACCGTAAGTATATGTTCGTTAGGCTATAACATCTCGGCACCACTTTGAGTCGAACTCCCAAGGAAGCGAGTTGTCATGAAGATCACCCAGTCGCTGCACAGGTCGGTGCAAATAGATCCGAACCGCCTGATGACGGTTGACGGAGATCGCCGAATCACCGCGAAGGAATCGTTCGAGCGGGTAAGCAAGCTAGCGGGTGCGCTCATCGCCTACGGCCTAAGTGTGGACGATCGCGTCGCGATTCTCGCTCAGAATTCTGATCGATATCACGAGGTGCTCTTGGCAGTTCCGTGGGCTGCTGGTGTGGTGGTCCCACTGAACAGCCGATGGAGCCCCGATGAGGTCGCCTTCGCGCTTGAAGACTCAGGCGCGACCGTTCTATTCGTTGATCAAGCATTCGTCGACGTCGGCCTCGGGATGAAAAGAAGGCTGCCCCAAATCCGCACATTGATTTATATGGGAGGCGACCGCTGTCCTTCCGGAGCTGAGGATTACGAGGCGCTTATCTCGGCAGCAGAGGTGGCGGGTGACGCGGGTCGCGGCGGAGATGACTTGTATGGCATCTTCTTCACCGGCGGGACGACGGGTTTTCCGAAGGGCGTCATGCTGAGCCACGACAACCTCATGGTGTCAACGTTGAGCATAATCAGTACCGGGCATTTTCTGACCCCCCGCGGACGGATTCTTCATGCCGCGCCAATGTTTCACCTCGCCGATATCGGACAGTGGATCGGTGGGAACCTCCTCGAGTCGACCCATTACTTCATGGACGCATTCTCCGGTGCCGGTGTTGCTAGATCGATCTCCGAGAACAATGTCACCGACGTGCTTCTCGTGCCGACGATGATCCAGATGGTATTGGAGGCAGCAGCAGCAAACTCGATCGACCTCTCCCCCGTTTCCCACGTTGTCTATGGTGCCTCACCAATCACGGACACTTTGTTGCAGAGCGCTCGCGCCCAATTCAGTGAGGCGGAATTCACCCAGGCATATGGGATGAGCGAGCTAGCGCCCGTCGCGACGATCCTGCTCCCCGAGGATCATTCCGACTCGGAGTTACGACGCTCGGGCGGGCGCGCTGCACCGTTGACAGAAATTAGGATCGTGGACGGCGAAGACAATGAATTACCGAGACGAACTATCGGCGAGATAGTCGCTCGGGGAGGCAACGTGATGCTGGGCTACTGGAACCGTCCTGAGGAGACGGCGCAGGCGCTTCGCAATGGCTGGATGCACACGGGCGACAGTGGCTTCATGGACGAGAGCGGGTACGTCTTCATCGTTG
>Ga0302193_10004577_pt1 | contig 10904 bp, 11 predicted proteins | sample II_Bog_E3_3_FD_200228 | JGI IMG/M metagenome (GOLD analysis project Ga0302193, IMG submission 200228) | Peat permafrost microbial communities from Stordalen Mire near Abisko, Sweden - II_Bog_E3_3 | ecosystem: Environmental > Terrestrial > Soil > Wetlands > Peat | place: Sweden: Abisko...
AAATGTGAAAATATATCATATAGCATATGCATATTAGTCGGTATTCTATAATTTTAGGCATGCCCATAATCATATGGGCGTATTTACGAGACTGTCACATTCGCCTTAACGTTGTTGCTGTGATTCGAAGCAAACGCGTGTCGAAATGCGCTATGGACTCGCGATTATTTAGTTTGTATTGGCGCAAGTGGAGGGAAGGTATGATTTATGTTCTTTCTTTATTGCGCGATAAGCGTGGTGTCAGCTCGTTGGAATATGCGGTTCTGGCCGGCATCGTGATCGCCGTTCTTTCTACGGCCCTGGGTAACACCGCCGGTGATTCAGGCTTGGGTGCGCAAATCCTCGCTCTCTTTGTCAAGATCAACAACTTGTTGACGGCTGCTTAAAGCTAATCCACTGCATTAATCGCAGTGATCATGTTTTTTACATGGGCGGCGGCGGGAATTTGCCTGGTCGCCGCACTGCGTGATCTGTTCTGGCGACAGATTGACAATGGCTTGGTGCTGCTGCTTTTGCTTCTGTGGGGGGGCTTTGCCATGCTGAGGCAAAGTGACCTGGATTTCGTGTGGGGGCACGTGGAATCCGGTCTTCTTGTCTTCCTAGCCATGTTCGCCTGCTACTGCTTCGGTTGGATCGGTGGCGGCGATGTCAAACTGGCGGCCCCCGTCTTCCTGTGGTCGGGCATCGGCCATTTACTTCCAATCCTGTTCATTGTCGCCATGACGGGCCTGCTTTTGGCCCTGCTGGGGGTGGCGGAACGGTTCCTGCCTAAATCCGTCCGCCGCGTTCTATCTCCCTTTTCTGCCGAACGGGATGTTCCCTACGGCGTCGCTTTGGCGGCGGGGGGCATCGTGGCCATTCTGGCCTCCATGGCCGAAGGACAAGCCTGACTATGAACAAACATTCCTTTGTGCGCATCGCAGCGATCCTGGTTTTGGCCGTGGTCTTCGCCTTGCTGTTGCGCTGGCTGTTTGTCACCTCCAACACTCCGCCCCAGGTGGCCAAGGTTGAAATACAGGTGGCGGCTTCGGCGATGTCGGCCGGTCTTTTGATCAAGGCCGACGATCTGGCCTGGCGCGAAATTCCCGTCAGCGCGGTGGTCAAGGGCAACATCGCCAAAGGGGACGCCACCGCCAAACGGCTGCTGGGCGCGGTGGTCCGCCATCCCATAGAAGAAGGTGCCGCCCTTACCGAGAAGGACGTGGTCTTCCCTGATGCTCCAGGCTTCTTGGCGGCAGCCTTGCAGCCCGAGATGCGGGCCGTGTCGGTGGCCATTGACGATGTCACCGGCAATGCCGGCCTGATTCTGCCGGGGGATCGGGTGGATTTGATTCTGACCCAACGGATCAATCAGTCGGAAACACCGGATGCTCCGCCCAAGGTCGCCAGCGAAACCATCCTGAGCGGGGTGCGGGTGATCGCCGTCGGCTCACAGATCCGCGTTCCCGACAGCGATGCGGCGCCTGTGCCCGGCAACGGCAACGGTCGCCCTGGCACCGCCCGCACCGTGACCCTGGAGGTGGACCCTCGCGATGGAGAGAAGGTGACGGTGGCCAGCCGCCTGGGCCAGCTCTCCCTGGCGCTGCGCAGTCTGGCGACCTATCGCCGGGCTGGCGATAGCGCCGCCGAAACACCTTTGGAAGAGACGGCGCCGGTGTGGGGCGAGGACGTCTCGGAGGCGGTGCGCAGTCTGGCCGACAAACCGGTGATTCACACGGTCTCTCAACATTCCGCGCCCCTGCCGCCGCAAATCTTCCACGGCGGCGGCAAGAACTCCCAATAAGACGTTTCCCGCAGGACTAGGGACAAAGGTATCGCAAATGAATTTTACCAGCGGAATAATTGCCTTGATGCGGTCCGTCGGGATCGTGGCGGTCTTCCTGGCGCTCTCTCTGCTGCCTCTTTCGGCACCGAGCGCCGCCGAGACAGGAGATGGCGGTGGACAATTGCTGCTCTCCATCGGGGAAGGCGAGCTGATTCGTCTGCCGCGCCCGTCCAGCAGCGTCTTCATTGCCAATCCCGATGTTGCCGACATTCAAGTGCCGTCATCGGGCGCCATCTTCGTGTTGGGCAAGAAGGCCGGCAGCACCACTTTGATCGCCATCGATTCCGCAAACCAGACTGTCCTGCGCAAGACCATCGTGGTCCGCCATAATCTGGCCGAGATGCACGACCTGCTGAAGCAGCGGTTTCCCTCTTACCAGTTTGAACTGACCTCGGCCCCTGGTTCGCTGATGGTGCGCGGCGTCGTCGATGATCCCGAGGATGTCAACGCCGTCGCCACCACTTTGACGCCGCAGCTGGCTAAGGACGAGAAGCTGGTGAATGAGGTGACGGTTCCCCGCTCCAATCAGGTACAGCTTAGGGTGCGTGTGGCCGAAGTGTCCCGCGACATCAACCAGCAATTCGGCTTCAATTGGTCTGCCCTGATGCAGCCCGGCCATCTGGTGACCGGCCTCTTTGCCGGCCGCGAGTTTTCCAGCACCACCAACGGAACGACGCAATATTCTACGAATTCGAGCAACGCCTGGTCCATGTTGGGCGGCTATTCCGGCGGCAAATATTCGGTCCAGGCCATGCTCGACGCCCTCGACTCCGAAGGGCTGATCACCGTCATGGCCGAGCCCAATCTGACCGCTCTGTCGGGTCAGACCGCCAGCTTCCTGGCCGGCGGCGAGTTCCCCATCCCGGTGGCGCAAAGCAGCACCACCAACACCATCACCGTGGAATTCAAATCCTTCGGCATTGCCCTCGACTTTACGCCGACGGTGATGTCGAACAACCGCATCAGCCTGCTGGTCCGTCCCGAGGTCAGCCAGATCAACACCAATTACAGCGTCACCATCGACGGCACCAACATTCCCGGCCTGTCGGTTCGGCGTGTGCAGACGACGGTTGAACTGGCCAGCGGCCAGAGCTTCGCCATCGGTGGCCTGTTGCAGGACAATATGACCGAGACGCTGTCGCGCTTTCCTGGGCTTGGCAGCATACCGGTCTTGGGCAAGCTGTTTTCGTCGCAGAACTACCAGAACAACAAGAGCGAGCTGGTGGTGATCGTGACCGCCTACATCGTGCGACCGACCAACGGTCAGGCTCTGCGCACGCCGCTGCAGAGTCTGAAGCCGGCCAACGATGTGGAAAAGATCGTCGAAAATCATACCGGCCTCGATCCCATGGCTGCGGGTTCTCCGCGGCTGATGGGGCAAGCCGGCTTCATCTATTGAGGAGAAGCATGATGACCCGCCGTGCACCATTCGCCCTGCTGGTTCTTGCAGTTCCTCTTCTGGCGGGCTGCATGCCCCGGCCCGATTATCACGACCTGCCCACCTCTTCGGTGATCAGCCTCCAGGTTACGGCCTCGACCGAGGTTCCGGTCGCCAACATCCTGGCCCCCACTCCGGCAGACCATGACGCCGTTCAGCAAGCCTTGGCCGGAGCGACCGAGGGGGTGCGCGTCCGCCTGCGACTCCCTGCCGACGTCAAGGCGGTTCCTGACGGCGAGCATTTGCGTAAGTCCCTGGCCTATCTGGGCATCCCCGCCGGCATCACCGCCATATCTCCCATGTCGTCCGAAGGTGCGGGCAGTGTTTTGGCGGTCTTCCATCTGGCCGCGGTGGCGCCCGATTGCGCCTCGATGGTCACTCATTCCGAGACCATCAACCAGAATGGCCGACCCAGTATCTCGTTCGGTTGCGCCACCTATACCAATCTGGCGGCCATGGTCGCCGATCCGGCCGATCTGGAGAGTGGGCGGGGGCTTGGTCCGACGGATGGCTCCAGCATGGATGCGGCCGTTGATCGCTATCAAAACGACAAGGTCAAGGCTCTGTCCAAGAACACCGCCACCACGGCAGCCCCTTCGACATCCAACTGAACTGGAAAGCGTTGTCATGTCGTCGATGGATAACCAACCGCAAGCCAACCGTCATTCGGAGTTCATGGCGTTCCTGTCCGACGCCGAGAGTGTCGTGGTCGTCGAGCGCTATGCCGTCCTGCAGAAGCTACCCTCTCCGTTGATCCGCCAGGGAGACGTGGAGGACGCCATCTCCGCCCTGCGTAAGGCGGAAAAACCGCCCCTTCGTTTGATGATCGATATTTCGGATTCCGCCGATCCGCTGGGCGATCTGGCCCGCCTGGCCGATGCCTGCAACACGGACATCTCTGTCGTGGTGGTCGCCAGCCGTACAGATGTTGGCCTGTTCCGCGATCTGTTGCGCATGGGAGTGGACGATTATCTAACGAAGCCTCTGACCGTCGATCTGCTGCGTCATACCGCCATCCACCCTAATCGGAAGACGACGCCATGTTGATGAGGGACGGCGCACCCGGAGGCAGTCGCCAGATTCCGCGTAACACGGAGTTCATGGCCTTTCTTGTCGATGCCGAAAGCACCTCGGTGGTTGAGCGTTTCACTCTCGAGCAGATGATGCCCCACACCCTGGTTCGCCAAGGAACGGTGGATGACGCCATCCATGCTCTTGCCTACCTTGATCGACCGCCACAGCGCTTGGTGGTCGATATTTCCGCTTCGGCCATGCCGTTGTCCGATTTGGCTCGTCTGGCCGATGCCTGCGCCCCCAGCGTTTCAGTGGTGGTCATCGGGGATCGCAACGATGTCGGGCTGTTCCGTGAACTGTTGCGCATGGGCGTCGATGACTATCTGTCGAAGCCTCTGACCGTCGAACTTCTTTGCCGCGTTCTCGGCTCGCAACAGGCGCCTGAGCCGGTGCAGCAGGCCCGTACCGGCAAGCTGGTGGCCTGCGTCGGGGCTCGTGGCGGCGCGGGAGCCTCGACGGTTGCGGTTAATTTAGCTTGGGCCTTGGCCAATCAGCAGCAACGGCGCGTCGCTTTGATTGACCTTGATCCCCATGGCGGCCCTGTCAACGTGCTGCTTGGCACCCGGAGCAATGAGGGTTTGACCGACGTTCTGAAGAACGTCAACCGGCTGGACCCCCATTATGTAAACCGCACCCTGGTGCCGATTGGGCCGCATCTGTCGGTGTTGTCGTCCGAGATGGATTTCTCGGCGGGAACTCAACCTGATCTGTTGGCCTTGCAGCGTTTGTTCAACGAACTGAAGAAGCATTTTCATTACATCATCGCCGATCTGCCGGATCGTGCCGGTCCGGTGAGCCAATGCGTCATTGAGGCGGCGCAGACGACGGTGTTGGTCAGCGATCCTTCGGTCTATGGGGCCCGAGAGTCGGCTCGTCTGATCCGGCAGGCGGAAAATCGCGACAACAGCGTACCGTTGATGTTGGTGATTAATCACGCCCATTCGGAAGTGAAAGCCGAGCTTTCCATTGGTGATTACGAGGAGGCAATCGGGCGCAAGGTGTCGCTGGAGCTCCCCCACGACGCCGAGGCGGCATCGGCGGCGGAGAACCTCGGGCAGCCTATCGTCACAGGCAAGGGGGTTTTGGCCCAGGCATTGTTGCAGTTGTCCCATGATCTGTCAGGTCGGCGGATCGAAAAACAGGCCGCCAATACGATCAGGCTGTCGCCCTTGCTCGTCCAGGCCCTGAGCGGTCTTCAGGGCCTTTGGAAAAGGCTCACCTGATGTTCGGGCGCAAGAGCAATCTTTACCCCGAGAGCCAATATCGCGAGATGGACGCCAATGCCGGCGAAGACGAGGACATCGCCTCGCCGGTTTCCACCTATGAGCCGCCGTCCTTGCCGCCAAAGGAGAAGGGCAAGGGCCTGCTGGCTGAGATGAACAACAATCTCCAGGCCCATGAACAACTGGTCCGTTCCTCCACGTTCCTGGCGGTGCGCAGTGCCGTTTTCGCCAGTATGAACATCTCTGCCGCCGTGACCGGAAGCCGTGAGCAGGTTCGCCATGACATGGTCAGCTTGGTGGCGGATGTGGTTGCCCGCGACCGTCTGATGGTCACCGGCAACGAGCAGGCGATGATGGTCGAGGAGTTGCTGAACGACATGTTCGGCATTGGTCCCATCGAGCCATTGCTGCAGGACGACACCATCACCGATATCCTGGTCAACGGCCCCGATCAGGTTTTTGTCGAGCGTCATGGACGGCTTGAATTGACCCCCTACAAGTTCCGCGACCATACCCATGTGGTCAATGTCGCCAAGCGCATCGCCGCCTCGGTGGGCCGGCGGGTAGACGAGACAAGCCCGATGGTGGATGCCCGTCTGGCCGATGGCAGTCGCGTCAACGTCGTGTTGCCGCCGCTTGCCCTGCATGGCGCCTGCATCTCGATCCGCAAGTTTTCGCGCATGAACGTCACTCTGAATCGCATGGTTCAGCAGGGCAATCTGTCCGCCGCCATGGCCCGGGTGTTGGAAATCGCGACCGCCTGCCGCTGCAACATCCTTATCTCCGGTGGTACAGGCTCTGGCAAGACCACCATGATGAACGCCATTTCGCGCGTCATCGACCCGCGTGAACGCATCCTGACCATCGAGGATGCCGCCGAACTGCAATTGCAGCAGCCTCATGTGGTCACCCTTGAGACCCGCCCCGAGAATATCGAGGGCGGTGGGGCCATCGATCAGCGCCAACTGGTGCGCAATGCGCTGCGTATGCGTCCCGACCGTATCATCTTGGGCGAGACCCGAGGCAGCGAAGCATTCGATATGTTGCAGGCGATGAACACCGGCCATGACGGCTCGATGAGCACTCTGCACGCCAACACACCGCGCGATGCGGTCACGCGTCTGGAAAGCATGGTGTTGCTGGCCAATGGTAATCTGCCGCTGATCTCAATCCGGCGTCAGATCTCCAGCGCCGTGCATCTGATCGTGCAATTGGAGCGTATGCGTGACGGTGTGCGTCGCATTACCCAGATCACCGAACTGGTGGGCATGGAAGGCGACATCATCATCAGTCAGGATCTCTTCCTGTTCCGCTACGACCCCACCAACTTCGGCGAGGAGGTCAGAGGGGCTTTTGAATCCACCAAACTGCGCCCGGCTATCTCCAGTCGCGCGGCCTATTACGGCATGGAAAAGTCACTGCTGGAGGCCATGCAGGCATGAACCGCTCCGGCATAGCTCCCGAGGATGTCATTACCGTCGTTGGCTTTTTGGCCATCGTCATTATTGCCTTGGTTTGGGAGGCTATCCGCCATAACCGCGATAACTCTCCGCGCGCCAAAATCCGCCGCCGTGTCATGGAGATGACTGAGTCCAGTCGCCCGGTCGAGACGCTGGAGGAAAACGCCTCGAAGAACTCGGCGGCAATGACGCCCAACCGTCTGCAAGTGATTATCCACGATATGGCGGACAAGCTCACCCGCAAGGGTGGGCCTTTTGGGCCTCTGCTTCTGGTGGCTTCGGCCACGCTGTTGTCTTTGGTGGCGGTAGCGGCGGTTGTGTCGCTCAATCTATCGTTTTGGCTGCTGCCTCCAATGGTTCTTCTGGCGGCTTTTGCCGGAGGCAGTGCTTGCCACGCTGTTATCACCAACCGTTATAAACAGCGCTTTCTGCAGCAGTTCCCCGAGGCCCTGGACCTGATCATCCGCGCCGTGACGGCCGGCGTTCCAGTGATCCAGGCCATTCAGATGGCCGGCGAAGAGATGTCGGCGCCTTTGGGCCGAGAGTTCGCCCGCATCGGCAACGCCCTGCGCCTGGGCATGGATCAGCAGGACGTCATGGAGGCGGCCGCAAAGCATATCAACATTCCTGATTTCCGCTTTTTTGTCGTCTGCTTGCAGTTGCAGCGCGAGACCGGCGGTCCTTTGGCGGAAACGCTTGAGAATCTGTCCGGCGTCATCCGTGTCCGGCGGGACACCCGGCTGAAGACCCGCGCTTTAACGGCGCAAGGGCGCGCTGCCAGCAAAGCCATCTCGGCGATCCCTCTGGCGATGGTCGGCCTGATGCAGGCCAATGGGTCGAACTATCTGGAGATCATGTACTCCACCGCCAAAGGTCAGCAGTTGCTTTGGATTGCCGGAACGCTGGTGGTGCTTGGGCTGGTGGTCATCAACTATATGACGCGGATGGAGGCCTGAGCCATGGCACAGCAGGATCTCTTCCCGCTTGGCGTTGCCGCCACCATGGTGGTGGGGGTGGTGGCCTGGGTGGCCTTCCTCCGAGCCGGCAGCCAGTCCGTGCGTGCCGCCCAACGTGCCAGGGTCGAAGTCGGGCGATATGTCCGTCGAAGAGGCGCGGGGAACGAAGATGACGCGTCGCGGCCCATCCACCGTTCCTTGAACCGCCTGCTGGCCGAATGGGGCAGCAAGCTGCCGTTGTTTAACCCCAAGCAACAAAAAGAGATTGTTCTTCTTTTGGTCGCCGGTGGTTTCCGGCAAACGGCTGCTCTGCAGGTGTTTGTTGCCATCAAGGTCTTATGTGGTGGTTTGGGGGTGGCGGGGGCCTTGCTGGAACTGGGGACCAGTCAGACCGATAGCCCCTTCGTCATCTCGCTGCTCACGACTTTGGCTGGCTTCATGGTCGGCATGGTTGCGCCAGAGATGGCGCTGAAGCTGCTGGTGCGGCGGCGGCGGAAACAGATACACCGCCATCTGTCCGACGCCCTCGATCTTATGGTGATCTGCACGAACGCCGGATATAGCCTGAATGCGACTTTGCTCAATGTGTCCACCGAGATGAAATCATTGTGCAAGCCTTTGGCCGACGAGTTGGAGCTGACGTTCCACGAAACCCAACTGAATTCAGACACCGTGCTGGCCTTGCGCAGTTTTGCCGACCGAACCGGCGTCGAGTCCGTTCGAACGTTGGTCACCACTTTGATCCAGTCCCATCGTTACGGTACGCCCATCACCCAGGCTCTGAAGATTTTGGCTCGCTCTGAGCGCTCGGCGCGATTGCTGAGGCTGGAGGAGCAGGGGGCCAAGCTGTCGGTCAAAATCACGATGCCGATGATGATTCTTATCCTGCCCGCCGTGTTCATCATCATCGGCGGGCCGGCATTCCTTAGCCTTTCGGAGGCAATTTCGAAATGATCACGTCCTGCCGTCCAGCCATTGTCCTGGTCCTGCTTTCTCTTGCCGCCTGCGGCCTGCCTTCGAAGGACGCGCTCCACAACAACGCGGCGAATGCGGCGCTCAACGACAACAATCTGAAGCTGGCCAAGGTGACCTTGGGCAATGGGGACATCCCTGCTGCTCGTGATCTGTTCGCCCAGGCCGCCGCCCGCGATCCGAATAATTTGGAAGCCAGCATGGGGCAAGGCGACTGCGACCTTCTGTTGGGCGATAACGAGAAGGCTCGCATGGACTATGAGTCGACCGCGACACACTTTCCTAAAGCCATCGAGCCCCTGCTTTCCCTGGGGCGAGTGGACCTGATGCAGCGCCGCTTTGGTGCGGGCGAGGCCCATTATAGCAATGCCCAAGCCATGGCCCCGACCGATCCCCGCCCCTTGCTTGGGCTTGGCGTCGTCAGCGATCTGCAGGGGAAACACGAGGATGCCCAGAAATATTACCAGCAGGCCCTAAAGTTGCGCCCCGACGATATGGGAGCGCGCAATAACCTGGGGCTGTCTTTGGCCATGAGCGGCCATTCCCGAGAGGCCATCAATGTGCTCCTCGACATTGCCACTTCGGCCAACGCGCCACCTCAGACACGCCAGAATTTGGCGCTGGCTTACGGGCTGCAGGGCAATAACGGTGCGGCGGAAAGCATCCTGTTGGCCGAGGGCGATAGCACCGTGGTGCAGAATAATCTTGGGTATTACCGCTATCTGCGAAGCCACATGCCGCAAGAGGAGGCTAGCCGATGATCGGGCCACTTCCTTTTCGGCGTGACGGTTCAGCGCCGGCAATATTCTTGTTCCATTCTCTTATTCGGACGAGGCTGAATTGAATAAAATCGTCTCGACATTCCGCCGGCTTTTGGGAAGAGAGCCAGCCGCCCCGCCGAAGCCGACGGCGCTTCAGGAACAACTGCGGGCCGTCGTCAGTAGCGTCGAGCCTCATCGCCCCTTGTCGGTTCTCGGTTCGGGCGAACGCAGGAAGATCGAATGGAGTGACGATCTGACCGTCGGCAATCCCATGTTGGACGGGCAGCATAAGAAACTCATCGCCATGATCAACACCCTGGGTCAGCCGTCGCTGACCGTGGAGGAATTGGGTGAAGTCATCTTCGGTCTGCTGGAATATGCCGCCGTGCATTTTCGTGATGAGGAAGAGTATTTCACCGAGGTGGCGCCCGAGATCGTTTCCGTGCATTTCATGTCGCATACAGTGTTCATTGCTGGAGCCTATCGTTTTGTGCAGCGCTTCCAGCGTGGCGAGGCCTTAGCCCTGCAAGATACCGTTTATGACTTTCTTTGCGATTGGCTGCTTCACCATATTCGAGATGAGGATAGTCAGTATTATCGGCGCACTCACCCCGTGTGACGACGGCCTTTCGCAGGTCGTTTACCCGACATCCTGCGCCGATCCCATGAGTGGTCTATTTTCCCGATGGTGAGGGGCGATACCTCAGAAGGAACATTTGCACGGTCTCGTCGATCACAATGTCAGGAGAGAGCAACAGGCTGTCTCGGTTGAAAATTTTGGGCCACAAGGTCGCCCCATTGAGAAGACCCAGGAACTGCTGGGCAATCCAGCACGCCGAGCGAGGCCAGGTGGGACAGGTAGCGTGTAAAGCGCTCCAGGTAAGGATTCAGAACCGCGTCAAAGGCGGTTGCGATCCATGGAAATTGTCTGGCGTCGGCAATTGTCATTCTCAGCAGCCCGATGAACTCCGCCGGGGGCCTGGAACGCCAAAACTCCTTTGGCGATGAGGCGGAGCACATTTTCAACATCGCCTTGGGTCTCAATGCCGGGAGGAAGGGCTTGGCCAATCCGTGTCGAGACCCCCTCCAACATTTCTCGGAAGATGTCCTCCTTGCTGGGGAACTGATCATCGAGGCGACGACCCATCGCTTCCGTCCCATCCTGCTGACCGCCGCAGCGGCGATCCTTGGCATG
>Ga0302193_10004578_pt1 | contig 10902 bp, 12 predicted proteins | sample II_Bog_E3_3_FD_200228 | JGI IMG/M metagenome (GOLD analysis project Ga0302193, IMG submission 200228) | Peat permafrost microbial communities from Stordalen Mire near Abisko, Sweden - II_Bog_E3_3 | ecosystem: Environmental > Terrestrial > Soil > Wetlands > Peat | place: Sweden: Abisko...
GCTCGATCCATGAGGGCGGCGAGCTCGGCTACTCCCTCAGCCACGCCTTCGGCGCGGTGTTCGACAATCCCGATCTGATCGCCGCCTGCGTGATCGGCGACGGCGAGGCCGAGACCGGACCGCTGGCAACCGCCTGGCAGTCCAACAAATTCCTCGATCCGATCACCGACGGCGCCGTGCTGCCGATCCTGCATTTGAATGGCTACAAGATCAGCAACCCGACGCTGCTCGCGCGCATCGAGCCGGTGGAACTGGAACAGTTCTTCCGTGGCTGCGGCTGGACACCGTATTTCGTCGAAGGCGACGACCCCGCGGCGATGCACGAGCAGATGGCAAGTGTGATGGAGCAGGCGATCGCCGACATCCACCACATCCAGCAATATGCCCGCGTACACGCGGACCCCACCCGCCAGCCCTGGCCGATGATCGTGCTGCGCTCGCCGAAGGGCTGGACCGGGCCGAAGATCGTCGATGGCCTGCAGATCGAAGGCACCTTCCGGGCCCACCAGGTGCCGATACTGGTCGATGCCGCGCATCCCGATCACGTGGCGCTGCTGGAAGCCTGGATGAAAAGCTACAAGGCTGAGGAACTGTTCGACAGCAGCGGCCGCCTGCTGCCCGAACTCGCGGCCCTGGCGCCGCAAGGCGCGCAACGAATGGGGGCCAACCCGAACGCCAACGGCGGCATTCTGCTGCGCGACCTCGTCATGCCGGATTTCCGCGATCACGCGGTGGCGGTTGCCTCACCTGGCGCGGTGTCCGGCCAGGACACGCTGGTGCTCGGCGGGTTCCTGCGTGACATCGTCAGCGCCAATCGCGAGCAGCGGAATTTCCGGCTGTTCGGCCCGGATGAGACGCTGTCCAACCTGCTCGGCGCGGTTTTCGATGTCACCAACCGCCAATGGGACGACCGCAAGCAGGCCAACGACGAATTCCTCGCCCCCGCCGGCCGCGTGCTCGATTCCATGCTCAGCGAGCATCAGTGCGAGGGCTGGCTGGAAGGCTATCTGCTGACCGGCCGGCACGGGCTGTTCAACAGCTACGAAGCGTTCATCCGCATCATCGATTCGATGGCCAGCCAGCACGCCAAATGGCTGAAGGTGACGCGGGAACTGCCGTGGCGGCGCAACATCGCCTCGCTGAATTTCCTGCTGGCGTCCCATGTCTGGCAGCAGGACCACAACGGCTATACCCACCAGGATCCCGGCTTTCTCGATCATATCCTCAACAAGAAGCCGGAAATCGTGCGCGCGTATCTGCCGGCGGATTCCAATTGCCTGCTGTTCACCGTCGATCACTGCCTGCGCACCCGCCACCGGGTGAATGTGGTGATCGCCGGCAAGCACGCGCTGCCGCAATGGCTGAGCATGGAAGCGGCGGTGATTCACTGCACCGAGGGCATCGGCATCTGGCAATGGGCGAGCAATGACGAGAACACCACGCCCGATCTGGTCATGGCCTGCTGCGGCGACACGCCGACGCTGGAGGTGCTCGCCGCGGTTTCCATCCTGCGCACGCATCTGCCGGCGTTGAAGATCCGGGTGATCAACGTGGTCGATCTGCTCCGCCTCACCCCCGCCGGCGAGCATCCGCATGGCTTGAGCGACGATGCCTACGACGCGCTGTTCACCACCGACAAGCCGATCATCTTCGGCTTCCACGGCTATCCCTCGCTGGTCGAGCGCCTCACCTTCCGGCGCACCAACCGCAACCTGCATGTGCACGGCTATCGTGAGGAGGGCACCATCACCACGCCCTTCGACATGCGCGTGCAGAACGAGCTGGACCGCTGCCACCTGGTGCAGGACGCCATCGACCAGCTGCCGCAACTCGGCAGCCAAGGGAACGATCTCCGCCAACAGATGGCCGACCTGCTGGTGGCGCACAAACAATACATCGACGTTCACGGCGAGGATCTGCCGGAAATCCGCAACTGGAAATGGAGCCCCGCCACATGAGCCCACTGGCACTGGCCGACATCGCCCGGCAACTTGTGGACGCCGGGCGCGGCATTCTGGCGATGGACGAGAGCAACGCCACCTGCAACCGCCGCCTGGTGGCCGCCGGCATTCCCGCCACGCCCGAGGCACGCCACGCCTGGCGCGAGCTGATCGTCACCACGCCGGGCCTTGGCGACTGCATCAGCGGCGCCATCCTGTATGACGAAACCATCCACCAGGACGCCGCCGACGGCACACCGTTCGTGAAGGTCCTGACCGATGCCGGCATCATCCCCGGCATCAAGGTGGACACCGGCGCCAAGGACCTCGCCTTGTGCACCGGCGAGAAGATCACCGAAGGGCTCGACGGCCTGCGCGAGCGGCTGCACGGCTACGCCGCAATGGGCGCGCGGTTTGCCAAATGGCGCGCGGTGATCACGCTCGGCGACTCCACCCCCAGCACCGGCTGCATCGAGGCCAACGCGCAGGCGCTCGCCCGCTACGCCGCTTTGTGCCAGGAAGCCGATCTGGTGCCGATCGTCGAGCCGGAAGTGCTGATGAACGGTGCGCATACCATGGCGCACTGCGCCGCGATCACCGAAGCCGTGCTGCACAGCGTGTTCGCCCACCTCGCCACCCAACGGGTGCTGCTGGAGGGGATGATCCTCAAGCCCAACATGGTGCTCCCCGGCCTGCTCTGCGCTGAGCAGGACGGGTTGGACGATGTCGCCGAGGCCACCGTCACCTGCCTGCTGCGCAGCGTGCCGGCGGCGGTGCCGGGGATTGCGTTTCTGTCCGGCGGCCAATCCGGCGAGCTCGCCTCCGCCCGGCTCAGCACGATGAACGCCCGCTATCGCTGGCCGAATGCCCGGCTGCCGTGGACCTTGGCGTTCTCGTTCGCCCGCGCCATCCAGCAGCCGGCGCTGGAGATCTGGCGGGGCCGACCGGATCAGGTGCAGGCCGCACAGCAAGCGTTGCTTCACCGCGCCACCTGCAACCATGCAGCCCTGCGCGGCGAATACAATTCCACCATGGAAGTTCCATGACCATGCCCCCCCTGCGTCTTTCGATCATCCGGCACGGCGAGACCGCGTGGTCGCTGACCGGCCAGCACACCGGGCGCACCGATCTGGCGCTGACCGCCGAAGGCGAGAACCAGGCCCGCGCGCTCAAGCCATTGCTGGCCGATATCGACTTCACCCACGTGCTGTCCAGCCCGCTGCAACGTGCCGTGCATACCTGCGCGCTGGCCGGGTTTTCCGCGGTGGTGGAGATCGAGCCGGACCTCGTCGAGTGGGACTACGGCGATTACGAGGGCCAGCTGTCCCGCGACATTCGCCTCGCCCGTCCGGGCTGGAACTGCTTCGAGGATGGCTGCCCGAACGGTGAGTCGCTGGAGCAGATCACCCGGCGCGCTGAGCGGCTGATCGAGCGTCTCAGCACCCTGCATGGCGATGTCGCGCTGTTCACCCACGGCGAGTTCGCCTGCGCGCTGGCGGCCGTGTGGATCGGCGGCCAGGTGCCCGACGGCCAGCACCTCACCCTGTCCACCGGCTCACTGAGTGTTCTCACCACCAATCCTGATCATCCCGAGATTCGCGTGATCTCCTTGTGGAATCTGTCCGCGGCCCTGCTCGCGGCCTGATCCCCTCAGCCTCTGGCAAGGATACCCCTGATGCGCGTTGGAATTGCCGCCGATCACGGTGGATTCGCTCTGAAATGTCTGGTGATCAGCGCATTGCGCGGCTGGGGCCACGAAGTTGTCGACTTCGGTGCAACGGTGCTCGATCCCGATGATGACTACCCAGATTTCATCATCCCGCTCGCCCGCGCCGTCGCCTCGGGAAAGGTTGAACGTGGGGTGGCGATCTGCGGCAGTGGGGTGGGGGCGTCCATCGCGGCCAACAAGGTGGCGGGCGTGCGGGCTGCCCTGATCAGCGACGTCTATTCAGCGCACCAGGGCGTTGAGGACGACGACATGACGGTGTTCTGCCTGGGCGGAAAAGTGATCGGCCCGGCACTTGCCATCGAGTTGATCGAAACCTTTTTGTCCGCCCGCTTCAGCGAAGCCCCCCGCCACCAGCGCCGCCTGGCAAAGGTGGCGGCACTGGAAGACGAGCGCGCGGCATCCTGATCAAACCCGGCGCCAAATCCAGCCAACCGGCAACCCGGACGTCACTTCGGCTGTGGGAAAGTCAGTCGCCACGATGTCGCTGAGCCCTGGGGCATCGCCATCGGCTGGCATATTCAGCCATGCGCTAAGGATCGGCTGCCAGATGCTGGCATCCATGGTCGCCTGTTGCTGCCTGGAAATATACGACATGCTCGTCTCCCATTCCGCCGGTTGCTCGTTGGCCAGGATTGAAGGCTGAGCCAGATCTGGCGACTTCAACAGAATCGGGAAATACGCAAATTCATACCTAGGTGAATGCCGATGCTGCCCTGATCTGTAGTGACGCATTAAAAATTTCGGCATTGAAGCGACGACTGCTGCGCTCGGAGTTCTCACATGCACACTGCGATCCTCCCGGCCGGGTCTCACGACCTTGCCAGCACCATCAGCGTATCACGCTCGTATGTGGTTGGTGGCGGCATCGGTTTCATGGGTCAGTTCTGCGAAATGCAGGGCGATATCGGGTTCACCGTTGAATACTCGATCCGTTCCGGGCAACTCGCGGTCTGCGGTCCACTGGGGTTGAAGCAGCAGCCGCCGTCAGTCTACAAAGGCAGTCCCGACCCGCGCGTCCTGTACCGGGCGTTCATGGCACTGCATGAATTCAATACCTGAGGCCCGACCATCGCGGCTGGATGTGGCTCAGGACGCCAACGGCGTCACCATGCGCTTCAGCGGTCGCCTTGACGCCAATGGCATCGCGCCGCTGTGGAACAATGTGGCGCGAACGTCCAAGCGCAACCTGTCCGCGGCCCTCACCCTCGATCTCACCGCCGTCACCGCCATCGATACCGCGGGTGCTGCGATGCTGCTGCTCACCGAGCGCACGCATGGCGGCACCGTCACGATCAGCGGTGCCACCGAGGCTTTCACGGCGGTGCTGGACCTGGCGCGCCCGGCGGCCGTGCCCTCACCACCCCGCGCTGGTGGCCCGGGGCAAAGTTGGCGTGCGGTTTTCACCAGCACCCTTGCCGCCGGCAGCGATGCGGTGGCCGCCATCGGCGAAGTGGCGATGGCGTTCCTGCGGCTGCCCAGCCGCGCCCGCATGTTCCGGCGCGCCGATCTGCTGCGCATCACCGACGAAACCGGGGTGCAGGCGGTGCCGCTGGTTTTGCTGATCGGCGGGTTGATCGGGCTGATTCTGGCGTTCCAGTCGCTGGTGCCGATGCACCGGTTCGGCGCGGATCTGTATGTCGCCAATGTCGTGGCGGTTGGGCTGGTGCGCGAACTCGGCCCGTTGCTGACAGCGGTGGTACTATCCGGCCGCAGCGCCTCGGCGTTCGCCGCCGAGATCGGCACCATGAAGGTGAACCAGGAACTCGACGCTCTCACCACCATGGGCGTGGACGTGACGACCATGCTGGTGCTTCCTCGCCTGCTCGCCTCGGTGTTGGTGATGCCGGTGCTGACGGTGCTGATGGAAGTGGCCGGCCTTTTGGGCATGACCCTGGTGTTGGCCGTCAACGGCCTGCCGCCGATCACCGTCGCCCATGAGGTCGCCTACGCCGTAGTACCCGCCGATTTCTTCGGCGGCCTGCTCAAGGCGGCGTTGTTCGGCGCTGCGATTGCCGCCATCGGCTGCAGGCGGGGGCTCACCACCGGGGTGGGGCCACGCGCGGTCGGACTGTCGGCGACGTCGGCCGTGGTCGGCGGCATCGTCTCCGCCATCCTGCTCGACGGGCTGATGGCCGTGCTGTTCTTCCGGCTGAAGCTTTAGGCCGATGGAAAGCATCGTCACCGTCGATCAGGTCAGCCAGTTCTTCGGCGACCACGAGGTCTACAGCAATGTCTCGTTCGAGGTGCGCGCCGGTGAGGTGTTCGTCATTATCGGCGGCTCCGGCTGTGGCAAATCCACCTTGCAACGCCAGATGATCGGCCTGCTGGCGCCGACCGAGGGGCGGATAAGCGTGCTCGGCCACGACATGTACGGCGCCACCAGCGACGTGCTGACCCGAATTGGCGTGATGTTCCAGGCTGGCGCGCTGTTCGGGGCAATGACCCTGCTTGAGAACGTGATGCTGCCTCTGGAAATGCACACCAACCTGCCGCCATCGGCGCGCGCCGAGATCGCCCGGGTCAAGCTCGGCCTGGTCGGACTGGCCAATGCGGCGGCGTTACGCCCGGCCGAGATTTCCGGCGGCATGAGCAAGCGTGCCGCCATCGCCCGCGCCATGGCGCTCGACCCGCCGCTGCTGTTCCTCGACGAACCCTCCGCCGGGCTGGACCCGACCACAGCGGCCGAATTGGACCAGCTGATCCTGGATCTGCGCAAAGAACTCGGCATCACCTTCGTGGTGGTGACGCATGATCTCGCCTCGATCCTGGCGATCGCCGACCGCTGCCTGATGTTGGATGCCGGCCATCACGGGGTGATCGCCGAGGGCGATCCACGCCAAATGCGCGACAGCAACACCGATCCGGTGGTGCACGCCTTCTTTCACCGTGAGATCCTGCCGGCATGACCGCCATTACCAACAAGGCTGCGTTTCTGCGGGTCGGCATCCTGCTGGTGGTCGGCGTGGTGGCCATGGTTGGCATGGTGCTGTTCCTCACCGCCAGCCAGGTCAGCGGCGGGCGGCGCTTCGAGAGCTATTTCCATGAATCGGTCGAGGGCCTGGATGTCGGCGCCGCGGTGAAGTATCGCGGCGTGACGCTGGGGCAGGTGACCGAAATCGGCCTGGCCAGCGCGATTTACCCCTCAGCCGCCCCCCCCGACCGGAATACCAACCCGAACCAGAGAAGCTACCAGATGGTGGTGGTGCGCTACACCATCGATCCGAAGAAGGCCGGCGGCGTTCCCGGCCCCAGCCATGGCGTCGATCTCGGCCTGCGCGCGCGGCTGGCCAGCCAGGGCATCACCGGCCTCGCCTATCTCGAACTCGATTTCGTCAATCCCGTGCAGTTCCCGGCCGAAACAGTGCCGTGGACGCCGCGTGACGAGCCGTTGGCGTCCATGCCGAGCACAATCACCCAGGTGCAGGATGCCGGGCAGGCGCTGCTGGCCAAGTTGCAGGCCGTCGATCTGCAAAAGCTTTCGACCAGCGCGCAAACGGTGATGGACGACCTGCACGAGCAGATCACCGCCGGCGATGCGCACGCCACATTGGCTGAGGCACGGATGCTGCTGACGGAGCTGCGGGCAAGTGTGGCGCAAGCCGACCTGCCCGGGCTTACCGCGGACCTCAAGGCAACCTCGGCCGCCACCCGCGGCCTCGTGCAGGGCAAACCGACGCGTGACATGATCAACGCGGCGGCTGACGCGGCACGACGCCTGCCGCCGTTGATCGACACGCTGCAACAGGCGGTGGCGCGTGCGGATGACGGCGTGTCCGATCTGCAGCGCCAGCTCGACCCGCTGCTGCGAGACGCCCGCGCCATCGCCGCCAATTTGCGCCAGACCAGCGAAACCCTGCGGCGCGACCCCGCTTCGGTGCTGCTCGGCGCCCCCCCACCGCAGGGCAGGCAACCATGACGATACCAGCGATCACCCGGCGCACTCTGCTGTTGGCCCTGTCCGCAGGCGCCCTGCCCGTCTTCGCCCTGTCAGGCTGCGGCCTGTCCGAACGTCCCTACACCGAACAGCGCCGCTGGCCGTTGCTGGTGCCCGGCCCGGCAAGCCTGCCGCCGCGTGTAGGAGGCAAGATCATCCTGGTGCGTGACATCGGCGCCGGCCCCGGGCTGGAAGGCGACGGGTTGCAGAGCCTGAAAGCCGACGGCAGCCTCGCCACGGCATTCTACGAGCGCTGGGCGGTACCGCCGGCGCAGGGGGTATCGGATGGCCTGCGGGTGTGGCTGTCGCAAAGTGGCAAATTCGCCGGCGTGATCGCCGAGGGCAGCCGGGGAATGGCCGATATCGCGCTGGAAGGGGAGCTGACGGTTTTGTGGGTGAATCTCACCACCCATACGGCCCTGGCGACGATGGCGATCACCGCGATCGATCTGCGACGGCCCGGCCGGCCCATCCTGTTGCAAACCACGCTGAACGGCGCCGCACCCCTCGGCGGGCTGGACCCGGCGGCCCAGGTGCAGGCCCAGCTGGCCGCACTGGCGGCACTGTTCGCCGCAATCGAGACAGCGTTGCCGGGTTGAGCCGCACAAAAGAGGCCTGACCTCCGTTCGGAGATCAGGCCCAAGTTTGCTCAGTCGGGGAGGAGAGAAGGCGTAGGCTTAGGCTTAGGCTCAGACGATCAAGGCACGACGGTCTGCGTCTTGGTGGTGGTCACCGAGCTGCTGCTTGGCATCGACATCGGGGTGGGCACGGTCTGGGTGCTGCTGCGTTCGGTGGTGGTGGTCTGCGAAGTCGGACCCGACGAGCAGGCCGAAACCAGCGCCACTGCCCCAAGCATCGCGAAGCCGGTCAGCAGACGCAGGGCCGTGGTGGTGATGGATTTGGTCATGACATGATCCTTTCTATTGAAACAGCCGGATACCTAGGGGGTATCCGCATCGGTCGAATCGTTATTTCTTGATCGTCGTCGTCGTGGTCGAATATTCCGTCGTGGCGGTGACCGGCGGCGGGGTGATCGTGGTTGAGCGCGTCACGGTGTCATCGGCCACGCCGTTGGTATTGCGGTAGGTTGTCTCGTTGGTCTTGGTCTGCGTGCCATCGACGCCAATGGTCTTTTCGGTCCGCGTGGTGCTCAACGTGCCAGCGGGCGGTGCCGAGAGCGGCGGCGTGTAGATCGTCGTCTGCGACGTGGTCGTCTGTGCCTGCGCTGCCCCCATGGCCATCACAAACGCCGCGACGAGAATTGGTGATATTTTGCGCATGTTCGATCCCTTGAATTGAATACGACGCAAGTTGCGTCCATGTTGACAATGTATAACAACGGCATTTTAGAAGTTACAGAATCGGATTATACTCACGCGACGATATCTGACTTATGTCGTTATGAATGATAGGGTCCGGCACCCGAGCGACTGCGCTGGGCAACAACGGCTGCGGCATGACAGCGCTGCAGAATGGTCCGGACGGCGATCAACCCAGAGCCAACAAGGAACGTGGCCAGCAGGGCTGCCTGCAGAACAGGAAGTGACATGGCGTGTATCCTTCTGCTGAAATCAGTCAGCATAAATAAAACCCGTTGCCGAATTTAAACTAGAATCGGAAACTACCCAATCGGGTCATGACGCACATTCCGCGCAGTCAACCGCGGTAACTCCGCCATTTTCTGGGTAGTTTCCGAAGCTGTTTGCACCGACTTCGCGGCGGCATATTGCCAGGGGATCACTGGGCCACTGCTGATCGGCGACGATCTGGATATGGCAGACTCAGTGGCCCATTTCAGTGGATGGCACGCCCGGCAAGCCGTTTCAGCATGCCGACGTGCTGGCGCGACGGCGTTGATTCTGCAATAATTGCAGATATCTTCAGCAATAGTCGTGAATGGAGTGTCGCGATGTCGACAGAAAACCGCGTCGATGTCAGCCCTCCGGTCCCCGTCGCGGCCCCGGTCGCGGCCCCGGTCGCGACACCTGCCCCGGTTTCGGTCGCAGTCCCGGTCGCGGCCCCAGTCAAGCCGAAGCGGCGCTGGGGCTGGCCGGTGGCGTTGGTGGTGTTACTGCTGCTGGCGCTCGGTGGCGGCGCGTATTGGTGGCTGCGGCCGAACACCGCGCTCCCAGCCGGGCTCGCGTCCGGCAACGGGCGCATTGAGGCTGACGAGATCGACATCGACACCAAATTCGCCGGTCGTATCGCCAAGCTGCTGGTCGATGAGGGCGATCTGACCAAGGCCGGCCAGGTGCTGGCGGTGATGGATACACGCGACCTTGAAGCCCAGTTGAAGCAGGCCCAGGCGATGATCGCCCAGGCCGAACAGACCCTGAAAAGCAGCCAGGCCGCCCTGATTCAGCAAAAAAGCCAGGTGACCTATGCGCAGCAGGAGATCGCCCGCACCGAATCCCTGGTGGGACAAGGCTTCGCGACGCGTGAAACACTGGACCAGCGCCGGCAGATTCTGGTCAGCGCCATCGCGGGACAACGGGCCGCCGAAGATGTGATCGCCCAATCGCAGGCCGCGATCGATGCTGCCACCCACGCGGCCGAACTGCTGCAGGTCAACATCGCCGACAACTCGCTGACGGCCCCACGCGATGGCCGCATCGAATATCGCGTGGCCAACACCGGCGAGGTGCTGCCGGTCGGCGGCAAGGTCTTCACCATGCTCGACACCGGCTACGTCTACATGGACATCTATCTGTCCACACTGGACGCCGGCCGGGTCAAGCTCGGCACCGAGGCCCGCATCGTGCTCGACGCCTACCCCACCCATCCGTTCCCGGCGAAGGTGGTGTTTGTCGCCCAGCAGGCGCAATTCACCCCGAAAACCGTGGAAACCCAGGACGAGCGCGACGTGCTGATGTTCCGCGTACGGGCACGCATCGACGAGGAAGAAGTGCTCGCCCACGCCGATGCCGTGCGCAGCGGCCTGCCAGGTGTTACAACCGTACAGACCGTTCCGGGCACCGCCTGGCCCGCCAAGCTGCAACTCGCCGCTCCGAAATGACCGAAGCCGCCGAGGCCGCACGGCTCGAAGCGGTCACTCACCGCTACGGCAAGACGCTGGCGCTGGATGACGTGTCGCTGGTGATCCCGGCCGGCATCATGGTGGGGCTGATCGGGCCGGATGGCGTTGGCAAATCCTCGGTGCTGAGCCTGATCGCCGGTGCCAGGCAGATCCAGACCGGAAAGGTGACGGTGCTCGGCGGCGACATGGCAAGCACCGCCTATCGGGCCAGGTTGTGTCCGCGCGTGGCCTTCATGCCGCAGGGGTTGGGCCGTAACCTGTA
>Ga0302193_10004587_pt1 | contig 10895 bp, 8 predicted proteins | sample II_Bog_E3_3_FD_200228 | JGI IMG/M metagenome (GOLD analysis project Ga0302193, IMG submission 200228) | Peat permafrost microbial communities from Stordalen Mire near Abisko, Sweden - II_Bog_E3_3 | ecosystem: Environmental > Terrestrial > Soil > Wetlands > Peat | place: Sweden: Abisko, Stordalen...
CCGCGGCGCATCTTTCGGCGATCGATTATCTGGGCGACGTGCCATGGATCGAGGACGACGCGGCAAAGGCGTGGTACGCGCGGGTGAAATCCAGGCCGTCGTTCCGCCCGCTGCTGAGCGAATGGCTGGCCGGCGTGCCGGCGTCGCGCACCTATGTGGACCTGGATTTCTGAACACATCCGCCAGGCTCACTGACGCCGAGCTGAAATCCGCGCTCGCCAGCGAGGCCCGTGCGCTCGGTTTCGATTGCATCGGCGTCAGCGATCCCGACGTGCTGGCCGATGCGGGAAAGCATTTCCGCGATTTTCTCGAAGCCGGCGCGCACGGCGACATGGACTGGCTCGCAGCCTCCCCCGAGCGCCGCACCGACCCGCGGGTGCTGTGGGCCGGCGTGCGCTCGGTCATCATGCTCGGGGTCAATTACGGACCCGACGAAAATCCGCTGGCAATCCTGGAGCACCGCACCCGCGGCGCGATCTCGGTCTATGCGCAAGGCGACGACTATCACGACCTGATCAAGAAGCGGCTGAAGGCGCTGGCGCGATGGCTGGTCGCGACTTCGGACTGCGAGGTCAAGGTGTTCGTCGACACCGCGGCGGTGATGGAAAAGCCGCTGGCGCAGGCGGCGGGACTGGGCTGGCAGGGCAAGCACACCAACCTCGTCTCGCGCGAATTCGGCTCCTGGCTGTTTCTCGGCGCGATCTACACCTCGCTGGAGCTGCCGCGCGACGCGGCCGAGGCCGATCATTGCGGCTCCTGCCGGGCCTGCCTCGACATCTGTCCGACGTCGGCGTTTCCGGCGCCCTACCGGCTCGATGCGCGGCGCTGCATCTCCTATCTCACCATCGAGAACAAGGGACCGATCCCGCGCGAATTCCGCAACGCCATCGGCAACCGCATCTATGGCTGCGATGACTGCCTCGCGGCCTGCCCGTGGAACAAGTTCGCGCAGGCCGGGCGCGAGACAAAACTCGCCGCGCGCGATGAATTGCGCGCGCCATCGCTCGCCGAACTCGCAAGGCTCGACGACGCTGCGTTCCGCGCGCTGTTTACAAAATCGCCGGTCAAGCGCATCGGCCGCGACCGCTTCATCCGCAACGTGCTGATCGCGATCGGCAACTCGAACGACCGCGCTTTGGCCAATGAGGCCGAACGACTGCTGGATGACGACAGCCCGCTGGTCCGGGGTGCGGCGGTATGGGCGCTGTCGCAATTGCTGGGGCGGCAAGAGTTCTTGGCCCGCGCGGCGAGGACGTTGCGCGACGAGCCGGATGAGACCGTGCGGGCGGAGTGGTCTTGCGGTTGCGCATAACGCCCTGCCCGTGCGGCCCTTGATTTCATCCGGCAAATTCCGTCATGGTCCCGCGCCATGACAAATCAGCCTTTCTTCACCACAGACAACGACGCCTTCATTCCCACCGACATCGCGCGCGGGCCGTGGGATCCGAACTCGCTGCACGGCCGCGTCATCATCGGCCTATTGGCTTTCGTGATCGAGCAGCGCCACGGCGCCGACGATTTCGTGCCGGCGCGGCTGACCGTGGACATGTTCCGGCTGCCGACCCTGGCGCCGATCGAGGTCAAGACGCGGCTGGTGCGCGACGGCCTGCGCATCAAGATGGTCGAGGCCGATTTTTTCAGCGGCGGCGTCGCCATGGCGCGCGCCTCCTGCCAGCTGCTGCGCAAGACCGAAAACCCGCAAGGCAACGTGTGGTCGCCGCCGAACTGGAAGGTGCCGGCGCCCGCCGACATTCCCGCCCCGACCGATCCGCGGCTCGGCATGAACGGCAAGTGGGCCACCCGCCCGATCGAAGGCGCCATGGGCACCGTTGGCCCTCGGCGGCTGTGGATGAGCGAAGTGCGCGACCTGGTCGCGGGCACTGCCCTGACGCCGTTCGTGCGGGTCGCAGTGGCGGCCGATTTCGCCAGCCCCTTCGCCAATGCCGGCGACCAGGGCCTCGGCTATATCAACAGCGACGTCACGCTGTATCTGCACCGCCTGCCGGTGACGCCGTGGATCGGCTTCGAGGTGGTCAACCACCACGCCACCGACGGCATCGCGATCGGCGAATGCTGGCTCCATGACGAGCAGGGTCCGATCGGCACTTCCACGGTCGCGGCATTGGCACAGCGCAAGCCGATGCTCAATCCGAGCCAGCGCGACGCGGTGCCGAAGCCCTGAGCGGTCATTCCGGGGCGGCGCGCAGCGGCTAACCACGATGTGCGATTGCACATCGGAGAATCTCGAGATTCCGGGTCTGCGCTACGCGCATCCCGGAATGACATCATCCAATTAATCCAGGTGCCGCTTCATCTCCGGCCGCGCCTTCAGCGCCGCCGCTTGCTTTGCTAGAGCGTTTTCCACTTAATACGAAGCATATCCGGAATTGCGGAAGTAGTTGGCGCACTCGTCTGGCGGAAAGATATCGAGCAGAATGGCAATTCTGTTCCAGAGGCTCTCCACTGATCGCTCTGCGGCCTTTCGTAGTGCGGCTTTGAGTTTGGCAAAGAGCTGTTCGATCGGATTGAAGTCCGGCGAATAGGGCGGCAGATAGAGCAGCCTTGCGCCGGCGGCCTCGATTGCTTCGCGTGTCGCGGGCAGCTTGTGGGAGCTGAGATTGTCCATCACGACAATGTCGCCTGGTTTGAGTGTGGGTACCAGGATTTGCTCGACATAGGCGAGGAAAGCATCGCCGTTCATTGGGCCGTCGATGACGCACGGGGCGGTGAGCGCGTTTGTGCGCAGCCCCGCGACAAAGGTCGTCGTTTTCCAGTGGCCATGCGGGACTTTACTGACCAACCGTTCGCCGCGCGGCGCCCGACCGCGTAATCGTGCCATGTTGGTTGAGGTGCCGGTTTCGTCGATGAAGACCAGGCGCTCGGGATCGAGCTTGGGTTGATTTTCAGCCCATGCCGTCCGCGCCGCGGCGACGTCAGGCCGATCCTGCTCCGCCGCGCGAAGGCTTTTTTTTGAAGCTGATGCCGTGGCGGTCGAAGAACCGCCAGACCGATCCAAGCCCAGCCTTATGTTGACGCTCCGCCAGCAGACGGCGCTGGATTTCCTCCAGTGTCAGGTCGGGTTCCTGCCTTACCAACCCAAGTAACCACTCCTCGTGCTTTCTCAACGGCGACCGGCTCTGCCCTTTGTTGGTTTTGGCTTCAAAGCTACCAGTCTCCCGCCAGCGTTTGGCCCAGCGGATCGCCGTCGAATCTCCAATAACAAATTGGCGGGCGGCAGCCCGCGCCGCCGCACCACCCTCAACCACCTGGATCACTCGAACTCGCAGATCGTTCGAATACCCCATCGCAGCCTCCTCAGCCTGGGAAGGCTATCGAATCTTATTCGCGGGCCGATGGGAATCCCCTCGATTCACAAAAAGTGGAAAACGCTCTAGCGTCCAGCCGCATCGATCATTTTTGGTTCACCCCGCCTCGCTTGCGGGGCGAGGGCGCGCTGCATGGCTACCCCAGCAGCACTGCATCCGCGCCATTCACCGCTTCGGCACTTTCGGTCACGGTGCGCTCCAGCGAGGGCGCTTGCACCGAGATGTTTTCGGCGAAGAACCGCGCCAGCGTGACGTAGCGCGCTGCGTCGCCTGTGGCTTCGCCGGGATCGCGCGCGGCCAGCGCCTCGCCGGCCAGCATGCAGCCGCCGAGCGTCGCGCCGAACAATCGCAAATAGGGCGTCGCACCCGCCAGCGCGTCGTTGGGCGCGGAAGCAACACGCTCCAAAAGCCAGCGGCTGGCGCGGTCGAGCGAGGCGAGGGCCTCGCGCAGTTTCGTCCCCGTGGTGCCGAAGGCGGGATCGTTGGAGGCGTCGACCTTGCCGACGATATCGGAGAGTTCGTCGAGCAGCGCCCACACCGAGGCGCCGCCATTGACGGCGAGCTTGCGGGTCACGAGGTCGATCGACTGGATGCCGTTGGTGCCCTCGTAGATCGGGGTGATGCGGGCGTCGCGCAGATGCTGCGCGGCGCCGGTTTCCTCGATAAAACCCATGCCGCCATGGATCTGCACGCCGAGGGAAGCGACCTCGTTGCCGATGTCGGTGGAGAAGGCTTTTGCGATCGGCGTCAGCAGCGCGCCGCGCGCGGCGGCGTGAGCGCGGATCTTGGGATCCTTGGCGCGCACCGAGATATCCAGCGCGACCGCGGTGGCGTAGCAGATGGTGCGGGCGGCCGCGGTGAGCGAGCGCATCTGCATCAACATGCGCTTGACGTCGGGATGCACGATGATGGGATCGGAGCCATTGGCGGGAGGTTTACCGACGGCGCGGCCCTGGCGGCGTTCCTGCGCGAACGCCAGCGCCTGCTGATAGGCGCGGTCGGCGATCCCGACACCCTCGAGGCCGACGCCGAGCCGGGCCTGGTTCATCATCGTGAACATGCAGCGCATGCCCTGGTTTTCTTCGCCGATCAGAAATCCGATCGCGCCGTCATGATCGCCCATGGTCATGGTGCAGGTGGGGGCGGCGTGCATGCCGAGCTTGTGCTCGATGCCGCTGGCGTAGATGTCATTGCGCGCGCCCAGCGAGCCGTCGGCATTGACCAGGAATTTCGGAATCAAAAACAGCGAAATGCCCTTGGTGCCCGCGGGACCATCGGGCAGTCGCGCGAGCACGAAATGCACGATGTTGTCGCTCATGTCGTGGTCGCCATAGGTGATGAAGATCTTTGTCCCCTTGATGCGATAGCTGCCGTCGGGTGCGCGTTCGGCGCGGGAGCGCAGCGCGCCGACGTCGGAGCCGGCCTGCGGCTCTGTGAGCTGCATGGTGCCGGGCCATTCGCCGGAGATCAGCTTTTCCAGATAGATTTTCTTCAGCTCGTCGCTGCCATGGGCTTCCAGCGCCTCGATCGCGCTCAGGGTCAAGAGCGGGCAGAGGCCGAAGGCGATGTTGGAGGCGCTCCAGATTTCGGTGCAGGCAGCGTTGATCGCCAGCGGCAGGCCCTGGCCGCCGAACGCTTCGGAGCCGGACACCGCATTCCAGCCCGCCGCGGTCCAACGCCGATAGGCGTCGGGCCAGCCGGGCGCGGTGGTGACGTTGCCATTATCGAGCTTGATGCCGTGTTCGTCGCCGACCACGTTCAGCGGCGCCAGTACGTCGGAGGCGAATTTGCCGGCTTCCTCCAGCACCGCGGCAACGATGTCGGCGTCGAAATCGCCGTAGTGCCCGGCTTCCACGGCGGCCTTGAGGCCCGCACCGTGGTTGAGGGCCAGCAGCATGTCGTTGATCGGCGCGCGATAGGTCATGGCAGGATCTCGCATCTGGCGGGGACAGGCCGCCGTCTTCCCACGAAACCGCCGATCTCTCAACTCTTCGATGGCCGGAATCGCGCCCCGCCGGACCGGAAGCCCGGGCGTTTCCGGGCCAAAGCGAGCGCCATTCGCGCCAACGGCCGGCACGATATCGAGGGATCAAACGACCGGATCGGGCCAGCCTCCGAATTCGCCCCTCTCGGCTGTTGAAATGGCGCAACTCCCTCTATAGACCGGCGGTGCCGGAGGGATTCCGCGGGACACCAGTTCCGCGGTTTTCCGCCTGTTGGGGCGTCGCCAAGTGGTAAGGCAGGGGATTTTGATTCCCCCATGCGGAGGTTCGAATCCTCCCGCCCCAGCCAGGCACTCGCTGCATCCGCTCAGACGAAGCTGATATGCCTGTTCAGCGGCAGTTCGCGGATGCGCTTTCCGGTGGCGGCGAAGATGGCATTGGCAAGGGCGGGTGCTGCCGGCGGCACGCCGGGCTCGCCGATGCCGTGGATCGAGAGTGAATTGGTCAGCGCGCGGACCTCGATCTGCGGCGCCTGGTTGAGCCGCATGCCTTCGAAGGCGTGGAAGTTGGTCTGCTCGGCGATCCCGTCGGCATAGGTCAGTTCGCAATTCATGGCGTGGCCGAGGCCCCAGATCACGCCGCCCTGCAGCTGGTTTTCGAAGTTTTTCGGGTCCAGCACCCGTCCGACCTCGGCGGCGACGAACACCTTGTCGATCCGGATGCCTTTCGGCCACGCCGCGACCGCGATTTTGGCCGGGATCGCTGCCCCAGTTCGACATCTCGCCGACCGCCTCCAGCACCTTGCGCGAGGGTTCGTGCCAGCACAGCCGCAGCCGCTCCTTCAGGGGATCGGCGCCGGCGGCGTGGATCAGTTCGTCGAGGAAACAGTCGTGCAGGAAGCCATTGCCGGAGGCGCCGACCGAACGCCACGAACTGATCGGCACCAGTTCGGGGACGCGGTAGCCGGTCACGCGGTAGTTCGGAATCCGGAACGGCTGATCCCAGGCGCCGGCCACGATCGCGATATCAGGTCCGGGCAGCGACATGTTCAGTCGTCCGGTCTGCGACGCCGTCACCGACGGGCAGGCGATGAAAAGATCATAGGCGTCGACCTGGCTGTCCTTCACCGCGCCGCGCATTCGCGCCATGCCGAGCGGCCGCGGGAAGTCGTGGGTCATGTCCTCCTCGCGGGTCCAGGTCATCTTGATCGGACGATCCGGAAAGGCCTTTGCGAGTTCGACCGACTGGCGGACATAATCGTCTTCGAGGCGCCGGCCGAAACTGCCGCCGCACATCTGGACATGAAGGTGAACGTTTTCGGGCGCAAGCCCGCTGACGGCAGCGGCCGAGGCGAGCATGAACAGCGGAATTTGGGTGCCGGTCCAGATATCCAGTCGTCCGCCCTTGAGCTGGACCACCGCATTCATCGGCTCCAGCGGCGCGTGGGCGAGGTAGGGAATCCTGTATTCGGCCTCGATCACCTTGGCGTCCTGCAATGCGCGCTCGACGTCGCCTTCATTCTTGAAACGGTTGTCCTTTCGTGCGGGGACGAAGGAAGCGGCGACGGTCTCGAACATTTCAGCCGAGGTCGCCGGGTAGGGCGCCGGGCCCCAGTCGAACGTGATCGCGCTGGCGGCCTGAAAGGCACGCCAGGTGTTATCGGCGATCACGCCGACGCCGCCGGTGATCGGTACGATCTTGAGCACGCCCCTCGACTTCTCGGCCGCACTGGCGTCGTAGCCGTTGAGCCGGCCGCCGATCCGCGGATTGGTGCGGACCGTGGCGTAGACCATGCCGGGCATCCGGATGTCGATGCCGAAGGTCGCGGTGCCCGTCGATTTGGCGACGATGTCGATGCGCCGCATCGGTTTGCCGAGGTAGCGCCATTCCGTCTCGGGCTTGAGTTTTATATTGTCCGGCGGCGCGATCGTCGCCGCGATCTTCGCCAGCGAGGCGTAGCTCAGCGACTTTCCGTCGGGCGTGATCACGGCGCCGTTGCGGGTCTTCAGGTCGGCCTTGGCGATGCCGGTCTGTTGGGAGGCGGCCGACAGCAGCACGTCGCGCGCGACGGCACCGGCGATCCGCAGCTTCTCGTAGCCGTCGGCGACCGTCGAAGAGCCGCCGGTGATCTGCAGGCTGAGAAACTTGCCCAGCGCGTCGCCGACGACGCGGAGGCTGTGGGCCAGCGTGCCGTCGTCGGTCGCGGCGATCGGAAAGCCTTCGGCCAGTACCTTGGTGTTGTAATAGGCGGTGCCCGGCGGACCTGGATCGACCCTGATGTCGTTCCAGTCGAGATCGAGCTCCTCGGCGACCAGCGCCGCCTGGATCGAATAGGCGCCCTGGCCGAGATCGGCGCGCGGCGTGATGAGGGTGACGCCGCTCTGGTCGATCCGCACATAGGGCGTCAGCGCGACCTCGCCGTCGCCGAGTTCAGGAATCAGCGGGTTGGGCGGGGTTCGCTTGTAGGCGTAGAAGCCGAAGGCCACGCCTCCGGCGATCGCCGCCGAGCCGACCAGAAACGTGCGGCGGGCAATGGTGCCGAGGCGGCTCATGGCCTGGGCCTCCTCAAATTCGCGGCGGCCGCCTTCACGGCGAGCCGGATGCGCGGATAGGTGCCGCAGCGGCAGAGGTTGCCCGACATGGCGGCATCGATGTCGCCGTCGCTGGGTTCGCCGTTGACGTGGAGCAGGGAGGCTGCCGCCATGATCTGGCCGGATTGGCAGTAGCCGCATTGCGCGACCTGAAGCTCGATCCATGCCGCCTGCACCGCATGCAGCGCCTGCGGCGAGCCGAGCCCCTCGATGGTGGTGATCTCGCCCGCGACGTCGCCGACCGGCAGGATGCAGGACCGCGTCGCCTGGCCGTCGACATGCACGGTGCAGGCGCCGCACATCGATATGCCGCAGCCGTATTTCGGCCCGGTGATGCCGAGCTCGTCCCGCAGCACCCAGAGCAGCGGCATCTCGCGTTCGACATCGAGCTGATGCGTCTTGCCGTTGACCTTCAGTTCCATGTTGCCTCCAGCGCGCTACGCCTTTGCTCGGACCCGGCTATAGCGCACCCCATAGCCAAAGTAGATGACCAATCCGAGCGCGAGCCAGACTGCCAGCCTCAGCCATGTGTCGGCCGGCAGGCTGAACATCAGGAACAGCGAGGTCGCAGCCCCCGCCGGTCCGACCAGCCAGATCGCCGGCGCCCTGAACGGACGGCGCAGGTTCGGCTCGGCGATGCGCAACGCCAGCACGCCGAGCGATACCACGGCGAATGCGAACAGCGTTCCGATGCTGACGAGTTCGCCGACCAGCCCGATCGGCAGCAGGCCGGCGAGAACCGCCACGACGGCGCCGGTCGATATGGTCGCCACGTGGGGCGTGCGCAGGCGCGGATGGATTTTCGCGGCCGCCGCGGGCAGCAGCCCGTCATGCGCCATCGCCCGGAAAATCCGGGGCTGCGCCAGCAGCATGACCAGGATCACCGAGGTGAGGCCGAAGATGATGCCCAGTTTGATGAACGGGGAAAGCCAGCCGACGCCTGCCGCGTCGATGCCGACCGCGATCGGGTCGGGAACATTCAGCCGGTCGAACGGCACGATGCCCGTGAGAACCAGGCCGACGACGACGTACAGCACCGTGCAGATCGCCAGCGAGCCCAGAATGCCGACCGGCATGTCCCGCATCGGGTTTCGGGCCTCCTGCGCCGCCGTCGAGACCGCGTCGAAACCGATATAGGCAAAGAACACCACCGCCGCGCCGCGCGCCAGCCCCGACCAGCCGTAGATTCCGACCCCGGCATTGGGTGGGATGAAGGCGCCATCCGGATTGCTCGATGTCACCCAGTTCCCCGTGCTGAAGGCGGGCACGGTGCAGATGACGAACAGCGCGATCACCACGAGCTTGATCGCGACGATGCAATTATTGAACCGCGCCGTTTCCCTGATGCCGGCGACCAGCAGCGCCGTGATGACAACGATCACCGCCACCGCCGGCACGTTCAGGATGGCGCCGGTGGACGACCACGCATGAGCTGCGGCATCGTAGGTAAATGGCGAGGTGACGAAGCGGGTCGGCAGGTCAATACCAAGATCCCGGGCAAAACTGACGAAATATCCGGACCAGCCGATCGCGACCGTGGTGGCACCGACGGCATATTCGAGGATCAGATCCCAGCCGATGACCCATGCCGCGAGCTCGCCGAGCGTGGCGTAGGCGTAGGTATAGGCACTGCCGCTGATCGGTACCGCCGACGACATCTCGGCGTAGCACAGGCCGGCGAATCCGCATGCGACGGCTCCGAGCAGAAAGGAGAGCGCGACCGCGGGCCCGGCGTTCGCGGCGGCGGCGTGTCCGGTCAGCACGAAGATTCCCGCGCCGATGATGCCGCCGACGCCGAGCGCCATCAGGTTGAGGGCGGTCAAGGTACGCTTGAGGGCGCGCACCTCGCCGTCGATTTCGTCGCCTGATGCGGCTTCGTCCAACAATTCCGCGGTCGATTTGCGGGTCCAGATATTTGCCATCGAGGGCTGACGCCTCATGCCGGAAAGCCATGCCGCAGGATCATAGCGCAGGTGGCGGGAATTGGGCACGTCGATGCACGAATATTACCGGGGTTGCGCCCCCGGGGTCGACTGTGATGTCATCGATCTCTGACATGACCAGCGACTGCATCACGCTCCACAATGACACGATGACCGCAACCATCACGGCGGTGGGTGCTGAACTATGCTCGTTGAAAAACGCCGCCGGCCTCGAACTGCTTTGGCAGGCCGGTCCGCAGTGGCCGCGCCATGCGCCCATCCTGTTTCCCATCGTCGGCCGGCTGAAGAACGACGAATTGCGGCACCGGGGAAAGCTCTACCCGATGACGCAGCATGGCTTTGCACGGGATCATCGGTTCGATTGGCGGCAGCGTGAGCCACATTCCTGCAGGCTGGAGCTTGCGGACGATGCGGCCACCCGCGCTCGCTATCCATTCGCGTTCCGGCTCGCCGTGGCCTATGCGCTGGAGGACGCCGATCTGGTCGTGACTTTCGAAATCACCAATACCGGTGACGAATTGCTGCCGGCTTCGATCGGCGCCCATCCGGCCTTCAATTGGCCGTTGCTTCCCGGACTGGCCAAGGAAGACTACACGCTGGTGTTCTCGCGGGAGGAACCCGCACCGATCCGGCGGCTGAAGGATGGTCTGCTGCGAGCCGCGCCGGAGCCGACCCCTGTTCGCGCCGACACGCTTGCCCTTTCGGAGCGGCTGTTCGACGACGATGCGATCATTCTGGACCGGCCGCAAAGCCGCTCGGTCCGCTTCGCTTCCGATCGCGGACCATCGGTTGAAATGTCCTGGGAAGGATTTTGTCAGCTCGGCGTGTGGTCGAAGCCCGCGGGCGCGCCGTTTCTCTGCATCGAGCCCTGGCACGGGTTTGCAAGTCCGTCAGATTTCGACGGCGAATTCGCGGACAAGCCGGGCCTGATGCGCATCGCGCCGGGCGAAAGCCGAACCCTGAAATACCGCGTGCGAATTGGCTAGCACTACTTTGGCAGATTTGGCTTAAGGCTGCCTGCGAGCAGCATCTCACAGTGCGTGCATCGTAGTGGTGGGGGCCGCACGAAGAGGTTGAGGATGGCTTGTCTAA
>Ga0302193_10004592_pt1 | contig 10889 bp, 7 predicted proteins | sample II_Bog_E3_3_FD_200228 | JGI IMG/M metagenome (GOLD analysis project Ga0302193, IMG submission 200228) | Peat permafrost microbial communities from Stordalen Mire near Abisko, Sweden - II_Bog_E3_3 | ecosystem: Environmental > Terrestrial > Soil > Wetlands > Peat | place: Sweden: Abisko, Stordalen...
AGCGAGAGGCGCCAGCAACGGGAGCGCCGCCGACGCTCAGCAGGCCTGCCGCGCTTGCGCGATCAGGCTGTGCATAATTCAGGTGATAACGAATAGCTATCAACGAGTAAGTTTTGGGAATTTCTGAAGTGTTTGGGTATTGGTGAGATCGGAGCGCTCAGAGCTTCATCACGCATTGTGAAATTGAGCACTCTCTTCTGAAAAAGCTGCTTCGAGAAGCCCGAAAAACATCTCCCCTCGCGCCACTGTCCCATGAGGCGGTTCATCCACAGTGCGCTGGAATGCAGACTGAAGGCTTCGAAAGACCAGAAAATGCGACTTTTTCATACCAAATGGTGTCATATTTGTATATGCGGGTTATCCTCGAAGGCGGTCCCCATGGATTCTCCCCCACCGCTTCGGAAGCTCCAGTACGTGCTTGCTGTCGCTCGCGACTTGCACTTCCGCAAAGCCGCGGAGAGGCTGCACGTCGCGCAGCCAGCTATTAGCCGTCAAATCCGCGATTATGAAGAAGAAGTCGGGTTCGAGATTTTTCATCGCGATAGCCACTTTGTAGCGCTCACAAAGGCGGGGCGCGCCTTCGTTTCAGACGTTGAAGAAATTCTTGGGCGCATGGAAAGCGATTATTCAGCGGCAGTTCGCCGTGCGCGTGCAATCAGCAGAGAAACTCCAGACGAATACACTGTAGGCCATTCACCGTTCGCCCCGATGCAGATTCGTCGCATTGCGCTGGATTTACAACGAGAGGAATTTCGCAATCACTCCATGCGTCTTCGCATCCTCCCAACAACCGAACTTCTGAATGCGATTGAGAGCGATATCGTTCAGGCAGGGATCACATATGCGCCTGTTAACCATGCTGGTGTCTCCGCCATCCCTATCGCAAAAGACCATTGGGTTGCGATTGTCTCTGCCACGGGCAAGTTTTCCGATGCCGCCATTATTCGCATTGAAGAGCTCCTCGGAGAGCGAGTTATATCGAATGGCGCAGACCGCACACATCCCGCACTGTATCGACAACTTGAAGCGGAATGCACAGAAAAGGGCTTCCCGATCAGGGCAATTGCCGAGGTCTCTTCTCCTGTTGAAGCTTTCGATCTGGTAGCGGGGAATGCAGGCATCGTTCTTCTTCCAGCAGGAGTATGTGAAGACCTCCCGCCAGGAGTACGCTCGATTAGAATCTCCGATATTTCACCACTGGAAACTGTTTTGATTCATCGCTTGAATAGCTCTGGCCTTACGCATAAATTTGCTGAACATCTCCGGGTAAAAATTGACCTGCGAGTTCACGCCCGTGATAGTGATTACACTAAGTCTTCACCGCTGCCTGCTCAGCGGAAACCGCCTGCCTCGGACCGAAAGGCCAAGTCCGGAAAACTGCCGAATCAGTCTGTCGCGTAAGAGCGAGCTCAGAATCTCCCGTTTGCATTGTCATGATCTTGGGATTCTGATACATGATGAGCGGACATCCGCGGCCGGGCTACCGAACCGGTGCAAAGCTGGTTTCACAGGTAGGCCCCGGAAATTGCACGTCAATCTGATTTGAAGCAGAGCCTTTCAGGCGCCTAAGTTTGGCTTCGCAGGATAGGCCGTTTTGGACTTCGGCGCGCGACTTCTATGAATCCGGCCTTCAGAAAGTTCTGCTCCAGACCGGTCCATATGAAGGCGGCCGGTAGATCGTCGGCCACAACTTGCGGGTTGCCGAGATCTATGACGTCGCCAAGCCACTGCCGTTTACGTACCTTCATGTAGATCCCAATCACCCGCGAGACGATGAATCTCCTCGAACGCCCAGCCGGTACGCAACAATCGCCGTCACAAATCGGCCGAAGGTCTCCGTAGACCGGATGAACCAACATCATCCCGGTCTACATGAGGAGCCTTCGCTTGAAATACCTTTGTGCCCTTTATCTGCTGTTGTTGATTCTCTGCGCGACGATACTGGCCAGTGCGCAATCCACCAATGCTACCGCCAGCGGTGTAGTCGTTGACACCTCCGGTAAGGTCATCACTGACGCCGACATCGAGGTTCTGAACGAAGCGACAGGGGTGCACTATTCGAGCAAGACCAACGGCTCTGGAATCTATACGGTATCGATTCTTCCCCCAGGCCAATACCGCGTACAGGTGTCCAAAGATGGCTTTAAGACGATCATCAAACCTGGCATTGTACTGAACGTGCAGAGCGCTATCGCGTTGAACTTTACCTTGCCGATTGGGGCCACCTCCGAATCAGTGACTGTGGAGGCGAGCGGCACTACCCTCAACTCGACGAATGCATCAGTCGGCACTGTCATCGATCAAAAATTCGTCGAAAACATTCCGCTGAATGGAAGAAGTTTTCAAAGTCTCATCTCGATGACTCCCGGAGTCTCCACGCAGAGCCCCCAGTCTGGCTCAGTCTCTGGATACAACGGGGATTTCACGGTAAATGGCCAGAGAACGGAGTCCAACTACTACATGGTGGATGGCGTCTCCGCCAACTCTGGGGCAGGAACAGGTACGGGAGGGCCTCAGGCGGCCAGCAGTGGTTCCATTGCGTCGTCGACCGCCTTGGGCACCAGCCAAAGTCTGATCTCCGTCGATGCGCTACAAGAATTCCGGGTTCAAAGTTCCAGCTACTCGGCCGAATTCGGCCGTTCACCGGGCGGGCAGTTCTCGCTTGAGACGCGGTCGGGTACAAACCAACTTCACGGCAGCGCTTACGACTATTTGCGCAACGACGCCTTCGATGCGAACGACTGGTTCAACAACGACTACGGGGCGCCAAAACCTGCGCTTCGGCAAAACGATTTCGGCGCTACCTTGGGTGGACCGGTTCGAATTTCCAGGCTTTACAATGGAACCGGCAGAAGCTTCTTCTTCGCTTCCTACGAGGGCTTGAGGTTGACTCAGCCGCAGGCGGCGACAATTACTTATGTCCCCGATGTCTATATGCGGGATCAATCTCCGGCAGCTTTGAAGGCGATCTTGAATTCCTATCCGGTCCAGAATGGATTAGATTATGGATCGTCGGCAAGCCCGAGCCTTGCGCAGTTCACCAAATCGTATTCTCTGCCCAGCAGCATCGATTCAACCAGCGTTCGTTTTGATCATCATGTGTCGCCTAAACTGTCGTTGTTTTTTCGATTCGGCTATGCGCCGTCGTCGACCGAGAAACGTGCGCTTTCGGATGTGACAGACAGTCATGCGGACTCGCAAAGCTATACCTTTGGTGCGACCAGCCAAATCTCCAACAATCTGACGAATGAATTTCGTTTGGGCTATTCGAGAACGGGCGCAATTCAAAGCACCCACCTCGATTCCTTTGGTGGAGCTCAGCCGACCAATCTGGCTGCCGCGATGGGCATTGGAGGACTCGCCAACGCCTATCCGGACGCCCTGATCTATATCGCCGGGATCGGTTCTTCCGAAGTCTATGCCTCCGAAAACGCAAATTACGGCCGCCAGTGGAATCTCATCGACACGACCGCCATTGAATTGGGCAGACACCACCTGAAGGTTGGCATTGACTACCGGCGCATTGACTCCCCGTTACAGCCTGCCTCCCCAAACGTCGCGGCATACTACTACAGTTCCTCGTCCGTACTCTCAAATAGCGCAGACTATCTGGGGGTCTACAAGAGCCTGAGTGCGACCCCCGTCTTTAACGAGATGGCAGCGTTTGTCGGAGACACATGGCAAGTGGCCACTCACTTAAGCCTCGACATGGGAGTTCGCTGGGAAGTCAATCCTCCTCCCACCGAAGCACACGGAAATGATGCCTACACAGTGGCCGGGAATATTAACGACCCTGCCTCGCTCCAACTTGCTCCCAAGGGAACGGCTCTCTGGCACACGGCCTGGTATAACTTCGCGCCCCGACTCGGAGTGGCTTGGCAAGCACAGAGCACTCCCAACTGGGAGACGGTCGTTCGAGGCGGCGGCGGGGTGTTCTTCGATACTGGGAACCAATATGCCGCCGAGGGATTTCTCGGTGTTGGCTTTGAAGCATATCAACTCTTTACCAGCGCTCCTGTTCCGGTTACGCCCCAACAACTAGACTTTCAGGTCTCTGCGGCTCCGCCCTACACAGCATCCTCCATCTTTGCCTTTTCCCCGCATCTGCAACTTCCGTACACTCTGGAATGGAATGTAAGCATCCAACAGGCCCTCTCAAGACAGCAGACGCTCACCATCTCCTATCTCGGAGCGAACGGTCGGCGTCTGTTGCGCCAGCAGAATTACTATCTCTCATCGTTCAATCCAAACTTCGATTTCGTGGCCTTCACCCGCAATGGCACTACCTCCAACTATCAGGCTCTGCAGACGAACTTCCAGCGAACTGTTGCACATGGCATTCAGGCCCTTGCCTCCTACACTTGGTCGCACTCGCTTGACTATGGATCGACCTATGCCGCACTTCCGGTTACGCGAGGCAATTCCGATTTCGATCTCCGCCACAACTTCGTAGGCGGAGTCAGCTGGGAGTTGCCGACATTCAAGATTGGAAAACGAAGCGCACCTCTCACTGGTGGCTGGGGAATCGATGGCCGCTTCAGCGCCAGAACGAGCTATCCAATCACCCTCAGAGGAAACTACATCACCGATCCAGCGACGGGAAGCGCATATTACGGAAACGTCAATATCGTGCCCGATGAGCCTGTTTACATATACGGTCGGCAATATCCAGGTGGGAGAGCCGTGAACAGGGCGGCCTTTAGCTTGCCCGGCGGCTCTGGAACCGGCAATGCGCCAAGAAACTTTGTGCGCGGGTTCGGCGCGACCCAGGTCAATCTCGCACTGCGCCGCGAATTCCATGTGCATGATTCCCTCCGGATCCAAGCGAGGGTAGAGGCCTTCAATCTCACCAATCATCCCAATTTCGGCTATGTCGATCCCTACTTTACGGACGCCACCTTCGGACAAAGCACCAAGATGCTCAACCAGAGTCTGGGGACGGTCGGTCCACAGTATCAGCAAGGCGGAGCGCGCTCGATTCAAATAGCCCTCAGACTCGCTTTCTAAAGGCGCAGGCGCCTGCTCGCGCCGAAGTGACCAGCACCTTGCAACCGACCGGTTATTTTGGGAGAAATCGATGCTGAAGACTGCTTGTTTTGCCGTATTTGGATGCCTTCTGGTGGGCTGCTCAGGTCCATTCGCCGCAGCGCAAGTGGATCCTGCAACTTGCATTGGCGTCAAGTATTTTGCAAACGACTCGATCAAGATCAGCCCGGATGGTAAGCGGGTAGCGTATCTGGTCAAATCCGCAAATCTCGATACGAACGAGAATGACTTCGCACTTTACGTCGAAGACCTGTCTGGTCAGCGACTCGCATCGCATACGCCGCTGACTACCCTTGTCGATGCATCGCAACTCGCATGGATCGGCGATGGCCATTGGATTGCGCTTCTCGCCCGGCGAGTTGGGAGAGTTGGAGTCATCGCAGTGAACACCGTGACCGGGGAGATCCAAACCATCGCCCAAACTCCGGCGGACATCCAGGAATTCAGTGTCGATCGGAACGGTGAGACGGTCGTTTTCGCAACCGAGGTGCCACGATCCTCTGCCGATGATCTCCCCAGCGAAAAAGAGAACGAGCGCGGCTTTCGAATTCCATTTCAAACCGCAGGGGAGTCATCAGAGCTGGAGAGGAAGATCTTTCTCACGAGGCGTACAGGAACGGGAGCGTGGAGTGCGCCTGTTGCCGTGACTCTTGAGTCTCCATTCACGAAGAAACTCCTCACGACTCTCCCCTACACCTACAGCTTGCGTCTCAGCGTTTCACCGAACGGACGCTTCGTCCTGGTTACCTACCTGGTCTCCGATGGCCTTCCCAGCGAATGGTTGAAAAGCAGGTGGGTCCACGAGATTGTGGATTCAAGCGGCCCCTTGTTGATCACGGTGCTGCACGATCTCGAAAGCGGGGACACATCCATGCCGCTTGCAACACCGTGGGCGTATAGCCTCACTCCGCTATGGTCCCCCGATAGCCGGTCCTACTTTGAGAGCGCCTCGGCGCCACCTGGAAGCCAGTTGGAAAACGAGGACGAGCAAAGCGAGAAACGCGGGAATGCGCACCTATATTGGGTCGATTTTTCTGCCAAGAAAGCTGAGCTTGCAACGGCCTACTCGGGAGATCGGGTCCTCCCGCTTACCTGGAATTCCAACAATGAAGCCGAAATTCAAATCGATTCGAAGACAGTTGTGACCGCTGTGCATGATTCAGGTGGCTGGAACGATAAATCGATCCTTTCTCTTCCTTTGCAAAAGCGTTTCCACTGTCTCGGATTGGCCACGGATGGACACACGTTTCTTGGTTCCTTTGAAGGCCCGACCGATGCGCCAAGGCTGTTTCTATTCAGACGAGGCCAAACCACGGTAACGCCAATTGCCGATATCAACCCTCAACTGAAGGAAATTCCCATGGCAACTGCCGAGGAGATTCACTGGAAAACTTCAACGGGCTTTGAAGTCAACGGTCTTCTCTTCAAGCCGGCCTCCTACAATCCTCACCACCGCTATCCACTGGTGATTCAGACGCAACCGAACTACGGAACATACGTCTGCGACGGGGGAGACGTTCATTTCCCATCTTTCTGCCCACAACCGCTGGCATCTGCTGGAATTCTCTATTTGATTCGGATAGAAGGCGACAATGAACGCAGAATGGACGATCAACCAAATTATCCAAAGGAATATCCAGGCGGCCTTGGCGAAGCTGCATTCTACATGGACATGTGGGATAGCGCCGTCGAGAAGCTGAGTGAGGAAGGGATCGTAGACCGCACGAAGGTCGGAATCATCGGATTCAGCCGTACGGGATGGTACACCGAATTCGCTCTCACGCACGGAAAGGTCCACTACGCCGCAGCTACACTTACCGACAACGTTCAATACAGTCTGGCGGAATACTGGCTGCTGCGTTCGTCGAGCTATATGCGCGGAGCCGACGCGATGTACGGCGGATCACCATACGGAAAGGGCCTTGCCAATTGGGAGAAGTACTCCGTGTCTTTCACGCTCGAAAATATCAGCTCGCCGATTTTGCTCGAAACCATGGGACACGGGGTTCAATACCAGAACTGGCAGGCACCGCCGATCTACCTGTCCGCGGTCATGGATGTTTTTGCTGGACTCGACAGACTCGGCAAACCGGCCGAGTGGTACTACTATCCCAACGAAGGACACACACCTGATCATCCGCTGGCTCGCCTTGCGAGCGTTACACGCAATGTCGACTGGTACAGGTTCTGGCTGGCCGGATATGAAGATCCGAGTCCAGCAAAGGTGAGCCAGTACGAGCGTTGGCGTCAGATGCGCGATTTGTACCGGCACAGGCAGGGAGAGTAATACCAGCTATCGTTTATCATCTCATGCACTTACCCTGACTCAGGCATTTCCAAGCCAAGGCAGGTTCCAAGCCTTTGAAGCTGTCGGGAGAGGAGATGCCGAATTGCTGGTCGGCATCTCCTTCCGCTGATCGGCTCAAGAAGCTTGGACTATTCGTCCGCCTCGTAAGCCGCGTTGACCGTGCGCTGAGGGTTGGAGCTGTCGATTTGGGGGGTGAGCCCCTTCGCCATGCTCTGGATGGTGTTGATCGCTGGCGCCGTCGCCAGAATCGCAGGACGTGAGTACTTCATGGTGTTCTCCTTTGTGGTTTTGAATTCCCGCGCATCCCGGGCCAACGGGCGACCTGGGAAGCACGGAACTTGTGAGCCGCTGGGTTGGCTGAGAGACTCTTCTCCAGCGGACAAGAACGCTAGGTCGAGCAGTAGCAAGTGCTACGCCTGAGCCAAATTTCGATAGCGATAGTGCGCAGTATGGACGGCCACCATTGCGGGCTGTTGCCGGCGGTGATTTCGTCCAGTGCCGTGGTGAACTTCGCGGGGTCGATGAACCCGAAGCCCGCCGCCAACGAGTTCGCGACGAGAGCTTCGATTTGTTTCCGCTCATGGCGAATGAGCGCGAGTGGACCGCGAATCAGGTATGCCTTCCGCCGACGTTGAAGGATCTCGTCCGGAACCACTCCTTTCAAGGCCCGTCTCATGAGAGACCGTCTTGCACCGGGCCGTGTCAATTGCTCGCGCGGAACCTGAAACAGGTATTCGACGAGATCGCGATCAAGATACGGGTATCGATACTCATACCGGATGCCGCTCGATGGCGTCAGATGAGGCAGCGTCTCAAGAATCTGCCACCAGGTGCGCCCATTCGTAATGCTGGTGGGTGACAGACCGCGCATTCCGGCCACTTGAGATCGCTCTTGGAAATCGAGTTGCGATTTGCGCGCTAGCCAGGGAGGTACTTGGTCTGGATTGAATCGCTCGCGGCGATAGGCACTGACGGCAAAACGGGCTGTCCGCAGGAGCATGTGCAGGAAGGGTGTTCTATCCACCAAGCACCATGCGAGAGTTCGCTCCATCAACCGGCGAAAGTACTGTTCGGTTAAGTAGTCTGCGAGTTCCGGTAGTGGCGTAGGAACTCCCCCAAGCAGTTCATCGCCGCCGATGCCGGAGAGAATTGCCCGATAGCCTCGCGAACCGATCGCACGGTCGAAGTCGTTCTCAGCGAGGATCGTTGATCGATCCGCTCCGGGGAGAACAGCCGGCATTGGAGATGGATCGGGAAGTTCGAAAGAGCGATCAAGCATCGCTGTAGAGATGTGAGTGCCTACCTTTCCTCGTTTGGCTTCAACCAAGGAAAAGAATGGGCGCTCATCCCAATTAGGCTCGGTATCATCGTAGAAAGAAACCGTATCGACCAACTCGGCTGCCAAGTTTCCCGACCGGCGAAGATGGTCCGAGACACACACGATCGAGCTCGAATCCATCCCACCGCTTAGGTGAGCTAAAACGTGTGCGCCGGGACCAGTGCGCCTCTCAATCGACTGGTTCAACAATGACAGGAAATGCGATTCGTAATCAGTATCGCTGGAATATCGAAGCGAAGTTCCGATCATCCAATTCCAATGAGGTTCGATGGAGACGTGTCCATTCCTCATCACCGCGTAGTGGGCAGGCGGAACAGAGCGAATGTTCCGATAGGGCGTCAGATCCTCGATTGGCCTGCAGCCGATGTATCGAGCCACGTAATCTGACGCCAGGACGTGCGATTCACCCGCGCCAAAGAAGGTCTCCAGATACGTCGACCATAGACAATCGCCGTCCCTGTTGAGGTAATAGAGGCTTCGGGTTCCAGCATGATCCCGGGCGAGATATAAGGTGCGGTCGGTTGGAGACCACAGCGCCAGAGCCCAATCTCCAATCAGCCTTGAGAAGCACACATTGCCCCACTTGAAAAAAGACTCAAGCACGATGACGGAATCGGAAGCATCCTTATCTCGAAGATCGAGCAAGCGACTCAATTCGGCGTAGTTGTCGAGTCTCCCATCGAACGCGATCATGTGTCCATGCAGGCCGATCACCGGCCCAGACTCGAGTTGCGATCTCTCGTGCGTATGGTGGGGTTGAAAACCCATTCCAATTCCACCGCTCAATTGCACGTGCGTTTCGCCCGTTGCATAACAACGTGTGGCATGGCCGAATGCGGCCAACTGACCTTCGTCGATAGACCGGCCATCTGAATGCAGCAGGCCAAACAGGATGCTCATCGTTACACCTCGACCGGGCAGAAAACGCCCTCAGATCCGCTCGAGAACCATATAGATCTCTGGCATATAGGGTTTGTCGTTCATCACTTTCTCGCCGATCTCGACCCATGCGTGAGACTTGAAGGGGAGGACTTGCGCACCGATTGTCAGCTTTGCATCATAACCATGACGCTTCAGCAGCAGTGCCGTGGCCGCGGACCGTTGGAGGCACAAAACCTGCTTGAAATAGAAGACGCAGGCTAGATCCGCGGCGTGGCAGAGCTCTTCGGCGGATAGGGATGCTCGGCTAGAGTCTGGCTGTACGCGCTGTCTTCGCACCCATTCGTGCAGGTTGCCGAAGCCCCGAAAGCACATCGTTCCTTCCAGCATCAGCAACAATATCCAACTCTCAAACACAAACCGATTCATCGCCTGCCTCCTTGAGGATGGAAATGCCCAACTCGTGGCAAAGGAATGCGAGCCTACGGGTGAGCGCTTCAATTCGAACCGATAGTGGGAGTACGGGGGAGTGTCCTCGCTTCTCGGTGTAATCGACGATAACCGCATTGTGTTGCGCTTCGCGGTTCTGAAGTAGTGCGGCCATCTTGCGGACATGCGCTGGATTGCAGCGATCGTCCGCGTCGCCGGAAACAAACAACGTGGCAGGATAGTCGCAGAGCTCATCGACGTGGTGGTAGGGAGAATACTCGAGCAGCGCCGTGAAATCCTCCGGATCGCCGGGAGAGCCGTATTCCAATCGCCACCTTCGCGCCTGGTCGAAGCGATCGAAGCGGACCATATCCAGGAGAGGCGCGATCGAGAGCACGGCACGAAACAGATCGGGCCGCTGGGTCATCGCGGCTGCGACCAACAGGCCGGAATTGGACCCGCCGAAGATCCCAAGTTGCCCGGACGAGGTGATTCCCTCCGCGATGAGCCACTGTGCAGCCGACAGGAAATCGCGGATCGCCACCATGCGCTTTCGCCCACGTCCCGCCTCGTGCCATCCTTTTCCAAACTCCGAACCTCCCCGAATGCGGGGCAGCGCGAAGACGATTCCGAGTTCGAGCAGGATCGTGACCAGTACCGAAAACCGGGGAGTCATCGAAACTCCAAATCCTCCATAGCCGGTCATCATAAGAGGGGCAGGCCCGTGCTCAACCGAGTTCCTCTTTCGGAGGATCGACATGGGAACTTCCACACCATCGAACGAACGATAGACGACCTCCTCCCATCGGAGATCCGTTGCAGTGTCCGGTTTGCGTCCGGCACGAAATGGGCTCGTAACCTCGCTTGCAGACGTGTATTCCAAAATCC
>Ga0302193_10004617_pt1 | contig 10855 bp, 7 predicted proteins | sample II_Bog_E3_3_FD_200228 | JGI IMG/M metagenome (GOLD analysis project Ga0302193, IMG submission 200228) | Peat permafrost microbial communities from Stordalen Mire near Abisko, Sweden - II_Bog_E3_3 | ecosystem: Environmental > Terrestrial > Soil > Wetlands > Peat | place: Sweden: Abisko, Stordalen...
TTGCGTCCGATCCTGTCGCCAAAATGGCCGAAAATGGCCGAGCCTACAGGGCGGGCAAAGAAGGCAAGGGCAAAGGTGGCAAGTGATTCGAGTGTTGCCGCCGCGGGCTCCGAGGCGGGGAAAAACAACTTCGGGAAAACGAGTACCGCGGCCGTGGCATAGATATAGAAATCGAAGAACTCGATCGCTGTCCCGGCGAGGCTGGCGAACAGGATTCTCGCCGGTGAGTTTGTAGAGGAGATATCCTGCTTTTTCATGAAGGTGCACAGGAGAACATCGGCATCATCCCTTTGGCAAGAATCAGATTCCACGACGGGCCGTGTTCGTGAAAATGGTCACACCTCCGGGTCGTCGTGCGCACGAGACGATCCCGGCTTCCTGCCTGCGGAACTTGGCGTTGAGCGCTGGGGGGATGTGTTCCCACTTGAACATCCAGCTCAGCATCTCGGAGGACTCAGCGGTGGCGAGCGACGCTTCCATTGATTTGATATTGCATACCACCGCTCAGGTAATTAAACACATGCCGACTGGAAAAATCCGCAATCGAAAACTTATGAAAATTCAAAAAATTGCTTTAACATTCACTGTTTTAAGTTTGATCAGTATTGCGGGAGTTCGCGCCCAGGACACATCGGCTCCCTACTCGATACCATTGCATGAATTTCAATTCACCAATGCTAATGGATATGTACAAACGGACTATACCATTGATGTGGGTGTTAATGGCGGCGCGCCTCGTCCCTATCTTTTTGATACCGGATCGAGCGTATTTGAGGCTGTCGTGGGTAACAGTTCCTACGATCTTTCACCTCCTGTTCCCGGAGTCACCCCAGTAGCCACAAATTTTCAATATAGTTACGAAACAGGAGACGGATTCGAAGGGACACTTGTCGATACATCCGTAAGTTTTTATGCGACCCTGGATACAAACTCATTTATCACCAATTTAACCACAGCGGCTGGCAGCACGAATGGAATCCTGGTGAATGCCATATCCAATCACCTGATCTCAAACGCTGTTGATACTAACTACTGGCCAAGTATTGAAACAAACGGAGCGCCAATTTACGACACTTTAGCGGGAACTTTCGGTGCGGGCACCTTTCTCAGTTCCACAACTAATGGCATCATAGGAACTGCAACGAACTTAACGTATGGCGGTGTTCTGGGGCAGATAACAACCAGTGGATACATTGTCTCGCTCAATTCATCAAATCCAACGGTAACTGTCGGATTGAATAGTGCTCTCATCAATCAGTTTACGAATATCGTTTCAGCCAATCCTTCAACAAATCCCAATGCCCTAGTATTCCCCGGATCAGGCACTGCCTCTTTTGACGAAAAAGAGCTGAATGTGAATGAAACAATCTCAGGCTCCAACACAGTAAACGGCCTTAATGATTTAACCACAAATTCCACAAGCGTTCTGCTCGACACCGGGACAGGAAATCTTAATACAACCAACGATTACGCGAATTTCTACTCAAATTCAGATCATATAATTCCCGGGAATAACTTTTCTGTTGTTTCGACGAATGGATCCTCGATTTTGTCAGTAACGACGACGACCCCCGATCAAGACCTCTCCACCTCTGTTTCGTCTTCAGAAAGAACTCTGGGAATAGCGGTCTTTCTAACGAACAGTGTGCTCTACAATCTTCAAGATACGAACCTTGGATTTACAACAGCAGCTGTAAACGCGGAATCTGTTCCAGAGCCCTCGACCTACATTCTCTTTGGCCTCGGTGCGCTCTCGTTGGTGATCGCTTCCCGGAAAAAGCTCTCCTTTAGCAAGTTGAAATTGGCGCAAAGCGAATCCCATCAGTGATCGTGTACCACAAACCTTCTCCTTGATTGAAAGTGAGGGGTTAAAACTGCAAGGAAACATTCATCGCTGTGGCTGATTCTTCTCGTCGTCCCCCTCTTCTAGTGATGCGACAAAACCCCAATTGGGTTGAATGATCACGATCTGCGCATTTCCCTAATTTCCGTTCATTTTAAGGAAATCTGATCCAGGGAGCTCAGGATGATCTCTGGTCTCTTCCCATAGATCTCTATCTTGCCGGTAACGGCGATTTGCTTTCCTTCAAAAGTTGCCAGCGTATTGCGGGAGATTTTTGTTTCTGGAGCGCAGAAAACCGTAAAAGGCTCCTTTGGATAACGTCCTCCCATATCCAGAAAGGCTTCTCCTGAAATTTCACGAAACTCTTCCACCCGTCCGGCGACCGTAACCCTCTGGCCGAGATAGTGCTTAGCCTCTCCAGGGGAAATGGTCTGGGCGTTTAAGCTCCCGCAGGCGGCCAGGAGTAGTATCAGTAGAAGAGCGCGTCGCTTCATTTCTTGCTCTTATACCACCGCAGCTGAGACGTCCATGGAAGTTATCGGCCACGTCTGCGAGGATCTCTGCCCTGCAGTCATAGCGTAGGACATCGGAAATCACCTGACCCTCCAAAGGGGCTTTTGAGAGCGCTCCTTGAAGCTCCTAGTGACCCACGGGGCTGATGCGCCAGAGCGTTCCGTTACCATCCTCGGTAACAAGCAATGAGCCGTCATGGGCAACCGCCACACCGACGGGTCGTCCCCAGACACTTCGGTCATCGAGCACAAAACCAGTTAAGAAATCATCGTACTCCCCTGTAGCAATCCCGTTTTTAAGACGCACCCGCACCACCTTGTATCCCGTGCGAATACTTCGGTTCCAGGAACCGTGAAATGCTGCAAACATCTCTCCCTGGTACTCAGGGGGAAAAGCTGCAGAACCATTGGAAGAAGGATAAAAAACAGTCCCCAGTGTGGCCGAGTGTGACTGTAACAACACATCGGGGACAATCGTCAGACCTGCAAGATCAGGTCTCTCTCCGGCATGACGGGGATCTTCATGTCCGCCCATGTAATACCAGGGCCAACCGTAGAACCCGCCCTCCTTCACACGCGTGATGTAATCAGGCACCAAATTATCTCCTAGTCCGTCGCGTTCGTTGACCGACGTCCAGAGATCACCCGTCTCCTGATTGACGGAGAGGACAGATCCGTTGCGAATGCCGGTCGCAAAGGTGTGAAGTGGCTGCTTCCCTTCGGGATCGGTTACCAAGATATCAGCCCGATTGGCCTCGCTATCCCAAGCGGCTCCTCTCCCGTGATCGGCCTCCCATTGCTGGATTTCCGCACTGCTTTTCTTGCTGAGATGTTCGGCAATATTGGACCCGGAGCCAACCGAGATGAACAAGCGCCGACCATCTTTAGAAAAGGCAATGTCCCTCATGCCATGTCCGCCGCCACTTTGAGTTATCCGAGGTACAATGATCTCAGGGGCACCCCCCGCCTTCAGATCTCCGGAATGATACGGAATGCGCACCACCGAATTGTTATTTGCTAGATAAATCCACTGCGGTTCACTCCCAGCAGGGTAGAAAGCAATGCCGAAGGGATGGTCCAGACCTTCTGCGAAGATCTGGTTTTCGGAGGGCTTGTCGGCTCCATCCGCTGCACGCAGAACCCTGATCCGATTGGCTCCAGTTTCCGTAATGAAAATATCGCCGTTTGGTGCCACCCGAACCAACCTCGGATTCACAAATCCCGAGGCAAATTCCTGAACCTGAAACCCCTCTGGAACCGACAATTTTGCACCGGGGGGCTGCTTGACCACTTTCGGCCCATTACCAGAGGAAGTCGTGCTAAAAGGCGTCGGTAAATCAGCGACACTGAAATGGTGTTGCAACCCCGGGGTGGCGTGGTTCCAGTCATTGGGATCTGTGGAGATCACCTGCTTTTGCGGGGTTGCTTCCGGGACTGCCACCACACCGGGGCTCATCTTTAAGGTCTCGAGATAGGCGATGATATTGTGACGATCCACGGGGCTAGAAATCTGAATCGGCATCGTTGTCCCCGGCACGAGAGCCATAGGGCCTGAGAGAAAATGATCAAGGCTTGTCTCATCCCAGACGATGCCGGATTCGCTCAGGGCTCTGGAATAGTTAAAGTTCGGACTGCTTCCGGCAGGTCGCCCAAACACACCAACAAGGCTTGGTCCCTGCTTCACGATAGGAGTGTTGTCAGCTCCAAGGGCATCCGCATGGCATACCACACAACTTTGTTGAAAATATGCTTTTCCTGCCGTGAAGTCACCAATCTGAGATGTCTGAGAAACACCATGTGGGACGCTTACAATAGCAAAGAAAGCAATGAAGCTTTTGACCAGCCAGGGCATGGGATTTTTCATGGGGCGGCTTGAAACTGTATTCTTATAAGTAGCCTCTCCTGAAAGAAAGCATGATCGAGTCCCAGAAAGTGATCCCGATTGCGTAGGAAATTCGGTGGCCGAGAGTCAACTCGGGCGAGTCATTGGAGAGAGTGTTGTCTGATGACGATTGCTAGGAAAACGCTGCCGCTTTGAGAAGCTAAGGAGTAGATAAAAAGGGCGGCGGCATCAGCCTGAGATCCTTCTCCCGGTTCTCTCTGCCTGCTCTCCGAGTTCCATGGCAAGGGCAACCAAGGCTTCTGAATTCTCCAACCCATTGAGGAATCGCTTTGGAATACCAGACAATCCGACCTGTGCTCCGATCAGAGCACCAGTGAGGATAGCGCGCGCTTGATTCTGCCCACCGCCGTTGAGGGCGTGAAGGACTCCCTCTTCAAAGTCACCGGCAAATCGAGAGGCAAGGTAATAAGCCGCCGGAAGCTGGTGGTAGATGGCGCACGGCATTCCATAGACGATGGAAACCTTCCAAGCCGGTTCTATCTGAATGCCAGGGTCAAGAACTGCCTCCGCGATGTAACCGGGGGTCAGGAGGGCATCCGGCGATGAAAAGCTGCCTGCACGCGCAGGTTCGGGATTACCAAGTTTTGGAGGCTGGAGATTGCCGCTTGTCACAGCAAGAAAGGGAAGATCCCCGCTCTTTACCGATCTCATGAGTTTGTCGGAAATCGTTGCGTCTAACGGATGTCCCTGAACGAGCAAGGCAAGGACGCAGCAGTAGGCCGTGGTCATCGCCACGATCGCTTCATCAGCCTGGGTCAAAAGGCAGTTTGAGGAGACCGATTCGGCCACCTCGGCGAGGGATGTTGCATAGCGGGCAGCGAGGATGAGTGCCCTTTCCGCCGCCTCGGTCGTGTCTGCCTGCCCGCCGGTTTCCTTCCAAGATAGTTTCTGTTTCACCCTCCTATTCCAAGCTCCCCTAATCGATTGGCTGGTATATCCACCAGGACCGTTCATCGGCGTCCCATCCAGAAGTGGAAAGAGATCCTCGTCCAAGCGCCTGCAAAAGTCTTCCTCCTTGTATCCCTGATTTTCGACTACGGACCGCAGGAGCATGGTTGTGATGATCCCCGCTTGGGAAGGTTGACCAGCTTTGAGTCCTCCATGGTAACGATCAGGCTTGGGATCGGTGTAATCGGTAATCCAATCACCATAGTCCTTCCGCATTTCGTCGAGGTCGTAATACCAGTGCGGCCCCAGAGCCAAGGCGTCTCCGATCAGTGCGCCCATGACGGCTCCAGCTGCCCGGTCTTTGAGTGAGGTTGATGCATTCATGATGATCGCGCCTTTGTGGATTCCAGATCAGAGTCCAGCCACCGCAGAAGGTTGGCTACATTCCAAATTGAGCAGTAGAGATTTTGGTCGGCCATGGGGGTGAGATTTATGGACAACTAACGGATCACCCTAAGTGTGACGAGTAGGGAATGGATGAGGCAACCAAGTGCTGCACATCACATCCACCGAAGAGGCCGTCGGATGTTTAAATTTTAAGACAGGCTCCTATCCGCAGTAACCCACTCGGGTAAGGGTCTATCCCTAGTATTTTCGCTTTTGGAGAGATTTACCCAAGCCTTGCAAGATCGGAAGCAGAGTAAGGCCCTGCGAGAGCTTTTCTTTTTGGCGCAGTGATTTTAGATGCAGAGCAAGGCCTCCAAGGGAAGCCGTATATCTTATACTGCGAGCGCAGTAGAACACGGCGCAGCGGTATCGGGCATACCGCAAGCGAGCAACAACACAGCTCTGCGCTAAAAGCGCAAGCTCTCCTCCTACAATAGTAGGAGAGCGGGTGCTTCGAGGAGCTTCCTCAACGCACCCATATACTCCGCGGCTACCGCCCCATCCACGACGCGGTGATCGCCACTGATCGTGATGGTCATGCGGCTGCCGATCTCGATCTCATCGCCATTAACGACCGGTTTCTTGACGATGGCTCCGATGGCCAGAATGGCGGCCTGAGGGGGATTCACGATGGCGAAGAACTGCTCAACCCCGTAGGCGCCGAGATTGGAAACAGTGATCGTTCCGCCGACATATTCCTCGGGCTTGAGCTTCTTGTCGCGGGCGCGGGTCGCGAGATCCTTGACCGAGGCGCTGATCTGCTCGAGCGAGAGTTTCTGGGCGTCGCGGATGACTGGGGTCACAAGTCCATCCTCAACGGCGATGGCGACGGAGAGATTCACACTGCCGTATTGAATGATGCCATCCGGGGAATAGGCCGCATTGACCTTCGGCTTCTCCATGGCCGCACGGGCCACGGCGGCGAGGGCGATGTCGTTGAAGGTAATCTTGGTGGCCTTGGCCTCCATGTATTCCTTGCGGAAGGCGATCATCGGGGCGGCATTGATCTCGATGGAGAGGTAGAAATGCGGGATCTGGGTCTTGCTGGCAAGCAAACGCTCGGCAATGACACGGCGCATCCCACTGAGCGGGATCTTGGTCTCCGGCATTCCCGAAATCGGTGTCGGGAGGATGGCGGCAACAGCGGGTGCAGAACCACCAACCACGGGCGCGTTTGCGCCCCCTCCAACTGGAGCGTTCTCCACATCAAAGGCGATGACGCGCCCACCCGGGCCGGTTCCCTTCACATTCTCCAGACGGACTCCGCGAGAGGCGGCGATCTTACGAGCGAGAGGCGAGGATTTCACGCGCACGCCAGGCGTGGCTGGCACCCCTGAGGCGAGAGCGGCGGCAGCAGCACGGGCCCGTGGTGTCAGGGGGCGACCGGAGGAAACGGCGGGACGGGATGCCGGGGTCTCTGCGGGAGCAGCGGCAGGTGCGGTAGCCTTGGGCTTGTCGCCGAGCTTTTCACCATCACCGAGAATCACGGCAAGCGGAGCACCAACGATGACTTTGCCTCCCTCTTCGACAAAAATATCGGCGAGAGTTCCTTCCTCAAAGGATTCCATTTCCATGGTCGCCTTGTCGGTCTCGACCTCTGCGAGAATGTCACCCACCGCTATCTTGTCTCCCTTCTTCTTACACCACCGGACGAGGGTTCCCTCCGTCATGGTGTCGCTCAGTTTGGGCATCGTGATCTCGGGCATGGTCGTAAGAGGTAAGTGGTGACTAAAAAATCTGTGACTGCATGTTCTCGCGCAGAGGCGCAAAGGCGCAGAGGAGTAAAGATGCTGGATTTCCCTTTCTCTGCGTTGCCGCGTCTCTGCGGGAAGCCTTCTCAGATAAGTCTTGGAATCGGAGCACCATTGTAAAAGGAATCAGAAGCTAGAGAGAACTTTTGCGACGACGGCCTGGGCATCTGGAAGCTGGAGTTTCTCAAGCGGCATGCTGTAAATGGCCGGAGCGTCGAGGGCAGTGACGCGAAGGACAGGAGCGTCGAGGTCATCAAAGGCATGCTCGGCCAGGAGGGCGGCGATCTGCGAGCTGACACCGCAGAAGGGTTTGTTCTCATCGACCAGTACAGCGCGGTGGGTCTTGGCAACGGAGTTGAGGATCGTCTCTTCGTCAAGGGGACGGATGGAGCGCAAATCAACGACTTCGGCTTCGATGCCGTGTTCGGTTGCAAGAATTTCAGCGGCGGCAAGGGAGGTCAGCACTGCACGACCATGGGCAATGATGGATACATCCAACCCTTCGCGCTTCACTTCGGCAACACCGAGCGGAATGGTGTAGGAACCATCGGGCACTTCGCCGAGATCGCCGTAGAGAAGGGTATTCTCCATAAAACAGACGGTGTCGTTGTCGCGGATGGACGAGATCATGAGTCCCTTGGCATCGTAAGGAGTGGCAGGGCAGACGACCTTCAGACCCGGGGTGTTCGCCAGGAAGTTCTCCGGAGTATGAGAATGGGTCGCTCCGACATTGGTGCCACCGTTGGCAGGACCGCGGACGACCATGGGAACATTGATGAGTCCACCCGACATGTAGCGGATACAACCGGCATTGTTGATGATCTGATCAAGGCCGACATAGGCAAAGCTCCAGAACATCAGCTCCACCACTGGGCGCAGGCCCATCATGGCCGCTCCGACACCCACTCCCAAAAAGGCAGCCTCGCTGATCGGGGTGTCGATGACGCGCTTCGATCCGAAACGTTCCCAGAGTCCCTCGGTGACTTTGTAGGCACCATTATACTGGGCCACCTCCTCACCCATGAGAAAGACATTCTCGTCCCGGGTAAGTTCCTCGGCAAAGGCATCGTTCAGGGCCTGACGGTAAGTAATGACGGGCATAGCGTGGAAAAGTTATTCGCTGAAGAAGTGGCGACCGGTCTGTCCGGCCTCGGTCTTGTGATCGACCTCGTAGTAAATGTCCTCAAAAATGGTCTCTTCCGCGGGCCAGGGACTCTCGATGCCGAACTGCGCAGCAGCGGCAGCCTCTGCTTTCGCGGCACTGTCGATCTCGGCGATTCCGGCCTCGGTGAGCACCTTCTCGGCAAGGAGCTGCTTTTCCCAGAGTGTGATCGGATCGAATTCCGTTTTGTATTTTTCAATCTCCTCGGGAGAGCGGTATTTCTTCGCGTTGGCATCGGCAACCGAGTGGCCGTAGTAGCGGTAGGTGGAGACTTCGAGGACGGTCGGCTTGGACTGATTCCGGGCTCTTTCCATCGCTGTATTGAGTCCGGCACGCACTTCGTAGATGTTAAAACCGCCGCACAGTGCCCAATCGACATCGAATCCTTCCGCACGGGAGGCCAGGGAGTGCTTGATCGCCGAGGATCGGGCGAGACTGGTGCCCATGGAGTAACCGTTGTTCTCGATCACATAGACGATCGGGAGCTCGAAGAGAGCGGCCATGTTGAGACATTCACTGAAGACGCCTTGATTGACGGCCCCATCACCGAGGAAACAGACGGCGCATCCGTTGATTCCTTTGTATTTCAGGGCAAAGGCGAGTCCGAGACCAAGCGGTGTCTGTCCGGCCACAATGCCGTGACCACCCCAATAGTGCTTGTCGGGGGCGAAGAAGTGCATCGACCCTCCTTTGCCCTTGGAACAACCGGTGCCTTTACCAAAGAGTTCGGCCATGCACTCATTCATCCCCATCCCGACTGCAAGAGCATGTCCGTGATCGCGGTAGGCGGTGATGATCTCGTCGTGCCCATTCATCAGGGAGGCGGTGGCGACAGCGACCGATTCCTGACCGATGTAGAGGTGCAGGAATCCCCCCATGATGCCCTGATTATAATATTTCAGGGCCTGCTGTTCGAAACGGCGGATGCGGAGCATCTCGCGCAGATACCCTATTTTTTGTTCCGGAGTCAGTGAAGCATTGGCCGGATCATTGGAAAAATCACCCGAAGTAGCGGATTCACCAGAGAGTACCTCCTGATTGGTGGAGATCTTCGTGGATTCTTGAGACTTGTTGGAAAGAGTGGTGGTTCGAGCCATGGGCCATTACCGCCGGTGGATGCCGGTCAGGCGGTGCAAACTATCCAGAATTTCTCCCTTCTAGTGAAGGGGAAAGTGAGGAAAACGAGTAAGAAAAATGCAGAAGCGGCAACGAGGGGGCTTTTTGCCTCAGTAATGCGCCCTTTTTGCCCGCTTACCTCCAGGGACTAGGCGCTGGGCTGGATAGTTTTTTTCTTTGTTCCCTCTGCGGCGGCGATCGCCTCCGCCTCCATTACAGCCTTCACAGCCTCTTCAATCTCGGCATAGAGAGCTGCGTCGCTCTTGAGGAGTTCCTTACCCGCATCGCGTCCCTGAGCGATATTGCTCCCTTTGTAACCGAGCCAGGAGCCGCGCTTCTCGATGATGTTTTTCTCAAGCGCAAGATCAAGCAGGGAGCCAGTGCAGGAGATTCCCTCGTTGTACATGATGTCGAACTCCGCCTCGGTGAACGGCGGGGCGACCTTGTTCTTCACCACTTTCACCCGCGTGCGGTTGCCGGTGACGGTGCCATCCGGCTGCTTGATCGCGCCGATACGTCGGATATCGACACGGACGCTGGAGTAAAATTTGAGGGCCTTGCCACCCGGCGTGGTCTCGGGATTACCAAACATGACGCCGATCTTTTCGCGGATCTGGTTGGTGAAGATGCAGCAGCAGTCTGCTTTGGAGATAAAGGCGGTCAGCTTCCGCATCGCAGCGCTCATCAGGCGAGCCTGGGCACCGACCACGGAATCGCCGATTTCACCTTCCAACTCGGACTTGGTGACAAGGGCCGCAACGGAATCGAGGACGACGACATCAATGGCATTGGAGCGCACGAGGGTCTCGCAGATGCGGAGGGCCTCTTCGCCGGAGCTCGGCTGGGAGACGAGAAGCTCCTCCAGATTCACACCGAGTTTGCGGGCATAGGTCGGATCAAGCGCATGTTCGACATCAATGAAAGCCGCCACCCCGCCGCGTTTCTGGGCCTGGGCCACGACGGTCAGCGTGAGCGTGGTCTTGCCGGAAGACTCGGGACCGTAGATTTCGACGATGCGCCCCTTCGGAAATCCACCCACGCCCAACGCGCGGTCGATAAGAAGATTACCCGTGGGGATGACCTGGATTCCTTTTGACCCCTCCGCACCGAGGCGCATGATGGCACCGTCGCCATAGTCCTTGGCGATCTGCTGGATGGCCAGGTCAAGATTCTTGGCGCGGGCCGCTGCGGCTTTGTCGGTGGATTTCTCGGTGGAGGGTGCTTCGTCTTTGG
>Ga0302193_10004625_pt1 | contig 10840 bp, 8 predicted proteins | sample II_Bog_E3_3_FD_200228 | JGI IMG/M metagenome (GOLD analysis project Ga0302193, IMG submission 200228) | Peat permafrost microbial communities from Stordalen Mire near Abisko, Sweden - II_Bog_E3_3 | ecosystem: Environmental > Terrestrial > Soil > Wetlands > Peat | place: Sweden: Abisko, Stordalen...
GATCTCGCTGGTCTTCCTCGGAACGCACGAAGGGCGCAACCACCTGCTGCGCGCGTACCTGATGGGCTACATGACCATCTTCAATTTCTGCGGCGGCGCGCTGGCCTTCCTGATGGTGCAGTACGTATCCGGCGGTAAGTGGGGACAGATTCTTCGCCGACCGCTCGAAGCCATGACGCGCACGATCTGGATGATCATCGTGATGCTGTTGCCGATCCTGCTGCTGGGTAAGCACCTGTATCAGTGGATGGCGTTCCCCTCCGCGCAGGATAAGTTGAATGCGTATCACGCGGGCCTGATGACGCACGAGCAGCAGCTCACCGCGCAATCCAAGGTCACGATGCTGAATCCCACAGCTGCGTGGGTACAGGCAGCGATCGTTCTCGGCTTCATGGCGCTGGTTATCACGATTCTGAACAAGTGGTCGGTGATGCGTGACAACGATCCGCAGGCCGGCACGCTGGCGAGCTTTGACAAGTGGCGCGTGCGGTTTGAGAACCTGTCGGGCCCGTCGATCCTGTTCTACGTGATCCTGATGACGGACTTCGTCATCGTGTTTGTGAAGTCGCTGGACGTGACCTGGTACTCGTCGGTGTATGGGTTGCAGTTCCTGGTCGCGCAAGGCTACGCGGTGCTGGCGCTGGGCGTGATGACGCTCATCCTGCTCAGCAAGTACGAGCCGATGAAGACCATGTTCCGTACCACCGAGCAGCACGATATGGGCAAGCTGATGTTCGCCTTTGTCATGCTGAACATCTACCTGACATTCGCGGAGTTCCTGATCATCTGGTCGGGCAATCTGCCTGACGAGATTCCCTGGTATCTGCACCGCATTCATGGCGGCTGGTGGGTGGTTTGCACGGCGGATGCGATCTGCCATTGGGTGATCCCGTTCTGCATCCTGCTCAGCCGCGACATCAAGCGTTCGAAGAGCAAGCTCATCTGGGTCGCCGCTTTCATGATCTTCGCGCGCCTGATCGATATGTGGTGGCTCATCGAACCGAACTTCAACGACGCGGCTGGAAACCTACATCTGGCCGGTAACATCGGAATGCTGGCCTATATCACGGTGCCGGTTTCGATCGTCGCTCTGTGGCTCGTGTACTACTTCACCGAATTGATGAAGCGGCCGTTGATCAACGTGAACGACCCGCATACCGAAGAGCTTTTGGAGCCTGAACATGCCCACTAATCACGAAGGACACGACATGGGTAAGCCGGAAGGCGTGCAAGCGCACCCGGCACCGAAGTTCGACGATAATCACCCTGGATACGAAATCCAGGACGTGAACGCCAGCGGCATCGCTACGTTCCTCGCCGGGCTGTTCGGATTCGTGGTGATCTTCTTCGTCTTCTGCTTCTTTATGGGCAAGGCGATCAACTATGCGTTGTTGAAGCAGGACGGCGAACCGAACAAGTGGCAGCAGAACTTGTCACAGGCTGGGCAGACACCGCACGGCGACAAGCGTGAAGACCTGATGTCGAATGCGGAGATGCAACAGCGGCAGTTGGCGGCTGTATCGCAGAGTTTCCCGACGCCGCGGTTGGAGATGGATGACGGCAATCAGGATATTGCCGATCTTCACGCAAAGGAAGATCTGCTGCTCGACAACTACAGCACCTCGACCGATCTGCCGGCAGGAACGATCCGGATTCCGATCGATCGCGCGATGCAGTTGATCGTGCAGCGCGGTCTGGGTACACCCGCGGCGGCAACACCTGAGAAATTGATGGCGGGTGAAACTGCACCGCAGGTGCAGGCTCCGCTGACCGATGGATTCGCGCGGACCGGGTATGAGCTCGACACGATTGAAGCCCGGGAACAGAAGAACAGCTACGAACACGCAGAGAAATAAGAGCAGGGATTAGGAAGAGCAAACAATGAGCATGGGAAGCACAATCCGGAAGCAGGCAAAAGGCGCAAAGATGTTCGCGCTGGTGCTCGCCCTGGCTTGCGCTCCGATGCTCGCGCAAGTTTCCAGCTACGGCGATAAAGTCCAGGGTGAGAATACTGGTGATCAACTTCCGCAGATTCTGAAAAAGGTGCAGGTTACGCAGCACCTGAACCAAGAGCTGCCGCTAAACGCCCAGTTCGTCGATGACACAGGTACTCCGGTCACGCTGGGCAAGTACTTCGATGGGAAGCACCCTGCAATTGTGACGGCGGTGTACTACAACTGCCCGATGCTGTGTTCGGAGGAGATGGACGGCCTGGTCAGCGCGCTGCTGATGGTTCATCTTGTGCCCGGTAAGGATTTTCAGATCGTTGTCGTCAGTATCGATCCGGCTGAAACGCCTGCGCTTGCCGCAAAGAAGAAAGCTTTCTACTTGAAACGTTATGGGCATCCGGAGACTGCGGATGGCTGGCATTTCCTGACCGGTCAGAAGTCGGCGATCGATGCGCTGACCAGCTCGATTGGATTTGGTTACGAGCGGGTTCCGGGGCCGGATGGAACGATGTCGCAGTTTGCGCATGCAAGCTCGATCGAGATTGCAACGCCGCAGGGCAGGCTGGCGCAGTACTACCTGGGCGTGGAGTACTCGCCCAAGGATGTGTTGCTGGGTTTGATCGATGCTTCGGGCAACAAAATCGGCTCGCCGGTCGCGAACATTCTTACGTATTGCTACCACTATGATCCGCAGATCAATAAGCACTCGCTGATTGTGGCGCGGGTGGTCCAGTTGGGCGGCATGGTGACGGTGGCGAGTTTAGGCAGCTTCATATTTCTGATGTTTCGGCGCGATTTGAAAGTCGGCCGCGAGTATGACTCACACGAACCGGATGACGAGACAGCCGGCGGAACGGATAAAGGCTAACGATGGGTATTAGTCCAGTATTGTGGCAATTTTTGGTGAAGTGGCTGCACAACTCAGCGCTGTTCCCGGCTGAGGCGTCCACCATTTCGCCCTACACGGACGCGCTCTATTTCTTCCTGCTGCTGATGACGGTTGTCGGTATGCTGCTGGTGTGCGTTCTAGTGTTCGGCTTCTCGATCCGCTATCGCCGTGAAAAGAACCCGGTGGCGACGCAGATTGAAGGCTCGACGCTGCTCGAAGCGACGTGGACGATTATCCCGCTTGCGATCTTCCTGGTCACGTTCGTGTGGGGCGCGCTGTTGTACTTCCGTATCTACGATCCGCCGGCCAATGCGATGAATATCTACGTCGTCGGCAAGCAGTGGATGTGGAAGGCCGAGCATCCAGGTGGGCAGCATGAGATCAATGCGCTGCATGTTCCCGCGGGCCGTCCGGTGCAGTTGACCATGATTTCGCAAGACGTGTTCCACAGCTTTTCGATTCCCGACTTCCGCGTGAAGCGTGAAGTGATCCCGGGCCGTTATACGACGGTTTGGTTCCAGGCGACCGAGCCTGGCACGTATCACATCTTCTGCACACAATACTGCGGCACGCAGCACTCGGGCATGATCGGTGAAGTTACTGTGCTTACGCCGGATGATTACGAAAAGTGGACCAAGCAATCGACCAGTGGCATGAGCCTTGCGCAGAACGGCGAGCGCCTGTTTGCCAGCATGGGTTGCAATGCGTGCCACAGCGGAACAGCAGCAGCACGCGGACCGAACCTCGCTGGCGTCTATGGATCGAAGCTCACGCTGACCAACGGAAACCAGGTGCTGGTAAACGACGCTTATTTGCGTGATGCGATCCTGAATCCCTCCGAGCATGTGACGGCAGGCTTTGCGCCGATCATGCCGACCTATCAGGGACAGATCAGCGAAGACGGCTTGATCGATCTGGTGGAGTACATCAAGGATTTGCAGACCAACTACCGGGTGCAGCAGACGCAGATGACCTCTGAGTCCGACAAGGCCGCATCCCCAACGCCCGCTGAGGGCACAACGGAAATGGTGAAGCCATGAGCACCCAAATCTCGAACACGATTGTCCTATTACCCGATCAAGCCACGGCCAAGCTTCCGAAGCGCAACTACATCAACAACGAGCACGGGCTGTTGAGCTGGCTGCTGACGGGTGACCATAAGCGGATCGCAATGCTGTACCTGATTTCGATCACGTTCTTCTTCTTTATCGGTGGAGCGTTCGCGGGCCTCATTCGCCTCGAGCTGCTGACGCCGGCGCCGGATCTCGTTTCGTCGGACACGTACAACAAGTTCTTTACGATGCACGGCATCATCATGATCTTCCTGTTCCTGGTGCCAAGCGTACCGGCAACACTGGGGAACTTCTTTATCCCGATCATGATCGGCGCCAAGGATCTTGCGTTCCCAAAGATCAACCTGCTCAGCTGGTACCTGTACCTGATCGGCGGAACGCTCACGCTGACCGCGTTGGTGCTGGGTGGTGTCGATACGGGCTGGACGTTTACCACTCCTCTCTCCACGCACTACCTGAACACACACGTAATCACGGCGGCAAGTGCGATCTTCATCGCCGGCTTCAGCTCGATCTTTACGGGCTTGAACTTCATCGTGACGATCCACCGCATGCGCGCGCCTGGCATGACGTGGTTCCGCATGCCGCTGTTCTGCTGGTCCAACTATGCGGCCTCGATCCTGATGGTGCTGGGTACTCCGGTGCTGGCGATCGCGATTGTGCTCGTCGCTCTCGAGCGGCTGGTGGGCATCGGCGTATTCGATCCGGCCAAGGGCGGCGATCCGTTGCTATTCCAACATCTGTTCTGGTTCTACTCCCATCCGGCCGTGTACATCATGATTCTGCCGGGCATGGGTGTGATCTCAGAAGTCATCTCGACCTTCAGCCGCAAGCGCGTCTTTGGCTACACGGCGGTCGCGTTCAGCTCAGTGGCAATTGCGCTCTTCGGCTTCTTCGTCTGGGCGCACCATATGTTCATCATGGGTGTGTCGAACTACTCGGCTCTCGTGTTTTCGCTGTTGACGATGCTTGTCGCGGTACCTTCGGCGATCAAGATATTCAATTGGGCATTCACGTTGCAAAAGGGTTCCATCACGTTTGAAACCCCGATGCTTTACGCGTTCGGCTTCATGGGGCTGTTCACCATCGGTGGCCTAACGGGCGTGTTCCTTGGTTCGCTGGGCATGGACATCCACCTTACGGAGACATACTTCATCGTGGCGCACTTCCATTTTGTAATGGTGGGCGGCATGCTAATGGCGTTCCTGTCAGGCATTCACTTCTGGTGGCCGAAGATGACGGGCCGGATGTATCCGGAGTCTCTTTCGAAGCTCGCTGCAGTGACAACGTTCATCGGCTTCAACCTTACGTTCCTGCCACAGTTCATCCTCGGCTATCTTGGAATGCCGCGCCGCTATCATGCGTATCCGCCGGAGTACCAGGTGCTCAACGTGCTTTCGACGGCGGGCGCTACGGTGCTCGGTGTTGGATACATGCTGCCGCTGCTGTATCTCGGCTGGTCGCTGAAGTACGGTGCCATCGCGGGCAACAATCCGTGGCAAGCGACGGGCCTTGAATGGCAGATTCAGTCTCCGCCGTTGACCGAAAACTTTGTCACGATTCCTATCGTGGATTACGAAGCCTACGACTATGAGTGGCTGGAAAAGAAGCAGAGAGAAGAGGTGACGACCGTTGGCTAATACAGTCGCACATACCAATCCGCTGGACAAAGTGGACCATCTCGAGAAGTTGATGCCGCATGAAAGCATCATCAACGAAGAGGGTGAGCACGTCGTGCTGCCGCAACACCGGCACCACTTCGAAACAGAAGAGCAGCAGCGCGAGGCAGGCAGCTTCGGCATGTGGCTCTTCCTGTTGACCGAAATTATGTTCTTCGGTGGCATGTTCTTCGCCTACCTGCTCTACCGCAACTGGTACTATCCAGCGTTCGCCGTGGCATCCAATCAGTTGAGCGTGCCGTTGGGAACGCTGAATACGGCAATCTTGATCACATCGGGTTTCTGTATGGCCCTGGGTGTGTGGGCTGCGGAAGTCCGCAAGAAGAACGTGCTCGTCTGGATGCTGATCCTAACCACGGTGTTCGGAGTTGCCTTTATTGGCGTGAAAGCCGACGAGTATCACGAGAAGTGGGAGAACCACCACATTCCTGGCGCCAGCTTCAGCACCGCGCAATTCACGAATCCCGCGGCGTACGGTATCAAGGAGCAGCCTCTGGCTCCGGATATGGCACAGAAGACCGAGATCTACTTCTTCCTCTACTTTGCTATGACAGGTATGCACGCGCTGCACATGATCATCGGGATCGGGCTGCTCTTCTGGCTTACTTGGCGAGCGCATCGCGGAGAATTCAGTTCCGGATATGTAGCGCCCATTGAGAACTTCGGGCTCTATTGGCACTTTGTCGATATCGTCTGGCTGTTCTTGTTCCCGCTGCTCTACCTTATTAATCGGCATCTGCCGAAGTAACTGCCCCAGACCAATTTGTTCTGTAGCCTCACAAAGGAAGCGCGATGGCCCACGAGATATCCCACGATCAAGCCCACGACCCAAGCAATGTCGTAAACCCGGAGCACGGCGAACACCACCTTGTCACGCCGGCCCAGTACAGCATGGTGTTTGGCACCCTTCTGCTCTTTACCGGGCTCACGGTAGTGGCCGCGTACATTGATCTGGGCGCGCTCAATCCGGTGATTGCTCTCGGGATCGCCTCCTTCAAGGCAGTCGTGGTCATCCTGTTCTTCATGCATGTGAAGTATCAGTCGCGGCTGGTAAAGCTGACGGTCGGCGCCGGCTTCTTCACGTTCATCGTGCTCATCACCATGACGCTGCTGGACTATATGAGCCGCGCCTGGGGTATGTGGTAGAGATCCGGTAACAGCGAACAGCAAATGCCTCGCAGCGATGCGGGGCATTATTGTTTGCGTTCACGCCAAAGGATTTGGCGGAGAATTCCCATCCAGGTCATGGCTTCGCGATGACTTGTGCCCAATTGCAGGGTGAGCTGGCGCACCAGCGGCTCGGATGCGTTGGCAGGGAAGCGGCGGGTGTAGTCGGTGACATGCATCACGTCGAGCAGCAGCTGCGTAAGCCGTTCGCGATCGTCGGCTGTGGCGGCGGCCTCATGCAGCGTAGGAATCTCCCTTGAGCCTTCGAGACCTTCGCGTGTCAGTTCGTAAAGGCACACGGCCACGGACTGGCCGAGGTTCATAGAGAGGTGCCTCGCATCTTCCGGAGCGAACAGGGGGATGGTGAGCAGAAGTGAGCAGTGGCTCAGGTGCTCTTTGCTGAGCCCAGTCTTCTCAGAGCCGAACAGCAATGCCACGCGCGGTCGTGGACTGCTCACTTCTCCTGCTAGGGGCCTTAGGATTTGCGGTGCGACTTCTTGCAGCGTGAGGATGTCGCGCTGCAGGTCGCGGTCGCCGATGGCCGTGGTGCCGGCGACAAGGCTGCAGTCGGCGATGGCCTCCGCCAAAGACGAAAAGCGCTGTGCCCGTTGCATGACGGAAGCTGCGCCGACAGCGGACTTCGGCGTGGCTGCATCCTCCAGCTGAGCGGCCTCGAAAGGCGCGCTATAGTCGTTGACGATGCGCAGGTCGGAAAAGCCGAAGTCCTGCATCGCCCGCGCAGCCGCGCCGATGTTGCTGGGGTTGCGAGCGCCGACGAGAACGACGGTCAGACGAGCGCGGGCGGCTACAGAAAGCATGTCTCGATTGTAAGGAAGTCGCAAAGCGAGAGCGACGCTCGCTAATACAATTGCATAGCAAAAAAGCGGCTGACGTATTCGTCAGCCGCTTCCAAGGAAAACAATCGTGCTTACCGCTTGCTCTCACGCTCGGCCGGGGCCGGGTGTGCGACCTTCGGAGGAGCGGGTCGCGAAGCAGCGTTGTGCTTCTGGTTGGCGATCTGCTTGCTATTCTGGTTCTCTTCGTGGTTCGCCTGCTGCTTCTGCTGCTGGGTGAGTGCCCCGCCGTTTGCGGTGCGTTCGTTGTGAACTTGCTGGTCAACGCGCGATTGGTTCGCGTTGGTGCGGGCGGCTTCGGCAGAAGTCTCCTGGCCGCTGCGCAAGCCCTGTGCCGTACGCTGCTGCTGGTTAGCCTCACGCTGGTCTACTTCGTTCGGCTTCACGCTGTTGGCGTTGTGGTTGTCGTTGTAGATTTGCTTACTGGCATGATTCTGCTCCTGGTTGATCTGCTGATGTTCCTGGCCAGTCAGCTTTCCACCGTTGGCAGCGCGGTCCGCAGCCGTCTGGCTGTCGATCCGCGACTGCGTTGCCGTGGCACGCGAAGCCTCGCCGGAGGTCATCTGGCCCGAGCGCTCACCGTTCGCGATACGCTGGTCCTGGTTGCCTTCACGTGCGTTGGGAGCATAGGCCTTGCCGGCACTACGGTCGGCAGACGAGATCGGCTGGGCCGACGCGTGCTGTTGGGCTACCTGGTGATACGCGCCAACGTTGGACGCCGCAGGCGTCCCGGGGCGTCCGTGGTTCACGGAGGCCAGCTGACCCCGATCCTGAGCAGCGAAGTTCTGGTGCTGCATCTGATTCGCAGTCGGCTCGATGTGGTGCTCGTTCGAGAACCGCTGTTCGTCGGGGCTGGGTGGGTGATTGATGCCGCCGGGGCCGCCGCTGAAGGCCACATGGCCGGGATTCACGATCGTGTTGTGCACGATCACGTTGCGGTCAACATAGACATTCGTCACATGGACGCCACCGAAGTTCGCGACCGCACCGTTGTAAGCGAACACGCCTCCGCGCCACTCCCCCCCGAAGAAGCCGACGCCGCCGAAGCCGAAGCCATAGTTCACGCCGCCGTAGTAGCCAACGTGGGGCCCCCAATAGCCGCCGTGCCAGCCGTACATCCCGCCGGAAAAGCCCCAATACCCAGGGGTCCAGAGAACACCAGCGCTAGGTGGCTGCACCCAAACGCCGGGAACCCAGTAGTAGCCCGCATCACCGTAGGCCCAATAGCCGGGTGTCCACAGATAGCCGGGAGCAGGAAGCGGCGGTTGCACATAGACGGGAAGTGCGGGCGGGGCTATACCAATCGAAACGCCGATGAAAACACCGGCGTGGGCCTGCGCCGCCGGAAACGCCACGACTGGAACAGCCAGCGCCGCGACAAAGAGGATTTTGCGAACTGAAGTGAGGGAAACCATTTTGTTCTCCTTGGTCCGGTGGCTGCGCGCCGTAGCAGGTGCCTGCCGGATGCCCGTTTTTGTGGGCTCGTGTAGCTGAAACACAGGAGTGGGCCGCATGTTGTTGCGAAGTTTCAAGCGAAACAAGTATTTTCAACGCAACTTTTGGAGAATAAGAAGGTTCTTGCGTGGCCCGGGAAAATTTTCAGGGGAGGCAGGAAAGTTAGCCTCCCCTACACTGTTAATGAGCAACCCATGGCCGATAACTTTGCCCAGACCGTGAAAGAACAAACCGACGTCGTGCGCGTCGTGGGCGAGTACATCAAGCTCCGCAAGTCGGGCGCCAACTGGTCGGCGCTCTGCCCATTTCATAAGGAAAAGTCAGGTTCGTTTTATCTCTATCCGGCAACGTCGAGCTACTATTGCTTCGGCTGCCACGAGCATGGAGATGTGTTCACGTTCGTGATGAAGATGGAAAGCATCACCTTTCCGGAAGCCGTGCGTGCAGTCGCTACCAAGATGAACATCCCGCTGCCGAAGCGCGAGTTCAACTCGCCGCAGGAAGCCCAGGCCGCAGGGTTGCGCAAGCAGCTGATCGATGTGCATGAGGCTGCGACCCAGTACTTCCAGCAAAGCCTCCAATCGCCCGAGGCCGCGCGTGCCCGCGAGTACATGACCGGGCGCGGCATCACTGCGGACACGGTGACAAAGTTTCGCCTCGGCTACGCGCCGGAAAGCTTCAACGATATGCGCGACCGCCTGGGCAAGTTCTTCCCGGAAGAGGTATTGCGCGCCAGTGGCCTCTTTAGCTGGAAGGAGCAGGAAGACGGCTCGCCCGGCCCCATGTACGCACGCTTCCGCAAGCGAATCACGTTTCCGATTGCAAACGAACAGGGCAAGCCGATCGCCTTTACGGCGCGCGCTCTGGACTCCACCGACGTCGATGCGAAGGCCGGCCCGAAGTACATGAACTCGCCCGAGACCCAGCTCTATACCAAGGGCCAGGTGCTCTTCAATCTCGACAAGGCTAAGGCGGCGATCAAGGCGGCGGACGTTGCGCTGATTGTCGAAGGCCAGATGGACTGCATCTCCGTCTTCATGGCCGGCATCCAGGGCGTGGTGGCTACCAGCGGCACAGCATTCACAGAGTCGCAGGTTCGCTTGCTAGGCCGCTTCACGAAGAACGTCGTCCTGAACTTCGATCCCGACTCCGCAGGCGCCAATGCTGCTGAAAAAACAAGCGGCCTGCTGGTGGAAGAGGACTTCAACGTCCGCGTGGTCACGCTCGAAGGAGGGCTCGATCCGGATCGCTTCATCAAAGAGCACGGCATCGCCGAGTACACGACAGCCGTTCGTGGAGCCGTTCGCTACTCGGACTATCTGATCGAACGCGCGCGCGTGCTGTTCCCGCAGCGAACGCCTGAAGCCAAGGTGAAGGCGCTGAACTTTCTGCTGCCGCACATCCGTCGCATTCCAAACGCAATCGCACGCAACGACTTCGCGGAGAACGCTGCGCAGAAGCTCGGCATCGAAAGCTCGCTGATGCGCCAGGAACTGAAGCAGGCCGCCCAGCAGCGACTGGAAAGCGTGAAGCAGGCGCAGCCGAAGGCCGTCAGCGAGGTCGAACGAATCCTGCTCTGCGCGCTCGTGCTGCCGGATGCGGATTCCTCGCGTGCGATGGCTGCCGAACAACTAGCAGCCAACCCCGAGTGGTACGCGGAGCTGCCCACGGCTGCACTGATCGAGGTGCTGGCGAACGGCCCATCGCCCGACAGTCCGCTGGAAGCCGCACCCGATGCTGCCTCACGGCTCCTACTGGCGAGCGTGCTCCATCA
>Ga0302193_10004628_pt1 | contig 10838 bp, 10 predicted proteins | sample II_Bog_E3_3_FD_200228 | JGI IMG/M metagenome (GOLD analysis project Ga0302193, IMG submission 200228) | Peat permafrost microbial communities from Stordalen Mire near Abisko, Sweden - II_Bog_E3_3 | ecosystem: Environmental > Terrestrial > Soil > Wetlands > Peat | place: Sweden: Abisko...
CGGGGCGAAGATCTCCGCGAAGAGAACGCCGATGCCCAAGACGACGAGCATGGTGCTGAGGATGACGGAGAGCGCGTGGTCGGCGCCGGCGTCATCGGGCTGTTTGCCGGGGCCGGTTTCGCGGTAGCGGTTGAGGATGGTGATGAGCGAGATGGACGCGGCGCCGCCGATGAGGAAGTAGGCGAGGAGGTCGGGGAGTGCGAAGGCGGCGCGGTAGGCGTCCTGCTCGGGGCCGGCGCCAAAGAGGGAGTTGATGTACTTGATGCGGACGAGGCCGAGGAGGCCGGAGAGCAGGGCGCTCGCCATGAGGAGGATGGTGGCGGAGGCGGCGGTGTGGCCTTTGGATGTTTTGGGTTGGACCTGGGGTCCAGTGGGAACCCCGATCTCCAAAGGCGAGAGATCGGGGGCACCCGATTTCTCGCTTGATTTCGTGGTGCTGGGGGTCATTCGGCTGTTTCTAGTTCTCCGCCGAACTCGCCGAAGAGGTCACGTTGCTCGAGGCGAAGGCGTGGAGGCTCGACGGCTACCGGGGTGGGGCGGGGTTCGAGGACCAGGCGCGGGCGCATGGTTTTGACCTTGGCGATGCCGGTGGGCGCAGCCGGGAATGCTGTGGTGGAGATGGGGCGCGAGAGGATGCCGAGAAGGGCGTTCATCTCGTTGCGGATGGATTGAAGCTGGTTGTCGCGGTGCGACTCCGAGACCGGGGCGCGCATTTCTACGGGGCGCGGTTCGGGGGTGGTGTTTTCGAAGGGCGTTGCTTCTGCGGAGCCTTTGGCGTCGGACTTGAGTATCTGGCGGGCGCCGGGGATGGTGAAACCCTGGTCGTAGAGCAGGGTTTTGACGCGGAGCGCCATTTCTACGTCGCGTTTGCGGTAGAGGCGCTGGCCGGTGCCGCCTTTGTTGGGCTTGAGTTGGGGAAACTCGGTTTCCCAGAAGCGCAGAACGTAGGCGGGCACGTCGCAGAGTTTGGCGACGTCGCCGATCCGGAAGTAAAGCTTGTCCGGGATTTCGGGGGTCACGATCTTGCGGATTGGCTGGTGAGAACCCATGGCTTCTTAGACCAGTAGCCGGACGTGGCTCTGGACTGAACCAAAGTATAGGACTCCGGTTGGGGTGGGGCTAGTGGTTTTTGCGATTCCCCTCTGGATTGTTCCGCTTATGGTTCGCCGGATTGGGGGAACCAAGGTGGTTAACAGGGGTTGAAGTGGCGGTTTAAGTGTTTGCCTGGGGAGAGATTTGTGGCGCAGCGGAGGAAAGCAGATCCTTCGCTGCGCTCAGGATGACAAACCGTGAAGGGTATGACAAGTCCAAAAGGGGCTCACAGGTCTTACAACGGTTTGCGGCGTTCTACTTTGCCTTTGGCCGCGCGTTCGTATTGCTTGGGCCACACGCCGGGTTGGTGGAGCGTTTGGGTGGCGTGGAGGGGCCAGTAGGGGTTGTAGAGGAGCTCGCGGGCGAGGAGAACGACATCGGCCTGGCCGGTGCGGATGATGGTGTCGGCCTGGGCGGGTTCGGTGATCATGCCGACGGCGCCGGTGGGGATGCCGACTTCGCGGCGGACGCGGTCGGCGAAGGCGACCTGATAGCCGGCGCCGATGGGGATTTGCTGGCGGTGGTCGTTGCCTCCGGAAGAGCAGTCGATGAGGTCGATGCCTTCGGCTTTGAGGAGGTGGGCGAAGGCAACGGTGTCGTCGAGCGTTAGGCCACCTTCGACCCAATCAGTGGACGAAAGGCGGACCCAGACTGGGAGATTGTCGGGGAAGTTGGCTCGGACGGCGTGGATGACTTCGAGGGGGAAGCGGGTGCGGTTGGCGAAGGTGCCGCCGTAGTCGTCGGTGCGGAGGTTGGTGAGCGGCGAGAGGAACTCGTGTATGAGGTAGCCGTGTGCGCCGTGGACTTCGACGAGGAGGAAGCCGGCGTCGGCTGCGCGTCTGGCGGCGGCGGCGAAGTCGGCTACGACTTTGTCCATGCCGTCGCGGTCGAGGGCGTGAGGGAGTTTGTAGGCGTCGCCGAACGGTTCGGCTGATGGCGCCATGACGTTGTCCCAGCCGCCTTCGCTGACGGGGATGGCGCGGGGTTCTTCCCAGGGGGCGGCGACGGAGGCTTTGCGTCCGGCGTGTGCGAGCTGCATGGCCGGGACTGCGCCTTGGGCCTTGATGAAGGCGGCGAGATGCGCGAGCGGAGGCATGTGGGCGTCGGACCAGACGCCTAGATCGCCGCGGGTGATGCGGGCTTCAGGCGAGACGGAGGCGGCTTCGGTGAAGACGATGCCGGCGCCGCCGATGGCGCGGCTGCCGAGGTGGACGAACTGCCAGTCGTCGGAGAGGCCATCGGTATAGCAGTACTGGCACATGGGCGAGACCGCGATGCGGTTGGGGAAGGTGACGCTGCGCTGTGTGAGCGGGGAGAAGAGGTGGTTTGGAGTGTTCAGGGGCGCGGGCATGTGGGTTGGATGATAGCTGCAGGGGTGGGGAACTAACCAATTCGAGGGCTTCTGCTTTGCCCGCATCGGGCTGTTGGGAGGCACGTCCAATAGAATGGAATAGAGAGTGAGTTTTTGTGATGTCTGCTACTGTTTTGCCGCCTGAACCCGCGCCACCGAGTGTGATCAACAGCTGTCCGAGCTGTAGCCATTGGCTGCCGGATGGGACGCTGGCTTGTCCTGACTGCCAGACACTGACGTATGGGCAGCATCTGGCGGGGATTGCCGTGGAGGCGCAGCAGCTGGAGCAGGAGCAGAAATGGGCTGAGGCGCGGGACCGGTGGCGGTCGGCGCTGCAGTGGCTGCCGGAGAATACGCGGCAGGCGGAGAGCATTCAGCAGCACATTGCCGTGATCGACGCGCGCATGAAGGCTGAGGATGACACGAAGAGCCGGTGGAAGAAGCGGCTGGGACCGCTGGCTCCGGTGGCGCTGTTTTTGATCAAGATCAAGAGCTGGTTGTTTATCCTGCTCAAGTTCAAATTTCTTATCAGCATTCTGCCGTACTTTGCCTTTTACTGGCTGTTGTTTGGCTGGAGGTTCGCGCTGGGCTTTACGTTGAGCGTGTTCCTGCACGAGATGGGGCACTATGTTGCAGTCCGCATGCGTGGGCTTAAGGGAAATTTGCCGGTATTTATTCCGGGTATGGGCGCCTATGTGCGCTGGTACAGCACGGGCGTGCCGGTCGATGACCTGGCGTCCATTTCTCTGGCCGGACCGTTTGCGGGCTTACTGGTGGCGCTGGGTTGTTATGGAGCGTATCAAGGGACGCATTATGGGCTGTTCCTTGTGCTGGCAAACCTGGGCGCGTGGTACAACCTGCTGAACCTGTTCCCGGTGCGGTTTCCGTTCCTTGCTCTCGATGGAGCGCAGGCGGCGTATGCGCTTTCGAGGGTGCAGCGCGGGATGATCGCAGGGACGTGTCTGTTGTTCTTTGGGCTTACAGCGCAGGGTGCGGTTGGCGGAGATCTGGTGGGGCCGAATACGGTGTGGACGTTCCTGATTGTGGGGCTGGGTATGGCGTGGCGGTGCTTTGCCAATGATGCGCCGGAGAAGCCGGGGACGCGGAGCTTTGTGTACTTCCAGACGCTGGTGCTGGCGCTGGGTTTCCTGCTCTATCTGACGCCGGTGCCGGCGGGGCGCTGAAGGGTTTCGGCTCCGTGTGAGGGGTTGAAGGCGTCTTCTTCGGGGACGGTGTCTGTGGGCTCCCAGGCGGGTTCAGCCAAGGCAAGGTCTTTGCGGACGTAGCGGCGGCCGCGGGCTTCGAAGTCCCCACTGACGACGCGGCGGATGGCCTCGGTGTAGGCAGTGTGCTGCTCGGGCAGGAGAGCGGCGGCGAGGGACTGGTCGTTGTCGTTGTCGTGTATCTGGATGACGCGCTGCAGGATGATGACGCCACCGTCGGTTTGCTCGTCGACGAAGTAGACGGTGCAGCCGGTGAACTGGGCTCCGTAGTCCAGGGCCTGCTGGGCGGCTCCGCGGCCTGAGAATGCGGGAAGAAGCGAGGCTTGGAGGCTGAGGATGCGGCCTTTCCATTGGCGGACAAAGCCGGCGGAGAGGACGCGGCGGTAGCCGGCGAGGCAGACGAGATCGATGCGGAACTTGCGCAGGAGCGCGGAGATGGCCTCTTCGTGGTCGCGCTGCTCGCGGCCACGGCCTTCGAGGGTGATGACGGGTATGCCGAGGCTCTTGGCGGTCTCGACGCCGGGCGCGCCGGGTATGTTCGAGACGACTATGCCGATTTCGCAGCCGGGGAGCCGGCCTTCGGCGATGGAGCGCGCGATGGCCATGCAGTTAGAGCCTCTGCCACTAATGAGGATGCCCAGGCGTATGGGCCTGGGCGTATCGGGGTCTGCGGGGGAATTTTCTGGGTTCAGCAATAGATCACCTTTCGCTGAGGGCCGCGAATGATTCGGCCAATGACCATGGAGCGCTCATTCATACGGCTCAGCGTGAGGCGCGCTTTCTTTAGAAGCGGAGCGGGGACGACAGCAACGAGCCCGACGCCCATGTTGAAGGCGCGCAACATCTCTTCGGTTTCGATGCCGCCAAGGGCTTTAAGGTGGGCAAAGAGTGGTGGCGGCTCCCAACTGGTGAGCTCGACCTGCGCGGCGAGGCCCTTGGGGAGGATGCGGGGAAGGTTTTCGGTGAGTCCGCCGCCGGTGATGTGCGCAAACGCACTTACGACTTCAGCCTGCAGCAGCTTGCGGATGGGTGAGAGGTAGCTTCGGTGGGAGCGCATGAGCGCGGCGCCGACTTTGTCGCCGAGCTCGTTGACGTATTGCTCGGGACGGTAGCCGGCGGTGTCGAAGAGCAGCTTGCGGGCGAGTGTGTAGCCGTTGGTGTGCAGGCCGTTGGAGGGTAGGGCGAGCAGGACGTCGCCCTCGGCGATGGTGTCGCCTGAGACGAGGCGTGGGCGGCTGACGACGCCGACCATGAAGCCGGCGAGGTCGTACTCTTTGCCACGGTAGAGAGTGGGCATCTCTGCCGTTTCGCCGCCGAGGAGCGCGCAGCCGTTGGCCTTGCAGGCTTCGACGATGCCCGAGATGACCTGCTCGACGACATCGGCGTCAAGTTCGCCAGCGGCAAAGTAGTCGAGGAAGAAGAGCGGGGTGGCACCCTGGACGGCTATATCGTTCACGCAGTGGTTGACGAGGTCGGAGCCGATGGAGGCGTGCAGGCCGAGCTCGGCGGCAAGCTGGAGCTTGCTGCCGACGCCGTCGGTGCTGGCGACGAGGACGGGATCGGGATATTTTTCCGCGTCGAGGGAGAAGAGGCCGGCGAAGCCGCCGATTTCGGAGAGGACGTTTTTGTTGAAGCTGCGGCGGGCGGTGAGCTTGATGCGTTCGTTGGCCATGGCGGCACGGTTACGGTCGACGCCGGCTTCTGCGTAGGTGGCGCGGGGTCGCGTTGGTTTTTTTGCGGGTGGTGTCCCTGCGGTCTCATCTACGGCCATCAGCGAACCCTCGGAGATCGCAGTCTATCAGGGAGAGGAAGTAGGAAATTTTGCGCGAGGAGTCGAGGGAGCAAAACAGCACAACATAGGACTTCTATACTTGGCAGATGGCAATGAATCGAACTCGCTCGAAAGAACTACAGGAGCGCGCGGAAAAATTTCTTCCTGGTGGGGTGGATTCTCCGGTGCGCGCGTTTCGCGCGGTGGGCTGTGATCCTCCGTTTGTGGCGAGTGCTGAGGGTGCGTATCTGGTGGATGCGGATGGCAACAGGTATGTGGATCTGTTTGGGTCGTGGGGACCGATGCTGCTGGGGCATGCGTTTCCACCGGCGGTTGCGGCGATCCGCGAGGCTGCTGGGCGGAGTGCGTCATTTGGCGCGAGCACGGCGGATGAGGCGAACCTGGCGGAGCTGGTGCAGCGGTGCTTTCCTTCGATGGAAAAGATGCGGTTTGTGTCTTCCGGCACGGAGGCCTGCATGTCAGCGATACGGCTGGCGCGTGGGTTTACCGGGCGGCCGTTTGTGATCAAGTTTGAAGGCTGTTATCACGGGCATGCGGACGCGCTGCTGGTGAAGGCAGGCAGCGGCGTGGCGACGTTTGGGATACCGGGTTCGGCGGGCGTGCCGAACGAGACGGTGATGCATACGCTGGCGCTGCCGTATAACGATTTGGCTGCGGTGGAAGCGGCGTTCGAGTCGCATCCGGAGTTGATTGCCTGCGTGATCCTGGAGCCGGTAGTGGGCAATGCGGGAACGATTGCTCCGGCGGATGGATATCTGAAGGGGTTGCGTGAGATTACGCAGAAGCATGGCGCGTTGCTGATCTTCGATGAAGTGATGACAGGGTTTCGGCTGTCGCTGGGTGGAGCGCAGGAGTTGTTCGGGTTTGCGAGTGGGGATGATGCGCCGGATTTGACGACGCTGGGGAAGATCGTTGGCGGTGGTTTGCCGGTGGGAGTGTTTGGCGGTCGTGCAGAGGTGATGGACTACCTTGCACCGCTGGGGCCGGTGTACCAGGCGGGGACACTGAGTGGAAATCCGCTTGCAATGGCCGCGGGGATTGCGACGATCTCTTCTTTGCTGGAGCAGGGTGACGCGGTGTATTCGACGCTGGAAGAGACTACGGCGGCGATTGCGAATGGCGTGGCGAAGCTTGCGGCGGAGCAGGGGATTGGGCTGACTACCAATCGCGTGGGCAGCATGTTTACGTGGTTCTTTACGCCGGGTGCGGTGACGGACTTTGCGAGTGCGAGTGCGTCGGACACAGCGGCGTTTGGGCGGTTTCATCGAGCGATGCTGGAGCGTGGGGTATGGCTGCCGCCGAGTCAGTTTGAGGCGGCGTTCGTGTCGATGGCGATTGGTAAGACTGAGATTGCAACGGTGTTGGGCGCGGCGGAACAGGCACTCAAGGAAGTGGCGAGGTAGACGGTGATCGCTGCGGGTGAGGTTGCCGGTGGCAATCCGCAGTGAACTGCATAATTTTTTCTAGTGGGTGGCCGCTCCGGATGGATTTCTGATATTGTTCGGACATTCCACAGTAGCTTATCGAGAAGCAGTTCTAAGTCTGGCAGAGCAACACAGGGCCTAGTTCGTTTTTATAAGTGAGGGCGGGGGCTGTTGACTCAGGTCGCCCTTCCAATCGCAATCTGCGCGCTTTGAGCGACGGCGCGTATCTAATTGCCAATCCAGAGTGTGGGCCCCTTGTTCCGAAATCTAATTCGTGGAGGGTCGTTCCATGGCCGGAGCATTTTCTCAATTTCTTACGGCGTTGAAGCCGGGGCTTACTGCGCTTGAGAGTAATTTGACCTCTTATGTTGTGGCAGCCTCAGCTATCGGTGTGACCAGCATGGCGCTGATCCAGACGATGAAGGACCAACTGCCGCTGCGGCAGTGGTATCAGAAGATGCGGCTTTGTCGCTGGATCACGGAGGGATTGCCAGCAGCCGACGCCGTGACTGCGGTCGTGGGAAAGCCGACGGCAACGCAGGTTGAAGCGGACATGCTGACGCTGGCGCTGGATGGGGATGGCAAAGCGTTTTATTCGCTCGACATCGACAAGCTGTGCGGGCAGTTGAATGCCGCGGCACAGAGTGCTCTCCAGACGCCAAAACAACACGCGGGTTTTCTTGCGGTGCTCGCGAGTGAGGCTGATCCCAACGCTCTGGCGCTTGTGCTGGCAGGTGTTCCTGTTGATGCCAGCGGCGTCGTTCTGCCTATCACCGATCCTGCGGCTGTGGCTTACACCGGGGCGCGGACACAGGTTGGGCAGCAGATTCAAAGAGCGATCGATGCGCTGCAGTTGTCGATCACCGCGGACTGGCAAGTCCGTTTGCAGGAGGCTGCCTTGGTCCTGAGCATCTTGCTGGCCTGGGGTGGTGTCCATGCCTCCAAGTCGCTGCAACCAGGGTTTTCGACGTTCCTTTTCACGATCTTTACAGGAGTGATAGCCGGCTTTCTTGCGCCTGTTTCGCGCGACCTCATCGCCGCGCTACAGAACCTGCGGTCATGAGCGGCAATGGGATCGTGGCGAATATAAGCTGTCGCAAGGGATGCGATGGCACCGACGTGGCCGATGCGGTCTGGTACATGGGGACTCAGGACACGCTTGTCGGCGTGGAAGAGTTCGTCCTGCTCGTTCATGGGTACAACGATCACCGGTCGTATGCACAGTGTGCGTACGAGAAGTTTATTCAGCAATGCGACGCGATCAGTGAAGGAGCGTTTACATCGCGGTTCAAGATAGTCACGCTGCAGTGGCCGGGCGATCAGTTGAATCCCGTCAAAGGCGTGGTCGATTATCCGGGGTCGCTGGAACACGCGATCGGGTCGAGCGCAATCCTGGCGACGTTTCTTGCCGGACTGGCGACTTTGCAAGCAGCGCGAAAGCAAACGTTACGGGTGCATTGGGTGGCGCACTCGCTGGGTAACCGTGTTGTGCTGGAGACGATAGCGGCACTGCGCGGGGCGGAAGTGGGGATCCAGTTTCCGACGCTTGCCATGCTGGCGTCGGCGGTGCGCAGCAACATGCTGGAAAAAGACACCTATCTGCGATCAGCTGCGCTGGCTCCTGACTCGACGGCTGTGTTGCATTCCACGGGAGATGACGTGCTGCGGTGGGCATTTCCGCCTGGGCAGACGATCTCGGGGGATGGTTTTTTTCCGGAGGCGCTGGGGCATAACGGAGATCCATCTTCATTGACACACAACAGCCAGGCGTTCAACTGGTTTGGGCATAGCGACTACTGGTTCAGCCCCTATTCGGTAGCGTATGTGCTGTCCGCGCTGGGCCTAGCGGTCGACCGGAATGTCATTCCAAGCGGAACGGCGAACTATGTTGCGCCGCAGGCAAACGCAACGCCATCGAACACGACGGCAAGCCGCTCTACGCCTGTATGGATACCGACTAGCAGGCCTTCCAAGTTCCAGAACCCATGTGAACCTAAGCAGTCCTAAGAACGAACCTACGCGGTTTTGCCGAGGCGAATGAATTTCGTAGCGTGAAGTTCCGGTTGAGGCGTATGGTGGTGACGCTTTTGGACTGGAGACTCGCGTGTTGAAGTCTTTTCTGCTGCTTTGCTCTTTGATAATGCTGGGGGCTTCACCTCAGCAACCTGCTGCTCCCGACGCTGCACCTGCTTTGCCGAAGATTCCCGCAGCGGATGCGGCGATGGTGAATCCAATCAAGCCGAACCCCGTGCTGATGGCTCATGCAAAGAAGATGTATGGCTACGATTGTGCGATGTGCCATGCGGCGAATGGCAATGGCAAGGGCGATGTGGGCGCGGGGATGACGCCGCCGCTGAAGGACTGGACCGATCCGGCGGCGTTGAAGGATATGACAGACGGCGAGCTGTTCTACATCATCAAGAACGGGCGCGGGCAGATGACCGGCGAAGGCGATCGTGTGAAGACCGATGAGCTTTGGGCGATGGTTGTCATGGTGCGTGGGTTTGCGAAGAAGTAGCGCGGCCTAAGCGGCCGGCGTGGCGTGGTGGTCGGGTTCCATCCAGAGCTTGCCGATGATGGTGAGGATGACGAGCATGGCGGTACAGAGCGCGAAGACGCCGCGCACGCTGATGTGCTCGGTGAGGACGCCGGACAGGATCAGGCCAAGAATCTGCGCGGAGAAGACGGCGGACATCACGGTCGAGCCGACGCGGCCCATCATCGCGGGCGGAGTTTCCTGCGCGATGAGGGTTTGGGCGGGCACGATGATGGCGGCGGCGGAGAAGCCGATGATGAAGAGGCCGGGGATGGTGGCGTAGAGGTGTGGGAAGAGCGCCAGCAGCAGCGTGCCGACGCCGATGCCGCCGAGGCCGTAATAGACCAGTGTGGCTGCTTTCCTGCTCTTCGAGAGCTTGACGATGAGGTTCATGCCCAGCACCATGCCGAGCGGAATCATGGGGCTGGTAAGGCCGAACGTACCTTTTGAGCCGTGCAGGTTGTCGCGCACGTAGACGGCGATGAGCGGGCCAAAGCAGCCGAGGACGAACATGCCTGCCGCGAGCGACATGATGACGAAGAAGATGGCCGCGTGATGCACGATGAAGCTGATGCCCTGCTTCATATCGCTGCCGATGCGGCGGAGGCCGGTAAGCTCTTCGTTGACCGCGCTGGTGGGATGAGCGGCCTTGGCAGGTATGGGCAAAGATATGGCAAGCGTGGCGATGAGGGTGGCGGAAGCGATGAAGCTGATGGAGTCTATGCCATAACAGAAGCGCGGGCCGAGGGCGGAGACGAGGCCGGTGGCGATGGGACCGCCGACAATGCGCATGCCCATCATGACCTGCTGCATGAGCGCCTGCGAGGAGCCGAGGCCGTGGTGGGGGACCGCCGAGCGCAGCGCGACGCCTTGTGCCGGACTAAAGAAGCTGGAGACAACGCTGATGGCCGCGAGCACGATGTAGAAGCCCCAGACGTTGTGCACGAAAAACAGGCCAAGACAAAGCACGGCGCGGATGAGGTCGCTGGAGACCAGCGTCGGCTTGACGGGCCAACGGTCGACGAAAACGCCCGAGAGGACGCCGAGAACCGCGATGGGCAGCATGTAAGCGATCTGCACGCCGGTGATCTGCTGGGCGGTGGCGTGGAGGTTGAAGGTCATGACGATGATGACCGCGAAGAGGGCAAGGAAGTCGCCGAAGACGGAGACGATCTGCGCGTACCAGAGACGGCGCATCAACGGAATGCGCAGGACCTCGCCCATGGTGAGCGGGGCGAGCTTCGGCTGATCGGTGATGGGGGCGGCTGTGGACATGGTCTTACTCTAGATGAAGCGGCTGCGGTTTCCGATACACATTAATTGTGAGATTCTTACACATAGGGGAGCGTATGCGGACGAATATTGAGATCGACGACAAGTTGATGAAGCAGGCGATGAAGGCTGCCGGGGTGACGACGAA
>Ga0302193_10004649_pt1 | contig 10816 bp, 7 predicted proteins | sample II_Bog_E3_3_FD_200228 | JGI IMG/M metagenome (GOLD analysis project Ga0302193, IMG submission 200228) | Peat permafrost microbial communities from Stordalen Mire near Abisko, Sweden - II_Bog_E3_3 | ecosystem: Environmental > Terrestrial > Soil > Wetlands > Peat | place: Sweden: Abisko, Stordalen...
CGAACATAGGGACTAAAATCGTCCCTCGGGATTGGCAACAAAGATGGTTAGTGACTTTGGTGCGGAACCCGGGCTAGGACGCGGCGTCGTCCGGGGTCGGTTCCCGCGGGCCCAGCATGGTGGAGGGAGGGAACCAGGCGTCCCAGGTGGCCAGATGCCGGGCGACGAATTCCCGGCCATACACGCCCATGCGCTTGGACAGCGAAATGGCTCCGGTGCTGGCCGGCACCCCGTAGGCGTCCAGTCCCAGCCGCCGGGCCAGGAACAGGGCCCGGTCCAGGTGGAAGTCGGAGGTGACGATGATCACCCGGGTGACGCCGAACACCGCGTGGGCCCGCTTCAGGCTGTCATAGGTGCGGCGGCCGGCGAAATCGCTGATCACCAGCCTGGGTGGCACCTCCCGCTTCAGCAGCCAACGCCGCATGGCCTGCGGCTCGTTGTAGTTGGGAGCGCGGTTGTCGCCGGAGACGAGGAACCAGCTGCCCTTGCCCTGCCGGAACAGCTCCAGCCCGGTGTCCAGCCGGGCCTGCAGCACCTGGGTCGGCTCCCGGTCGGGCAGCACCCCCGCTCCAAGGATGAGTACCGGGGTATGCTCCACCGGCAGCGAAGCCACCGAAAATCGACGGACATGGCCGTCCATGGGGAACTTTACATAGATCCAGAACAGATCAAAAATGACCAGCAAAGCACATCCGATCCATAGCCGTAGCCAAGGCCGTGCCGCCTTCCAAACAGTAACCCGGGCAGAGAGTCGCATCGTGGGTTAGCATAGACCCTTACCCTGCTTGGGGTTCAACGTGAGTGAGAATTAATGAATAATAATATCACCCATCATTTACCCCAAACCCCCGTTCTCGCGCGGCCTTGGGGAAGGCAGTCAAAGCGGCTGCCCATGCTGATCGCGGCCATGGGCACGCTGGCCGTCACCGGGTGCTTCCGGGCCACCGGGCTCACTCGGGATCCGATGGTGGTGGAAGTGCTGCCGGCCACGGGCGGCGATACGGTGGCCGGGCTGAAGGCCAAGGCCGGGGCCAGCGACTGGTACGTCGGCAACGATTTCATCCAGGTGGCCATCGACAGCACCGTGTTCGGGGATCCGAACCGGACCCCGCTCGCCGGTGCCTACTCCGGCGGCAGCATCGTCGACGCGGGCTACCTGGCCCTGGACGGCAGCTACAACCGGGTCAGCATGCCCGGCAACAACATGAACCGGCTCACTCCGGTGGTGAACCAGGACCCGCGCCTGCAGGTGGTCTTCACCCAGATGGTGCCCTCCGGCAAAGGCCAGCTGCCCACCCTCACCCTCACCGGCGGGATCTATGATCCCGGCAATCTCCTTAAACAGGGCACCAGTGTGTCCAGCCCGGTGGTCCCCAACGTGGCGGTGACCCACTCCCTTTCCGTGGCCCAACTGGACCGGTTCTTCACCGTAACCACCACGGTGACCAACAACAGCGCGAATGCCGTTCCGATCCGGAACATCGGCGATTACCTGCTGCAGCAGGGCGGGGGCTACCATTTCAACATCCCCGCCAACTTCGACTACCCGGGCAACGCGTTGCCCCCGCCCACCCCGACCAGCCGGTGGGGGGTGACGATCCAGCCCGGAAGCGACTTCACCAACCCCATTGCGACCAGCGTGCAGGCTGCCATGGTCGGCCTCATGGGCACCGAACCCGGCGCCGACATGGTCGATTCTCACGCCAGCCTGGGTTTCCTGCCGGTGGACACGGACCGTCTGCTGGTGGCTTCCGATCCCCAGGATATCGTGCCCGTGGCCAACACCCTCCGGCCCCAGTTTCCGCAAAATCTGGTGGTGGGCAGTCTGCCCGCCGCGACCGACCTCGCCCCGGGCGCCAGTCTCACCTTCCACCGCCGCCTGTACATCGTCGGCGGCACCAGCGTGAACCCCAACCTGGTGGGCGGCCTGGTCTCCAGTGGCGACAACGTGAGCCTGCTCGCCCCCTATCCCAACCAGGCGACCGGCCTGTTCAACCTCATGGATGCGGCCCGCTACAACGACACCAACCTCCGTCCCACCCAGGACACCGGGTTCCTCAGCTTCACCCCGGCCGGGTCGGCCCAGCGGCAGGGACCTCTGCCCACGGAGATCCGGATCGAACGCAACATCACCGCCACCACCATCCTGCCCAACCAGTCTCCCCAGGATGCCGTCTGGCAGCTTCAGCGGGTGGAATGGCTCGAGCCCAACGAGAACGTGGTCACCAACACCGCCCTCGCCCCTTCGACCCTGAAGATCGTGCTGCCCGTGGGCACCTACCGCATGGTCCTCAGAAACCAGAACTACACCCAGACCCGAACCCTGTTCGAGGATCTGAACGCGGTCCAGACCAACAACAACGTCGGCCAGCTGAACATGGCCACCCCGATCCTGATCCAGAAGGCCCAGACCTTCCTGGTGAGCCCCCAGGACGTGCTCTGCCCGGACGTCACCACCGACGACAACCTCGGGAACGCCAACCTCGAGGGCCCGATCACCAGTAATCCCTATTCCGCGCACTATTTCACCACCCGCGAGAACAACGGGCCGCTGGGCAGCCTATATCCCATGCGCATGACCTTCCTGGGCGCCAACGCGACCGCGAATCCGGTCATGCGCCGCCAGCGGACCCTGGCCAGCCTGTGGGACCCCAACAACAATGTCCCCGCCCAGGCGCCGGGCAACATCGCCGGCCAGTACCAGTTCCGGGGCGGCAACGAGATGTTCGGCACCGGCTTCAGCCGCTACCTGCCCACCACCTTCGCCTGGTTGCCCAATGGCGGCAGCTATACCGCCATCGCCAGCCGCGGGCCCCTGGAGGACCTGGTGAGCCTGAACCTCAGCACCTTTGACGGGCAGACCGACACCAGTCACACGTTCAGCGTCTTCCCGCTGGGGTTGCCTCCCGGCTGGACCAGTTTCGACATGCCCGGGCCCTCCCAGGCCACCACCGGTGGCTACCTCCCCGGCGAGAAGCTCGCTTCGGCCATGGCCAACGGCGTCCAGGTGGTCGGCGACACCGAGCAGGACCTGCAGGTCAACGCGCCGCTGTTCTACTGGGATTTTGAGCACGAATTCCTGAACTCGGGGCTGAATCCCTACGTGATCCCGGCCAGCCTCAGCGCCATCACCCGCCCCGTCACCATCCCCTACGGTTCCGACCCGTTCGTGATCGGCGCCCGCAGCTCCAACCTGACCGGCTACGGCAGCGTTACCGCGCTGTTCACCCCGCCGGCCACCTCCGATCCCATGGGCGGAGCCCTGAACAGCTCCACCTGGACCCTGGCGGATTTCCTCGCCCAGGCCCAGGGGCAGTACAACGTGGTGCACCGGCCCCGGGCCCCCCTGGGCAATCCCCAGGGTGACCCCGTGGGGCTGTTCAACCAGCAGGGCGCCCCGGCGGCCAGCGCCTCCACCACCTGGAATGCCACCGGTTTCGGCGCCCCCTGGGACACCTGGTGGAGTTCCTGGTCCCAGCAGTCGGGCAACCTCTCCTTCGGTTCCGTCAACGGCGGCTTCGATGCCCTGGAACTGCTGAGAGGCGCCAGCTTCGACGTCACCAGCCAGACCAGCGCCAGCCAGGCCATCACCGAACAGCAGAACTGGTTCAACGAGTTCCTCCAGGTCCGCAACGATTGGTTCGCCCTCCTGAACCAGCAGTCCCCCTCCGTCTCCTTCACCAAGGCGCTCGGGTTGTCCTCGGCCAGGTTCAGTGTCGACACCCCGGTGGGCCTGGCGCGGACCTACCTGCTGGCCAATCCCACCGTGGAGCACGCCTCCCCGCCCCTTCCCAGCGATTTCGCCGGGGTCCTGGGCGCTCTGAAATCCGGGGCGGCGGTGGCCTCCACCGGGCCGTTCCTGGATGTGAGCGTGGGCACGGCCGGCCCCGGCGGGCTGGTGTCCGGCCCGGTGGAAGGGGTCACTCTGGTGGTCAACCTCTACAAGACCGACTGGATGCCCGTGGATGAGTTGAGGGTGGTGGTGAACGGCCAGGTGGTGCAGACGATCAATCCCGCCCTCAGCGCCACCGCGCTGGTCCCGGCCGGCACCGACCCGAGGCTGTACAGCATGAGCATCAACCTGACCCAGGCCCAGTTGCAGACGGTGCCCGGCAAGGATGCGTGGATCGTGGTGGAGGCCGGCGTGCCCCTCACCATCGACACCACCGCGCTCTATGCCCCGCTCGGCACCCCGTGGAGCAGTATCATGAGGGGAATATACCCCATCGCCGTCACCAACCCGATCTTCGTGAACGTGACGGGCGGTTCATACAAACCCCCCATGCAGTGATCCATGAGTGAATGGCTTCCCGAACGTCTCCCCGAAGACATTGAGGCTGAACGCGCCCTGCTGGCCACCTGCTGCGCGGCGGGGGCGGAATTGGCCGCCACCGAACTCGCCTTCAGCCTGACCGAAGAGGACTTCGTTCACCCCGCCCACCGGGCGGTGTTCAAGGCGTTGCGCTCGCTCATCGAGGCCCAGGTCGAGGTCAACTCCCTCACCCTCAAGGACGCCCTGGACCAGGCCGGGGACCTGTCCCGGGTGGGCGGCTACACCGGCCTGGTGGAGCTGCTCAGCGCCGAGGAGGTGGGCCGGCCCCAGGTGCTGGGCGACCTGCTGGTGCGCAAGCGCAAGCTCAGGCAGCTGATCCGGATCGGCGCCCAGCTGGTGCGGCAGGCCGCGGAGGAGGAGGCGCCGCCGGATACCCTGGTGGAGCAGGCTGCCGTGGACCTGTTCCGGCTGGCCCAGGGCCAGGAGCGCAAGGGCCTGGAGCACATCGGCGACGTGGCCCGGGACGCCATGGAGGCCCTGCTGGACCGGCTGGAGGGCAGGGGTTCCACTGGGCTCAAGGTCGGCTTCAGCCGGCTCGATTCCATCACCCAGGGCTTCCAGCCCGGCAACCTGATCATCCTGGCCGCCCGGCCCGGCATCGGCAAGACCGCCCTGGCCCTGAACTGGCTGCTGCGTTCGTCCATGTACCACGACGCCCACGCCGCCTTCTTCTCCCTGGAAATGTCCAAGGAGGAGGTGTTCAACCGGCTGTTGTCCGCCCACAGCTCCATCAACATGAAGGAGGTCCAGGCCGGCGCCTTCAACGAGGAGATCCAGGCCCGGCTGCTGAAGAGCCGCGACGCGCTGCTGCAGATGCCGATCTACATCAACGACCAGGCCGGCATCACCGTGCGCGAGATCACCGCCATGGTGGACCGCCACCTGTCCCGGTCCAACCACAAGCTGGATCTGCTGATCGTGGACTACCTGCAACTCATGACCAGCCCGGAGTCGTCCCGGTCCAAAGGTCAGAGCGAATCCACCCGGGTCGGCGAGATCAGCCGCGGCTTCAAGCTGCTGGCCAAGGACCATGGGCTTCCGGTGGTGGTACTCAGCCAGCTCAACCGCGAGGTGGAGCACCGCCAAGGCGGCCGGCCGCAGCTGTCCGATCTGAGAGATTCCGGCGCCATCGAGCAGGACGCGGATATCGTCATGTTCATCCATCGGAAGATGAAGGCCCTTATGGAAGGGGAGGAGGAGGACCGGAGTGCCGAGCTGCTCCTGTCCAAGCACCGCAACGGTCCCACCGGCGCGGTCGGACTCTATTTCGAGGGGGAATTCGCCCGCTACCGCGAGATGGAGCGCGCCACCGAATCCGACCTGGGGTGACCGGACATGGCGGATAACCATGGCTGAGACCCCCACCCCGTTCCCGCTGACCGCCAAGGTCACCGCGCTGCGCGGGGTGGGGCCGGTCTATGCCGAGGCATTGGCGGCGGCCGGGATCCTGTCGCTCAAGGATCTGCTCTGGTCGCTGCCGCACCGCTACGTGGACCGGGGCAGCCTGCAGAAGATCGGCGAGCTGGACAGCCGCATGAACCCCTCCGACCGGGAGATCGTGACGGTGCTGGGCACCATCCAGGACCTGCGCCAGAGCACCACCCGGGTGCAGCGGATGAACCTGACCGAGGCGCTGCTCACCGACGGCACCGGCACGGTGCGGCTGATCTGGTTCAACCAGCCCTATGTGGGCAAGGTGCTCAAGGCCGGGGACCGGCTGCTGGCGTTCGGTCCGCTCGCGTTCGGCCGCTCAGGCCCGGAACTGCGCGGGCCCGCGTTCGAGCTTATGGGCCGGGGCGGCGACGAGGAGAACCTCTGGGTCCGCCGCTACCTGCCGCTGTACCGCAAGCTCGGGCCGGTCATGGGGCGGGCCCGGCAGCGGCTGGTCCAGGAGGCGCTGGCAAGGGCGGCGGAGCCGGACGAATGGCTGCCGGCGGAACTGGCCCGGGGGGTGCCGGGAACCCTGGCGGCCCTGCGGTTGCTGCACCAGCCGCCGGACGAAAGCGATCCGGCCGATCTGGACGCCCACGCCACCCCGGCCCATCAGCGCCTGGCCAGCGAAGAACTGTTCGCCTTCGCCCTGGGGGTGACCCTGCGCCGGGCCGGGCGCATGGCCCGGTCCGGCCAGGCCGTGCCCACCACCCCGGAGTTGAGGGACCGGCTCAAGGGCTACCTGCCGTTCCGGCTCACCGGCGCCCAGCGCCAAGCCTTCCGGGAGATCGTGGCCGACCTCACCTCGGGCCGGGTCATGCACCGGCTGCTCCAGGGCGACGTGGGCAGCGGCAAGACCCTGGTGGCCTTCCTGGCCATGGCCATGGTGGCGGAAACCGGAGGGCAGGCGGCCCTGCTGGTGCCGACCGAGGTCCTGGCCCGGCAGCACGCCGCCACGGTCCAGCGGCTGCTGGGCGACAAGGCCCCGGCCATGCAGCTGCTGCTGGGGCCCATGAAGGCCGCCGACAAGCGCCAGGCCCTGGCCCGCATCGCCTCCGGGGAGGCATCGTACGTCATCGGCACCCACGCCCTGTTCCAGGAGTCGGTGGCGTTCCAGAAGCTGCAGCTGGTGGTGGTGGACGAGCAGCACCGGTTCGGCGTGCGCCAGCGGGAGGCGATCAAGCAGAAGGGGCTCGACCCCCACTGGTTGGTGATGAGCGCCACCCCCATTCCCCGTTCCCTGGCCCTGGCCCTGTTCGGGGACCTGGAGCAGTCGGTGCTGGACGAACTGCCGCCCGGGCGCCAGCCCATCACCACCCGGCTGGTGGATCCCGGGGATGCGGAGCGGGCCTGGGAGGTGGTGGAACGGGAACTGAGGGCGGGGCGCCAGGCCTTCGTGGTGAGCCCGGCCATCGATCCCCAGGATGAAGCCAAGGTGCCCTTGCGGGACATCCAGGCCATGCACGCGCTGCTGGAGCTCCAGTTTCCCGACTACCGCATCGCCGTGGTCCACGGCCGGCTCAAGGCCGACGCCATGGCCGAGCGGATGGAGGCGTTCGTGACCGGACAGGCCCGAATCCTTCTGGCCACCACGGTCATCGAGGTGGGCGTGGACGTGCCCAACGCATCGGTCATGGTGGTCGACCATGCCGAGCGCTTCGGCCTCAGCCAGCTGCACCAGTTGCGCGGCCGGGTGGGACGGGGCGAGGCCCACAGCCACTTCCTGATGCTCTCGGGCAGCGAGACCGACCGGTTGCGGGTGCTGGTGGCGACCCAGGACGGCTTCCGCATCGCCCAGAAGGACCTGGAACTGCGGGGGCCGGGGGAGTTCTTCGGCACCCGCCAGGCCGGCCTGCCCCAGTTCCAGGCGGCGGACCTGGTGCGGGACCGGCAGCTCCTGGTCCGGTGCCGGGAAGCCGCGGACCGGGCGGTCCAGCGCGGGCTCAGCGAACAGCAGCGGGACTGGCTGAAGCAGGAGCAGGCCCGGCTGAAGCTGGCGGAGATTTCCTAGCGGCCGTCAGGTCGCTTGTGCCTCTCCCGGTCGTCCAATCGAACCATCGCCCCACGCTGATAGCAGCCATTGGGTCGCAAATACGAATCTGTTTCCCTGGGTTCCGGCACCTTGGTACCAGACCGGAATGGAGACCCAACGATGAAGGCAAAAAATTCAAAAGATTTCCCGAGGTTGATGGAGCAACTCACACCTTTGGGCGCCCACATCTGCCAGATCTATATGAGCGAAAGGGAGCGCCAGGAGACCCTCAGGGATTTCGTCGGGAATGGCCTCCAACTGGGCGAGCAGACCCTTTGCTTCAGCGAAAAAACCACGGATGAGGTCGTCGACGCGTTTTTGGACGGCCAGGGCGTGTCCCTCCGTGAGGCCAAATCATCCGGGATGTTCAAATCGAGGACGAGCCGGAGTTTCTACTTGAAGGACGGAGTATTCGACCACGACCGGGTCTTCCAGGAGTGGCAGGACTTCTATACCGAATCCATGGTCCAGGGCTATGCCGGGGTCCGGGCCATGGGCGACATGCTCCCCGAATTGGAGCCGATAAGGGGGGGCATGGCCATCGTGCTCTTTGAGACCAAACTCAACGACGTTTTCCAGCACTACACCCCTACCCAGGTCATCTGCCAGTATGACGCCCATGCTTTCAGGGCCTCGACCATCATGGGCGTTCTCAGGGCCCATCCGTTGATTCTGGTGGGCCGTAAGGTCCACGCCAACCCGTACTTCGAGCCTCCCGCAAAGACAATATCGCATTGAACGCGGGGCTGGCCCCGGCCACTGAACGGTTCGACCACGGTGCCTCCAATCCAACCAGGGCACCAACGGTGCTAGATTCCGCCCACTTCCACCGAAAGAATGCCCTTGCAGGCCGGGCACGCCACCACGTGGCCGCGCCGGGGGAGGGAGGAGACGAAATTGACCCGGGACCGGAGCAGTCGCACGATCATGACCGACTGGATCTGCTGGTGGCAGTGGGGACAGGGCAGGGGGATCTCCATGGCGTATTCCGCTTCGCCAAAGCAAACAGAGGAGGGCGTGGGCTCGTCCATGATTCATCCTGTCTGGGAAAGGGGTGGCTGATCATCATCCCGCCCTTTGCCTACCCCAGGCAAGCCGGAGTGGGAAATTCGTGCATCTCCCTGTAAAAGATGAACCTTTCCAAAATCCTGGTCAAGGTCGGGACCGGGGCCTATCCTTGGAGTGATGAATGTCTGAACCCCCGGCCCCTTGCCTGGGCTTTTGGAGGACACGACTATTTCCATGCTGCGCCCCATCCCCTTTGCCAAGCTGACCCTGGTCACCACTCTCCTTGCCATCGCCCAGGCCGCGGGCGCCGTCTCCCCCGTCGCCCCCGGCGAACCGTTGCAGACCTCCTTCAAGGTGCTGGCCGGATTCCATCTGCCGGAAGCGGTGTTCAAGGCCAAGCCCGGGCATGTGCTCGGGTTCGTGCCCGGTTCGATCCGCAACCTGAACGGCAAGGAGGTGGCCCTCACCGGGTTCATGCTGCCGATCCGGATCCATGACCGACTGGTGACGGAATTCATGCTGCTGCGCACCCAGAACACCTGCTGCTTCGGCATCCCTCCCGAACTGCACGAGGTGGTGGAAGTGCTCAAGGTCAACACGCCCACCAAGGTGTTGATGGATACCCCGATCACCGTGATCGGCCACCTGCACGTGCAGGAACGCTGGGAAGGCACCTTCCTCTGCTCGATCTACCAGATGGATGCGGACAAGGTGAGCGCGCAGTAATTGCGCACGGATTCCAGCGTTGGGAACTTTTGAGGTCCATCGCGAGGATTTTCAGCCGTAAGCGATCCACGCGATCCGGGCTTCCACCCCCTCCCGGTTGAAGTGGCGCAGCCAGCGCTCCTGTTCGGGCCTCAGGGTATCGCCCGGGCCCTTGACCTCCCAGAGCATGCAGGCGGGTGGGTCCAGACGGCACAGCAGCAGGTCGGGAAAACCGCTGCGGAAGGCCATGGGGTTGGGGGCCATGGTGGACAGCACCGACAGCACCACCGGGGCGGGCAGCACCTCCAGCGCCGTGCCCAGCAGATCCTGGGTGAGCATCCGCCAGTTCACGAAGGCGTTGCTGATCCCCCGTTTGCATTCGGCCACCTGGAGCAGGGCCGTGGCCAGGGCCCCGGGAGCGGCGAGTTGCTCCAGCCGCCGTTCGATGGCTTCCCGCCGGCGGTGATGGAAGTCGGGGCCGCCGATATCCGCGGGGGCCGCCTGGAAGCGGTGCTGGAAGGCCCCGGGGAGCGGAGCGAACAGCTGGTCCCAGAAGGCCAGGCCGAACAGGCCCTGCCACAGTCCGTTCTCGGTGAAAAAGCCAGCCCAGCCCGCCTGGGCCGCGGCCTCCAGGGCGGCCCGCTCCACCGACCTGGAAGGGTGCCTGGGGACCGTAAGGCACAGCTCAGGGAGCGGCTCCGGCGGAGGATGGCACGCCACCCTGGCCTGGAACAGCCGGTCCCGGGGATCGATCGGGTAGGCCTCGTAGCGGACCCGGCCGGTGTCGGCCAGTACGAAATCGGTCAGATCCTGGTCGCCGTTGCCGAAGAACAGGAAGAAGGCCAGCCGGACCCAGTCCTGATCCAGGGGCGCCACCGGATGGAGGCTCTGGAGCAGGGCGGTCTTGAGCGCCTCCGGGTCGGCCCGGCTGGACAGGAGCTCCGCCAGCCCGGCCCGGGACAGGGTCCGGGGAAAGGCGATCCCGAACCCCCGGAGCCGGTCGCCCAGCTCGTCCTTGCGCAGCAGGGCGACCAGGTCCCCGGGGGCCGCCATGGCGCCGGTGGCGCAGAAGCCCTGGGCGCAAAGGGTGGCCAGGGCGCCGGGAATGTCCTCGATTTCGGGGTAGTGGAAACCGTCCGGGCGGAACCACGGTCCCTGCCGGGTGAACATGCGCACCAGCAGCCGCCGGGCCGGCGGCGGCAGGGCGAGGAAGCCCGAGATCCGCGCCTCCTCCTCGGGGCGCAGCAGATCCCCGTAGCGGGCCAGGACGTCCCGGAGCACCGTCTCGAAATTCTGGAGGTAATAGC
>Ga0302193_10004652_pt1 | contig 10809 bp, 5 predicted proteins | sample II_Bog_E3_3_FD_200228 | JGI IMG/M metagenome (GOLD analysis project Ga0302193, IMG submission 200228) | Peat permafrost microbial communities from Stordalen Mire near Abisko, Sweden - II_Bog_E3_3 | ecosystem: Environmental > Terrestrial > Soil > Wetlands > Peat | place: Sweden: Abisko, Stordalen...
CGGCTGTCAAAGAAATAGGCCTCGCCGGGATTGAGGATGCGGGTTTGGTCGCCGACGGTGACCTCCAGCTGCCCCTTCATGATCAGCCCGGCCTCTTCGCCGTCATGGGTGATCATCACCCGACCGGTATCGGCGCCGGGGGCATAGCGTTCCGACAGGAACTGCAGGCTCCGCCCGGTCAAATCCTGGCCCAACTGGCGATAGGAGATGGCGCCCTTGCCGATCTCGACGAAATCCTTCTGACCATAGAAGACCTTGGGCGGTTCGGGGGTCTCCAGGGCGAAGAACTCCGACATGCCCATGGGGATGCCGTCCAGCACCCGTTTCAAGGCCCCGACCGAGGGGTTCAACTGGTTGGATTCGATCAGCGAGATGGTGGCATTGGTCACCCCGGCCTGCCGGGCCAGAGCCCGCTGGGACAGTTTATGGGCGGTGCGCACCATCTTCAGGCGGGCTCCCACATCGATGTCCACGGCTGCCTCCGTTTCTAGTGTTAAGTATAGTTAACAACAAAGCATCTTGTTCAATATCTTGCAACGCCGCACTGTGGGGGCAGATGATTTTTCCTTTGGAGTGCCTCGATGAGCGACCTGTCCGCCTTCTGGATGCCTTTCACCGCCAACCGCCAGTTCAAGGCCTCGCCGCGCCTGTTGGCTTCGGCAAAGGATATGCATTACGTCAGCGACGATGGCCGCACCATCCTGGACGGCACCTCGGGCCTGTGGTGCGTGAACGCCGGCCACTGCCGCCCCAAGATCGTCGAGGCGGTGAAGGCCAAGGTTTCCTCGTTGGACTTCGCCCCCACCTTCAATATGGCCCATCCCGAGGCCTTCACCTTCGCCGAGAAGCTGACCGGACTGCTGCCGGACCCGCTGAACCATGTGTTCTTCACCAATTCCGGCTCGGAATCGGTGGATACCGCCCTCAAGATGGCCTTGGGCTACCACCGTATGCGCGGCGAGGGTGCCCGCACTCGGCTGATCGGCCGCGAGCGCGGCTATCACGGCGTCGGCTTCGGCGGTATTTCGGTAGGCGGCATCGCCAGCAACCGCAAGCATTTCGGGCCGTTGCTGCCGGGCGTCGATCATATCGCTCATACCCACGACCTGGAGCACAACGCCTTCACCAAGGGCCAACCCGCTTGGGGGGCTCATCTGGCCGATGATCTGGAACGGGTGGTGACCCTGCATGATCCTTCGACCATCGCCGCCCTGATCGTCGAGCCCATGGCTGGCTCTACTGGCGTGCTGGTGCCGCCCAAGGGCTATCTGGAACGTCTGCGCGGCATCTGCGACAAATACGGCATCCTGCTGATTTTCGACGAGGTTATCACCGGCTATGGCCGCTTAGGCGCACCCTTCGCCGTCAATCTGTTCGGCGTGGTCCCCGACATCGTCACCACCGCCAAGGGCCTGACCAACGGCACCATTCCCATGGGCGCGGTCTTCGCCTCGGACAAGGTCCATGACGCCTTCATGCAAGGGCCGGAAACCGCCATCGAATTCCTGCACGGCTATACCTATTCCGCCCATCCGGTGGCTGTGGCCGCTGGTCTGGCGACCCTGGAAACCTATGAGGACGAAGGCCTGCTGACCCGCGCTGCCGAACTGTCGCCCAAGTGGGAAGAGGCGGTTCATTCCCTGAAGGGTGCGCCCCATGTCATCGACATCCGCAACATCGGTCTGGTGGCCGGCATTGAGCTGGCTCCGCGCCCTGGCGCGGTGGGGGCGAGGGCCTATGAGACCTTCGTCAAATGCTTCGAGAAGGGTGTCTTGATCCGCGTGACCGGCGACATCATCGCCCTGTCGCCGCCGCTGATCTGCCAGACTTCCCATATGGATCAGATCATCTCGACCATTTCCAACGTGCTGCAGACGGTGGCCTGATCATGAAGAGCTTGTCCCATTATGTGAATGGCGCGTCCCTGGCCGGAACCTCGGGCCGTTTCCTCGATGTCTATGATCCCTCCACCGGTAAGGTGACGGCCAAGGCTCCCTTGGCCTCCAAGGCCGAGGTGGAAGCGGCTATCGCTTCGGCGCAAGGAGCTTTCCCGGCCTGGGCCTCGACCCCTGCCGCCAAGCGGGCCCAGGTGATGTTCAAGTTCCGTGAACTGATCATCTCCCACATGGACGAGCTGGCGTTGCTGGTTTCCTCCGAGCACGGCAAGACCTTGCCCGACGCCAAGGGCTCCATCACCCGTGGCCTCGAAGTGGTCGAATTCGCCTGCGGCATTCCCCAAATGCTGAAGGGCGAGTTCAGCGAGCAGGTGGCCGGCGGCGTCGATGCCTGGTCGTTCCGCCAAGCCTTGGGCGTCTGCGCCGGCATCACGCCCTTCAACTTCCCGGCCATGGTGCCCATGTGGATGTTCCCGGTGGCCATCGCCTGCGGCAATAGCTTTATCCTAAAGCCCTCCGAGAAGGATCCCTCTATCTCTCTGCGTCTGGCCGAACTGATGACCGAGGCGGGCTTGCCTGCCGGTGTGCTCAATGTGGTGATCGGCGATAAGGAAGCAGTCGATATCCTCCTGACCGACGAGCGGGTGCAGGCCATCAGCTTCGTCGGCTCCACCGCCATCGGTAAATATGTCTATGCCACCGGGGCGGCTCACGGAAAGCGGGTGCAGGCTTTGTGTGGGGCCAAGAACCATCTGGTGGTTATGCCCGACGCAGACTTCGATCAGGTCACCGATGCCCTGATGGGGGCTGCCTATGGTTCGGCTGGCGAGCGTTGTATGGCCGTCTCGGTGGCCGTCGCTGTCGGTGATCAGACCGCCGAGGAGGTGATCTCGCGCCTTGCCCCAAAGGTCCGCGCCCTGAAGATCGGCTCTTATAAAGACCCCGAAACCGAGATGGGTCCCATTGTCACCAAGGACAGCTTGGATCGCATCAAGGCCTATGTGGATGGCGGTGTTGGGCAAGGAGCCGAGTTGGTGGTGGACGGACGCTCGCCCGGTCTGGACGAAGGCTTCTTCCTGGGCGGCTGCCTGTTCGACAAGGTCACGCCCGAGATGACCATCTACAGGGAAGAAATCTTTGGCCCGGTCCTGGCCGTGGTGCGTGTTCCCGACTATGAGTCGGCCCTCAAGCTGGTGAACGATCACCAGTATGGCAACGGCACGGCGCTTTTCACCCGCGATGGCGATGCCGCCCGCGATTTCGTCAGCCGGGTTCAGGCCGGAATGGTGGGCGTCAACGTGCCGATCCCGGTGCCCGTGGCCTATCACAGCTTCGGCGGCTGGAAGCAGTCGTTGTTCGGTGATCTGCATATCCACGGCCCGGAAGGCGTGCGGTTTTATACCCGCCAGAAAGCGGTGACGGCCCGCTGGCCCTCAGGCATTCGCTCTGGCGCTCAGTTTCATTTCCGTAGCGGCTCCGAGCATTAACAATTGCAGTACAGGGGGTGGACTTTCGTCTCCGTAGGTGCGACTCTTTCTAGGAAATAGGGGGGTCGGCGATAGCTGCAATGTCTGGCAGTGTGGTCATCGGAACGGAAGCGGATAAGGCGACGCAGTCGAAGAAGCTGCGCCGGATGATCTTTGCCGCCATGGTATCGGCCTTGCCGTTTGCCGCCGCCATCGGCTGGATCGGTAGCGAGGAATGGTTCGCCGCCCGCATGAATACGGCGGTGCAGCAGGCTCAGGCCATGGCCCAGGATGCCCGCCGCGACGTTCGCATTGATCTGTCTTTGCTGATCCGCCACGAGGTCGGGCTGGCCCGCGATTTCGCCAGCGACAGCCAGATCATCAACGTCCTGCACGAGACCCCGACCACGGCCGAGCCCGAGCGCTTTGCCAGGATCAACGAGATTTTGGAACGCCGCAGCCGTGATCTTGGCGTCGATCTGGCTTGGCTGTCGCTGCCCAACGGCATTTGCGTTGCCTCCAGCAATTATCATCAGGCCGACAGTTTGGTGGGGGAAAGCTTCACCGACCGCAGTTATTTCAAGGCGGCCATGGGCGGCGCCATCGGCCGGCAATTCGCCGTGGGCCGGCGCACCAATATGCCGGGGCTGTTCTTCTCGGCTCCGGTGATGGAGAACGGCAAGGTTCTGGCGGTGATGACCGTCAAGACCAACCTGCCCAGCGTCGCCTCTGCGGTTTTGCACTCCACCTCGTTCATCTCCGACGGCCAGGGCGTGGTGATCCTGTCCAGCGATGCCCGCGATCAGTTCGCCGCCATGCCGGGGGCGCCCATCCTCGAGGCCGACGATAACGCCCGGATGATGCTTTATAAGCGGATGGTTTTCCCGCCGTTGTCGATTGTCTCGGCCGGTTATATCCAGCATCCGGACATTGCCAGCATCGGTCATTCCGGAACCTTGGGGCTGCTGTCGTCGGAAACCCTGCCCGAGGACGGGCTGACGGTTCATTCCATTGGCGATCTGGGGGGGCTGCCGGGGCTGGAGCGTGACCGCGGCCTGTTGTTCTATGGCCTGATGGCGGCTTTGACCCTGCTGTCATGGACCCTGACGGCGGCTTTGGCCTGGTGGCACAGCTCGCGGCTCCAATTGATGCGGGTGCAGCAGGCCGAGGAACATTTCCGCGCCGCCTTCCAGCATGCCGCCATCGGCATGACCCTGGTCTCGCCCGAGGGCCGCTTTCTACAGGTCAACGAGGCTCTTTGTCGGCTGTTGCATTATGCCGAGGACGAGCTGGTGGGAATGTCGGTCCTGGAGGTCACCCACCCCGAGGATGTGGCCCCCGATCTGGCCCTGATCCGCGAATGCCTGGAGCGCAAACGGATCGGCTATCAGCTTGAGAAACGCTATATCAACCGCCGGGGGGCGACGGTCTGGACCTTGCTGACGGTATCGCTGTTGCGCTCCAGTAATGGTGAGCCGCTGCATTTCATCTCCCAGGTCCAAGACATCACCGAGCGCCGCCGGGCCGAGGAATCCTTGCGCGGCTATGTGCGGGAAATCCAGGATCTCTATGACCATGCCCCTTGCGGCTATCATTCCCTGGACGGCGACGGCGTCATCGTCCGGGTCAATGATACCGAGCTGCGCTGGCTGGGCTATGACTGGAAGGACGTTGTCGGCCGTCTGCGCTTCCAGGACCTGCTGACGGTGGAAAGCCTGCCTCGCTTCGAAGAAGCCTTCGAGCAGTTCAAACTGCGCGGCTTCATGCAGGATCTGCTGCTGGAGCTGACCCGCAAGGACAACAGCCTGATGCCGGTGCTGATCAGCGCCACCGCCATTTATGATTCCAACGGCCAATATCTGATGTGCCGCAGCACGGTCTATGACATGACCGAGCGCAAGCGCATCGAGGATGATCTGGCCGAGGCCAAGGTGGCCGCCGAATCCGCCAACCGGGCCAAGAGCGACTTCGTCGCCAACATGAGCCACGAGATCAGAACGCCTATGAACGCCGTTCTGGGCTTGGCTCATCTGCTGGGGCGTAGCGCTCTGGAGCTCAGCCAGAAGGCGTTGGTGGAAAAGATCGCCATCTCTGCCCGCTCGCTTTTGGGCATCATCGACGAAATCCTCGATTTCTCGAAGATCGAAGCCGACCGCCTGCAGCTGGAAAGCATCGAGTTCGATCTGGACAAGGTGCTGGAAGGTCTGGCCACCATCATGTCCATCAATGCTTCGGCCAAGGACCTGGAACTGGTCATCTCGGTGGATGCGGATGTGCCGCGCAAGCTGAGGGGCGATCCGTCCCGGCTGCAGCAAATCCTGATTAATCTGGCCGGCAACGCCATCAAATTCACCGAGACCGGCGAGGTCTGCGTCTCCATCTCCTGCCTGCCTTTGCAGGGAAGCGAGGAAGCACGGCTGGCCTTTGCCGTCCGCGACACCGGCATCGGCATCTCGCCCGAGCAGCAGCAGCGGCTGTTCAGCCCCTTCACCCAGGCGGATTCCACCACCACCCGACGCTTCGGCGGCACCGGGCTGGGGCTGGTGATCAGCAAGCGTCTGGCCGAGATCATGGGCGGCGGCATCCATCTGGACAGCGTCCTGGGCCAGGGCAGCGAGTTCAGGGTCGAGTTGCCCTTTGGCTTAGGTGTAAGCCAGCCTGCGCCCAAGGTTCTGTTGGGCAATCTCAAAGTTCTGCTGGCCGACGATAATCCCTCGGCGCGACAGGCCCTGCTGTCGGCGGTGGCGGCTTTGGACTGGGAAGGTCAGGCCGCCGAGTCGGGCGAGCAGGCCCTGGATTTATTGCGGACCAATGCCGAAGGGCGGGGCAAGCCTTTCGATCTGCTGCTGCTGGACATGCGTATGAGCGGCATCGATGCTCTGACCACGGCCAAGACCGCCCGCGAACAGGGCTGGCTGGCGGAACAGCCGGTGGTGGTCATGGTCTCGGCCTCCGAGCGTGACGAGGTAATCTCCATGCCCGACGCCGGCCTGGTCTCGGCCCTGCTGCTGAAGCCGGTAACGGATTCCTCACTGTTCAATGCGGTGGTGGAGGCTCAGGCCAAGCTGATCGGCGTCGATCCCCTGGTGCGCGAGGCTCAAGGAGCCAGCGCCGACGGCCACCCGCTGGAGGGCCTGCGCCTGCTGCTGGTGGAAGACAATGCCATCAATCAGGAAGTCGCCCAGTTCATCCTTGAGGACAAAGGCGCTGTGGTCGAGATCGTTGGCGATGGCCGTCAGGCGGTGGACCGCATGGGTGCTGGGCCGAAAGACTTCGATCTGGTGCTGATGGATGTGCAGATGCCCGAGATGGATGGCTTCGAGGCCACCCGTCTGATCCGTGGCCAATTGGGCCTGACCCTGCCGGTGCTGGCCCTGACCGCTGGAGTGCGCGACGCCGACCGCGAGATGTGTCTGCAATCGGGCATGAACGATTTTATCGCCAAGCCTTTTGACCTGGAGCAGATGATCGCCGTCATCCTGCGCCACGCCGTCGTGGCTAAGGCCGTCCCCCCGCCCGACGAGCCTAAGCCAGAGCCTTTGCTGCTGGCTTCGCCCGAGCCGGCGCATCTGCCGATCCGCTCGGAACTGCCGGTCTTTGATCGTCGCCAGGGTCTGCTGCGTATTGGCGACGAGACCAAGCTGGCCGAGCTTCTGACAACCCTTGTGGCCGAGAACGAGTCTTTGGTGGCCGAATTGCACGGTCTGTTGGACCAGGGACAACGGGAAGATGCGGCGCGGCGGCTGCATTCTTTACGCGGCGGCGCCGCCAATGTGGCCGCGATCCTTTTGGCCACCCGCGCCACTGAAGCCGAGGCGGCGGTGATCGAAGGACGCGACGGAGACGCCCGCGCTCTGCTGGATGAGATCGCTGTGGCCCTGGCCGATCTGGCCAATCTGGGCTAGGCAAGCCTTCCCGACGCCGAAATATCCCGAAGATTCCTTTAGAAAACTATCGATTAATGGGGGCTGACGGGCTAAAACAGTACCCCTTTTCGTGCGCCGCCATGTTGGCGGCGTCGTTGCTTTACAGGCACCTGGACTATGGAAACGGAATTTCATCGGATTAAGCGTCTTGCCCCCTATGTCTTCGCGGAAGTGAACGCCATGAAGGCTCGGGCACGAGCCGCAGGCGAGGATATTATCGATCTCGGCATGGGCAACCCTGACCAGCCGACACCCCAGCATATTGTCGATAAGCTGATCGAAGCAGCCCGCAATCCGAAGGCACACCGCTATTCCATGTCGCGCGGCATTCCCGGCCTGCGCAAGGCGCTGTCCAATTATTACGCCCGCCGTTTCTCGGTCGACCTCGACCCCGAGAGCGAGGTTGTGGTGACCCTGGGCTCCAAGGAAGGTCTGGCCAATCTGGCCCAGGCCATCACCAGCCCCGGCGACGTGTTGCTGGTGCCGAACCCCAGCTATCCGATCCATCCTTACGGCTTCATCATCGCCGGCGGCTCTTGCCGCTATGTGCCGGTGGCCCCTGGGCCGGAGCTGCTGGAGTCTCTGGAACGCGCCGTCAAGCATTCGGTGCCCAAGCCGGTGGCTCTGGTGCTGAACTATCCGTCCAACCCGACGGCCCTGGTGGCCGATCTGGACTTCTATGGCCAGGTGGTGGACTTCTGTAAGTTCCACGGCATCTACATCCTGTCGGATCTGGCCTATGCCGAGATCTATTTCGATGGCAATCCCCCGCCCTCGATCCTGCAGGTCCCTGGCGCCAAGGACGTAGCCATCGAGTTTACCTCCATGTCCAAGACCTATAACATGCCGGGTTGGCGCATCGGCTTCGCCGCCGGCAACAAGACGCTGATCCACGCTCTGTCGCGCATCAAGTCTTACCTGGACTATGGCGCCTTCACGCCGATCCAGGTGGCCGCCAGCGCCGCCCTGAACGGCCCGCAGGATTGCGTCGAGGAAATCCGCCAGCTCTATAAAGAGCGCCGCGACGTCATGATCGAAGGTTTGGATCAGGCCGGTTGGGCCGTTCCCAGCCCGCCGGCGACCATGTTCGCCTGGGCCCCGATCCCGCCGGCCTTTGCCCATCTGGGCTCGCTGGAATTCTCCAAGCTGCTGTTGCGCGAGGCTCAAGTGGCCGTCGCCCCCGGCATCGGCTTCGGCGAATATGGCGATAGCCACGTGCGTATCGCCCTGGTGGAGAACAAGCACCGCATCCGTCAGGCCGTGCGTAATATCAAGTCGTTCCTCGGCACCTATGACAAGGTGCTGGAAGGTGCCGAGAAAAATCAGGCGGTGGGCTCGTGAGCAATAACTCTCCTCTGAAAGTTGCCGTCGCCGGTCTGGGAACGGTCGGCGCCGGAACCGTCAAGCTGCTGGCCGATCAGGCCGAATTGATTGCCGCCCGGTCTGGTCGCAAGGTGGTGGTCACGGCGGTTTCCGCCCGTGACCGCAGCCGCGATCGTGGTGTGGCGCTGGACAACGTCCAATGGTTCGATGACGCCGAGACCATGGCCCGTCAGGCTGACGCAGACGTGGTGGTCGAAGTCATCGGCGGGTCCGAGGGCATCGCCCGCAAGACCTGCGAGGCGGCTTTGGAGGCCGGTCGTCATGTGGTGACCGCCAACAAGGCCTTGCTGGCTCTGCATGGCGCCGAGCTGGCGGCCAAGGCCGAGGCCAAGGGCCTGACCCTGGCCTTCGAGGCGGCGGTGGCCGGCGGCATTCCCATCATCAAGGCCCTGCGTGAAGGTCTGGCCGGGAACCGTCTGTCGCAGGTTTATGGCATCCTGAACGGCACTTGCAATTACATCTTGACCACCATGCGGGAAACCGGGCGCGACTTCGCCGACGTGCTGGCCGAGGCTCAGGCCCTGGGCTATGCCGAGGCCGATCCCAGCTTCGACATTGACGGCGTCGATGCCGCCCATAAGCTGACCATCCTGGCGTCGGTGGCTTTCGGCACCAAGGTGGATTTCGCCAAGCTGCATATCGAGGGCATCCGTCATATCTCGGCGCTCGACATCCAGTTTGCCCAGGAGCTGGGCTATCGCATCAAGCTGCTGGGTATCGCGCGCCGCACTGATAAGGGCATCGAGCAGCGGGTTCATCCCTGCATGGTGCCGATCAATTCCTCCATCGGTCGGGTCGACGGCGTCTTCAACGCCGTGGTGGCCGAGGGTGACTTCGTCGGTCGCGCCGTCTTCGAGGGCCGTGGAGCTGGGGCTGGTCCGACCGCCTCGGCCGTCGCAGCCGACATCGTCGATATCGCCGCCGGACGGCGTACCCCGACCTTCGGCGTGCCCGCGACCCTGCTGACGCCCCTGACCGTGTCGCCCATGGAAGATCGCCGTGGGGCCTATTATATCCGTCTGATGGTTCTGGATCGTCCGGGCGTCTTCGCCGATATCGCCGCTGCCTTGCGGGACGAGGAGGTTTCTATGGAAGCCGTCCTGCAGCGTGCCCGCGCGCCCGGTGAGACTGTGCCGGTGGTCCTGACCGTTCATGACACCCAGGAAGCCGCCATGTCCCGCGCCGTGGCCCGCATCTCCGCCAATCCGGCGGTGGTCGAGCCGCCGCGTCTGATCCGCATCGAGACCTTTTGAGACCTGATATGACCGAGAACAAGGGCGCTGATTGCGCCGCCATCGACCGTAATCTGGCCCTGGAGGCGGTGCGCGTCACTGAATCCACGGCTCTGGCCGCCTCGCGGCTGGTCGGCTGTGGCGACGAGCGCCTGCTGGAGAGCGCCGCCACCAGTTCCATGGAAGTGGCTCTCGACGCCCTTTACATCCGCGGCACCATCCTGTCGGGCGAAGGTCAGCAGGAAGACGCTCCCAAGCTCTATAGCGGTCAGACCCTGGGGCGGGCCGATGGGCCGGAAGTGGATGTGGCCCTGGACGCCATCGAAGGCACCACCATCTGCGCCAAGGGTGGCTATAACGTCATCTCGGTGCTGGCCATGGCCGAGCGTGGCGGGTTGTTGAAGGTGCCGCAGGTCTATATGGCAAAGATCGCCGTCGGTCCCGGCCTGCCGGACGACGTGGTGGATTTGGACGCTTCTCCCGCCGAGAATCTGGCTTCCCTGGCCAAGGCCAAGGGGGTCGAGGTTTCCGATCTGCAGATCTGCATCCTGGATCGTCCCCGCCATGACGACCTGATCCATCAGGTCCGTGAAGCCGGGGCCCGTATCATTCTGATCGGCGACGGCGATGTCTCCGGCGTGGTGGCCACGGCCCAAATCCAAAGCGGCATCGATATGTATATCGGTACCGGCGGCGCCCCCGAGGGCGTGCTGGCCGCCGCCGCTCTGGCCTGCATCGGCGGGCAGATGCAAAGCCGCCTGCTGCTGCGCAGCGAGGCCGACAAGCAGGCCGCCCGCGCCTTGGGCATCACCGATCTGAAGCGCAAATATTCCGTGGCCGATCTGGCCGGGGGCGAGGTCATGTTCGCCGCCACCGGCGTCACCGACGGCCCGCTGCTGCGCGGTAT
>Ga0302193_10004668_pt1 | contig 10794 bp, 11 predicted proteins | sample II_Bog_E3_3_FD_200228 | JGI IMG/M metagenome (GOLD analysis project Ga0302193, IMG submission 200228) | Peat permafrost microbial communities from Stordalen Mire near Abisko, Sweden - II_Bog_E3_3 | ecosystem: Environmental > Terrestrial > Soil > Wetlands > Peat | place: Sweden: Abisko...
AGCAGCTCTGGGCGGAGCACTTCGACCAGGTCCCGGTCCGCATGGATACGGTGAGGAAGCGGGCCTGGATGGCGACCCGGAAGGGCGTGTCCCTGGGCTCCGACGCCTTCTTCCCGTTCCGGGACAACATCGACCGCGCCCAGGCCAGCGGGGTGTCGTACATCGTCCAGCCGGGCGGATCGGTGCGCGATGATGTGGTCATTGAAGCCTGCGATGCCTACGGCATGGTGATGTGCTTCACCGGCACCCGGCTGTTCCACCACTGACGTTCATTCTTTCCCACGTCCGGCCAGCAGCCGGTCCAGGGAAAGGGCTCCGGCCCCGTAGATCAGGACGATGATGGCCGCGAACAGGAAGGTGAAGGGGGCGGCCCCATAGAACTTGCCCGGGTCGCTCAGGATGGCGGCCAGGGCCTCCCGGTCCGCGGTCAGGTAGGCCACCAGCATGTTCCCGGCCAGCAGCAGGGCCACGGGGCGTCCGGCCAGGCCCAGGATGAGCAGGATCCCGCCGGCGCATTCCAGGGAGGCCACGAACGGGGCGTTGATCCCGGGGAAGGGGATGCCCAGGCTGGCGAAGAATTCGGTCACCTTGGCCAGGTTGTGCAGCTTGCCCCACCCGGTGAGGGTGAACTGCCAGCCCCAGTAGAGCCGGACCAGCAGCAGGAAAGGCGACTGCAGTCCGGCCGCGGCGGCGGCGAACCTGGCATAGGCCCGGGCCGGGAATCCGCAATCCTTGTCCGTCCCGGCCAGCCGGCTATTCGTCACGGTCAACATGGGCATCTCCTTGGGGGTCGAGGGGGGCTTGGGCTTGGCTGAACCAGCCGAACGATGCCCATTGCTGGAAGGCCTGCTGCAGGAAGCCGGTGCGTTCCGGGTCGGGAAGGGCGCTGTCGACCAACCCGGCTTCGATGGCGGCGCCCAGGGCGGCTCCGGACCGGATCGCCCGGAGAATCCGGTATTCCTCCGGCTTGAGCCGCTTGTAATAGACGGTGTGGGCATGGCGATGGACCGCCAGGAAGATCTCCTCCGGCGCGCAGGGCGCGGTCCGGTGCACGCTCCTGCCGCGCCGGACCACCACCGCGCCATTGCCTGGAGTGTCGCTTTCTGCGGGTTGGTCCCGCACCTGGAGCAGCAGGTCATCCACGGGATGGCCCAGTTGCAGCAGGCGGAGATGCGGTTGCAGGATAAGACGGGTCGCTTCGTCCACCGTGGTCAGAGCCCCGAACGACATGGCCGGTTCGGCCGCCAGGTCAAAGGCCTCGATATGGGCCCACTCCAGCCGTGCCATGTCCATGGCCAGATCGGCCCGCGCTGCGAGCCAGCGCGGGTTCAATTGCAGCCAGCCGGGCAGGCGCAAACCCAGGTCGCGCAAGGTGAAGGACTGGGAAGGGCATTCCGCCAGGTAGGCCTTGATCATGGTTTCAAACCGGGTCCGTCCCAGCACCGCCCGCAGCCCCGGGAAATCCTCCCTCAGGCTGGCCAGGATCCGGAACCAGTACTGGCGGTTGTAGATCTCCAGCCGTTCGAACGAACTTAATTGATCGTTGGGTTTGACCCACCCGGCGGCCTCGTTCTCCATGCGCACCCCGTCCGGGCGCCAGCGGACCATGGTCTCCTTGCTGGTCAGAGGCGTCATCACCGCCGCCGCCATGCGCCGCTGGAAGGCCAGCAGACCGCCCGGCCCGTTCATCGGCACCCTCCTTGCATCGCCACGAGAGCTGGCGCCGCCGCCCGGGCCGAGGCCAGGAACCGGTCGGCCTTGAGCGCCTCCCGGTGGACTTCGCCGAAGGATGGAATACGATCGTCCCACTCCAGCAGGGTCGCCGTGGGGCCGCACCGTTCGATGGCCCGGCCGTACAGGCTCCAGACCTGGTCCAGCACCGGGTGGTCATGGGTATCCAGGGTGAAGCGCTCGAACTGGGAGTGGCCGGCGATGTGAATCTGGGCCACCCGTTCAGCGGGAACGGCGTCCAGGTAGACCCGGGGATCGAACCCGTGGTTCCGGGACGAAACGTAGATATTGTTCACGTCCAGCAGGATGCCGCAGTCCGCCCGCTCGACCACCTCGGAGAGGAATTCCCACTCGGTCATCGAAGATTCGTGGAATTCGGCGTAGCTGCTGACGTTCTCCACGATCACCGGAACTTCGAGCTCCTCCCGGGCCTGGCGGATCTTGGCCGCGGTGACCTGCACGGCCTCCCAGGTGTAAGGCATGGGCAGGAGATCATGGGTGTAGCGCCCGTCCACCGAGCCCCAGCACAGATGGTCGCTCACCCAGGGGGTGCTTGTGCGGCGCACCAGCGCCTTGAGGCGCCTCAGGTGCTCCGGATTCAGGGGCTCCGCCGAACCGAAGTAGATCGACACCCCGTGCTGCACCACCTGGTACTGGTCCAGGATCTGATCCAGGACGTCCAGGGGCCGGCCGCCGTCCACCATGAAATTCTCCGAGATGATCTCGAACCAGTCGACCTCCGGCTTTTTTTCGAGGATATGCCGGTAGTGCGGGATCCGCAGGCCGACACCCACGCCCAGGTCGGTGTATCCATTGAAGCGGTTGGCGGTCACGGCGACTCCCAGGCATGGAACGGATTGCGATCGGCTTCTGCCTATGGCGAAGGAGGGCAGGTCTGGACCTGGCCCTCCTCCGCCGGGGTGCTCAAGCTACATGTCGGTCTTGCAGCCGCCCTTGCCCTTGCAGCTGTTCTTGGCCTTGCAGCCATTGTCGCCGGTATTGCAGCCGCCCTTGCCCTTGCAGCTGTTCTTGCCTTTGCAGGAGTGCTTGTCCATGGTCGTGTCGTCGGCCATGTAGGTGACCGGAGCCTTGCCCAGCTTCTCCGGGGAGAAGGCGCTTCCGCCGCTGGGCATGGGGGTGACCGGCGCCGCCATGGCGGTCCCGCTCATCAGGCCGGAACCGGCTGCGGCCAACAACAGGGCTTTCAGGGAGTTGTTCATCGTTGCTCCTCGCGGTCGCGGCCGCAGGCTGGGGCTTTCAGGGCCCGATGGGTTGGAAGGGCTCCCCGGAGTGGGAAGCGGGACTGCTGCTTGGCTTTCCGTGCGTTTGTTGGGGCTGACAAAGGTTAAGGTGCAAGGCTAATTGAGAATGTGACGCACTGTCAAAATTATTTCCATCATCCTTTCGACGCCTGGTTTTTCCCGAGCGGCGCCATGGCTGAAAAGGGCGGAACCGATGATTCGGTCTGTGCGCCCGGTCCAACCGTAATAAGCTGAATTCAACAGCTTCCGGCACCCTTACTCATTCAAGGAATACGAATGAAAACGAAGATCGCTCCCTTCCTGACTCTGGGACTTTCCCTGGCCGCCGGCTCCGGCGCCGGGACGCCGAAGCCCATCCCGGTGCGGGATTTCTTCCGCAACCCCGAGCGGTCGGGCTTCGCCCTGTCCCAGAACGGCAAGTTCCTGTCCTGGCTGGAACCGTACCGGAACCGGCTGAATGTGTACGTGCGGCCCCTGGCCGGCGGCAGGGCCCGGCGGGTCACCGCCGAAACGGCCCGGGACCTGGCCGGGTATTTCTGGAAAGGCGACCGCATCCTCTATGAAAAGGACTTCGGTGGCGACGAGAACTTCCACCTGGTCTCGGTCGGCCTGGACGGCAAGGACCTGAAGGATCTGACGCCCGGAGAGAAACTGACCGCCCAGGTGGTGGACCAGCTGCCCGACGACGACCGGCACCTGCTGGTTTCCCACAACCGGCGCGATCCCCAGGTGTTCGACGTGTTCCGGATCGACGTGAAGACCGGCGAGGAGCGGCTGGTGGCCCGGAACCCGGGCAACATCACCGGGTGGCTCACGGACCATGCCGGGCAGCTGAGGGTGGCCATCGCCACCGACGGGGTCGACAGCTCGGTGCTGTACCGGGACAAGGAGACGGATCCGTTCCGGACCCTCCTCACCACCAGCTTCAAGGAGACCGTGGCGCCGCTGTTCTTCACCTTCGACAATCAGCGGCTCTTCGTGGCCTCCAACCGGGGCCGGGACCGGACCGCCATCTTCGAGTTCGACCCGGTCACCGCCAAGGAGGGCAAGCTGCTGTTCGAGCACCCGGAAGTGGATGTGGACGAACTGGGCTACTCCCGCAAGCGCAAGGTGCTGACCAGCGTCCGCTTCACCACCTGGAAGGACCAGCGGGTGATCCTGGATCCCCAGACCCAGGCCATGTTCAAGACGGTGGAGGCCCAGTTGCCGGGCTACGAAGTGGACTTCTCGGCCAGCGACCAGGCCGAGGACAAGTTCATCGTCGTCTCGTACAATGACCGGACCCAGGGCAAACGCTACCTGTTCGACCTGGCCACCGGCAAGCTGACGTTCCTGGCGGAGATCGCACCCTGGCTCAAGGAGGGGGACCTGGCGGAGATGAAGCCGGTGAGCTACACCTCCCGGGACGGCCTGACCATCCACGGCTACCTGACCCTGCCCAAGGGGGTTCCGCCCAAGCTGCTGCCGGTGGTGGTGAATCCCCATGGCGGCCCCTGGGCCCGGGACTCCTGGGGCTACAACCCCGAGGTCCAGTTCCTCGCCAACCGCGGCTACGCGGTGTTTCAGCCTAATTTTAGGGGCTCCACCGGCTACGGCCGGAGCTTCTGGGAGGCCAGCTTCAAGCAGTGGGGCAACACCATGCAGAACGACGTCACCGACGGGGTGCAATGGCTGATCGGCCAGGGCATCGCCGATCCCCGGCGGGTCGCCATCTACGGCGGCAGCTACGGCGGCTACTGCACCCTGGCCGGGATCACCTTCACCCCGGACCTCTACGCCGCGGCGGTGGACTATGTGGGGGTGTCCAACCTGTTCACCTTCATGACCACCATCCCGCCGTACTGGAAGCCGTTCCTGGCGATGATGTACGAGATGGTGGGCAATCCGGAGCAGGACAAGGCCATGCTCACGGCATTCTCCCCAGTCTTCCACGTGGACCGGATCCGCACGCCGCTGTTCATCGCCCAGGGGGCCAACGATCCCCGGGTCAACCAGGCCGAGTCGGACCAGATGGTGGCTGCGCTGAAAAAGCGTGGGGTCGCGGTGGAATACATGGTCAAGGCCGATGAAGGCCATGGCTTCCAGAACGAGGAGAACCGCCTGGAGTTCTATGAGGCCATGGAGACGTTCCTGGCGCTGCATTTGAAGCGGTAAGGCTGCCTGCAGCCGCCTCCGCGCTGGAAATGGCGCAGAAAGCGGTTGAAAAGCACCTCCGCCGCCCCGGCGGAGGTGCCCTCCAGTTCCCACTCCACCCGAAGCCGTTCCAGGGCAATCGGACCCAGATGGATGGGGGGCAGGGGAACCAGGGCTAGTGACCAATCACCGCTATATTTGGCCATTTATTCCGAATCAGCCGACCTGCGCCCGCGCCCGGGCCACGCCCGGACGCGGGCGCGGGACGGGATCCAACGAGGCCAGGCATTCCGCGGCAATGGCCACGTAGGAGTCATAGTCCTGGAAGGGCTCGGCCCGTTCCACGGCCTCGCGCACCCGCCGCACCGCCCTCCGGTTCGGTTCCCGCTTGAGCCGCAGGCTGTCGAACGCCTCCAGCACCTTGACCTTCATGGTCCGCCCCCGGGCCACAGCAAAGGTCATGCCGTCGGCTGCCGCTTCGAATTCCGCCAGGTGCGGGTGCGGGACCCGGAAGGCGCCGCTTTCCTCCGGCAACCGGTCCAGCAGGTGCAGCAGTGCGCACAAGTCGCTGAAATAGCTTGAGGACTCCACGAATCCGCCGACGCCGACCAGGTCGGCCTTGCGAAAAAGGATGCTGTTGGTGTGGGGCATGCACCGCAGGAAGTCGAGAAAGGTCCCATGGCCTTCCTGCAAGGGGTGATGGGTGGGGACGCCGTACTGGACCGTGGCCGATACTTTGAGGGTCGACCCGAACACCAGCCCGCAACCGGACCGCAGCGCGGCCGCTGCCAGCACCCGGCAGCGGTCCGGGTAGGCGATGTCGTCGTCATCCAGGTAGATCACCCAGTCTCCCCGGGCTTCCTCCAGGCCTAGGTTGCGCGCCTTGGCTACGCTGCCCATGGGGCGCTGCAGCAGCCGGCATCGGATTCCGCTGGCCCGGAGCAGGCCTGCCGTAGCCGGATCGTCGCCATCCTCCACCACCAGGATCTCATCCGGCCGGCGGGTTTCCGCTCCGAGGCTGGCCAGGGCCCTGAGCATGAGCGAGGGGCGCTGATGGGTGGTGAGAATGGCGGTGATCCACAATGGGCTCAAGGTCGTTCACTCCCTTGTTCGGATGATGGCTTGTTTGGCAAGGGTAGTGTATCCGAAGGCTCCAGGCCCAGCTCGCTGACGGTGGACCCGCTATTCGGAAACGGTTCCGTTGAGGGTCAGATCGACCTCGACTTCCTTGGCCACCCTCAGGATGAAGATGCTGGGATCTTTCAGACCCCATTTGACGTAGGGGACCATGAACCGGGTCTTCGCGGCCAAGGTCTTCCCGTCCATATGAATCTGCATGGGCACCGTCAGGTCGTGGGGCGTCCCGTGCAGCGTGAAGACGCCGGTGACCTGGATTGCGGAATCACCGGGATTGGCGAGGGTGCCCTGGTAGCTGCTGGGCGCGAAGGTCACTTCGGCAAACCGGGCCACTTCCAGGATGTCCGTGTTCATCTTGCGGTCCCGGCTCTTGCTTGCGCTATTGCCGCTACCGGCTTCCACCACCACGGCCCCGGAGATCTCCCCCTTTCCGGGGTCGAAGTGGATGGTCCCATCGTGCACCTGGAACGTGCCTTCCACCCGGTGAGTGTTGCCACCCAGGGAGAAGGAGACCTTGCTGGCCTCGGGGTCGATGGAAAAGGTCCGGCTTTGGGCACGGGCGCCGGGTGCGACGAGCAGGGACAGGGACAGGGAAAGGGCGGCAGCCTTCATTTGGGGCTCCTCTTCTGGATGGGAGGGTTGGGGGGTGGGACCGGCTGTGCGATGAAGCGCGCCAGCCAGAGACTGGTCCCGGCAATATCCCGGTCGGACCAGGATTCGTGTCCCGGCATATCGGTTCCCGGTATGCCGAATTTGATGATCTGGGCCAAGCGGTCGGCAAGCTGGGCAACCGGCTCGCCGGCTGGGAAATCAAGGAAATAGGAGCCGACCGACAGGTCGGGAGCCGCGGGGGTAAAGCGGGTTTGCCCGCGGGCGTAGCCGCCTGGAAAGTGGCAGGTCGTGCAGAGTTGTTGAAAGAGCCGCCGGCCCTGCCCGGGATCGGCCGCCGCCACGGCGGAGGCGGACGGATGCCAATGGGCCTCCTGGTCCAGCTTCTGCGCCAGACCCGCGCCATGGAGGCTGGCCAGATAGGCGACCAGATCTTCTCCTCGCTGGTCTCTGAACAGGTAGCCGTACGGGGGCATGATGGAGCCGCCGCTGACCCGGCCAGGATCGAGGAAATGGACCCTGAGCCACGGCGCGGAACGTCGCCGCCCCACCTCCGCCAGATCCGGCCCCTGGCGCCGATTTCCGATCAGAGGAGGGCGTTCACGGCGGATGTCCCGAAGGGGGGTGGCCGGGCCCCAGAGCAGTTCATCGGCTGTATTTGGACGCACATACTGGGAGTGGCAACTGATGCAGCCTTCCGCAAGGTAGACCTGCCTGCCGCGTTCGGGTTGCGGCGGCGTGGGGATGGCGGGCCTGAAGAGGCGATCCAGGCCAAAGCCGGCAAGGAGGAGAGAGGCCGCGAGCGCCGCTTCGTGTTTGCGCCGGCGAAGCCGGCCCAGCATCCAGGGCAGGAAGAAGACCGTCGAGGCCCCGAGGACAAAAGCTGCCGGTACGTGCCCAAGGTTCTGGCCCATGCCGATGCCCATGGCCGAACCTGACCATCCGGCAATGGCATAAAGCCATCCAGCCTGACGGCCCCGCTCCCGTTCCGAAGAGGCTGGTGCCAGCAGCGAGGGATAGGCCACCAGTGCGACGGAGTAGAGGGATACGCCGATGGGATAGAAAAAAGAAGCCAGCGGCGCTCGAAAAGGATCGAGCAGCAGCAGGCAGGCGCAGCCAAGGGCGAGGAAGGCGACGGAGAGGACGGACGATAGGCCTCCCTTGCGCAACAGCCAGGCGCCGGCCAGCGCCGCGGCCAGATGGAGCGAGCCGTTGGCCCACAGATGGGCCGGGCCAGCCCAGGTGACGGCCTTGAGCTCCGGCGTGTTTTGAATGATAAGGAAGGCGGCGGAGTCGAGCCAGACCAGTGCCGTAAAGCAGGCCAGTGCGCGCAGGAATGGCCAAGAGCCATGCGCTGGAGCAAGCGCGGCCTCGGTCTGGAGGGGATGCCCCTTGGCCAGCGTGATCCCGATCCCGGCCAGACAGAAAACGCCTGCCGTCACGGCCTGTGCCTGAGGTGGGGCGGTGAACAGGGGTGGGAAATTGCAGATCAGGTAGCCGATGCCCGTACCCAGCCCGACCCGGAACAGTGGATTGGCATTTCCCGTCCATAACCGCAGATGGGTGACCAGGGTGACCGTGAGCAGGCCCAGGCCCGCCCCAATCACCAGCGCAACGGCGCGGCAGGCCAGGGGACCCATGGGCAACAGGCTCAAGGCGGCCGCGGCGCCCGACGCCCCAAGCCCGGCCCGGAGCCGAAGGATCGGCGACGGCCAGAGCCTAAGCTTCGGCGTGAGGAGGCTCGAACCGATGCCACCCATGGCCATGGTGGCCATCACAAGCTTAAGGCCGTTGCCCGTCACCCCCAAGTCGGCCAGCCGACGCAGAAAGCCGAACTGGGCATAGATCAGGAAATAGACATAGGTACTCGCCACCAGGCTGACGCCTTGCCAGCCGCCGAGGGGCCCTTCACGCCCCCGCATCGGCCGACCAGTCCTGGAGCAGGCCGATTGCCTGGACCAGCGCGCAAGCGCCATCGAAGATGCTGACCGGCAGCCATCCCGCCTCCAGGGAGCCGAACAGGACGCTGCTGAGCACCAGAAGCGCCACGCTGCCACGCACGACCGCCGTGAGCAGCCATACCACGTCCAGCTTGGCGGCGCTGGCAGGGCGCTGGGCGAGAAGGGCGCCATAGAGACAGCAAAGGCCGACCGCGAAGACAAAGGCGCCGATCAGGGCCAGCAACGGATTCGCCGAGACGGTCAGGTGCAGGCGCATCAGCCGGACCGTCAGCGCCGGTGCGGTCATGAGCAGAATGCCGGTGGCCGTGTCGGAAAGCCCGATCGCCAACTGGTAGCCGAACAGGAGGGAGCGTTTCATGGGGTGATCTCCCGGGCCGGGGACTTTGCACCCTCGGCAGGATCGGGTTCCCGCACCAGGCTGAATGCGGAGGCAAGCCACTCCAGGGAGGCGGCCAGCATCAGCACCCCCGCCAGCAGGCGAAGGATATAAATGGCATTGCGGGCCGGACCGGGCACGATGGTGAAGCTCGGGTCGAAGCCTTCACGCCATCCGGCCCAGGTCATCAGCGCAACGTAGGCCAACACGCTGCCGTTCCAGACGCCGAAGGCCCACCCCCGGTTGAATACCCAACCCTCCGTCCCCAGCAGCTCGATCAGCACGAAGATGACCAGGCTGGAGGTGAATCCGGCCATGGCCAGAAGCGAGTGGCCGACCAGGCCATCGGTGAACTTGAAGTGGTCGAGGACCCCGGGCAGGAAGAGAATCCAGCCCGTGACCAGCAGCAGCGACCACCAGCAGAGGAAGGCTTGACGCCAGCGCCGCGCGATCGGAGACCAGGCGAAGGCCCCATAGTAGGCCGGCGTCAAGGGCAGCCATAGGAGCAGGCTGCCAAGGCTGAGGAAGGATGCCGGCCGATGATGGCTGAGGTCGCCCCGGCCGAGGGCGACGCAGAGCACCGTCTCCGCCGCCAGCACGATCCAGGGGAGCCTCACCTGCCAGGCATGGCCAGGGCGGCGAGGTGCGAGACTGAACGGCATGAGCAGGAGCAGAGCCACCACGACCAGGGAGGATTCCAACTGGCTGGCTCCGGTCGGGCCACCGGTGTCCGGATCGACCGGCGGATAGTTGCCGGGACCGGATGCGAGGTAGATCAGGATGGGCACCGCCAGGAGCAGCACCAGCCCCGCCAGCTTCGCGGCAGTCGAGCCGAATGGGCGGTTTTTGAACCCGGTACGGAGCCAGGAACCCGCCAGTACCAGCCACAGGGCGCTCATGGCGAGGGGGAAGATCAACCGGGCCGGTCCGGACCAGTCCAGAAACAATTTTCCGCTTGAATGGCCGGAGAGCCATGAAAGCGTGCCGACGGCAAGGGCGGCCGACCAGCCCCAGAGCACGGGCCGGCACCACCCGGCAGCCGTCCCGCGGTCCGCGCCATAAAGTCGGAACAGGAAGCCGACCACGGGCAGGCTGGTCCAGCCGTACAACTCCAGATTCAGGTGAACCATGCTCCAACGCCCGTAGGTCCATTCGCCAAACCACAGGTTGAGGCTCGGCACGAGCAGGAGCACCGCCATCAGCACGCCGACGGCGTTGGCGAACACCAGCCATAACAGGCTGTGCCAGGCGGCCCAGGCCGCCACCGGCACCGGGCGGCCGTCCATGGCCGGATCAGACCGACTCGGGCCCATGGATCCTCCCATCGCGCATCTCCAGCAACTGGTCACAGCGCTCAGCCATCCTGCGATCATGGGTGGCCATCACCAGGGTCACGCCCTCGGTGGCGACCAGTTCCAGCAGCAAGTCGAAGATCGAAGCGCTGGTCTGGGCATCCAGAGATCCGGTGGGCTCGTCCGCCAACAGGATCTTCGGCCGGTTCATCAAGGCCCGGCAGAGGGCGGTGCGTTGCCGTTCTCCGCCGGAAAGTTTCTGGATCCGTTGATCGAGGCGATGGCTCACCCCG
>Ga0302193_10004671_pt1 | contig 10790 bp, 9 predicted proteins | sample II_Bog_E3_3_FD_200228 | JGI IMG/M metagenome (GOLD analysis project Ga0302193, IMG submission 200228) | Peat permafrost microbial communities from Stordalen Mire near Abisko, Sweden - II_Bog_E3_3 | ecosystem: Environmental > Terrestrial > Soil > Wetlands > Peat | place: Sweden: Abisko, Stordalen...
TGCCTGGTCGCCGCGGGCGTACTTTTCCAGGAGGGTGGGGGAGATGGGAGCGGTGTTGATGAGGGCGTAGTCGAAGATGCGCGAGCCGTTTGTGGCGCAGTGCTGGAGGATCTTTTCGATGTGCTGGGATGCGGTGAGGCCGAGCGACTCGTTGGCCTGAGTCATGAGATTGCCGACGTAGACGCGGGTGGCACGGGATGCGGCGATGGCCTCGGGGATACCACGGACGAGGAGGTTGGTGACCAGCGACGTGTAGAGCGAGCCGGGGCCGAGGGTGATGAGGTCGGCGTTGGCGATGGCTTCGAGGGTAGCGGGGAGGGGTTTGGCGTCGGCGGGGACGAGCTTGAGTTCGAGGATGCGGTGCGGGCTGGCGGTGATGCTGGTTTCGCCGTGGACGATGGAGCCGTCGTCCATGAGCGCGGTGAGGGTGACGTCGGTGTTGGTGGCGGGGTAGATGCGGCCGCGGGCGGCGAGGATCTGCGAGGACATCTGCACGGCCTGGGCGAAGTCTCCGGTGATGCCGGAGAGGGCGGCGAGGAAGAGATTGCCGAAGCTGTGGCCTTCGAGGCCGCCGTGATGGAAGCGGTACTGGAAGAGGCGTGCGAGCAGGAGCTCGTCCTCGGAGAGCGCGACCATGCAGTTGCGGATGTCGCCGGGGGGGAGCATGTTGAGTTCTTCGCGGAGGCGGCCGGAGGAGCCACCGTCATCGGTGACGGTGACGATGGCGGCAAGGTCGCGGATGAGGCAGGGAAGGTCCGCGGGGTGCGAGTCAGGATGGGGATCGGCGTTGCCGAGGGGAATGGCGTCGGTGGTGCGACGGGCTGCTGTGGGCGCTGCGACGTATAGTTTGAGGCCGCGCAGCAAAGTGGAGAGGCCGGTGCCTCCGCCGATGGCTACGACGCGCAGGGACGGCTTGCCGGTTTGAGTTGAGGAGGACACAGCTGTGATCAGTGTAACTGGGATGGAGTGTGCGCGGTTTTGCGGTTCGGCGGTTAGACCTCGGGGTAGAGGAGCTCGGTGAAGCGAGGGTCGTCGGCCATGTCCTGGAAGTCGGAGTCGGCGCGGGCCTGGATACGATTTCGCGGGTTGAGACGGATAGCCTCGGTGAGGTGCTCGAGGCATGTATGGGCATCTCCGGTCATGCTGGCCAGGACGGCGAGGCCATAAAAGGCGAAGTCCGCACTGGCATTCTCGTCGAGAATCTTTTTCAACTGAGTGCGCGCATCTTCGTAGTTTCCGTCGTTGAGCAGGGAGATAGCAAAGTCGTAGCGCTCCTCCCCGGAGAGAAACTGGGACTCGTGCCGGGCAGCCTGCTGGGTGCAGGCGTTGATGTACATGCGGATTCGCTCGGTGAGGTCGGCGGGGCTGGAGGCAAGCAGTTCTTTGAAGGCTGCGCAGGCCTTGTCGAACTTTGCCTGCTGCATAAGGCGGAGCGCGGCTTCGTATTGGGCGAGGGCATGGGCGCGCGGGCCGTTGGCGGATGCTGGCGCGACCCCAGCGAGGGTGTGCGGACGTTTGACGGAGGAGCGAGTGGGGGTCTTCATCGGGGTCTCTGCGGTTCCTGTCTGTTGGCTGCAATGACCGGAGGTTGCCGGTCAGCACCCAAACACTATCGGCTGAGCATGTTCCGGTTTTTATACGCAACTGGGACGAGAAGGTCAACTCGGCCGATGCGCGGGTGGGTCATGCGCCCGATTTATGGACGTAGACGGAGGGGTTGAGGTCTGGGTCGTTATACATCTTGAGCTGTCGGTAGAGCTTAAAGCGGCGATGGCCTGCGAGGACCTGCTTCCAGAGCTCGTCGAGGCAGGCGGCGAGGTCGTCGCGCTGCTCGCGCAGCAGGTCGAGACGGGCGAGGTTGCGCTGGCGATGGGCCTCGGAGGCGGTGGAGCGATGGGCCTCCTCGGCGGTGTGGTAGATCTTGAGCGCGAGGACGGAGAGGCGGTCGAGGATGAGGCCGGGAGATTCGGAGTGGAGCGGCGCGGCGGGGTTTTGCACTTCAGCGGCTGCGAGGAGCAGGCGGTCGATGGCTTCGACCAGGTCGTTGCGCTTCTGATTAAGCGCGTCGATGGAGCGCTTGAGGCTGGCGATGCTGGCGTCCGTGGCTCCGGGTTCGCGTACCTTATCTTCTTCGTGCCAGAGGTCGAAGTTGGCGCGGTGATGGGCGAGGGCGAGTTCAATCATGTCCGCGGACGCCGCGGGGGCTTCGGAGACCGCGGGAGTGAGCGGAACGGACGCTGCTGGGTCCTGGTGCCAGCGGAGCGTGGCCTGGTCTTGCAGTCGCGTGATTTGGAGAGCGGTCAACATGGACGATGAGGCGGCCCGTGGCGGGCTGACCATCCAACTGTATCAGCAGGACGGGTTTGGTTGCAGCGAGGAGACAGAACCGGGCTTTCGAAGGGATGCAGATTGACTTAGTGGGCCGAGAGGCTGCAAAGAGAGCGCACCCTTGTTTCTTCGAGAAAAATGCGGGGGGGGACTATCCCGTTGACTGCTCCAGGAGGCGGAATAGCTGCTTATCAGGTGGGTTGAGAAACTGCCTGAGGTACTACACTAGAATCTCCAACTCGATATCTGTGATGCACAGGCCCAGTTAAGCGCTGCCGTGGTCTGTGTGGCGGAGAGCTTCGTCAACGCTAAATTGATTCGATTTTGCACCCGGGCGCATCAGATGCCCGTTGGAGAAACAGATTGCCGCATGAGTCGCCGATACGAAAGGTGCTGATCTATCGCCTGGGCAGCCTGGGCGATACGGTGGTGGCATTGCCGTGCTTCCACCTGATTGCGCGCTGCTTTCCCTATGCGGAGCGGGTCCTTCTGACGAACCTTCCGGTCCATGCGAAGGCCGCTGCCTCGGCGTCTGTGCTGGGCGATTCGGGGCTGGTTCACGGAACAATGCGCTACACGGTGGGAACGCGGCGGATGGGGGAGTTGCTGCGCCTGACGTTGGAGATTCGGCGCTTCCGCCCCGATCTGCTGATCTACCTGATGCCGATGCGGCCCTACGGGCGAGTTCTGCGCGATCGGATATTCTTCCGGACCGCCGGGGTGCGGCGGATAGTGGGGTTGCCCGGAGAATGGGAGCTGAAGCACCGCTTCGACGCCGCGACGGGGCAGTACGAGCCGGAAGCGAGACGGCTGGCAAGAGCGATTGCGGCGCTGGGGGACGCGCACCCGGAGGAGATGGCGAACTGGGACCTGCGGCTGAGCGAGGCGGAGCGTCAGGACGCAGTTGCATCGCTGGGCGCTCTCGGCGGGCGCCGGTTGATTGCCTGCGGCCCAGGCACCAAGATGCAGTCGAAGGACTGGGGACAGGAGAGATGGCGGGAGTTGCTGGCGCGGCTACATGCGCAGTATCCGCAGCATGGTTTGGTCCTGGTGGGCGCACAGGAGGATTACGAGGTGAGTGAGTATTCCGCCGAGTGGTGGCGCGGCGCGAAGGTGAACCTGTGCGGGCGTCTGACGCCGCGCGAGACCGCGGCGGTGCTGGAAGGCGCGGAGGTCTTTCTTGGGCCGGACTCCGGGCCGATGCACCTGGCCGCCAGCGTTGGAGTTCGGTGTGTGATTGCGTTTTCGGCGCACGGGCTTCCCGGCGTATGGTATCCGGCCGGGCGTCAGCACGAGATTGTGTATCATCAGCCGGAGTGCTTTGGCTGCGGTCTTGAGAGATGTGTTGTGATGAAGAAAGAGTGCATGACTTCGGTGACAGTGGAAGAGATGGAACAGGCCGTGGGGCGCGTTCTTGGGCCGCTGCCGCAAGTTTTGAAATAAGGGCCAGGAGGCTGTTATTTGATGATTATCGTTACCGGAGGCGCGGGCTTTATCGGCAGCAACCTGGTCCACGAGCTGAATGCGCACGGCATCACGGAGATTCTGGTGGTGGACAACCTGGCCAATGCCAGGAAGTTCGAGAACCTGCACGGCGCGCGCTATGTGGATTACATGGACAAGCGGGAGTTTCGCCGCGCCATTGCGGAGGACGCGCTGGGAGGCGGCAGGATCGAGGCAATCCTGCACCAGGGGGCCTGCTCCAACACGCTGGAGGACGACGGCGCGTACATGATGGACAACAACTTCCAGTACACGAAAGAGGTGTTGCGCTTTGCGATCGCGCAGGGCGCGGCGCTGGTCTTTGCCTCCAGTGCGGCGGTCTACGGGCTCTCCGGGCCGGGACACTTCACGCCGACGCTGGAGAACGAGAGGCCACTGAATGTCTACGGATTCTCGAAGCTGGCCTTCGACCACTACCTCCGCAACCGGCTGGCTTTGGACGAGGCGCCTACGACGGCAGTCGGTCTGCGCTACTTCAATGTGTATGGGCCGAGGGAGCAGCACAAGGGACGCATGGCCTCGGTGATCCACCACTTCACGAAGCAGATGAAGGAGACGGGGAAGGTGCGGCTGTTTGCGGGCAGCGGCGGCTACGGCGACGGAGAGCAGCGGCGGGACTTCGTGTATGTGCGCGACCTGGCGCGGATGAATATGTTTTTCGCGGGGATTGGGCCGTACGCGCCCAAGGCCGGCGAGGAGCGCAAGGTCTATCGCGGCGTGGTGAATGCAGGGACAGGCGTCAGCCGCAGCTTCAACGATGTGGCGCGAGCGCTGATGGCGGTGCATGGGAAGGCCGCGATCGAGTACATTCCATTTCCCGCCGATCTGGAGGGGCGCTACCAGCACTTCACGGAGGCCGACCTGACAGGCCTGCGCGCGCTGGGCTGCGATCTGGCGATGACAGGGCTGGAAGAGGGGATTGCGGAGACCTGCGCCACGTTGCGGAAGATTGGGTAGTGGGTCAATTTGAATTGAATGATTGAAGTTTCCGATAACGCGAGTTTACAGGGAGCTACGAGCAAATCATGGAACCACTGAAGGTGCTAGACCGTTTGCAGGTCGGAACTCGGTAGCCAGATAGTGTTTCGGCGCTCCGTTCTCGGCGGGAGTTCTTTTTAGAAACGCCAAGGCATCCGAATCCTTCTTTAGATAGGCATCGAGAAACTTCCATGTGTATCGCGCCATCCATGCGTATCCCACGATGCCGTCTTCGCGGTCGTAATCCGCTTTGTGATCTGCCGGAAAGTCTTTCCAGACGTCCTCATTCCGCTGATACATCGAACCGTGTTCTGTATGGTTCAGCGCCAGATCGTGCACCGTCATTAGGTCGCCATGGATCCATCGGTTCAGTACGTTCGGTCCAATCTGCGCGGGTGCGGAGTGGTGCCGCTCAATGTTCTCCAAGCTGATCTCCCCCTGCGTAAAGTACAACAGGGGTATGGTTATCTGTTCCGGCTCAATCCCGGCCTCCTTGGCCAGTCCCGCGTAGTAACGCATCGAGCCATCCAATGCCACCAGCACGCGAATGCGGCTGTCGCGACTAGCCGCTAGCAGATTTGATAACCCGCCCCAACTGAAGCCTGCCACAGCCACTTTCGACATGTCTGTGTACGGCAATTTCTGGGCAAATTCAATTAAGAAGGAAATGTCCGCCGCCTGTGCATTCAGGTCGGGCAGGTTCAAGGACATGTCCCGGGTCGTTGCGCCCATGTCAGGGCTCGCGATCACGGCATATCCATGGCTTGCGAGATACTCGCACAGATCCGCGTTCTCCCAAGCCATCGAGCCTGCGCTTGGCGCATAAATCACCACCGGAAACTTGCCTACTATCGCTGGAGCGTCTCGAACGGCCCACAACCTGTCCTTCAGCGTAGGCACCATCGCAGCGATCCATACCTTCCATTTCTGCGACATATCAGAACCGCCGAAGTGAGTTTCCGTGATTAGGAGTTTTCCGTAGTCACCCACGGTCATCGCGTTGCCTCTGGTTCTTTCCGCCGGATACCAAACCAGGGTCTGCAGCGGCCGCGCTCGTTCGCCATCGAACGTACGCGAGTTGTCATACTGCTCCACCACTTTCAGCCCGACAGCGTATGTTCCTGGCTGCTCTGTAAAACGAAACAGCGCCTGGCTTCGAGCGAAGCCGGGGATACATGCAAAAACAAAGACAGTGAGCAAACAAACTCTTGGGTGCACTGGGTCGCTCCATGAGGTACAAGCCCATTTGTAACAGGCTCGATTCGAGCCTGCCGAAATACGGGGTTATAGGTAACATCGTTCGCGCCGGATTTCAAACTGACCCAGCGCCGGAGATTGGGACTTAGATTTTGACTGAGTGATTGAGGAGGGCTTCGGTGGCCTCGATCAGGGAGGGGAAGCGTAGGTTGGCTAACTGGCGCGCGGCTTCGGCTCCGGGTTTTTGATGAGGCGAATCCCACCCCAACGAGCAAACGCGCTCGCCGGGGCCCCCGGGGTCGCCTTCGAGGAAGACGGTGGTCATGCCCAGGCGATGGCCGAACTCGATGTCGGAGAGCGAGTCGCCGATCATGAGGCTAGTGTTGGCGGCGATCTCGGGGAAGTCGGCGCGGGCCTGATGGAAGAGGCCGGGGAGAGGCTTGCGGCAGTTGCATTGCTGCGTGTCGTGCGGGCAGAAGTAGAAGGCGTCGATATGCGCGCCCTGCGATTGCAACCAGCCTTGCAATGCGGAGTGGATGCTGCGCACGTCTTCGGAGGTATAGAGGCCGAGGGCGATGCCTCGCTGGTTGGAGACGACGACGACGCGCAGGCCCGCGCGGTTGAGGCGAGCGATGGCCTGGGGTACGCCGGGCAGTGGCTGAAACTCGCTCCAGGAGGTCACATAGCGGCCTTCGGGCAGCTTGCGGTTGAGGACTCCGTCGCGGTCCAGGAAGACGGTGCGCAGGGTTCGGAGCGAAAAGCTGTTTGCGGAGTCGGCCACCCCGTTATGATAGCAACAGCGTTGACGAGGCAGGTCGGCGTGCAGAGAACGGCCCTGAGATCTGTTGCACGGAAGGTGAGGAATTTATGTCCAATCGTCCCAATGCCGAGGGTGTCTTCGGCGCAGCCATTGCAGAGCATATGGAGGTGGTGCGCCAGGTGGAGGCGCAGCAGCCGGTGCTGGAGGCGATTGCGCGGGCGATGACGGCGACGCTGCGGACCGGCGGCAAGATACTGTGGTGCGGCAACGGCGGCAGCGCGGGCGACTCGCAGCACCTGGCGGCAGAGCTGGTGGGGCGGTATCGACGTGAGCGGCGCGGCATGGCGTCGGTGGCGCTGACCACGGACAGCTCCGCGTTGACCTCGATTGCCAACGACTATGGGTACGAGGCGGTGTTCTCTCGCCAGGTGGAGGCGCTGGGCGTGGAAGGCGATCTGTTGGTGGGCATCTCCACCTCCGGCAATAGCCAGAACGTGGTGGCCGCGCTGGAGGCGGCGCGGCGTCAGGGGATGGCGACGGTGGCCTTTACCGGCGCGGGTGGCGGCAGGATGGTTAAACTGGCCGATTATCTGTTTGCCGTCGCGTCGAAGGAGACGGCGCGGATTCAGGAGGCGCACATACTGGCTGGACACATGCTCTGCGACTGGATTGAGATGGACTGCGTGAGCGGGGCGGAGCAGGAGAGCGCTGTGGTGCTGGAGATTGCAGCGTCTGAGCAGGTTGAGGGGGCACGGTGATCGAGCAACTGCACGAGGTGATACAAGAGATCGAGCAGAAGTGGGCCGCCAAGCGAATGCTGGTGGTGGGCGACGTAATGCTCGACAAGTACATCTGGGGCGATGTGGGACGCATCTCTCCGGAGGCGCCGGTTCCCGTGGTGCTGGCGACCCACCGGAGCCAGCAGCCGGGCGGCGCGGCCAACGTGGCCATGAACCTGAGCCGGTTGGGCGCGTACACCGAGATCATTGGGTTTACCGGCGGCGACGAGGACGAAAGACTATTGGCGGAAGGAGTGCGCGCGAATGGGATATTGCCGGAGTTTGTCGTCTCGCAGGGGTTTCCCACCATTACCAAGCAGCGGATTCTGGGCGGGCGGCAGCAGATGCTGCGGCTGGACAGTGAGCGGCTGGGTGAGCGGTCCAAGGACGACTATGAGCGGCTGGTGAAGAGCGTGCTGGCCCATCTACCGGGATGCGATGCGGTGGTGCTCTCCGACTACGCGAAGGGTGTGCTGACGCCGGAGGTCTGCCAGACAATCATTCAGGCTGCGCGCGGGCTGAGGATTCCGGTGCTGGTCGATCCCAAGAGCGTTGACTTCTCCCGTTATCGCGGCGCTACAACGATCTGCCCCAACCTCGGTGAGCTCGCCGCAGCGGTGCATCTCGAGGGGCGTGAGCTGAAACCCCTGCTGGATGCAGCCGGGGCGCTGGTGACGGAGCTAGGGATCGAGTTTCTTATCGCGACGCTGGGCGAGAAGGGGATTGCGTTGGTGCGGCCGGGGAAGCGATTCATGACTCCGGCCGTGGCGCGCCAGGTCTTTGACGTATCAGGCGCGGGCGATACGGTGATTGCTGTGCTGGCCCTGTGCCTTGCCTCCGGACTGCGGGCGGAGACTGCCGTGGGAGTGGCCAATGTTGCTGCCGGCATTGTGGTGGGTAAGGCGGGAACGGTGCCGGTGGAGAAGCACGAGCTTCTGGCGGCCCTTGCTCCCGAGATCGCGCTGCACGGCGAGGACAAAGTGGTGTCGCGCGAGGAGCTGGTGCAGCGCATGGCGCTGTGGAAGGCCAACGGCGAGCGGGTGGCGTTTACTAACGGATGCTTCGATCTGCTGCACATCGGGCACATCACGGTGTTGGAGCAGGCGCGGCGCTTTGCCGACCGGCTGATTGTGGCCATCAACAGCGACGCATCGGTGCGCGGACTGAAAGGGGCTGGCCGTCCGGTTGTGGGCGAGCGCGAACGGGCGCGCGTACTGGCTGCCCTGGCCGCAGTCGATGCGGTGGTGGTCTTCGGCGAGCCGACTCCGCTGGAGGTGATCGTGGCGACGCGGCCCGATGTGATCGTCAAAGGCGGCGACTACGAGGTGGAGACGGTGGTGGGCGCCAGCGAGGTGCAGACCTGGGGCGGACAGGTGAAGATCGTGCCGCTGGTCGAAGGTTTCTCTACGACACGGCTGATTGCCAAGCGCGCGAGCGAGTAGTGGCATCTCCATCCCACCCATCGCGTGAGACAAAGGCGCGATGGATGGGGCACCCATCGAGTAGGGCGGTTACAAGAGGCGGGGGGCGACCAGGGCGCGGATGCGGAGCTCGATGGCGTCGATGGAGTTGTCGCCGGAGTCGTCGTTGGCGATGGTGAGGACGCGGTGGGGCTCTCGGGCGGCGATCTCGAGATAGGCGGCGTGGATGCGGGCGTAGAAGTCGTCGGACTCGCGCTCGAATCGGTTTTCATCGGCGGGTTGCGGATCAGATTGCGTTTCGGATTGCGTCTCGGATTGCGGCTGGGGTTGTGACTGGGCTGCGGCGTAGCGGTGGTTGCGGCGGCGGGCGCGGGCGAGGGCGGCTTCCAGCGGTGGGAGAAGAAGCAGGGTGAGGTCTGGCTGGAGGTTGTTGCAGACGGCGGCGTGCATGGCGAGGATGCGCGCGCTGCCGAGCTGGCGGCCCGCTCCCTGATAGGCTTCGGAGGAGTCGGTGTAGCGGTCGCAGAGGACGATGGAGCCGGCGGCGAGGGCGGGCTGGATGATCTCGGCGATGGCCTGGGCGCGGTCGGCGAACATGAGGGCCATCTCAGCCAACGGACTGATGGGGCCGAGGGCGGACTCGGAGCGGGAGTCGAGGAGTACGGCGCGGAGACGGTCGCCGAGCGCGGTGGAGCCGGGCTGGCGCAGGCTGACGACGGTGCGGCCGGAGGCAGTGAGCCAGGCGGCGAGGCGGCGCATCTGCGTGGTTTTGCCGGAGCCGTCCAAGCCCTCGAAGGTGATGAAGCTTCCGCTCACACCCGCACCACGCGAATCGCCAGATAGGGCTGGATCGGCAGCGCAATCGACGCATTGCCCGAGAGCGTTCCTGAAACCGGCGTAATCGTCATCTCCAGCGTGTTGATAATCTCTGACTTGAACTGTCCGCCGGCTGGCAGCCGGTAGCTCTGCGTGGCGTGCTGGCGATCCCAGAGGTAGGTGAGGTAGTACTCGCCCTCGACCCCCCAGGTGTTCCTGCTGCCGAGCACCGTCGCCGCCGCTGGAGCCGCATCGACGATCTGCTTGAAGAACTTCAGGCGCTCCGGGCTCTGCCCCACCAGCACGCCACCCTTCGACCACCATAGCTCTTCGCGCGCGTTCAGGTAGGTCTCGCCGTGGCCGCAGAAGGCACCCTCTACGAGCGTCTTCCAGAAGTTGCCGACCAGCCGGTCGGAGGTGATGTCGCCCCAACTCTCCGGGATGTCGCCCTCGTAGCGGCACTCGTCGAAGATCACCGGCTTCGACCACTTGCGGAGGTAGGTCGGCGCGTTGTCCGGCATGTCGTTCTGCACGCTGACGTGGGTGATCCAGGGCTTGGAGTGATCGAAGAAGACCTTCTGCTGGTGGATCGAGCAGAGATGTTTGTATGGATCATTGGCGGCGATTGTCTCGCCGATGCGCTCGAAGTCCGCCTCGTTCTTGGTTTTGAAGTAGTCCCACTCGTTGGCCAGCGACCACCAGACGTTGCGGTACGCGCCCAGCCGCGCGATTACATAACTCAGGTAGCGGCCGTCGGCCTCCGCGCCCATGTTGTCGAAGCCCCAGTGGCCCTCGTCGTAGGGATGGAAGAGGATCAGATCGGCCTCGATACCCATTGCGCCCAACTGCGCGATGCGCCGCTCGATGTGCTGAAAGTACGCGGGGTTGAACTGGGTGAAGTCCCAGTGATTCGGGGCCTGCCCTACGAAGGGATACTGCGGCGGTTCGACATGGTTGTAGTTGAACCACTTGGGAAAGACGCACATGCGCATCTTGTTGAAAGGCGCA